>Ga0114129_10006325_pt1 | contig 16796 bp, 12 predicted proteins | sample RhiMetdeltSRZDD1_FD_80071 | JGI IMG/M metagenome (GOLD analysis project Ga0114129, IMG submission 80071) | Populus rhizosphere microbial communities from Tennessee, USA - Rhizosphere MetaG P. deltoides SRZDD1 (version 2) (version 2) | ecosystem: Host-associated > Plants > Roots > Rhizosphere >... | reverse complement strand
ATTTCTCGTTTGACAGGTTCATCACTAAGGGTTTCGTAAAAGTAGTCTACCTTCTCGGTTTTGTCGCTTTAACTATGGGCGGACTTGGCCTGGCGGTATGGTCGGGACTGCGGCTTCAGAACGCATCAATTTCCCGACAAGCCGGCTGGCGTTACGTTGCTATTGGCGTAGGCGCTCTGATCGTGGGCAACTTAGTATGGCGAGTTTTCTGTGAAGTATGGGTTGTGCTGTTCAATATGCATGCGCGCCTGGTCGCAATCGATCGCGCACTCTATACAACTCACTCGCAGACACTGCCCTTATTGGAGAAAGAGATGGAGTCGTCGGCCCATAGTGCACACAGTGACGAAGTAGTGGAACCAGTCGTGCTGCCGAAAGAGAGATTTGATTCGCTTCATGACTCGCGTAGACAAAACAGTGTGCTTGGGCTGACTTAGAGCAGACCGACGACTCAGATTAAAAAAAGCAGGAGGCAGTAGGGCGGTCTGGTTTCTGCTTTCCGTGATCTGCCAATCTGTGGATCTATTAGGCGATCAATCTACCACCTGGAACCTATATTCGCCCGCATAAGCTGACTCGCCATTATGAGTGATTGACCTCAGCTCTATGAGATAAGCCCCCTGGTCCAACAGGCGAGCCGGTATTCTCAGACGAACAGCACGTCCCCCAGCCTTTTCCGTAAGTGCGAGACTTGTAACTTCAAGTGGCATATTGACACCATCTTTTCTTACCAGTGCTTTGAAATTGTCGTTATCGAAAGCAGTGGGTAGCAGCCAAAACTCAAAAACCGAAACACCAGTTCTTCGCGAAAGGCTTAGTGGACCAGATCCCCTCGTGTTAACTGGAGCAAGCACGATGGAAACCATTTCTGCAGGCAAGACAGATTTTGAACCCGAATTGAGTTCAGCCAATTCGGCTTGAACCGCTAAGCGCCTCGTTCTGTCGGCAGCGCTTTCATTTCCTGGCTTTCGCTGAATCATCCAAAGAGTCGCAAAGATCACAATCAACAGGGCAGCTGCTATTAACAAAATCCGGCTGCTGCTTTTTACCTGCTGCCCAGCTTTCGGTTTGACAAGCGGTTCCGAGATGGTTTCTGTTTCCGCCGACATCGTAATGACTTCAGCTTTTGAACGCACTGTGATTGCTCGCGCGAATGCCAGTTTTTGACGCTGCTGGGCCGACGACAAGAAAACAGATTGAAACTGATTGCGGTCCGTTTCGTTCAATGAATCTTCCAGATATTCCTCAATAAGGGTTTCCTCGGCAATCAAAAGCTTCTGCCTGAAGGCCGGATTAAGGATGAACTGCTCTTCAATGCGCTCACGCTCATCCATATCCAGGTAATCCAATAGGAACTGGCGCATGGTTCGATCATCCTCAATTATTTCCGTCATGGAAACCGTCCCTTTCAATCGTCTACTACGACAATATTTCTTGATTAAACCTACTGGCTTTTCGCGATTCCATACACCGCTTCATGCATTTCTCTAAAACGGCCCGCAGTCGATACATTCTCACTCTGAGTGCGTTTTGATTTATACCCAGACGTTCGGCTAATTCTCTCCTACGGCGAATCTTTTCACTCTTTTCGTGACCGTAGTACGTAATGATTTCTTGCCGCCGTTTCGGGCCCAGCTGTTCGAGACAAAGCTTTAGACATGCATCAGCCCGCTCAACGTCCATTACGCCGCGAAGGGAAGCCCTATTGTCAGCCAGCTGAAAAGTACTTAGGGAGACTTCAAGTTCTACACCCTTCTGGTACTCCTTAAGTATGTTTTTGGCCACTCCATGGAAGTACTTGACGGGATCGCCTTCATAACTTCGGCGCAGCTCCCGGACTTTGCATGCGACTCTATTGATGACGCAATCCGCCATGCCTTCCGCATCGCTGCATTTACGCCAGGCAAACACCTTTACCAGGCTTCGACGGATCTCCTCGTATTTGCGGCCCGCCAGGTCGCGATTTGGATCAAGCCACGCAAGCAGTTCGTCGAAAGTCTCCTTGGTGATTAAATCCAGAGTATTGCGCATGTTTACAGCCGGCGCCTGGAAGAACCATAGCGTGTTATCAGTGTAAATATTGCTGCGACGAACAAGAGCACCGCTAAAAAGCGAAGGACATTTTGTAAACGACGATCTTGGTCCATCGCTATGGGTTCCCGGTACTCTCCCTGTATCACAAACCCGGCCCAGAAATACGGCGCGCGCCATTCAGGTTCTTTGCGCACAACTTCTTTCGCCGACCTGAGAGCTGCTGCGGGTGGCAGGCCGTCCTTTAGCATCTTTTGATAAAAATGCTTCATGAGAACGCTTGTTGCGCGGTCATCAACCTTCCAAAGACTTGCCACAACACTGCGTGACCCCGCGTACATAAATCCTCGAGTCAATCCAATCAATCCCTCAGCTTTGACATCCTGACCCAGTGCAGTGTCGCATGCACTTAAGACCGTCAAATCTGCCGACAGTTTCATATTGTAGATATCATGCAATTGCAGGTAGCCGTTTTGCGGACTTCCGTCTGGTCGCGTCATAGAAAAGAGCAGGCCCGATAACTCGGGGTGTACCGGGTTGATTATGCCGTGCGTCGCGAAGTGCAGAATCTTATATCCGGCCAGTTTGTTACTTAGAACCTTGTCACGATTGGCTTCGAAGCCCGTGGCTATCCAAGTGTTCCATGGCACGACTGCCGCAATCGCATTTGCTTCTTCTGATGCATGTGTCAGACGCATCAAGCCATTGGCTGAGACGCGACCCGCAACACTCATTGTGAATACGGTTGCACTGTCAGACCGTGTTGAGAATGCGTTACCTGCGCGCGTTCGCAGTCGCTCATCAAGGTCGCTCAAAACCGGATCGGCGAATATTGCGACTGTCCTACCACTTGAAGATACCTGTCGATGGGCGGCGCGGATTGCAGCCAGCGCTGAGATGGATGGAAGGGTCACTACCTCATTACTAGATATCAAAAGCGAATCCAACGTTTGTGCTGCGCCGTCAGGATGTGGAAGAGCGTCAAACGGAACGTATTGCAACACTCCTTCTGAAACGATAACCAGCCGCTTTTTTCCAAGCTCCTTTGCGACAGGTCCAAGCAGCATGCGGCTGAGATCAAGGGCCTTTTGAAAGTACTGCTTGTCTGCTGCCGCAACTTTAGCCTGATAGCCGATGTCAATTTGGCCATTACTCACCTGACGGCTAACGAGCGTTTCGTAGACATCTCGCGCAGCGGCTTCCAAGGATTCCCGCCCTGGTAGTATGTGTCCCTTTACAGAATCAGCTGTCACTGACCACAAATAGCTACGCTCGTTTCCAAGCGCGTACTCCAACAAAAGAGTGTTGTCGTCTCGCAACTCTGCCTGAATCTCAGTCATGGTTAAAGCCTTTGGATGTGCTAGCTCTTCGTATCTTGGATTTTCCTTCCGGAGTTCCGACTGTATTTCGTCGTACTCGGCGCGCACCACATCCAGTTTCGGCGAAGAACTTGAGTCAACGCCGGGTGGGAATTCCTGTTCACGGTATGCTGCGGTTCTAAGCAGAGTCTCCAACTGCCGTTCGCGATGCAGAATTGCGGGCTGTGCGCCGTCACGAATATCTTTCCCCGTTTCGGCAAGAATCTCGCACAGGGAACGCGCGCGTGCGTTTTCACTTGCAACCAGAGCCGCTGCAGCAAAGTCCTTTTCGGGCTGCTGACGGTCTAACTGCATCAGCAGATCGATATACAAATCATAAGATTTCCTCTGACTGGAAAAGTAAGACGATCGGAAATCCGGACTGGCGAAATGCGACCGCTGTTTTTCAATAAGCTCGATTGCAGCTTTCACTGTCACCAACGCTTCCTGCAAATTGCCGAGGCGTTGTTCGGCTAAAGCGACGTTATACAACGTCGAGATTTCAAGTCCGCGGTCAGCTCCTCGGTGGCTAAGCGGAACCGCGCGCTTGTATGCAGCGACCGCCGCCAAGTTGTTGCCAATCCTTAGAAAGAAATCGCCTTGGTTGTTAAGGACAAATGACTGCCCGCGCGCGTCCCCGATACGCTGATAAACCCTGAGCACGTCGCGGTATTCGGTCATTGCAAGCTGACGCCGACCTTGTGAGATATGAAGAGCTGCGAGGTCATTGAGAACGTAAGCCAGCATGCGTTGCTTTCCAGATGCCCGACTCACATTTAACGACCGCGTATAAAACGACTCGGCTCGCGTAGTATTACCAGCTGCGTAATAGACTTTCCCGAGTTGGTAAAGCACCGCAGATACATGGTCCCAGTTTTCGTTCTCATCAAATACTTTTAAGGCCTGGGTGTAATAATCCAGCGCTGCGTCAGTCCGGTTGAGATTTTGATAGGCTTGTCCGATCCCGTTTAAGGTGACGGCTTCACTTTGACGGTTGCCAATCAGCCGAAAGATCTCCATAGCCTCCCGGTGCATTTTGATCGCAAGTTCTTCCTCACCTGCGAACGAATCAGCAGTGCCGATTGCTGTTAGAGACAAACCCTCAAACATCCGATTTCCTGTTTCGCGCGAAAGCTCCAAGCATCGTTCGAACTGCTCTTTTGCTCCTGACATATCCCCGGTGGTATTGGAGATGTAACCCAGAAAGAACCGCGACCGGACCTCTCCAATGCGATCACCAACCTGCATAAATAACCGGAGAGACTTCTGAAACTGATTTAAGGCGCTACTCAAATCACCAATCGCATAATCAACCTCACCGGCATTCGCCAGTGCTTCAGCGTACACGTGCCGCAGAATGTTTGTGAGGGAGGCGGTAGCAAACGACGAGAAATACTGAAGCGCGGTGCTCGAGAGGCGCCGGGCTTTGTTGTTGTCACCAAGCAATGAATAGATTTGGGCGGAACGACTGAATGCACGAGACTCCCCGACCAAATCGTTGACCTTGCGAAAATCTGACGCCGCGTGCTGCAAGCACGATAATGACTGCCGGTACTGTCCAAGGGCTAAATGGATTTCGCCGGCTTTAAGTGAAGCGTTTGCGGCCTCTCGCGGCTTTTTGACCGATTGCCAAAGCGAACGCGCTTCAACATAGCGCGCGATGGCTTCGCGAAGAGAGGTGGCGTTCCATTCGCCTCCTAAGCGACTGGCAGAAGCGACGAGATGATGAGCAGCCACTTCCTTTACATCGCTTGAGCCGATCGGCGCGGAGTGAATTCGGATTTGAAAGCGTCTCGCACCTTGTTCGATTTCGAGCGAACGAATCTCAAGCCGATACGTGCCGGCGCCACGCGAAATGAAGGATGTTTCCACCGCCTCGTAGCACTGGCTCGTGATATCGGCATACTTTTGATGCTCACGATCGTAAACGACGGCTGATAACCTGAGATCGCCTTTCTCAATGGAGATATGAACGTACTCGTTAGAAGCCGTCGAAAACTCAAACGTCTTAGTTTGTTGTGGGTAGATCTCAGCTGTGATAGGAGTTCCCAGAGCTACGAGGCTGACCTTTGGTGCTGTGAAAGTTGAGTCGGCAGTCGAGTTTATTGAGCCAAACGACAGTACTGCGAAGAGGCTCACGTTTACCGAGACGCGTCGCGCGATCCTGTAAAACGCCGGTTGACCTTTGATGGGCATGGGTGGGCAACCCTTTTTTAAAACTGGGCTATTTTACACCAGGTCTGACGTTGAACTAATTAGATCCGTTTAGATTTGGCGCCCGATCTCAAACGCTTTCAAGACAAAAAGGGTAGCCCGTTAGGCTACCCTCAAAGTTTTCGATCAGGTGTAACTAAGCTAGTTTTTTGAACCGTCTCGCAGCCGATTGGGTCGATACGGCGCGACTTTGTGCTCCTTCAACTTTCGCCCGCCCCTGATCTCGACCATAAGACCTGCGCGCAAGGCGTCTTTGCCAGGCTTCACCTGCTTGTTAGTTTTACTCGCTGCCATTTTTAGCCCTCCTTAGGGGTCAAAGTGCGAGTGCCGCAGTCACCCAACACACTCCTTAAAGTCGGTCGTGTGTGACAGAGAAAACCACTACACGCCTGCATGCCGACTTTGTTAATGCCTCAATCACTCCTTTCGAAGCATTGTTACCCTTGTTCAAGCTCTATGGTCTGGAGACGTAAAACGTTACATCTGCCCGCAGCGATAACGCGCCCCTGTAAGTAGAAAAGACTTGCCACAGATTAACGCCGATAACGCAGAGCAAACAGACACGCGCAAAAGCTTCGGTTGCAGTTTTTACTCAGCTGTTTGAACTGCATCATCCGCGTCAATCTGCGGCTAATTTTTTTCGTTCGACAGTGAGACTGACAGCTAAGACGGTGCCTCTAACATCCGGCTCTCCTCGCTGCGAACATCACTCTCCAGGAGATTACGGAGAGCCATTTCCAGCGCGTCTGCCTCGCAGTCTGCAGCACAGTGACCAATCAATCCCTTGGTTACGTGGACACCTTCTCGTTTGAAAAGCTCGAGTCCTTTAGACCGCCGGATCTTTTGGATTAGTAATTCAGCTTTTGCCGAATCAAATGCCTTTTCAACTGACATTCCAAACGATAGGGCTCTGTAAAAAGCCCCGGCGAACTTGATTGCCGCTCTATCTCCTATGCCCTTCCCCGCTCCGATTGTGTAGTCAATTACGGTTGCCAAAGCTTGAGCCTGCCCTTTTGTGTTGCACGCATTCAGCAAGACCAGCCGCACGTGTTCGTTGTAAAGACGAAAGACTTCAACCAAACCATCGGTGCCGATCTGTTTTCCCTTCCCTGATGTTCCCTCCATGTAAATCCGCTCAGCCAGGCTTGAATGCCCACAGAAATGTACAATCTGGGGTTTGTATTTCATCAGCAGCAACTGAAGGTCGCCCGGTCTTAGTGCCGGGTGCTGGATCAATTCGAACGCGTCTCGTTTTGACCCCTCTTCCAATCGCTTAAATACCTCGCGTGCTTCCTCATCAACACGTATGGGTCCAGTGTTGCGCGGATTCGCCGAAAGAAACAGGATTCTCGTTTTTTGATCCATCAAGAGTGGCTGGTACAGATTTGAAGCTAAGGTATCGTCTGACAGTTATGGTTTAAATGCGCATGACATTACGGGGCGTTCCACAAAATCCCACCAACGGCAGAAGTGCGAAACTATTAACTCTTCCCCTTTTTTGTTCTCGTTCCCTTCCCTCCTCCTTCATAACCAGCGATGAGCTGTGCTTCTCTCACGAGTGCTTCCCGGAATGAATTGAGCACCTCAATGAGCAAATCAAGTTTCGCGAGGCTCTGCCGTCTCGCTCGAGCTGTGCTCAATGAAAATTCAAGCTCGATTCGGCGCCGGCAGTCGGCAATACTCAACATGCAATGTCCAAATCTGTATTCGCCGCCCTGGCTCGATTCAACTTCAGCGAGCACATATGAAGTAAAGCCAGTCGAGACTGATGCCAGAAACACACGCCTGCGAAAAGTGAAGCTATTCATCACCAAGATTCAGATCAGTGGTTTTGTCAGACTTGCGGGAACTGCGCAATGCGCAATCCTGGCGGTCAATTTTTAAGCTGGGGGCTGGGCTATTTTAGACCGTCTGCCGCCTGTTACTCATGCGTTTAGGTCTATGGAAACTGGTCAGCTACGTGTGGCTTAATCCTGCATCCTGCATTAGAATGAGAGGTGAAGAAGATCAAACCAATAATCTCACACACGAACCGATCAATTTAACCTTTTGTGAGTTTGATCTCGATTGCGCATCATAATGCTACTCACCTGTGCTGTCAACCATAAAGTTGAAACGTTATCCTGAAAAGGAGATGGCCAATCTATGACAGGAGTACTCGATTACGTAGCGGAACAGATAAAAGAGTTGCGCACGAACTACAACAGCGGTGAAGGGCTTTCACAAGAGGCGCTTGCGGAAAATCTCAAAGTCGCAGCCAACACGATATCGCGCTGGGAAACACGCGTCTATCGTCCCAGTCTCGACGATCTCGAGAAGCTGGCGCGCTTTTTCGGCGTCTCGATAATGAGCTTCTTTCCGTCCGAGGACAACGTTGATAACGACAACATGGCAGCCTTGCTTCGAACTGCAAGACAGCTACATCCGTCAGATTTGGAAGAACTTATAAAGTACGCTGAGTTCCGTAGAGCGCGACGGATCTACAAAGGAAAGAGCCGGCCCAAAACGGGTCGCAAAGGAGGTAAACCCAAGTGAACTTTAGTTACTACTACGACGATTTAAAGCGACTCGCACGACAGATAAGGGCTGAAAACGGCTTGATGTCTCCTCGAGTGCTCCCGAATGACTTAAGAAGAATTTACTTCAAGCATGGAATCGAAATTGACGTTTGGCCCTACAGGCTCAAAAACCTCCGCGGCGCATTCATCTGCGATGACCTGGGAACTACAGTGATGTTAGCGAAGGGCCTGCCGCAGGATCCACTCGCATTCACAATGGCGCACGAATTAAAGCACTTTTATAAGGACCGTAATTTGGGGATTTCATATTGCGATCAGTCGAACATTCACAAGGCCATTGAAATTGGAGCAGAAATCTTTGCGTCTGAGTTTCTCTTTCCGGACTGCGACTTTATGGAGTACATGCAGAGAATGGGAATCGGACGAGATCAATGTCTTCCCCGAAGCTTGATAGATCTCAAGCACACTACCAGAACTACCCTTAGCTACGCAGGCCTTGCAATTAAGGCCGAGCGACTTCGCTTCGCACCTCCAAACTCATTAACGAAAGTGAAAACGTGGCGAAAACTGGAAAGGCTGTACGGGTTTAGGAGTTAAGTCGGGTTCGCAATACCGGTCAAGATTAACTGCGGCGCGTCGCCAAAGGCCGGAAGATCGGCGTCAGCTGTCCACGAACCCTCGCTTCCGTTGCTGGAATTGAGATGCTTGGTGGGCAGGGCGACTCCGCGTGCGAGATCAGCAAAAGGGATTCGCCCTTTCGTTGTGCGTGACAACAATAAAATTTTGCTTTGTGCTCAATCAAATAGATTGGGCGCTCAAACTCGCACCATTTGCGGTCCGGAATTGTACGCACCTTCTTATTCAGTCGAAGCAACGTTCCCGGTGGTAGGAGCGGCCACATCATATAATCCGATAGCCCAATCATTACGATAGGGTCCCGCGCCCAGTCTTCTTCGCGCATCAGCAGCAGTGGAATATTGGACCAGGCAGTGAGTAAGCGGGCGGTCGCACCGCCAGGCAGTTTCAGCGCTTTCGCAAATTCAGCGCTGCCGACGAGTTGACGCTTTCTCAATCTACCATCCTTCTGAGTTCACACAGATTTACCGTAAGGAGTCTCAGTTTCCCTCCTGGCGACATCCACGCGTTGTCAGGATTGCTTTTAGACAGGAATCTGTCTAGACTGTCGGCAAATCTCACTTTTGCTGGGAGCGTGAGTTTGTTTTGCTCCTCAGCAACCTTCATCACTTGCGATGTGAAGCTTTGCGCACATACGAATGCGAGTTGTTGTAAGGTCCAAAGAGCAAGATCAGTTCAAATGTTGTAGCCGATCTTATCATAATTTGCCCTCTCTGCTCCGCACCGCAATCCCCTCTCCGGTGTGACGGATATTTTGTGCTCACCAATTACGGTAAACCCAACATTCTGTTAGGTTTATTTTCATTTTTTATATGAGATCGATCCTGACACGCAGACATATAGTCGAGGGAAAAGAAACCTTCCCTGACAAACCTTCGATCGAAGCTTGCCCAACGTGGACAGCTAAAGCAGAGCACACGCGCTTAGAAAAGATGCGGGATCAGCAGCGATTGCCGGCGTCGCCACAACGAAGGCGAGAAGAGCTGTTCACACAGCGCTACGCGCAACTACGTGCGTGGGCGCTCCGCCTTACCAATCAAAACCGCGAAAGCGCGGAAGACCTCGTGCAGGATGCGTTTATCCAGTTTGCGTTAGGCCGCACCAGCCTCGAAGACATCGACAATATCGACGGGTATTTGCGCCGAATGCTTCGCTACATGCATCTTTCAAGAATCAATCGTGGCGCACAAAGATTTCTTGATCAGACAATCTCGTTATCTGATTACGATTCGTTTCAACAAACATGGCGCGCAATAGCTCCGCCGGATCGTATGCAGGCGCAGGAAGAGCTTTGCCGCATCTGCGCGTATGCCTGTTCGCGAAAAGAAACATCGCGGGCTGGCAGCGTTCTCATTCTTCGTTTCTTTCATGACTATTATCCGACAGAGATCGCCAGGATTCTCTGCACGTCGCGGCACTGTGTTGATCAGTGGCAGAGATTGGCGCGCAGCGAATTGAAACTCTACTTAACTGGGCCAACAAGACTCAGATTCGTCAACGCAAAATCAAAGGCTACAACCAAAACGGTCTTGACGAAGCTTTCCTGTGTCAACTGTGACGTTCTCGGCGAGCTGCGTCAGATGATCTTCCGTTCGCGTCAGGGACAATGTCTACAGATTTATGAGTTGCGCGAGATTTACGAGCAAGGTAATGGCGAGGTGCTCACTACCGCGAAGCTTGGACATCTGGTTAGCTGTCCAACGTGTCTTGATGTCGTTAATCAGATACTGGGACTCCCACTCCTGGCAGAACGGCGTCAGGCCGAGATCGAAGATTCCAAAAGCCCGCCACCGGATGATACGAGCGGAAGTTCAGCTGGGCCCTCCAATGACAATCCAAAATCCGACTATCGACGGCGATTGCGTGAGGTCCGCGAACATAAACCTCAGGAGTTACGAATTGCAGTGAACGGATCGATTTTCGGATCACTGAAGGTTAGTTCGGACCGCAGCGAATTAGATCTCAATCTGGGCCAACATCTGGTGGATTTCGTGGAAGTCTATAGTGAGCAAGGCGTTCAGCTCATGTTCCTCAGTGTTAGTGAGACCGCCCGAACAACAACCGAGCAATGGGCCAGAATAGAATTGAGCGAAGGACGCAGTCTCGAAGCCCGGCTATGCTTCAAGTCTGATCCAGTTCTGCACTTGATCTATATTGAGCCGGAGCAACAGCCCTCCTCAGCGCCTACCCGGCTTCAAGTTGTGGAAGAAGACTCGCCGATTCCTTGCAAAGGTGATCAACCGAACGTGTCGGGGTGGAAATCCGCATTCCGCTCCGTACAGCTAATCGTGCGAACAATACTCGGCAATAGACGACTGACCACCGATGAATCCGACGAGTCGCGGCAACGCGCGCTGTTGGTTCGGACCGCACTGCCTCGAAAGTGTTTATGGACACGACCGGAATTCGCGACAGCAGTCGTTGGCGTGTTGATGATTAGCGCTTTTCTGGTTTTCAAAAACAGAATTTCCTCAACGGAACCTGCGAGCAGATTGCTCGTGAGGGCGATTTTGGCTGAGGAGACTCTTACGCATGAAGTGGGACAGGTTACTCGGCGCTCTGTTACTCTCGAGGAGCGCAGATCCGCACAAGGACCTTTGATTTCGCGCCAAAGGATCGAGATCTGGGAGAAGTCCGATCAGACTGCGAGCGCACGACGTGTTTACGATGATAACAATCGACTCACGGCCGGAGCATGGAACCAGGGGAACGGATCAGTGACGGTTTATCACCACGGCGCAAAACCGAAGACTCAGGCAATCGTCGAAACACCAGGCTTCCTCCTGATGAATCTGAATGACGTCTGGCAACTCGAACTTTCAGCGAAAGAGTTCAAGATGCTTATCAGAGACCCCGAAGCAACTCGTGTTGAGGAAACGGGGACGAACTACACTCTAAGTTATGAAAAGGAAACACAGATTGGCGCCAGCCGATTGTTGAAAGCCAGGCTTACGCTTAGCCGGCCCGATCTCCACGCAACGGAACAGACCCTGTTGATTGAACGCAGTGGTGATGTACGAGAATATCGACTTGTCGAGACGAGCTTTGAACGCTTACCGCAATCTGCCGTGAAACCAGATGTGTTTGAGATTGATAAGGAGTTGGTGGACGCGAAGCCAGTTGCTGCGAAAGCGAGGGACATTGATTCGTTACCCATGGTTTCAACAACTGCGAGTAATCTGCCTGTGGCATCAACAGAACTCGAAATTGATGTGGCATATTTGCTCAACCAGGCGAATGGGGAACGCAACGAACAAATAAGACTGTCGCGCACCTCAAACGGTTCGCTTGAGGTCGAAGGTATTGTTGAAAGTGAACAACGAAAGAACGAATTGCTGCATGCTCTAGCTCCCATTATCAACAACCCAGCGGTGAAAATTGAGATCACCTCAGTCAAAGCAATGCAGCACCGCGCAGTTTCGCCACTAGCCACCACGATTCGTGCGGCGGAGGACACAGCCAACACTATTGCTCTCTACGACGAGCTGCACGCCTACTTCAGCAAGACAAAGGTAAGTCAGGCGAACACCATCGAGAGAGAACAACGTGAAGATGAAGTCGACGAATATATTCGATCTTTCTCAACGAGCGTCGTGAATCGTGCTTATCGGGTCTTGTTTCACGCGATCGAATTGCAACGCCTGGCAAACCGATTCGCGGGAGTCGATATGCACACCGTTAGCTCTGACGCGCGATTCAAGTGGTTACAGATGACACGCGAACACGCGACAATCGTTCAACGAGAGACTGCCGAGCTAGAGATTCAGCTTCAACCGATTTTGTTTGCGGGCCGGTATCCCAGCCCCGCTGATGAGTTCGATATAGCCGGTGATATGGATTTGTGGCGGGCCATCGAGCGACTGCATGAGGTGGCGCTGGCAAACAACCAGGCAATCCGCGACGCTTTTACGATTTCGGCGAAAACTTCGAGCGAAGCAATAACGTCTCCACAGTTCCGGCACTCGCTCCTGGTTGCACAGAGACTCGGCGGCAGCATTACTAAGTACAGCACGCGCTAAGTCGACTCACCTGCGGGAAGATCTTGCCTCCCGTGCACCTCGATTTGCGGCACGCTGCAACGTTTTTGGAAGATCGAGCTCATCATCAATTAGAACCTCGACCGGAATATCAACTAAACGCGCATACGTCAGCAAGATGTGCAATTCAGGTTCACCGCCCCGTTCGAAATTGGAAACCGAACTACGAAAACGTTCATCCAGACCGAGCCGGCTCAGCATCCCATCCTGCGACAATCCGAGGGCATGCCGAATCTGGAGCAGCTTTTCACCAAGACGCTTGGGCTTGCGACGGGGATACAGTCCCATCAGGAGTTTCCTCCTGTGGACTTAGCTTTGAGGTGCTGCCGGCTGAGGCTAGACAGGAATCTGTCTAGATTGAATTCGAATCGCAGATCCGCCCGGAGCTTGAATTGCCTTTGCTCCCTGGCGATGCTCATCACTGGGGATGTGAAGCGCCTTCGCCCATGGGCTGAATTGAGTTACAAAGAGCAACGAGGTGCGCACGTCAAGGACGTTCGCGTTCTGCTGCTGGATTTTATCATATGTTTCCTTAGTTCTTCGTCGATCGACGTTTGCCTGGTGATGCCTGCATCCCGCGGTGAGAAGGGGTGTTCGGTATCTGCTTAGGGAGGTTGTAACGATCATCGACTAATGCTTTTAGCTGCAATTGCAGCTAGGATATGGCCGCATTTCGGATTCGCCAGGAGCTTGAGATTCCTTTGCTCCGCAGCGACGATCATTTCGAGCGATGTGAAGCCGATCCGCTCATGCGCCAGGGTAAATTCGTTCGAACTGCCAAAGAACCTGTGGTTGGACCAGATAGCTCAATCCGGTTAACGGCAGGAATTTTATCATACAGCTCTTTCACTTACCGGAGCCGGTATTCTGAATGACATTTGCTCGGCACATGCATTGAAGTGAGCACAATGCTGCGTTCGTCTCCTCTGACCACTCTTTGCAAAAGACAGCGTCGACTGTTTCCTGGCTAGTTTCGAAAAAGGAGATATCACTGGCGTTCTCCTTAGCGACACCCCGGTCGCCGGAAAATATCTCTGTCTTACCCACCTCATAATTCCCTCATTTAATTGCGCTTACCCAATTTGTCTTTTGAGATAACGACGCCAAAAAAGACATAAAGACGTTCGCACTCTCGCAGTTGCGGGAACGCGAAAGGCTTCTGCCGATCACGGATCAACCAGATGGAGACCTCTGCCATGCCCACACCTCGGCAACACCGGAACAATGGCGTCCTGCTTCGCTCTTCAATACGAAAACTTCCTTTAGCATCGATTGTTCCAAATGCACTGCTTCGCATTGCGTTTGGACTTTCACTCGTCCTGACACTAACGACCACAAATCTCCGCGCCCAAAGCGCAACAGCCACGCTTAGTGGAACGATAATGGACCAAAACGGTGCCGTTATACCAAACGTGAACGTTGTGGTGATCAATCTCGCTCAAGGTTTTCAAAGATCCACTACGACAAATGAATCCGGCATATTCATCGTGCCGCTACTTCCGCCCGGCACTTACGTGGTGAAGGCAGAGCATGAAGGGTTTACGCCAACGGAAGTACGAGATCTTTCGTTGAACGTTAACGACCAGGTCTCAATAAAGATTTTACTGAAGGTTGGCAGTTTGAAAGGTCAAACAGTTGACGTCATCGACACTCCTACGCTGATCAACGAATCGCCGGCGGTTAGCACTGTAGTTGATCGTCAGTTTGTCGCAAATCTCCCGATGAATGGCAGGAGCTTTCAGGCCCTCATAAATCTGACACCGGGAGTCGTGCTCACGAAAGCAAGTGTTGTGGAGCAAGGGCAGTTCAGTGTCAATGGTCAACGCGCAGATTCGAACTACTTCACCATTGACGGTGCGAGCGCAAATATCGGCATCAGCACGACAACTGCTCTAAGCCAATCAGGAGGCGGTGCACTACCGGGCGTAAGTGCTACGGGCGGTTTCAATAACCTTGTTTCAATCGATGCGCTTCAGGAATTCAAGATTCAGACCTCGACGTATGCTCCGGAGTTTGGTCGCTCACCGGGAGCTCAGGTATCGATCATCACTCGCTCAGGCACGAATGATTTTAGAGGTTCAGTTTTTGAATACTTTCGTAACGATGTGTTGGACGCGATTGACTGGTTTACAAATAGTCGGAGTCAAAAGAAACCGCCGCTCCGGCAAAACGATTTCGGGTTTGTGGTTGGTGGACCAATCCTTCTGCCGCGATTTGGTGAAGGCGGCCATCAGCCCTGGTACAACGGTCGGAATAAAACTTTTTTCTTCCTCTCTTATGAGGGTCTGCGACTACGTCAGCCGCTGAGTCAAATTACAGAAGTTCCTTCATTAGCATCGCGGCAGAGTGCGCCCACGCAGATCACACCTTTTCTTAACGCGTTTCCGGTACCAAACGGCAGAGATTTGGGAAGCGGAAAAGCTGAGTTCTCAGGAAGCTATTCCGATCCTTCGTCGCTGGATGCCACTGCTATCCGTATTGACCACCATGTGAACAGCAAATTGAACTTCTTTGGAAGATATAACTACGCGCCTTCAACTCTCAGTCAACGAGGCGCCGCGGGACAATTCAGTCTGAACACACTCAATGTCACAGAACTGACGACTCAAACTTTGACGTTCGGTTCAACGCTCGTCATTACTCCAGCCATCTTCAACGAACTAAGAATAAATTACAGTAGGAATCGTGCGCGAAATTTCCTGGAGCTGGATAACTTTGGCGGTGCTGCTACGCTATCGGATTCGGCGCTTTTCCCTCCATTCGCATCAACTAAGGATTCCTTATTCTTTTTCAATTTGAGCGGTGTTGCCGCCGGCATCCTGTCTGTCGGAAAGAATGCAAGCAACCTTCAGCGTCAGGTTAACGTCGTTGACAGCATCTCGATTGTTACGCACGCACACCAGTTAAAGTTTGGCGTTGACTATCGCAGGATCTTTCCAATATTTGATCAGCTCAAGTATCAACTTGCGCCGGCATTTGTTGGCATGCAGGCGGCTCTGAACGGAGTGGCCGACAACGTATCGATCGCTGCGGACATAGGTCCACGATTTCCGGTCTTCAATAATCTATCACTGTATGGTCAGGATGGTTGGAAGCTGACACCACGATTGACCGTTACATATGGCTTGCGTTGGGAATATAACCCTCCGCCTTCCGAGGCAAATGGAAACTCTCCTTTTGCTGTGACCGGGATAGACAATCTTGCAACTTTGGCTCTGGCGCCGAAAGGTACACCGCTCTATCGAACCACGCCCAATAACTTTGCTCCTCGCCTGGGTATCGCTTATCAGCTTTCGCGGAGCGTGGGCAGGGAGACTGTACTCAGAGGAGGGATCGGCAGCTTTTATGATCTTGGCTATGGCGCGGTGGCAAACGCATTCGGACGTTTTCCGTATACAAGCAGCAAGATTTTGATTGCCGTTCCATACCCTCTAACGCTGGCTCAGGCGGCACCGGCGCCTTTTGCGGATCAGGTAAATCCTGCGCCGCCGTATGGAAACTTCACTGCCGTTGATCCAAATCTAAAACTCCCGCGCACTTATCAGTGGAACTTTGCAGTTGAACAATCGCTCGGTTCGAGTCAAACAGTGTCAGCTTCCTACATCGGAGCGGCGGGTCGTCGTCTTCTTCGCCAAGAACTAATACTGTTAGCTGCCGGTCTCAACCCTGCTCTTTTTAATGCATCGTCGAGAGTGACGCTCATCAGAAACGCTGCCACTTCCGATTATCATGCAATGCAGCTTCAGTTCCAGCGGCGGCTTTCAAGAGGGTTCCAGGCGTTAGCTTCTTACACCTGGTCACATTCAATCGACAGCGCCTCTGTTGATTCAGCTCAGGGAGTACCAGTAAGTAAGGTCGATCCGCAACAGGATCGCGGACCATCGGACTTTGATGTGCGTCATGCGTTCAGTGGAGCCGTCACCTACAACCTACCGTTCAGTAAAGCGAATGCGATAGTCAAGGCTCTATCGCGGAATTGGTTTATTGACACGATCTTCACT
>Ga0114129_10006323_pt1 | contig 16797 bp, 12 predicted proteins | sample RhiMetdeltSRZDD1_FD_80071 | JGI IMG/M metagenome (GOLD analysis project Ga0114129, IMG submission 80071) | Populus rhizosphere microbial communities from Tennessee, USA - Rhizosphere MetaG P. deltoides SRZDD1 (version 2) (version 2) | ecosystem: Host-associated > Plants > Roots > Rhizosphere >... | reverse complement strand
CGCCCGTGAGCGGCATGACGTGGAACACGATGGTCAACGTGCCCGGCGCGCCGGAGCTCCCCGAGCGCGATCGATCGACGCTGATCAACATGCTGACGCCCGGTTGGTTTGCCACGTACCGCACGCGAATCCTCGCGGGGCGCGACATTACCGCGCGCGACACGAAGAGCGCGCCGGCCGTGGGCCTCGTCAACGAGGCGTTCGTCCGGCGGTTCTTTCCGGGACAGCAGCCGGCGCAGGTGCTCGGTCGAACGATTGAATTCCCCAGCTTCCTCGTCGGCTTGACGCAACCGAGCTGCACGATCATCGGAGTCGTGGAGGATGCCGTCTATCGAAGCCTCCGCGAGCCCATCCGTCCGACGTTCTATCGCCCGCTCGTGCAATTCGACGCGAGCCGGTTTCCGCTGGGCTCCGCCAGCCTCAGCGCTCGTGCCGCCGCCGGCTCGCCGGGACAGCTCTCCCGCAGCATCGCGTCGGCGCTGCTGGACGTCGACCGCGACCTCGCCTTCAGCTTCCGTCCCCTGACGGATCAAATCGACGCTTCGCTGATCCAGGATCGGCTCGTCGCGATGCTGTCGGGATTCTTCGGCGGCCTTGCGCTGCTGCTGGCAGGCCTGGGTCTCTACGGCGTCACCGCGTACGCGGTCAGCCGCCGGCGCGGGGAGATCGGGATCCGCATGGCGCTCGGCGCCGCGCCTGCCGGCGTCGTCCGGCTCGTCCTGCGCCGCGTCACCGCGCTCGTCGCCATCGGCGTGGCGGTCGGCAGCGCGATCAGCCTCTGGGCGTCGAAGTTCGTCTCGACGCTGCTCTTCGGCCTCGAGCCGCGCGACCCCGCCACGCTCGTCGGTGCGGCCGTTGTGCTGACGACGATCGGCGCGCTCGCCGGCTGGCTGCCTGCGTACCGCGCGTCGCGCATCGATCCCGCCGACGTGTTGCGGGAGTCGTGAAATTTCAGATTTCAGAATTCAGATTTCAGATTGAATTTGAGATTGGAGATTGGAGATTGGAGATTGGAGCAGGATCAGCGTGGCTTCCTGGTCATCGTCACACAGGACGCTGCGAAGATTGCCGTCAGCTGCTCGGCTTCGTCCAGGAGCTTGAAAGCGGTCGGTGTTCGCGAGAGACCATCTTCAGTGATGATCTCGAGCCACAACGCTGACTCGTCCGCGCCGTCAAGCGCCATTCCCATGCGTGCGGCGAACTCGGAATCCGATCGCGACCGACAGACGGACCGGTAGCCTGCCGCAACTCCAGTTCCTGAGCGTGACAACTGCCGTCCGAGATCTCGTGCATCGTCAGTGGGCGGCAGCGTGCGGCGAAAGCGCAGAATGTCGAGCGCAAACCGCTTCGTGCGTTTCTTCAGAGCCTCTGCTTTCGGGTTCACGGCAGACCGTCGCTGCACGATCACCGCCAAGCGTGGCCCCAGCCTGCACCGAATCCTTCAATCTGCAATAAATCTGAAATCTGAAATCTGAAATCTGAAATTTCAGTGCGTCAGCCCGTAGACGACGTAATTGACGCCGAGTTTGTACGCCTCGTTCGTCTGATCGACCGGGCGCAGGCCGGTGCCGGACCACTCCCAGAACTGCGACACGTCGGTGTTGTAGTTGATGATCATCTGCAGCCGCTTCGTCGGATCGTTGTCCTCGTACACGCCCCTGAAAATCGGCTTGCCGCGGTTGTAGGCCTGCGGCACGACCTCGAGATCGTCGATCTCAAAGAAGTTGTGAAAGATCGGGTGCGTCGCCGACATCTCGTAGAACCGCACGTCGGGCAGCACGCGCTTCATGTTTGCCTCGAAGACGTCCCAGCCGGGGCTGCCGAAGTCGCCGTACACCTTGAAATCGTCGACGATCACGAAGCCCCCTTTCTGCAGATATGCGCGCAGGCCGGCGGCTTCGCGATCCGTGAGCGTCCACCAGCTCACTTCGATGATGTACGCGATCGGATACTTGAACAGCTCCGGATCGTCGAGCGCGACGGTGTTGATCTCCTCATGCGGATTCAACAGGCTGACGTGGTTCATGATCTGCATCAGGTTCGCTTCGGCGGTCGGGTAGCCGTGCGACCACGCCGGCTGGCCGCGCCACCAGTACCCGCCCGGCGCGGTCTCGTACTTGACGCGCACGAACGTGAACCGGCCGTCGTACGGGATGTTGGGCGGGATCGTGTACGGCACGAAGCGCCCGCCGCCGAAGAACCGGCCGCGCTGCGCGAACGCGACGCCGGACAACGCGCACGCGACGAGGAACGCCGCGAGGATTCGGCGCGTCATCGCCGCATCACCACGAGCGTGTACGGCAGCAGCGCGTCGCCGGCGGCGGCCGGACGAAGAACCTGGATCCGATAGTCCGCCGACTCCGGGACGCGGCCGCTCCACGTCCGCAGGCCCTCCGCCGACCGTTCGTCGAGCGGCTTGCCGCTCTTGTGATCGAACACCTTCAACACGATATCGCGTCCGCGGACGCCGTCGATGCGCATGATGAGCAGGCGGTTCTTCTCGACGTAGGCCAGGAAGAATTCGGACTCTCCGGGCGCCAGGGTCCCGGTCAGCGTTCCGGTCTGCTGTACCGTCGAAAACGCCACGCGCCGCGGCGCGTGGCTGCCGGGACGCGGCCGGGCGGCCGATCGCGGCGCGGCCGGCAGCTCCGGCAGCGCCGAGACGCGTGTAATCCTGAAGACGCCGCGCACCGCTTCGACCTCGATGATGTTCTCGCGAATCGCGGATCCATCGCGGATGGCCCCGAGAACGCGCGACGTGAAGATCGATTCGAACTGCCGCGCGAGCATGGCGGCATCCTCGACGCGGACGCGCACGTCGCCCACGCGGGCGGTCAGCGGGAAATCGACGAGCGCCGCCACGGCCTGGCGGTCGCCGCGATCGATGGCGCGCTGGAGATCGCGAAGCAGCCCCTCGGGCGTGGCCGCCTGTCCCATCAACGCCGCCGCAATCACCAGACGCAGCATCGATTTACCAATGATGCACGAGCAGCATCAGCATTATGCAAACAGAGCGTTTGAGTGTCGCAAGGGCCTTCTTTACGCTCGGGATATGGACCTGCGACCGCTCTTCAACGTCGGGATCACGATCGCCATGTCGGGATCGACGACGCCGGCACAGATCGACGCGATGAAAGCGGAAGCCTCGCTGCTGTGGAAGCCATACGGCGTGGTGCTGACGTGGTTCGATCGCGCCGACGACTGCAGCTTCACCGACACCCACCCCTGGATTACGCCGGTCGACACGCTGATCAACATCGTCGCGGAGGGACCCGGCGGTGAAGGCGGCGTCCGTCCCGGCCCGTCGATGCAGGGCCGGGACGTGCAGACCCTGCGCCTCGGCAACGTGCGGTTCACGGATCGCGGCGAGGTCGATCGGGTCGTTCATCTGGATCTGTCCCACGTGCAGGCGATGGTCGTCGAGAGCAGCCTTGGCGGCGTCGCGATCCACACCTGGCCGCCGCCCGTTCGCGATCGCATCATCGGACGCGCGCTCGGCCGCGTCGTCGCGCACGAGCTGGGGCACATCCTGCTCGCGATGCCGTCGCACAGCCACACCGGTCTGATGCGTGCGACGTTGAGCGCCGCGGATCTGTCGACGCCCGGCCGGGAGCATCTCACGCTGACGAAGGCGTTCGTCGCCCGCCTGCAGCTCCGGATGGTCGCGCTCAGATCTTCTCCGGATGTCACGCCGACGGCCAGCCGGCCGTAAAGCCTGCCTCGCCGAAGCTCGCGTGCATCGGATTTCGAGCGAGCGAAGGCGGAGCCTGCCTCGCCGGAGCTCGCGTGCATCGGATTTCGAGCGAGCGAAGGCGGAGCCTGCCTCGCCGAAGCTCGCGTGCATCGGATTTCGAGCGAGCGAAGGCGGGAGTGGCGTAGAATCGGCGCCGAGGAGCGGGCCGACATGACGAACCAGCTGCAGCGCACACGTCGCGAACTACTCAAGGGGAGCCTTGCGGCCGCCGGCCTCGGCGTGCTCGGCGTCCCTGAATGGATACTCCCTGCGCTCGCGCAGGGCGAGACGCTCGTGCCGTTCGCGGACATGCCCGAGAATCTCCCTGCCCCGCGGCCCGACACGCGCATCATCGACGTCCGCAAGATCGACGGCCTGCTGACGCCGAGGGACAGCTTCTTCACGACGCAGCACTACGGCCACCCCGACGTGGATCCGGTCGCGTTCCGCCTGAAGGTGACGGGGCTGGTCAACGCGCCCAAGTCGCTGTCGCTCGACGAACTCAGGAAGATGCCGAAGGTCGAGATGCTGTGCGGCTTCGAGTGCTCCGGCAACCGGCGGCCGATGCAGGGTCTGTCGAGCAACGGGCGCTGGACCGGCGTCGCGCTGAAAACCATCCTCGATCAGGCGGGCGTCAAGCCGGCCGCGCGCGAGTTCGTGTTCTACGGCGCCGATCACGGCCAGGAGGAGGTCGAGTTCCGGACGCAGAAGTACACGCTCGATCAGCACTTCGGCCGCAGCATGACGCGCGAGAAAGCGATGTCGCCCGACCCGTTCGTCGCGTATGCCATGAACGGCGAGCCGCTGACCAAGCATCAGGGCTTTCCGCTGCGGCTGATGGTCCCCGGCTGGTACGGCGTGGCGAACGTGAAATGGCTCTCGCACATTCACGTGCAGGAAGACGCGTACCTCGGCAAGTATCAGGCGCGCTGGTACCGCACGGTCAAGGGCGAGATGATCGACGGCGAGATGAACTGGAAGGAAACCGCCATCACGCACATGCAGCTGAAGTCGTTCATTGCGCGCGTGACGAAGAGCGGCAGCTCGCACAAGATCCTCGGCGTCGTGCTGAACGACGGCACGCCGATCAAGTCGGTCGAGGTCAGGATCGACGAGGGACCGTGGCAGCCGGCGACGATCGATCCGGCGACCAACAGCAAGTACTCGTGGAAGCTCTTCACCTACACGTGGAACGGCGCGACGCCCGGCGAGCACACGCTCGTGTCGCGCGTCACCGACGCGAACGGCAGCGTGCAGCCGACGGAGAAAGAGCTCGAGACGAAGAAATCGTTCCTCGAGGACAACTCGCAGCACCCGCGCAAGGTCACGATCGCATAGACGAATCACGGCGCCGCACACGCCGAACGCGCAGAATCCAACGATCGTCGTCCACAGAGATTGGTCTGCGGTTTCTGCGGTTTCTGCGTGGTGGCTACGGCTATCCCGCGTAGCGGACCATCACTATCCCGCGTAGCGGACCATCACGATCGTGAGATCGTCGCTCTGCGTCGCATCGCGGCAGAACGTGCGGACGTCGGCGAGCAGGCCGTCGAGGATGTTCTGCGGCGTCTTGTCTCGGTGCGCGACGACGGAGGCGAGCAGGCGGTCGTCGCTGTATTCGTCGCCTTCGGGGTTCAGCGCTTCGGTCACGCCGTCGCTGAACGCGACGATCACGTCGCCCGGCTGCAGCTGGATCGTCTCCTCGTCGAACGAGGCGTGCTCGAAGAGGCCGAGCACCATCCCGCCCGCGTCGAGCCGCCGCATCCCTGAGGCGGACACGAGAATCGGCGCGTTGTGCCCCGCGTTGCAGTACGTGAACGTCCCGTCGCCGTTCATGATCCCGTAGAACGTCGTCAGGAATCGCGACTCGATCGCGCGCCGGAACAGACCGTGGTTCAGGCGCGTGATCACCGCCGCGGCGCTCGTCTGATACGTCGCTTCGGCGCTGAACATGCCGAGCACGGCGGACGCGAGCAGCGCCGCCGGCGATCCCTTCCCCGCCACGTCGCCGACGATGAAGCCGAACTGCCCGGTCGGCAGGTCGACGTAGTCGTAGAAGTCGCCGCCGACCGCGCGGCACGCGAGCGAGGCCGCGGCCGTCTTGAAGAACGCGCCGTCGCGCGCGCCGGGGGGAAGCAGCGACTGTTGAATCGCCGCCGCGACCTTCAGCTCCTGCTCGAAGCGCGCCTTTTCGAGTGCTTCGCGATACAGCCGGGCGTTCTCGATCGCGAGCGCCGCCTCCGCCGACAGCGTGTCGAGCGCGCTCATCGCGGACTGCGATCGCAGCGCGCCGCGCTCGCGGCTGTCGAGATACAGCACGCCGATCGTTTCGTCCGCCCCCTTCTGCTCCGGACGGTCGATGTAGCGAATGATGCGAAGCGGCGTGCACAGCACGTGGCGGATGCCGAGCGCGACCGTGCCCGTGTGCAGCTGCGCGAGATCGCCGTCGAGCAGATCCTCGACGATCGTCTGCTTGCCGGTCGCGAAGACCGACTCGGGAATCTTGCGGCTCGTCTCGAACGTCCGGCCGGGCAAGGTCACCTTGCCGCGCGCGCGCGCGAGGTTGAACACGAGCTGCCGCTCGCGGTTCGCGAGCATGATGAAGCCGCGCTCCGCGCCGGTCACCTCGATCGCCGAGTCGAGCACGAGCGCCAGCACCTCGTCGAGCACGCGGCCCGAACCGAGCGCCCGCAGCGCCTCCAGCAGCGCCGCCATCTGCCGCAGCTCGGTGGCCGCCGACACGGCGCTCCGCTCGACCGACGGCGCTTCGTCGCCGACGAAGAAGACGACGTCGGTATCCGCGCCCTGGCCGAAGCGGATCTGGTCGCCGTGCGTCAGCGAGCGCTCCGACACGCGCTCGCCGTTCACGAACGTGCCGAAGCGCGATTCCTTGTCGCGGATGACGCAGCTGCGGCCCTCGACCGAGATCTCCGCGTGGAGGCGGGAGATGTCGGCGCCCGACAGCCGGAGATCCATTTCGGTACGCCGTCCGACGGTGAACACCGGCTTGTCGATGCTCACGATCCGCCGACCGAGCGCGTCGGTGATCACGAGGCGTGGCGTGAAGTCTTCGGCCATCAGAGCGTGATTATAATTTCGACATGAGACAGATTCGCTATTTCCTGCTGCCGGTCGCCCTCGCCGTCCTCGTCTTTAGGGGGCCGGCGCTCGGGGCCCAGCCGTCGACGATGTTGGCGCCCGCGCCGGCGTCCGTACCGCAGACCGGGGCGTCCATGCTCCCGTTCTGGACCGGCACCCCCGACGCCGCGGCATTCGACCGGATGATGGACGCCCGGCTCGCCCACGCGCGCGAGCTGCTGGCGCAGCTCGCGGCCTCCAAAGGCCCGCGAACGATCGACACCACCCTGCGCGTGTTCGATGACATCCAGCTCGAGCTCGACGCCGTCGGCCAGCAGTCGCAGCTCATTCAGTCCGTGCACCCGGACGCGAAGCTGCGCGAGGCCGCCGAAAAACAGCTGCAGAAAGCCAGCACGCTCGGCACCGAGCTGTCGCTGAACCGCGGCGTCTACGACGCGATCAGCGCCCTCGACGTGTCGTCCGCCGACGCGGAGACGAAATTCTACGTCCAGCGGCTGCTGCGCGACTTCCGGCTCTCGGGCGTGGACAAGGACGACGCCGCCCGCAAGCGCGTCCAGGCACTGCGCGACGAATTGACGGAAATCGGCCAGGCGTTCGATCGAAACATCCGCGAGGACCTCCGGACGGTGAAGACCGACGCCGCCGAGCTCGAGGGCCTCCCGCGCGATTACGTCGCGCGGCACAAGCCCGACGCCGACGGCAAGATCACGCTGACGATCGACTATCCGGATTCACTGCCGGTGTTCTCGTACGCGAAGGACGAAGGGCTGCGCAAGCGGATGTTCATGGAATACAACAACCGCGCGTACCCGAAGAACCTGGACGTGCTCGACAAGATGATGGCGCGGCGCGCCGAGCTCGCGCGGCTCCTCGGGTACGGCAACTGGGCCGACTACATCACCGCCGACAAGATGGTCGGCAGCGGGAAGAACGCGTCGGATTTCATCGATCGGATCGTCAAAGCCTCCAAGGCGAAGGCCGAGCGTGAATACGCGACGATCCTGAAACGCAAACAGCAGGACGTGCCGTCGGCGACCGGCGTCAGCGCGTGGGAGCGCACGTATTACGCGGAGCTGGTCCGGAAGGCCGACTACGCGTTCGATTCGCAGTCGGTCCGTCCGTACTTCCCGTTCGATCGCGTCAAGCAGGGGCTGCTCGACGTGACGAGCAAGCTGTTCGGCGTCACGTATCGGCGGATCGACAACGCGCCGGTCTGGGATCCGTCCGTCGAGGCCTACGAAATGCTCGAAGACGGGAAGATGATCGGCCGTTTCTATCTCGACATGCATCCGCGGCCGAACAAGTACAACCACGCGGCAGAGTTCCCGATCCGGACCGGCGTCACCGGACGGCAGGTGCCGGAGGCGGCGCTCGTCTGCAATCTGCCGGGCGGTCAGCCCGGCGATCCCGGACTGATGACGCACGACGACGTGACGACGTTCTTCCATGAGTTCGGCCACCTCGTGCACGCGCTGCTCAGCGGACGGCACCAGTGGATCGGCATCAGCGGCATCACGACCGAACAGGACTTCGTCGAGGCGCCGTCGCAGATGCTCGAGGAGTGGACGTGGGACCCGGCGACGCTCGCGACGTTCGCGAAGCATCACGAGACGAACCAGCCGATCCCCGAAACGCTCGTACGCCAGATGCGGCGCGCGAGCGAGTTCGGCAAGGCGCTGAACGTCCGGCAGCAGATGTTGTACGCGCGGCTGTCGCTCTCGGTGTACGACCGCGATCCGAAGACGGTCGACACGACGGCGCTCGTGAAGCAGCTGACGAACACGCTGACGCCGTATCCGTACGTCGAGGGCACGCACTTCCAGACGTCGTTCGGACATCTCGACGGCTACTCCGCCGTCTACTACACCTACATGTGGTCGCTCGTGATCGCGAAGGATCTGTTCGGCCAGTTCGACAAGACCAACCTGCTCGCGCCGGCCGTCGCCCGCAAGTACCGCGAGACGATCCTCGCGCCCGGCGGCTCGAAGCCGGCCGCCACGCTCGTCCGCGATTTCCTCGGTCGTCCGTTCGATTTCAAGGCGTGGGAGAGCTGGCTCAATCGGGATGAATAGCGTCGGGATTTGGGATTCGGGATTCGGGATTCGTGGCGAGAGAGGATTTGGGCGGCAAAACGGCGAAGAGTGATTTGTTGCAGGGGACGCTCGATCTCCTGATCCTCCGGACGCTGGCGTCCGGCGACATGCACGGATGGGGAATCTCGCAGCGGCTCCAGCAGATTTCGCAGGACGTGCTGCAGGTGAATCAGGGCTCGCTCTATCCGGCGCTCTACCGGCTCGAGCAGAAGGGCTGGATCGAATCCTCCTGGGGCGACTCCGAGAACAACCGCAAGGCGAAGTTCTACACGCTAACCAGGTCCGGACGAAAACAGCTCGCCGAGGAAACGGCGAACTGGGAGCGCGTGAGCGGCGCCGTCGCTCGCGTGCTGCAGCATGCGTAGCCTCGGGGTCGGAGAGCTGCCCTTCCCGCCCTTCCTGCCCTCGTAGAATTTCCGAGTGCCCCGATTCAAACTCACGATCGAGTACGCCGGCACGCGCTACAGCGGATGGCAGATTCAGCAGAACGCGCGGACGATTGCGGGCGAGATCGAGCGCGCCGTCCGCACGGTCACCGGCCGCAAGGATTTCGAGCTGTACGGCGCCGGCCGCACGGACGCGGGCGTCCACGCCGCCGGACAGGTCGCGCATCTCGACGTCGCGACGACTCTTCCGGCGGACAGACTGCTCGCGCGGCTGAACGACGAGCTGCCCGCCGACATCAACGTGCTGCAGGCCGTCGTCGTACCGCACCGGTTTCATGCGCGCCACGACGCGGTCGCTCGCCGCTATGTGTATCAGGTCGCGCGGCGGCGGACCGCGCTGCACAAGCCGCACGTCTGGTGGATCAAGGAGCCGCTCGATGTTCAGCGCATGCGCGACGCGGCGCGCGTTCTGGTTGGATTAAAGGATTTCAAGTCATTCGCTGAATCGGAGGGGTCGAAAGGTTCTCGAGGTTCGACGTCGACGCGCGTGCTCCTCGAGCGCGTCGACGTCGTCGAGGACGGCGATCTGGTGCTGATCGTCGTCGAAGGGTCGCATTTCCTGTGGAAGATGGTGCGCCGGATTGTCGGTGTGCTCGTCGAGGTCGGGCGCGGCGCGCTGGAGGTTGACGCCGCTGAACGGTACCTGCGCGAGGACTCGGACGTGCCGGCACGACTCACGGCTCCGCCGTCGGGTCTGTTTCTCGAGCGCGTCTACTACGAGAACGACGAGCGCGACGCGGCCGTTCGAGCCGTAACGCCGCTTCACTCCAGACGCTGAGCGGCGCGCAGACCGAGCGCGAGGTGGACGACGTCGTCGTAGCTCGCGGCGCCGGCCTCGACGCGGTTGGCCTTGAGATACGTGTCGTACACGCGCCAGCCCGCGCCCGACACGACAGGACTGACGTTCCGCGCGAGGCGTTCGCGGATCGCGCGCAGATCCGCGCGCGGTCCGGAAGCGAGGCGCGCCGTCAGCGCGGCACGATCGCGCGCGGGGATCACGCGCGCCAGCTCCCCGTACATGAACAGCCAGCCGCTGTATTGATGGGCGGGCAGCCCCCGCAGGCACGCGAGCCAGCCGGCGACGTTCGCTTCCCCTTCGTCGGCCAGTCCGCCAAGGTGGCTCCACTCGTGCGCGATCACGAACGGCCGCTCGAACGGCAGCAGATCGGTCGCCAGCAGCGTCTCGAGAAACACCGGATCGGTCATCCCGCTCACGCCCGCGCGCGTGAAGTACCAGTCCAGCAGCGATCGCTTCGGCCGCGCGACCACGATGCGGTTCGTCGCGCCGAGGGCGGACATCGCCCGCTCGAACGCGCCGGCGAGCGCCGGATCGATGACGCCGGCCGGCAGCCAGCCGTCGGCGTGCGCGCGCGCGTGCAGCGCGTTCAGCCGGTCGACCGACAGCGCGGCCAGACGCGACGCGGCGGCTGGCGTCACGGCGGCGCGATCGAACGGCAGGCGATCGATCATTCGCTGACGGCGATAGTTGAACCCCCATGTCAGCAGAAAAATCACGTAGACGGCCGCCGACCAGATCACGAGACGACGCACCGCGTGGATCACCGCGACGCTGGCTCCGGAGCGCGACGCGTCGCGCGCGGTCAGGCCAACGAACGCGATCAGGAGGCCGGCCGCCAGCGCATCGAACAACGAGACCGGGATCGCGTTCGACGCGAACGTGACCGGCGGCTGAAGCAGCGAATAAAAACCGGAAGAGTAGAAGTGCTCGACGGCCCCGTCGGGCAGCGGGACGAGCGCGAAAATCAGTGCAACGATGACCGGCCCCCATGTCCGCTTCCGGCCGATAAGTTGCCTGACGCGCTTCGGATCGGCCTTTACCATCGACCCAATCGGACTACGACGTCAATTTTTGTCATATAAAAGCTTTGACTCGGAACGGTCGAGTTTTGGCCCGACCGGCCGATAAGAAGAACAGGCTCGCTATGTCCCGTCTCCCCATTCTGATCGTCGTCCTTGCGGTCTCGCCGTCGGTCGCGGCCGCACAGCAGCCCGGCGTCCAGCGCGAGGCGCTGCCCAAGGTCCTTCGTCCGGCGACGCCGCCGACCGCGGCGCCGGCTGTTCCGGACGCCCGCGTGCTGACGGGCACGCGGCCTGCTGCGTTCACGACGATCCAGGGGACGGCGCTGACCGCGAGCAACAGCCTGCTCACCGACGCGCCGGTGCGCCTGCGCGACGCGCGGTACGGACGCATCGTCGGCGTCACGACGACCGACAAGGCCGGCCTGTTCGTGTTCACGCACGTCAACCCCGGCTCGTACGTCATCGAGCTGGTCGGACCCGATCAGACGGTGCTCGCCGCAAGCCAGCTGCTCAACGTGAACGCCGGCGAAGCGGCGTCCGCGATCGTCCGGCTTCCCTATCGGATTCCGTTTGCCGGCGTGCTCGGCAACACCGCTCCGTCCGCGGCCGTCATCATGGCGACCGCCGCGGCGTCCGGCGTGCTCGCGACGACCGTGACGGCGACCGACGTCAGCCCGAGACGGTAGCTTCATGCCCGAACCTTCCACGGCCGCGCCGAAGCCGACCGCCGGCAGCGCAACCCCGGCGCACGGGCGCGGACCGGCGACGTTCGACCCCGACAACGAGGTGCACCTCCTCGATCGGTTGTCGGTCGTCTATCGGTACCGCCGCGTCGCGCTCGCCGTGTTCGTGCTGTCGACCGCGGCGCTGATGATTCAGGGCTACACGTCCGTCCGGCTCTATCAGGCGACCGCGACGATCATGATCGAGGACGAGCGCGCGACCGCCGTTCCGGGCCTGGCGAACAGCGAGAACACCTACTACGAAGATCCCGAGCCGTACTACAACACTCAGTATCGCATTCTGAAGGGCCGCGACCTCACGCGGCGTGTCGTGAAGAAGCTGAACCTCGGAAGCGTGCCGGAGTTCAACGGCACGGCGGCGCGTCCGTCGACGCCGGTCACGCTCCTGCACGATCTGCGGGCGCGCGTGCTCGCGCTCGTTCGTCCGTCCAAAGCGGCGGCGCAGCCCGACGCGCCGAGGGTGGACGAGACACCGGACGAGTCCGGGCTGGTCAGCGCGTTCATCGGGCACGTCGACGTGTCGCCGATTCGCGGCAGCCGGCTCGTGAACGTCTCGGTCACGGCCATGGATCCGAACTTCGCCGCGCAGGCGGTGAATACGCTGGTCGACGAGTACGTCGATCAGAACCTGCAGGTGCGCGTCTCGACGTCGCAGAACATGCTGCAGTGGCTCGCGGGCGAGATCAGCAAGCAGCAGCAGAAGGTCGCCGAAAGCGAGCAGGCGCTCAGCGACTACCGCGATCGGCAGAACGCGCTGTCGCTCGACGACAAGCAGAACATCGTCACGCAGCGGCTCACGCAGCTGAACGACGCGCTCATCCGCGCGCGCACGCAGAAGGCTCAGAAAGAAGCGCTCTACAACCAGGTCCGGTCGATGTCGGCGTCGACGACGACGTCGCCCGATGCCATCCCGGCGCTCGCGGCGAACTCGCAGATCGCCGCGCTCAAGGCGCGGGTCGCGGACCTGCAGCAGCAGCGCGCGCAGCTGCTGGACAAGTACGGCGACAAGTGGCCGGCGGTCCAGTCGGTGAACGCCAACCTGCAGGAAGCGAAGAACCAGCTCGACGCGGAGACGACGAAGGCGCTGCAGTCGATCAAGAACGATTACGAGACCGAAGTGCTGAACGAGCGGACGCTGTCGGCGAACCTCGACGCGGCCAAGGCGGACGCCCACGATCTGAGCCGCAAGAGCGTCGGCTACAACGTCATGGAGCGCGAGGCGCGGAGCAACCGCCAGGTGTACGAGTCGCTGCTCGCGCGCGAGAAGGAGCTGAGCGTCGCCAGCAACAGCCGCGCGAACAACGTCCGCGTCGTCGACCGCGCCGAAGTGCCGAAGGGACCGCTGTCGCCGGGCGGCCGCCGCACGTGGCTGATGTCGATTGCCGTCGGCCTGATTCTGTCGATCGCCGTCGCCTTCGGCCTCGACTACATGAACGACACAGTGAAGACGCCGGACGACGTCACGAAGCGGCTGAAGATGCCGTTCCTCGGCCTGGTGCCGACCGTGCGCGGCGACAAGAACCCGGTGCTGACGTCCTCGAACATCCCGCACGACTTCGGCGAGGCGTTCCGCGCGCTGCGCACGTCGCTCATCGCGCGCTACCCGGACGACGGCACGAAGATCATGACGGTGACGAGCGCGCAGCCGCTCGAGGGCAAGACGACGACGGCGGCGAACATCGCGATGGCGCTCGCGTACGGCGGGTCGCGCGTGCTGCTCGTGGACGCCGACATGCGCCGGCCCGGGCTGCATCGCGCGCTGCGCCTCACCAACGAGCGCGGGCTGTCACAAGTGCTCGTCGGCCAGGCGCGCGTACGCGATGTGATTCAACGCACCGTCGATCCGAACCTCCTCGCGATCACCGCCGGCAAGACACCGCCGAATCCGTCGGAGCTGCTGGCGTCGGAGCGCATGAAGACGCTGCTCTCCAACCTCTCGCACGGCCCGTTCGACTGGATTGTCGTCGACACGCCGCCCGTGCTCGCCGTCACCGATGCCGTCATCCTCGCGCCGATCGTCTCGGGCGTGACCTTCGTCGTCGGCGCGGAGATGACGCGCCGGCGCCTCGCGGAGCGCGCGCTCGAGACCGTCCTCGGTGCGCATCCGAAGATCACCGCGGTTGTCCTGAACAAGGTCGATTTCGACCGCAACAAGTACTACTATTCGCGCTACTACGGTCATCAGTACCGGAACTACTACGCGCAAGCCGCGCTCTGAACGGCCGCGCGGGCGCCCGGGGAACGTTATCGTTCCGCTGCTGGCGGCCTGGTCGCTGTTCGCGTTCGCCGGCGCGCATCTCTGGACGCTCGTGCCGATTGTCGCCGGCGCCGCCTGGCTGATCGCGGCCGCGCGCCCCACCGTCGCCGGCAGAGACACCCGCGTGCTCGACATCGGGCTGTGCGTCTGTCTGCTGATCGCCGCGGCGCAGCTCGTGCCACTGTCGCCGCGCGCTCGTCTCGCCCTCTCTCCTTCCCTGGCGCGCATCGACCGCGCGTTGTACCTCGACGCGGCGCCGAACGATGCGGAGCGCCCGAGACCGCTGTCGGTCGACCCCATCGCAACGGCCGAAGCGGTCGTCGCCGCCGGCGCGATCGTGGTCATCTTCTGGAGCGCGCGGACGATCTTCGAGCGAGGATCGGTGCGAACGACGCTGCGCGCGATCGCGATGTGCGGCCTGGTGCTGTCGGCGATCGCCATCGTTCAGCATGCGACCGCACCGGGCCTGATCTACTGGATGTGGCAGCCGGTTGCAGCCGGCACGAAGCCGTACGGACCGTTCGTCAGCCGCAACGACCTGGCGGCCTGGATGGTGATGGCCATCCCGCTCACGATCGGCTACATCGTGGCGCGGTTCGAGTCGAGGCGCGAGTCATCGCGCGGCTCGAGCCTGGCCGGGGCGATGGACGCGACGACCGTGTGGCTCGGCGCCGCCGTCTGCGCGATGGCCGCCGCGCTGCTCGCGTCGCTGTCGCGGTCGGGGCTCACGGCTGGAGCGGCCGGCCTGATGTCGGTGGTGCTGTTGTCGCGCGGGCGTCTGGCAGGGCACGGACGGGCAGCCCTGATCGCCGCGCTCGCCGTCGTCGTCATGGTCGCGGCGGCGTACACGAACATCGGCGCGATGATGCTGCGCCTCAACGACGCGCTCGCGAACGGCGTCGGCGGCCGGCGGGACATCTGGTCGCTGACGCGAACGATGATCGACGATTTCCGGCTCGTCGGCGTCGGCGTCGGCGCCTACGCGCGCGCGATGTCGGTCTACCAGCCGCCGCACTTGTTCGCGTACAACCACGCGCACGACGAATATCTCCAGGTGCTGGCGGAAGGCGGCGTCGTGCTGTCGGCGGCGGCGATCGTCGTCGTAATCGCAGGGGCGATCCGGGCCGCACGCGTGCTCGCGCGCGATCGGAGCCCGATGTTCTGGATCCGCGCGGGCGCGGTCAGCGCGCTCGTGGCGATCGCTGTGCAGAGCATCTGGGAGACCGGCCTTCGGATGCCGGCGAACGCGATCCTGTTCGCGATCTGCGCCGCCGTCGCATTGCACGCTTCGCACAGGGAGTGAGACGTCTGCAGTTCCGGGCGGCTGCCGACATTCGGACCGATTTCAGTCGAGCGGAGGCTTGCCGAGCCCTGCCCGCTGGAACCACGCCGGCGCGCCGACTGACTTCAGGCCGGTGGCACCTCGATGCCGCTCTTTCGCGCGATCTCGACGATTCTCTGCAGCTCCGCCAGTTCAGGCGGCGGAGGTATACAGCGGCGGCGGCGACGCTCGCTGAACGTCTTGCTACCGAGAGGCGCGGTTCGGTCGTCGGAACCACGCCGGCGCGCCGCGGACAATGCGGTAGGCGTACGCGACCGGCAGCAGCGCGGAGGGCCAGGCCGGATAACGCGTCCGCATGTAGGACGCGGGCGGCCAGAGGTGCTCGCGAATCATCCGTCCGCGTTCGACCCAGCCGGGCGCGAAGCGCAGATCCGAGGCAACCACGTCGACGGTGCGGTGCGGCCGGAGGAACGCCGCCGATGGTTCGTGATTGGCGCCGGGTACTGCCAGCGCGGCCTGCAATCGATCGACCGGCGTCCCAAAACAGCGGCTCGCCAATGCGAGCCCGCGTGCGCAGACGGCCCGAACGCGCGCGCGCGATGCGAGCTCGAGAAATCGACCCTGCGCCGGCTCGTCGAGCGACGAGGCGAGCAGGTGGATGTCCCATAGCCACATCAGCAGCGGGGAATTGCGGTGATGCGCGACGCGATGCACGCACGCGAGGAACAGCGCGTCCGCCGGTGAGGGGGCCCGTGCCGACGGACCGAGCGCCGGCACTGGAACCGCGCGCGGCCACAGCTCCTCGAAGGTCAGGGCGTCCGCAAACACCACGGCGTTCGAGATCTTCCAGTGCAGATCGAGGTGCTCGATCAGACCCGACGGCCCCGTCCGTTCGTAGTGCCGCTGCGCCGCGATCGACACGGTATCCGGCTCCGGCGCGCGCTGCCATCCCGAGGCGACGAGCACGCCGTCGCAGTCGCCGACGCTGGCCGCCGTGACCAGCAGATCGACATCGGTTCGCGGCCGCAGGTACGGCGCGGTGTAAAGCGTGTGCGCCAGGGCCGCGCCTTTTACGACGAGCGCATCGACGCCGGCCCGTGCGAGGTTGCGAAGCACGGCGCGCAGCTCGCGATCGCGCCAGGCTGTCACCACCGCGGCCGCGCGCAGTTCGTCGGCAAGATCGGGAAGAGCGGCGAGTTCTTCGGCCGTCAGCTGGTCTGCGAGCAAAAGATGGACGTCGTGAGCTCTCGCGGCATCGATCGCTGACGATGAGATGGGTACTCGCACACCCCGCAATCGAGCGCACACAGACTCAAGCATTTT
>Ga0114129_10006321_pt1 | contig 16799 bp, 14 predicted proteins | sample RhiMetdeltSRZDD1_FD_80071 | JGI IMG/M metagenome (GOLD analysis project Ga0114129, IMG submission 80071) | Populus rhizosphere microbial communities from Tennessee, USA - Rhizosphere MetaG P. deltoides SRZDD1 (version 2) (version 2) | ecosystem: Host-associated > Plants > Roots > Rhizosphere >... | reverse complement strand
CTTCAGATCCCTGTGAACGATCCCGTGGAGGTGCGCCTTGTCCAGCGCGTCGGCGATCTGGATCCCGAACCGCAGCGTCTGCTCGAGCGGCAGAGCGCCCTTCGCGAGACGCTCCGCCAGCGTCTCCCCTTCCAGGTACTCCATGACGAGGTACTCGACGTCGCCTTCCCGACCCACGTCGTGCAGCGCGCAGATGTGCGGGTGCGAGAGCTGCGAGATCGTCTTCGCCTCCCGCTCGAACCGCTGGCGGGACTCGGCGGAAGCGGAAAGGTGCGGCGGCAGCACCTTGATCGCGACCGTCCGCTCGAGCCGCGTGTCCCGCGCCTTGTAGACCTCTCCCATCCCGCCGGCGCCCAATGGCGCGACGATCTCGTAGGGGCCCAGACGGGAACCGGCGGAGAGCGTCATTCGCTGCCGCTCACGATCCGAGCGCTCGAGCCACCGCGGGAAACGACTTCAGAAGTCTCGCGTCCGAGGTGACGAGCGAAACTCCCAGCTCGTCCGCGAGAACGACGAACTCACAGTCGTGGGCGGAGCACTCCGACTCCTCGACTCGCGCGAGGACCTGCGGCGACGGAACCGAGAACTCCCGTCCGCGCATCTGCCCCTCAACGCCCTCGACGATCTGCAGCGCCGTCTCCAGGCTGACATCCCCGCGGCGCAGGCATCCGGCGAGCACGTTGCGAAACTCGGATCGCCACAGAATCGGAGCGTTCCAGTCCGGATCCTTCTTCAATAGACGCTCCGCGGCCTTCGTGCGCTCACCGGGCAACCAGAGGTAGGCGAGCACGTTCGTGTCCACCACGATCATCGGCGTCCGGTCCCGCGGAGCACGGCGATGTCGGAGTCGGTGAGCTGCCCTCCGACGCGGCTTCGAAGCTCGGCGGCTCGCGCGAGAAGATCGGCGGAGTCGAGCTTATGGGCAGAGGCCGCAGCCTCCAGAACCGAAATGATCTCGCTGTTCAGACTGCGACGATGCTTGAGGGCCCGCGCCTTGAGCTGGCGATGCAGTTTGTCCGGCAGGTCCTTGACGGTCACCGTGGCCACGGGTGCACCTCCGATGGTTCCAGAATGGAATCATAATGGAATCTGGTGTATCCGTTCACGACTGCCCGGGAAACGCGAGAGCCCCTACTTCAACCCTTCCACGATGAAGAGGTCGGAGAGGAGGCGCGCGTAGCAATACACGTAGCCCTTGCCGTCGGGTGTGATCAGGACGTTCGAGATGCGCTCGACTCCGGCAGGGTCGGCCGGAAGGAGGTCTTTCCAGACGTCCCGCCGTCCCGTGTCGATTTCGATGCGCGAGATCCGGGCCGGGACGTCGCCGCGTTTCCAGACGTACAGCGAACGGCCGTCGGTTGTGAAACGGAGCGGGTACTCGCCTTCCAGGGCCCCGGGAACCGGTCGCCCGGATCCGCCATTGATCGGAAAGATCGCCATCTTGTGATCCGGACCCACTGCCGCAAGGCGCGACCCATCCGAGGAGACTGCGAACCCGGGGAGCGCCGGAATGATCCCTTCCGGCGTGATCGGTCGGGGCTTGCCCCCCTCGATGCTCTGTGAATAAACGCGCACGCCGTGCCCCCCCTCCCGGCCCGCAAAGAGGAAGCTCCTGCTGTCGGGAAACCAGGTCGCGGCCTGCTCGGCGCTCACTCCCACCGTTTGAATCTGCTTTCGCTCCCCGGTTCCGGTTGGCAGGAGCGTGAACGGAGAGTTCGCGGCCGGCAGCATCGAGAGCGCCCAATTCCCGTCCGGTGAAAGGGCCAGAGCGTTCCCTTCCCCCAGCCGGACGACCGGCGACTGATCGGCCTGGCGAACGTGGACGGAGTAATTCGCGCCTCCCGCCTCGCCCTCTTCGTCGAAGAGCAGGGTCTGCGCATCCGACGAGAGATCCGCGGCAAACGAATAGTCCAGGAACGACATGTCCCGCTCCCGCGTGTCCCCGCGCAGCATCCCCAGGATTCCGACCCGCGGGCTCTCGCGGGCCAGGAGGACCCGGCCGTTTTTCGAGATGTCGTGGAGCTTCAACCCGCCGGGAACCCGGGCCACGACCCGCAGTTTTCCCGAAAGCGTGACGCCGTAAAGCGAGCGATTCGCGCCGGCTTCGGTCGCGGTAAACCAGATCTCGTCGCCGGAAGGCGCCCAGCCGAGGCCATGCTCGCTCGCCCAGTTCCCGGTCAACGTCTTCTTCTTCCCGGCGAGGTCGATGACGGCGACCGTCCCGGCGTCGTCCAGGGGAAACTGATGGTCCAGAAAAGCGATGTGATCACCCTTCGGTGAGAGGCGCGCATAGCTCACGTGTCCGGACGTCTCGTAGAGCACTTTGCCTCTCGGATACTCGATCCGGGCCTTCCCGCCGACGTCCCGCGTGATGAGCATCTCCGAGCCGTCCGGGGACCAATCGGCGTCCTGGATTCCCTTTTCGACGCTGCGCGGCGCGCCGCCGGTCAGAGCGGCGCGTGCGAGGGTTCCCCGGCAGATTCCGGGATGGTTCGAAAGGCAGTCGATGGCTATCGCCATTTCGCCGGACGGGGAAATCCCGAGCAGGTTCGCGCTCGGAAGATCGAGCGGAAGGGAATCCGGGCTGCTCTGGTGCTTCAGAAACAGCTTCAGAGGTTTTCCGTCCCAGCCGGCGCTGTAGACGATCGTCTGCCCGTCTGGAGCAAATCGCGCCGCGCGAATCGTGCCGCTGCCGAACGTGATCTGCTGATAGGAGGGCGGCAGGGATTTCGCGAGACTCTTGTGAAGAAGGGCGCCGACCCCGATTGCGGCGAGCAGAGCAGCGGCCGAGAGCGCCCCTTGGAGAAGTCGCCGCCGGCCGCGCGAGGTCTTCCCCGCGGCGATCGCTCGAAGAGTTTCTCCCGTCGAGGACGCCTCTGAAAAATCCGAAAGATGTTCCCGGATGCTCTTGATGTCGCGGGCGAGGTCACGCGTCGACGCGTAGCGTTCCTCGGGGTCCTTCTGCAAACATCTCTCGAGGATCCAACGGAACGGCGTTGGGATTCCGGGATTGAGCGTGGCCGGAGGCTCCGGCTCCTCGCGGATGATTGCGGTCAGGGTCTCCGCGGCGGTCCCCCTCTGGAAGGCGCGCTTGCCCGTCGCCATTTCGTAGAGGATCGTGCCCAGAGAAAACTGATCCGAGCGAAAGTCCAGAGGCTTGCCGCTGGCCTGCTCGGGCGACATGTATCCGACCGTTCCGAGCACCGTGCCGGCTTTCGTCTGATTGGTCGTCGTCGGCAGGTGCGAGCCCCCACCGGACGTGGGCTCCACCAGTTTCGCGAGACCAAAGTCCAGAATCTTGACGACGCCGTCCCGCGAGACCATCACGTTCTCGGGCTTCAGATCCCGGTGCACGATCCCCGCGGAGTGGGCTTTCGCCAGGCCGTCGGCAATCTGGAAAGCCATGTCCAGAAGTCGTTTGGTCGGGAGTGGCCCGGAGTGCAGGACCTCGCGAAGGGTTCGACCATCCACGAGCTCCATCGCGATGTAGGTCGTGGACTCGGAGGTTCCGATCTCGTGAATCGTGACGATGTTCGGGTGATTCAGAGCCGAAGCGGAGCGCGCCTCTTGTTCGAATCGTTTCCGCCGATCGTGATCGGACGAGAACTCGTCGGAAAGCACCTTGATGGCGACCTCGCGACCGAGCCGCCCATCGCGTGCCCGGTAGACCTCGCCCATGCCGCCGGCACCCAACGGGACAAGGATCTCGTAGGGTCCCAGGCGCGAACCGGCCGCAATTGTCATCGAGCTCGAGGCATCTTATCCGGCGGTCGATCAGGGCGGAGACGCCGCGACGACGCCGACGTTCGCGACCGTGTCGCCCTTTTTCATGGACGGCACGGAGCAGATGTACAGGACGACTCCCGCCGCCGGCGCGCGCGCCTCGAAAACCCGACGGCCCAGGAAGTCGGTCACGTAACCGATCGGGGTTCCCTGAGCGACGTAGCTGCCCCGGCGCACGAGCGGAAAGAAGAGGCCCGCCTGGTCGCTCGTGATCGTCTTGACCGACTCGATCCAGACGGGATTCTCGACGCGGGTCGGAGCGCCCGGCAGCATCTTCAGATAGCGCATCACCGAGAGAGATCCGTCGACCAGCGCTGCGACGTCGTCCGGCTCGACGGTGCCGGCGTGCCCCGCTTCCACCGTGATCGACGGCTTTCCCCGGACGGTCGCGGTGTTCTCGAGATACCGCGACGCCTGGGGGTCCTTGGGACGATCGGTCGACACGATGACGTGGTCGAGACCGAACGCGAGGACCATCTCCTTCGAGATCGTGTCCTGCGCCGCGTTGCCGGTCTTCGTCCAGTAGCTGTAGGGGCGCAGGTCCTCGTCCAGGTCGCCCCCGTGGAGGTCGATCAGGTGGTCGCACTTCTCGACCACTTCACGGGTGATCAGGTACGACGCCCGCTCGGTCTGGGTTCCGTCCATCTTCCCCGGATAGAAACGATTCATGCTCTTGCCGTCCACGGGATTGACGTGAACGACTTTCTGCTCGAAGGACGGAACGTTGACGAGCGGGACAAGGACGACCGTGCCCGAAATCGCGGCCGGGTCGAGCATCTGGACGAGCTTCGAGACCGCGACGATCGAGGCGTACTCGGTGCCGTGCGCCCCCGAGACGAGAGCGAGAACGGGACCCGGCTTCGCCCCGCGCACGACAGCGACGTCGATGCGGGTGGCCGCATCGACGCCCGCGGGAACCTCGATGGCGCCGAAGACCTTCTGCCCCGGCGCCGCCGCGGCGGTGCCGACGGTGAAGGGCGGTGCCTTCCCGGGCGACGCGGCGAGCGCCGCCGCGAGAATGAGGCTCGCCGGACGTAAGAGCATGGGAAGTCATGCGATTCTATCGAGCCGGAGGCCTCACATGGACGTTCGCAGCCTGCAGAAGCCGCTGAAGGAACGCTACCGCTCGGAGCCGGGGAGCTCGCGCATCACGCTCTCGGCCCGCGGGAATTCGACGGACGCGCCGATCTCGTGCTCGGTCGACATCGGTCGCGCCGTCTACGAAGCTCAGGCGCACAGCGGGGTCGGCGGAGCCGGAACGGCGGCGTGCTCGGGCGACCTGCTCCTCGGGGCGCTCGCCGCGTGCGCCCAGATCACCTGTCAGATGGTGGCGGCGGCGATGGGAATCCCGGCGCGGCGAATCGAAGCTCGGGTCGACGGAGACCTCGACCTCGCCGGCACGCTCGGGATCTCGCGGGACGTGCCGATCGGGTTCGAGTCGATCCGCCTCCGCTTCGACGTCGATGCGCCCGAGGCGACGCCCGAGCAGCTCCGGGCTCTTCGCGAGAAAACCGAGCAGTACTGCGTCGTCATGCAGACCCTGACGAACCCTCCGCGGATCGAGACGGAGTGGACCTGATCGACTAACGCGGGAGCGGGACCCGGGACGCGGGATTCTGCAGGGACCTCAAGAGCTGCGCGGCCGGGGAAAAGTCGGGGTGCGCGGCGAGCAACGCCTTCAGACGCAACGCGGCGGCGTCCGGTTTCCCCTCGAGCCGCTCGAGCAAGGCCCACGCGAACTCGACCGGCGGTTTTCCTTTACCCGCGACGGCCTCCGCGCGCGTCAGGGCCTCGCGCGCCTCGTCCGGTTTCGTCAGGTCGATAGCCACAACCGCCCGCAGGAGCCAGGCGTCGGCGCTGCCGGGATCGAGGTCGGTCGCGGCCGCCGCCTCTGCGCGCGCCGGTTCGAGTCGGTGGAGCGCAGTCTCGACGCGCGCGAGGCCGAGGTGCGCGGAAGCCTCGCCGGGCACGAGATGCAGCAGAGCCCGATACGCTTCGCCGGCGGCGTCCCACTGCCCGCTCGCCGCGAGGACGCGAGCGAGTCCGCGCAGGGTCTCGGGATCGTCGGGGCGCAGGTCGCGCGCCTGCCGCAGCTCTCGCGCGGCCTCGGCGAGCCTTCCCTCCCGCTCGAGCGCGAGCCCGAGCCCGGAGTGCGCCCGCGCGTTCTTCGGGTCCGCCGCGACGGCCCGCGCGAAGTCCTGTCCGGCCGCACGCCACTCTCCGCGCTCGAGGAGGATCCCTCCGAGGCCGGTCCACGCGGCCGCGAAGCTTCCGTCCTCGCGCAGAGCCCGCCGGTACGCATCTTCGGCTCCCGGGACGTCCTCCTCTCGCGCGAGCGAGTTGCCCGTGAACGCCCACTCTTCCGCGAGACGACGGCCCTCCGGGTCCCGAACCGCGTGGGACGCGATCCCGGCGACGAGAGCTACCGCCCCGAGAGTCACGGCTTCGCGATGGAGGCGCAGTCGGAGAGTTTCGACGAGGCGCCAGGCGCCCAGGCCGGCGAAAACGCCCACCACCGGAACGAGCGGCATCCGATAACGCGTGCCGACGACGAGGAAAACGCACGTCGCGGTGAACGTCGCGAGATATGCGAGCGCGGAGAGCGGGAGCCGACGGGTCCGCGCGGCGACGACCACTCCACAGACTCCGAACGCGAAGAGAGACCCGAAGCCCGGCAGCCATCGCAGGAGCGGGATCCGATCGCGGAAGAAGTAGTAGCTGTGGGAGTCGCGGACCTCCTCCGCCTGAAACGTGACGAGGAGCTTTCGTCCGAGCAGGCGCAGATACGCGAGCGGACTTCCCCGGATCTCCCCGAGGGCCTTTCGCACGTAGTAACGATCCTGGTCGGAGGCGCGCGTCACTCCGTGCCGGAGCGCCTCACCCGCGATCGCGTCCCAGGAGCCACCAAACCGCCCCGAGGCAACGCCTTTCCCCGAAGGCGAGTTGCCGATGTAGAAGTTCAAGCCTCCGTGGCCCTGGACGAGAAACGGACTCTGCGTGGCGCGCCAGTTCGCGACGATAACCGGCGCGAGCGTCGCGACGGTCGCGACCGCGAGGAGCCCGGCCGCCGCCCACCGTCTCCGAGGCGGCTCCGCCCGCCGGAGCCAGACTGCGAGGAGGAGGACGGGCAGGAGCACGAGCGCCGTCGGCCGCACGAGCGCCGCGAGCCCGACCGACGCTCCGGAGGCCGCGGCCCGCCAGAGCGAAAACCTTTCCGACTCGATCAACAGGAGCGACAGAACCACGAGGAAGAGAAGCAGGCCCTCCGCGAGAATGGAGTCGCCGACGACGATCAGGGGGCCGTTGACCGCGAGGAAACCGCCCGCGAGAAGCCCGGCGGGCCGCCCGAACCAGCGCCGTCCGAGCATCGCGACCATCGCGCAGAGTCCGGCGCCCATCACGGATTGAGCGACACCGAGTGCGGCGAGGGATCCATCGAAGAGCCGATACACGATCGCGATGAACATCGGGTAGCCGGGTCCGTGAGCCGGCACGGCGGGCGGTGCGAAGTCGCCGTTCAGAAAGCGTTGAGCGCGGATCGAGTACTCGAGCGAGTCGAGCTGGGGGGTCCGGTGCAGGGGGAGCTCGAGGAGTTGGTGAAGGACTGCGAGCCGCAGGATCAGCGCGAGGCCGAAGACCGCGAGGAGCCACGGGTCGAAGCGGGTCGGCTTTGGAACTGTCTCCGCCAGGGTTACGTCGCGTCGGGCGGGCTCGGTCTTTCGCCTCTTCCTCGAGGCGGAGCGCTTACTCGTACCGAAGCGCTTCGATGGGATCCAGCCGCGACGCCTTCACCGCGGGATAGAGCCCGAAAAAGATTCCGACCGACATCGAGACGACGAGCCCTACGACGATCGCCCACACCGGCGTCTCCGCCGGCAGTGCCTCGAAGAGCTTCTTGACCCCCGCCGGGACCGCGACTCCGACAACGACCCCGATCGCGCCGCCGAGGAGCGAGAGCGTCGTCGCCTCGGTCAGGAACTGCAGGACGATGTCCCGGCGATGAGCGCCGACGGCCTTCCGGACGCCGATCTCGCGCGTCCGCTCGGTGACCGACACGAGCATGATGTTCATCACGCCGACGCCCCCGATCAGGAGCGACACGAACGCGATGAAGACCATCGCGAGCGTCACACCCCGCGTGATGCCCTGAAAGCTCTCGATCATCTTGTCGGGGGTCACGATGCCGAAGTCGTCCGGCTTGTCGAACCGGACGTGCCGTCTCGTGCGGAGGATGGCGCGCGCCTTCTCGATGATCACCGGGACCTGCTCCGGCGTATAGGGCACCGTCGCGATGCGCAACGCGTCGCCGTCACTCGCCCCCGCCTTCACGAACGGGAAGTGCCGGTCGAACGTCGTGATCGGGATGACCACGAAGTTGTCCTGCGACTCGCCGAACATCTTCCCCTTCTTTTCGAAGACGCCGACGACGACGTAGCCGTCGTGGCCGAGCAGGACCCTCTTGCCGACCGGCTCCTCGCGCGGGAACAGCTTCTCGCGAATGTCCTCGCCGATCACCATGACGTCGGAGCCGTGGGTGATCTCGGTCGGCGTCAGAAAACGGCCGAGCGTGACGACCCGGTTGGTCGCCGTCGGATACTCCTCCATGACGCCGAACACCCTCGGCGACCGCGCTTCCAGATCGCGGTGCTTCAGGTGATAGTCGCTGTTGTTCCAGAGATACCGTTGCGGAGAGACGGCGCGCATCTCGGGAATCTCCCGGAGAGCCGCCGCGTCCTCCATCGTCAGCTCTTTGCGTCGAAGCTCCCCCTCCGGCGTCGGGCCGCCCGGTCCGAAGCGCGGCTCGTACTTCTGGAAGAGCACGAGCGATGCGCCGAAGCTCTGGAAATTGCGCACCATGTTGTTGTTGAAACCGGTCACGATCGAGACCATCGCGATGACGGTCGCGACGCCGACGACGATGCCGAGAACGGTCAACGAGGCGCGAAGCTTGTGCGTGCGCACGGCGAGGAGCGCAAAGCGCACGTTCTCGCCGAAGCCGCGGCGCAGTAGTCCGAAGAGTCCGGCCATTCGGGCTAATTCAACCTTGAACTTCGAACGTGAATGTCAGCGGCGGGCGAACCTGCCGCTTGTCGCATGGGCTCCGCCGATGCTCCGCATGAACTACTCGTATCGTAGCGCCTCGATGGGGTCGCGCCGCGAAGCCTTCACCGCCGGATAAAGACCGAAAAAGATCCCGACGGACATCGAAACGGCGAGGCCCACGAGGATGGCCCAGACCGGCGTCTCCGCAGGCAGCGCGGCGAACGCGCGTTTGATGCCGGCGGGCACCGCGACTCCGACCAGGACGCCGATCGCTCCCCCGAGGACCGAGAGCGTGGTCGCCTCCGTCAGGAACTGCATGACGATGTCGCGCCGATACGCGCCGACCGCTTTGCGCACGCCGATCTCGCGCGTCCTTTCGGTGACCGAGACCAGCATGATGTTCATGACCCCCACCCCGCCGATCAGGAGCGAGATCATGGCGATGAACACCATCGCGAGCGTGACCCCGCGCGTGATTCCCTGGAAGCTCTCGATCAATTTGTCGGGCGTGAAGATCGCGAAATCGTTCGGTTTGTTGAAGGGGACGTGCCGGCGCGCGCGGAGGAGCGCCGTCCCTTTCTCGATGATCACCGGCACCTGATCGGGCGTGTAGGGCACGGTTGCAATGTGAATCGTGTCGCCGCCGCTGTTCTTGATCTGCGGAAACTTGCGGTCGAACGTCGGGAACGGAATCAGGAAGAAGTTGTCGTTCGAGCCGCCGAAAGCGTTGCCCTTCTTCTCGAGGACACCGACGATCATGAACTCTTCGCCGTTGAAGTTGACGATCTTTTCGAGAGGATCCTCGCGCGGGAAGAGGATGTTCCGGACGTCCTCGCCGATCACGGCGACGTTTGCGGTGTGCCGGAAGTCGCTCTCGGTGATGAAGCGCCCGTAAGACACGAAGTGGTTGTTGGCAACCGAGTAATCGGGAGCGACGCCGGCGACGACCGGCGTCGTCGTCTCGTTGTCGCGGTACTTGACGCTCACGTCGGCGTTCCAGAGATAGCGTTCCGGCGAGACCGCGCGCATCTCGGGGATCGACTCCTTCAACGCGACCGCGTCCTCGTAGGTCAGGTCCTTGCGCCGGCGCTCCGACTCGTCCCGATGGCCGGGGCCGAACCGCGCCTCGTACTTCTGGAACTGGACCAGCGTCGCGCCGAAGCTCTGGAAGTTGCGGACCATGTTGTTGTTGAACCCGGTCACGATCGAGACCATCGCGATGACCGTCGCGACTCCGACGACGATCCCGAGGACGGTCAGAAACGCGCGGAGCTTGTGGGTGCGGACCGCGAGCAGCGCGAAGCGGACGTTCTCTCCGAATCCCCGCCGCAGATGATTGAAGATTCCGGACATGGCCTAGGTCAACCTCGAGCTACTCGTACCGCAGCGCCTCGACCGGCGCGAGCCGGCTTGCCTGCGACGACGGGATCCATCCGGCGATCAGGCCGGTCACGGTCGCCACGCCGATCCCGATGATGACGAACGAAAGCTTGACCTGCGCGGGGAAGACCTGCTTGACCGCCATAGCGATCAGCGCTCCGAGGGCGACGCCGATGATCCCGCCGACCGCGGAGAGGAGCGCCGCCTCCAGGAGGAACTGCCGGCGGATGTCGCGGCGTCTCGCGCCGAGCGCCCGCCGGACTCCGATCTCCTTCGTCCGCTCGACGACCGAGACGAACATGATGTTCGCGATCACGATGGCGCCCACGACGAGCGAAATGCCGGAGATCAGGATCATCAGCAGGAACGCGCCGGCCGAGATGTTCTTCCAGAGATCCTGGAGCATTTCGGCCGTCACGAGCCCGAACGGGTCGTCCTTGTCGAACTTCGTCTTCCGGAGCGAGCGCAGGATCGAACGGACTTCGTCCGTCGCCTGGCCGACCATCGCGACGCCGCCGATCGGCTTGATGAAGACCCCGATGTCCTCGGAGGGAGCGATGTGCTTCTTGAAGAGGGTGAGCGGCAGGTAGACCACGCTGTCCTGGCTCTGCCCCATCACGTTGCCCTGCTTCGCGAGCGTGCCGATGATCTTGACGGGATATCCGTCGATCTTCATCACCCGCCCGATCGGGTCCATGTGCGGAAAGAGCTGATCCTGCACATCCCACCCGATCACGGCCACCGAGGCCGCGTGATCGTACTCGGCGGAGGTGAAATACCGCCCCGTCACAACGTCGAAGTTCATCGCTTCGCCCATGTTCGGGGTGTGGCCCTGGATCTCGACGTCCGCGAGCTTGCGGTCCGCGTACTTCACCGGACGCCGCCGGTCACCGCGACCTCCGACGTGCGCGCAAAGCTTGCACTCGCGCTGGATGACTGCCATGTCGGTCAGCGTGATGTCCCGCCGCTTTCGGGCGATCAGCCACTCCTCGCGACTCGTGATGATCCCGTACTTCGTGAATATGACGACGTCGGGGTTCAACCCGATCACCTTGTCCGTCACGTACGCGTTCAGGCCCGAGAGCACCGAGACGACCCCGACGACCGTCGCGACGCCGATGATGACGCCGAGCAGGGTCAGAAACGCGCGCATCTTGTGGCGCGTGAGCGCCGACGCCGAGACGCGGAGGAGCTCGGCCGACCTCATGCCGCCGCCGGCGTCTTCTGCGGGCCCTTCTTGCCGCCCTCTTTCTCGACGATCACTTTGTCGCCTTCCTTGACCTGACGGAGCACCTTGAACGGCCCGGTGACGATCTCGTCGCCGACCTTCGGCCCGTTCTTCACCTCGATCATGAGCTCGCCGGCGATGCCGGTGTCCACCTTGTCGAACGCGAGCTTGCCGCCCTTGATGACGTAGACGCCCTCTTCGGTCTGGGGGCGTCCGGCTCCCCCGCCGGCGGGCTTGCCGTCCTTCTTCGGGACGTCACGGACGACGAGCGCCTGAATCGGGATCGCCGTCGCGCCCTCCTTGCGGCCGGTCAGGATGTCCGCGGTCACCGAGAATCCGGGGCGAATCGTCTCCGGCGGGTTGACGACGCGGATCTTCGCCTTGAAGTTGATGGCTTCGGACCCCTGCGTCAGCGAGAGCAGGTCCGGGTCGTTCTTCGCGATCGGCGAGGAGCCGACTTCCGTGACGATCCCTTCGAACGTGCGGTTCGGATAGGCGTCGATGTTCAGGTTCGCCTTCTGTCCGACCTTCACTTCGGGGACCGAGGTCTCGTCGACCATCATGACGGCCTCCACCTCGGACATGTCGGAGATCGTCAGGAGCTGCGTTCCGGGGTTGTTCATCGTGCCGATGACGGTGACTTCGCCCTCCTTGACGGGAAGGTAGGTCACGACGCCGGCGATCGGTGCGCTGACCGTCGTCTTCGAGAGAGAGTCGCGGCTCGCCGCGAGGTTCGCGCCCGACTCCTGCAGCCGCTGCTGCACCGCGGACAGGTTCGCCTGCGCGGTGTCGTAGATGGACTTCGATTTCTGGTACTCCGCCTCCGAGAGGATCTTCGCGTCGAAGTTGCGGCGCGCGCGTTCGTAGTCGAGGCGGGCCTGCTCCGAATTCGAGCGGGCCGCCTGAAGGTCCGATCGCATCGCGGCGAGCGCCGACTCGCGCCCCGCGGTCTGGGCGGCGAGCTGGGCGCGGTCGATCTGGAGAAGGAGCTGGCCGCGGTTGATCTTGTCCCCCTCCTTGACGGCCAGGTTGACGATCTGGCCCATGACGAGCGCCGACAGGTCGACCTTCCGGCGCGCCTGGATCTTGCCGTTCGCCGTGACCTTCGAGACGAGGTCGATCTTTTCGACTTTCGCGGTCGTCACGCGGGCGACGTCCTTGTCCTTTCTGCGGATGAATCCCATGGCGACGAAAAGGACGACCAGAAGTCCTACGACGCCAAGAATGATCTTCGTTCTCTTCCTCATCTCCCCCTCCAGAGATACCTGTCGTGAGGCGTCTATCTTCTTACGCAGAGCGGGTTTGAAAGTTCGTCCGGCTGCTTCCCGCCGAACCCCGCCGCCTCGGCTCTCAGCCCTCGAAAAGGGCTGACGGCTGGGATGGAACTGCTGCGGGTGCAGGTCCGTAGGACCTGTCCCCGCATTGGACTGCTGCGGGTGCAGGCCCGCAGGGCCTGTCCCCGCGACATCAACAAGTGGTGCGCCCAGGAGGATTTGAACCCCCAACCTCCTGATCCGTAGTCAGACGCTCTATCCAATTGAGCTATGGGCGCAGGAGCCGGGAACGGTACTGAAAACCGGTTCTCGATTCAAGCAATTCCGGCCGCCCGGCCGCCGCCGACCCCTACGATACGCTCCGCCCTCCATGCCGTTTTCAACCGACGACGAGAGGTTCCAACGCGAAGCGATCGCGTTCGCGAAGATCGCCTTCTCGGAGCGGGAGGTGCCCGTCGGAGCCGTGGTCGTCCGCGACGGACACATGATCGGCCGCGGGCGCAACCGCCGCGAGGCGCTGGCCGACCCGACCCACCACGCCGAGATCGAAGCGATCCGCGAGGCCGCTCAGGCGGCCGGAACCTGGCGGCTCGAGGGCGCGACGCTCTATGCGACCGTGGAGCCGTGCCCGATGTGCGCCGGAGCCGCGGTGAACGCGCGTCTTGCGCGGATCGTCTTCGGATGCCCGGACCCCAAAGCCGGCTACTGCGGCACGCTCGGAAACATCCCCCAGGACCCGCGCCTGAACCACCGCTGTGCGATCGACGGAGGGCTGCTGGCGGAGGAATGCGCCGAGCTCATGAGGATGTTCTTCCGGACCCGGCGCTCCGGATCGGGAAACGGGAGCCGGGAAGCGGGAAGCGAGTAAGTCCCGGAGTGCCGCGTAGCCTGTCATTCCGAGGCCGAAGGCCGAGGAATCTCTCACTCGTATCGGAAGAGACCTTCGCCGGCTCAAGATGACGGGGTGCTAGGATTTCGCGTTCCTCTGGGGCCCGGAGAGGTGCTGGAGTGGTTGATCAGGCCGGTCTCGAAAACCGGTAAGCCCTAACGGGCTTCGGGGGTTCGAATCCCCCCCTCTCCGCCATGAACCTTCGATTTCCCGGGACGTAAATAAAGGACCCGACATGACCCCCGCAATCGAGCTCGAGAACGTCTCGAAATACTTCGGCAAGTTCCCCGCCGTGGACTCGCTCTCGCTCACCGTCCCGCAGGGCGTGGTCTACGGGCTCCTCGGTCCCAACGGCGCGGGCAAGACGACGACGATCCGGATGATCATGAACATCACGGCCGCCGACTCCGGCGAGATCCTGGTCCTCGGCAGCCCGATGACCCGGCAGATGCAGAACCGGATCGGATATCTGCCCGAAGAGCGCGGCCTCTACCGGAAGATGAAGGTCCTCGACCATCTCTTCTTTCTCGCGGCGATCAAGGAAGTCCCAGCGGAGACCGCCCGCCAGCGGATCGCGGAGTGGGCCGACCGGCTCGAGCTCAAGCCGTGGCTGAAGAAGAAGGTCGACGAGCTCTCCAAGGGCATGCAGCAGAAGGTCCAGTTCATCGCGACCATCATTCACGATCCCGAAGTTCTCATCCTCGACGAGCCGTTCTCGGGGCTCGACCCGATCAACACCGCCATCATCAAGGAGTATCTGGCCGAGTTCCGGAAGAAGGGCAAGACGATCGTCTTTTCGACGCACGTCCTCGAGCAGGCGGAGAAGCTCTGCGACGAGATCTGCCTTCTCGCACGCTCGAAGAAGGTCCTCGAGGGAAACCTGCGCGATCTGAAACGGCGTTTCTCGAAAGACCTGCTGCATCTCCTGGTCGAGTGCCGACCGGAAGAGATCGCGGCCCTTCCCGGCGTCGCCTCTTCGCAAGCGGTGAACGGCGGATACGTCGTCGCGCTCGCGCCGGGGACCGACCAGCGCGAGTTCCTGCGCCACGCGATGGACTGCCACCCGTTGCGCGGTTTCTCGGCAAAGGAGCCGGAGCTCGAAGAGATCTACCTCGATGCGATCCGCGCCGCGGGCATCGAAGAAACCCGGACTATCGAGTGAGGAAGCCATGAGCTGGAAGAAGATCTTCGCGGTCATCCGCCGCGAGTACCTGGAACGCGTTCGCACGAAGGCGTTCTGGATCGCAACGTTCCTCGTTCCCGTCTTTTTCCTCGGCTACATGGCGGTACAGTTCGCGGCGATCCGGAAGACCAGCGGAGAGAGAAAGGTCGCCGTCGTCGACACGACGGGAAAGCTGGCGCCGGCGCTGGCGACCGAGCTGGCTTCACGCGAAGAGGCGATGAAACAGAAGAAGCCGGGATCTCGCGGCATCCACTGGATCGTCGAGCCTCGGCCGGTCACGGGTGACATGGAAAAGACGAAGGAAACACTGCGCAAGGAAGTCCTGGACAAGAAGATCTACGGATATCTCGTCCTCGATCCGGAGCTGATCGAGAAGGACCGGGCGGAGTACTACTCGATTTCGGTCTCCGAGTTCGTGGCTCTGACGCAGCTCGAGCAAGCCATCAACAAGGTGCTGCTGCGGCAGAAGATCCAGGACCGCGGCCTCCCCGCCTCGCTCGGCAAGGAGCTCGAGCGGAGGGTCGACCTGAAGACGTTGAAGGTCACGACGAAAGGAACCGCCGAGGAAAAGGGGGCGGGCATCATCGCCGCGATCGTGTTCATGGTGATCATGTACATGACGTTCTTCATGTACGGATTCCAGAACCTTCGCGGTGTGATCGAGGAGAAAACGAACCGTATCGTCGAGCTCGTGATCGCCTCGGTGCGGCCGACGGAGCTCATGGTCGGCAAGATCGTCGGGATCGGTCTCGTGGGCCTGACCCAGTACATGATCTGGTCGCTCGTCGCGATGAACCTCTCGCTCCCGGGAATCGCGAGCATCATGGCGATGGGTGAGTCCGGTGCGCCGACGATCCCCCTGTCGATGATCGGCTATTTCCTGCTGTTCTTCCTGCTCGGTTACTTCCTGTACGCGAGCGTGTACACCGCCATCGGGGCGCCCTTCAACTCGGATCAGGAAGCGCAGCAGCTCTCGATGATTCCGTCGATGCTGATCGTGGGCGGGATGGCGGTATACCCGTCTGTCATGAACAACCCGAACGGACCCGTCGCCGTCGCGGCGTCACTCTTCCCGTTCACCGCCCCGCTCATCATGTATCTGCGCACCGCGATCGCCGAGCCGCCCGTCTGGCAGATCGGGCTGTGCATCGTGATCCTCATCCTTTCGACCATCGGGATGGCGTGGCTCGCGGGCCGGATCTATCGCGTCGGCATCCTCATGTATGGGAAGAAGCCGACGCTTCCGGAGATCCTGCGCTGGGTGCGCTACCGGCCGGGCAAGGTCCTCCAGCCGGCGACACCGCCGGCTCGATGACCGGCGGCGTTACTCGATCGTCGAAGGCGGTCGATTCGCGCGGATGTTCTAGAGCATCTCGGTCCGGGCTTGCTTCGCGCGGGCCGCGCCGATCGCCGTCTTGACGTCCTTTTCCTCCTCGGGCGGCGGCATCACCGCGGGCATTCCGAGGAACTCGATCCACAGCTCCCGCGCCCAGCCGGCGGTGTGGTACAGGTGCTCGTCCTCTTCCTGTTCGACTTTCTCCTGCGCCGCCTCGAGTGTCTTCTTCTCCTCGCCCTTCGTCTTCTTGGCAACCTGCCCCAGGAGCTCCCAGTTCAGGTGGTCCTTCGTCTCCGCGAGAACGACGCATTCCGCGGCGACGATCTGAGCGGCTTCGGCCTCGCCTTCCGTCAGCGCCATCTTCATCGCCTTGACGAGCGACTCGCCGGTGTGGCGAACGACGCGGCGGCCGGGCGTATCGACGGTCGAATCCAGGCCGAGGTCGACCATCAGCTCGCGGACGATCTCGACGTGGTTCTTCGTCTGGTCGAAGTACTTCTGCCACTCCTTCTTGAGGTCGTCGTTGATCGCGCAGCGGATCGCGGTCCGATAGACCTCGACGCCTCCCATCTCCGTTTCCAGCATCTGATACAGAAGCTCGTTCAGTTGCTCTCTTTTCATAATCCCTCCTCGCGGGGGACGCGGGATGCAAGGGACGTTCCGCCGTCGCGTTCGCGCGCTCG
>Ga0114129_10006319_pt1 | contig 16800 bp, 15 predicted proteins | sample RhiMetdeltSRZDD1_FD_80071 | JGI IMG/M metagenome (GOLD analysis project Ga0114129, IMG submission 80071) | Populus rhizosphere microbial communities from Tennessee, USA - Rhizosphere MetaG P. deltoides SRZDD1 (version 2) (version 2) | ecosystem: Host-associated > Plants > Roots > Rhizosphere >... | reverse complement strand
GAGGTCGCGGCGGTGGATGGCGCGTTGCTGCAGTAGCCCGATGGTGGCCACGTCGGCCACCGCCTGGCCGATGCGTATCTTGTCCGCGTCGAGCGCGCCCGGGTTGGTGTCGAAGAGGTTCAGTGCGCCGATGACCTCTTTGCGCAGGCGCATGGGCAGCGCGTGCACCGCGGCGAAGCCCACGTCGGCGGCGGCTGCGGTAAACCGCGGCCAGCGCCCGGCCGACGGGAGGTCGGTAACCGAGACGGGCTGGCCGGTGCGGAAGCAGTCCACACACGGGCCCTGGTCGGTCTGCAGTTGGAACAGTTCCAGCAACCGGGTCCGTTCGGAGGACGCGGCCACCACCTGCAGCGCGCCTTGCTGGTCGGTCAAGAGCAGCCCGGCCGCCGAGACACCCAGCAGTTGGACACACCGCTCGGCCAACACGTGCAGGAAGTCGATCACATCGAAGTCGTCGACGAGGGTGTCGGCCATCTCCACGAACACGTCGGCCAATTGCACCGGGGCCATCTCGCTCACGTTCATCACAGTAGCCGGGGGCTGTCCTCGGGATCGAATCGCAAGCGTCGGGCGACCACATCGGCGGCGACGTCACGCAACCGTCGGTCATGGACGTAGGCGTGGGCGCGTAGCCGGATGAGGGCAACCGCCGCGGTCACTCCCAACTGCACGATGACCATGCCGGTGGCCTGGTGCACGACCGGGTGCTGCGCGCCGGCGTGCTCGGGCCACAATCCGTCCGGCCGAAGTCGGTCGCGCTCCGCTTCGTCGAGCAGCAGCGCGCCCACCGTATCCGCCAACACCAGCACATCGGACAGTTGCTCCTGATCCAGTCCACCTGGTTGGGCGCGGTAGAGGTTCAGTACGCCGAGCCGGATCGCGCCGATCCGCAGCGGCAGCGCAAACACCGCACGTACACCGGCCCGCGTCGCCGCCGGCGCGAACACCGGCCAGCGGGTCAGACAGTCGGCGTCCATCAGATCGGCGACCAGCTCGGGTCCGTCGGCGAAGGCGTCCACACTCGGGCCTTCACCCAACGTCAACGTCAACTCTTCCACATGCGAAGCAACCTGATCACTGGCGTAGATCGTCTCCCGGGGAGAGGCGTCGAGGACCACCGCGACCGCGGCCGCGTCCACGCCCGCCGCCGATATCATTACCTCGACGACATGCTCGATGGCGACCTGCCCACCATCTGCGTGCGCGACTACCCGGCCCCACAGCTGCATCCTGCGCTCGGCCTTCACGGCGCCGCCCCAAACGAACACCGCGCTGCTGACGATGAGACCACCAGCACCGCCTCCGATACCTAACGGTTCGGGGGCCGCGACGGGCGAGTGACGTTGAAACAGGGACCGGGTCGAACGCGAACCAGCTCCCCGGGCGGCTTGTCACCGCAACCCTACTACCGATCCACCGATCCTCGCCGATGTCGCCTCCCACGGACTCTGTCAAATGCGCTATCCGCCAACGCGACATCCCCGATGCGCCATTGGCGCAGTGTCGCCGCTGGAGCCATCGCATGCGAACAGGCGTAGGATCAGGTTGTCGCCCAGGACCCCGGTGGCCGACAGTCCGCCGCCGGTGGACGCACCGCCTCCCATCGAGGCCTTGGCCGGGCACCTCAGACGAGACATCATCTTCCCCGGGTCGTAGCGGCGCCGCCGGAGATCGACCGGAACAGCAACTCGATTGAACTGAGAGGCGGCGGTTGTGATGACCGCAACGCAGAACCGTTCCGACCCACCGGACACCAGATCCCACGGCACCGGCCCGCGAGACGAATCCGACCGATCGAGTACCGGGCCGAAGGTACCGCGTAGCCGGATGGGCGGAGTCTGGGTGACGCTGCTGGTGGCGGCGTTTGTGTTGCTGCTCCTACTGATCTTCATCTTGCAGAACGGCCAGCGGGCCGAGGTGTCGTTCCTTGGCGCGCACGGGCACCTACCAATGGGAGTGGCGCTCCTCCTGGCGGCAGTCTTCGGCGTTCTGCTCGTTGCGCTTCCCGGCACCGCCCGCATCATCCAACTGCGAGTGTTGAGCCGCCGCCGCGGCCACAACGCCGCTTTCCGGCCTGGCCCTGTGGAGCCGAACCGTCCAGTCGCCGGACCGGACGACCCCGCCGGCACATAGCGCTCGCTGCGCTTCGCGGATGTCCGGCGCGGACCGGCCGATACCGCCAGCACCAACCCGCCAGCACCAACCCAGCCGGGCGGCTGCCCATGCCACCGGACGGGCCGACAAGGAGGACCGTTGCCATGTCCGCCAACGAAATCCGACGTCCGCCGATCGTCGCCTCCTCGCCGCCGTCGACACCTCGGCTGGTTCTCGCCCCCACCCGCGCCAGTCACGCGGTCCTGGACGGCGGATGGTGGCCGCGGTCCTGGGACCCGGTGGCCGAACTGCCCGGCCTCGTACTGGCCCTGTCAGACCGGTACGGACCGATCCGCCAACTGATGCTCAACGGCGTTACCTGGGGCGGGGGCTTCCGCCGGCTCGCCGTCGGCACCGCCGTGGTACGGATGGGTTGGTTCGCCAGTCTGGATCCCGCCGTATTGATTGCCACCACCAACGGTGGCGACCAGCTCGACATCCTCGTGGTTCCGCCCGAAAGCGCTCCCGACGCCGCCAACCTGGCGATGACCGGGGCTGCGGACCCAGCCGATACGAGACGAGCGCCGGACATCCTCGCCGCCAATCCCAGTGCCGCCCTGGACCCGGCAAACGACCCCGCTGCTGAAGTCGTTGTCCGCATCGAGGGTGTCGCCGGTGTCGAGGAAAGTCGTCGACGGCTGCCGGCTGGTCAGTCCGACGGGGTGAGGCTCGCGAAGAACTCGCGCAGATCCTCGACAACGAGGTCCGGGTCGGTGGTGTAGGCGAAGTGACCGCCGCGGTCGAAATCCGTGTACCGCACGATGTTGTTGGACCGCTCGGCAAAGGTTCGTATCGTGCGGAAGTCCTGCGGGAAAACCGCCACCGCGGTCGGTACCTCGTTCGGCGCCTCCCGGTACCCCGCACCGCTGTGCGCGTCCTCGTAGTAGTGCCGCGCGCTCGATCCGCCGGTGCGCGTGAACCAGAAGATGCTCACGTGGGTGAGGTAGGTGTCGACGTCGACATAGTCGGCGTACTCGCCCCAGCCCGTCCACAGTTCCGCGTTCCACGCCAGTTGTCCGGCGGGTGAGTCGGCCAGCGCGTACGCCAGCGTCTGCGGCCGCGTCTGATGGATCTTCTGGTACCCCGCCTTGCTCTCGTAGGTCGCCAACGTTCCGGTCAGGCTGGCCTGGTCCGCGTCCGACAGCTTCTCGAACTCGGCGGGATCGCCGGATGGGAACGCGAAGATCTGCAGCAGGTGTACGCCGATCAGCCCCTTCGGCGCGAGGATGCCGAGTTCCCGGCCGACCAGTGCACCGGCATCGCCGCCGGCCGCGCCCCACCGCTCGTACCCGAGCCTGGTCATCAGTTCGGCGAACGCCCTGGCCATCCGGGCGCTGTCCCAACCGGGTTCGGTCGTCGGGCCGGAGAAGCCGTACCCGGGCAGCGACGGCGCGACGACGTGGAACGCGCGGGACGGGTCGCCGCCGTGGGCACGCGGATCGGTCAGCGGGCCGATCATCCCGAGAAACTCCACTACCGAACCCGGCCACCCGTGCAGGAGTAGCAGTGGCGTCGCGTCCGGCTCGGCCGAGCGGACATGCAGGAAGTGGATGTTCTGCCCGTCGATAGTGGTGGTGAACTGCGGGATCTCGTTGAGCCGCGCTTCGTGCGCCCTCCAGTCGTACCCGCTGCGCCACCGCTCGACCATCCGGTTCACCACGGTGAGCGGCATGCCGTAATCGGCGCCCGTCCCGGCCAGCTCGTCGGGCCAACGGGTGTTGGCCAGCCGCGCGGTGAGGTCGTCGAGGGCGGTCTGCGGGATGTCGATCCGGAACGGCTGGATGTTTGTCGTATCGGTCATGCCATCTCCCCGCTTCGCTCGAAGCCGGCATGACGTGCCGGCTGGACCTCGCACAAGCGCTCGGTCGTGCCAGCAAGATTATGACGAGTTGCGGTCAGGTTCTGTCCTAAAGCGCTGGCAGACTTCAGGTCATGCGAGAAACCTCGGCTCGCCTCCTGAAACTCCTGTCGCTCCTGCAGGCCCGACGGGACTGGTCCGGTGCCGACCTGGCCGCGCGGCTGGAGGTCAGCCAGCGCACCGTGCGGCGCGACGTGGATCGGTTGCGCGACCTGGGCTACCCGGTGCACGCCACGCGGGGCACCGACGGGGGATACCGGCTCGGGGCCGGGGCGGCCATGCCACCGCTCCTGCTGGACGACGACGAGGCGGTAGCCGTCGCGGTCGGGCTGCGCACCGCCGCCCGCAGTCCGGTCACCGGCATCGAGGAGACCTCGGTGCGCGCCCTGGCAAAGCTGGAGCAGGTGTTGCCGCCTCGGCTGCGGCACCGGGTCGGCGCGGTAGCGGACTACACCGTGCCGATCCCGCCGGACTCGCCCGCACCGGCCGTCGACCCGACCGTGCTGACCACGCTGGCCGCGGCCTGCCGCGACCACGAGCGGGTGCGCTTCGACTACCAGTCATTCGACGGTACGAGTGCGGTCCGCTCGGTCGAACCGCACCGGCTCGTCACCTGGGGCCGCAAGTGGTACCTCGTTGCCTGGGACACGGACCGCGCCGACTGGCGCACGTTCCGGGTGGACCGCATCGCGCCGCGCACCCCGACCGGCCCGCGGTTCACACCCCGCGAGCTGCCCGCCGATGGCGATGTCGCGGCCTACGTCGCGCGCGGTGTGTCATCGGCGGGTTTCCGGTTCCGGGCGCGGGTCACCGTCCACGCCCCCGCCGCCGTGGTCACCGCCCGCATCAACCCGGCCGTCGGCGTGGTCGAGGCCATCGACGACCATTCGTGTGTACTGGCCACCGGCGCCGACCGCGTCGAAACCGTCGCCGTCTATCTGGGTCTGCTCGACGCCGACTTCGAGGTCACGGAGCCGCCCGAACTGGTTGCGATGCTGGGGGTACTGGCGGACCGGTACCGCCGCGCGGTCAGCGGGTCAGGAGGAGCATCACCTCGCCGTACCACGAGCCACGCTGTGAGATGAGGAATACCGGTACGGTCCCGTTGTTCGGGTCGGCCGCCGGCGGTGGCGAGCTGGTGGCGAACACTATCTCGGTGTTCAACCCGCCCGACGCGTGGCGCGCGGTCAGGTGGATGTGGGCCGGGGGAGCGCCCGCCACCGGATACTGCGCGGGCCGGATGGTATCGAGCGAGAACCGTCCATTGTGGTCAGTAGTGACCGAGCCCCGGTAGTAGCAGCACGCATCGCGGCCCTCCGGGCGGTACTCGCCGCGGGCATCGGTGTGCCAGATGTCGACGATCGCGCCGGCGGCGGGACGGCACGAAGGCTCGAGCACCACCGCCACGATGACCAGCTTCTCGCCGCGAGCGGTCGAGGGCCGCAGACCGTCTGTGGGGCCTGGCACGAGTACCGAGCCGGCGTCGGCCGGACCCATCGCCGGCGCGGTGCAGCCGCTTGGAGCCGTCGTCGCAATCGTCGCAGTCGTCGTGGTCGTCACCGGTGTGGCCGTGTCGGCGTCGCAGGCGGCTACCGACAACGCGAAGGTCATGGCCACCGCGGCTCGCCAGATCGTCCTCACACCGTCTACGAGCCTCGGGGCCGGGGTGCGGTTCCAGGCGGATTGTCTGGGATAGCCTGCGACGATGTCACTGAGCTGGTCCCAGGCGTTGGCATGGCGTATGCGACGGCAGTTGCTCGACCCGATCGGTACCGAGTCCGTCGCCGGTGTCGTGCGCCGCCTGGGCGCCATCCCGGCGCAGTCCGACGCAACGGCCGAGCTGGCCGTTCGCGTCAGGCGTCAACGATCCCGGTCCGGCGAGGTCGCTCGCGCCTTGGCCGAGGGCCGGATCATCAACACGTTCGCGTTTCGCGGCGCCTCCCACCTGATGACTCCCGAGGACGCGGGCGCGTACCTCGCCCTGCGGGCCGCCAGTCGGATGTGGGAGCTGCCGAGCTGGCAGAGCTACTACGGCCTCACGCCATCGGACTGGCCATCGTTTCGGGAGGCTGTGCGGGAGGCGCTCGCCGACGGGCCGATGACCCGGGACGAACTCGGGGCGGCGGTCACCGCCCGGCCCAAGTTCCGCCACCTCGGCTTCGCCTTCGCCGACGGCGCCGGTACGTTGCTCAAGCCGCTGGCGTGGCAAGGAGACATGAGCTTCGGGCCATCACGGGACGGACACACGACCTTTCAACGCCTGGACCACAACCCCCGCTGGGCGGGCCTGCCCGACCTGGACGAGGCCGGTACGCGCGCGGTCGAGGCATATTTCCGGGCGTACGGGCCGGCCACGCCCGACCACGTTCATTACTGGCTCGGCAACGGCCTGAGCGCTGGCCGTAAGCGGATCCAGTCTTGGATCGCTGGCTTCGGTGACCGCCTCGCGGCAATCGAGATCGAGGGCGAGTCCGCGTACGTCCTGCGGAAGGATCTCGAGGAACTGACCGCGACGCCCGCGACGACCGCCGTGCGACTCCTGCCCGGGTACGACCAATGGGTCCTCGGTCCCGGCACGGCCGACACCCACGTCGTGCCGCCCGCCCGGCGGACATTGGTCAGCCGCAAGGCGAACATCGTGGTCGCGGGCGGAGTCGTCGCCGGCACGTGGTCGCTCACCAACGATCAGATCGTCGTTTCGTGGTTCGCCGAATCAGGGCCGCCCGCACGGAAAGCGTTGATGGAAGAGGTTGCCCGAGTCGCCGCGATGCTTCCTCGGCCTGCCCATTTCGGGGACATCACGGTTTCGCCCTCGACAGAAGAAAGTCCATGACGGACGAGGCGAACGTCGGGCCGAAGGTGGGGACGTGTACGCCACCGTCGATGGTCCACGCCTCGACGACGGACCCGCCCGCACAACCGGTGGTGTAACGCGTCACCTTGGTCTCGGCGCCGGGCAGATTCGAAACGAGGTCGAATGCCGGCGCTTTGGTAGCGCGATTCGCACACCGGTCGAAGCGCACCCAGTCGGCGTCCGTCTGGGCCGCCGAGGGATATGGATTGTTCCGGATATTACCGCCGCCGTATCTGATGGTCTGATCTTCCGTGCTGCGGATGTCGAGGACGCTGACCGGACCGGACGGTTGGCAGCGTGATGCGTCGTGCCACGTAGCGCCGTTGAGGGCGACGATCGCGGTGATCTGGTCGGCGTGGTCGCATGCCATCCGAAACGCCATGAACGCACCGTTCGAGTGGCCGACCAGATATACCCGCCTCGCGTCCACCCGGTACGAGGCCTGAATCTTCTCGATGACTTTGCTGAGGTACGTGGAATCGTCCACTTTGGAGTCGTCGAGATCGCAACACGCGTCGGTGGCGTTCCAGTACCGGTTGCTTCGGCTGTCGACCTGACCATCCGGGTACGCGTAGAGGAAGCCACGCCGCTCGGACTCGGGAGTGAACTTCAGGTACATCTCCTGCCGAGCGCCGGAGGCGGTGTAGCCGTGCAGCAGAATCACCAGCGGTGCGGGCTTCGCCGGGTCGTACGAGCCAGGAACATGAATGGTGAACTGGCGGCCGCCGAGGTCGATCGTGCTCACTCCGCGCACCGGCGCTGGTGGCGAGTTGGTGTCCGGAGCAATCGGCGGCGGCGCGTCCGAGCCACAGGCGGTCACCAGACATACGAGAATCGCCGTCAGCGTGGCCGTTGCCGCTCGGGTCAGCATCAGTCGAGACCACGGTGCGCGGCCCACAGCGCGCCAGCGCGCCCTGCGGCCTCGGTGACCAGGGTCGTCATCTCGGGCGTCTTGGGGACGGGGAACGACACGTAAGTGCCGCGGCCGCCGGCGGTCGGTCGCCCGTAGGCCTTCGCCGCAAGGTGTCCGTCCGGGAGGAGTCGCACGTTGAGTGTCGTCAGAGTGAACGCCACACCGCGTCGAGTGTCCGTCCAACGGAGATCTTCGGGGATCGTGACGTTGATCGCGAGGGCGCTCACCTGAGGCATCATGTCGCCAGCCATGGATGGATTGTGCCTGACCCACCTCCGGGGCGGAACGTTCGAGGCGGGTAACGTCGGTCGCGTGATCGAGCGGGATGACGTCGACGAAATCGCAGTGGTACGCCTCGCCCACGGCAAGGTCAATGCGTTGGACTTGGAGCTTTGCGAGGCCATCACCCGGACGTTTGCGGAGGTCGATGCCGGCCCTGCGCGGGCCATCGTGCTCACCGGGTCGGGCAGGAGCTTCTCGGCCGGGGTCGACCTGTGGCGGTTGCTCGACGCCGGCGAGGCCTACGGCAAGGCGTTCCTGTCCGCGCTCGTCGACGCGTTCGAGGCCGTCTTCACTTTCGGCAAGCCGGTGGTAGCCGCGGTTAACGGGCACGCGGTCGCCGGTGGCTGCATTCTGGTCAGCGGCTGCGACCGCAGACTGATGGCTGCCGGCAGCGGCCGGATCGGAGTTACCGAGTTGCCGGTCGGGGTGCCGTTTCCGGTCTCGGCGTTGGAGATCCTTCGGTACGCGTTGGGTACCCAGCGCACCCGGGAAGCAGTGCTGGTCGGCGCCACGTACGAACCGGAGGCGGCCGTGGCCAAGGGCTACCTCGACGAGGTCGTCCCACCCGAGCGGTTGCTGGCCGACGCGGTGGCCACGGCCCGGCGGCTGGCCGGGGTGCCAGCCGATACGTACCGGTTCACCAAGGACCAACTGCGTCGCGAGACGGTACAACGGATCGCCCGGTTCCGCCCGGAGGACGACCCACGGGTAGCCGAGCTGTGGACCGCCCGGGTCGCCGACGGGCACATCCGCGGCTACATGGAGTCGGTGACCCGCCGAAGCTGAGCCGCTCCCGCTCGACGGTGCGATCATGAGTTCATGACGGCATGGCGGGAGGTCGAGCAGGCAGAGCCGGAGTTCGCGCAGCGCGTGCGGGCACTGTTCGACGCTCACAGACACAAGACCATTGCCACGTTGCGAGCCGACGGATCGCCGCGGATCTCCGGCATCGAGGCGGTCTTCGAGGACGGCGACCTCGTCTTCGGCTCGATGCCGAACGCGCGCAAGGGCGCGGATCTCCGTCGGGATCCACGGTTCGCGCTGCACAGCGCGACGGTCGACCCGGTCGAGGGCTCCGAGGCGCAGTGGCCGGGCGAGGCGAAGATATCCGGCCGGGCGTTCACCGCCGGACCGATCGCCGACGGACCGGACGGTGAACGCTTCCACGCCGACATCGCCGAGGTCGTGCACACCCACCTCAACAAAGAGGCCACGATGCTCGTCGTCGAATGGTGGACGCCCACGCGAGGACTGCGAAGGATCGAACGCCAGTGACCGGCTAGGTCAGAACAGAGTCAACTGGTCGGGGCTCGGCTCCCGCCGGCGACGCGCACTGATCGGCATCCACGGCCGCAGAGCCGCCGGCAGCTCTTCGATGCTCAACGGGGGAGCGCCACCGGTCAGCGCCCACAGCGAAGGCCCGAGCCGGATCCCGCGTTCGGCCAACGCTCGTCTCATCGAGGCCAGATCGAGCGGCAGGCGCGCCGAATCGAGGTCGGGCAGCGGAAGGTCGGCACGCATCCGCATGAGCCGGCGGTTGCGGTGGACCGCATCCCGCGTCTCCGGCGAGGCGAAGGACTCGGCCGCGGCGTCGCCCACCGCCGCCCGGACCGCGGCATCGTCGCCGTTGTCCAGTGCGTCCCACGCGGCGTCCACGCTGCCGAACGTGGCCAGCAAGCGAGCGGCGGTGACCGCGCCGAATCCGCGGACCCCAGGGAGGTTGTCGGACGAGTCGCCACATAGCGCGGCGTAATCACGGTACTGCGACGGCTCTACGCCATAGAGATCGGGCAGCGAGGCCGCTGTCATCAGGATCGCCTCGTCGAGGCCGCCGTTGCGGACGCGGAGTACGGAAGTCGTGGCGTCGATCAAGGCGAAGGCATCCCGATCGCTGGTGACGACGATGGACCTCCAGCCGTTGCGGCGAGCCTGCTCCGACGAACTGGCCAGTACGTCGTCGGCTTCGTATGACCGCGGCACGACGGTACAGAAGCCGGCCGCGCGCAACAGGCCAGGAGCTTCGGCTAACTGCTCGGCGAGGTCGGCGGGCTTGTCCGGCCGGTGGCCCTTGTACGCCGGGTAGTCGGCCTTGCGCGCCGAGTCGTCGGGGCAGTCGAAGCCGACCACGAGCGCATCCGGCCGTAGCCGGGCCGCCGCTCGGGCGATGAACCCGATCAGCCCTTTCATGGCCCAGACCGGCCGCCCGTCGTCGTCCAGGAGCCGGCCCGTGGCAGCCGCATGGTACGCCCGGTGTAGCAGGCTGTTGCCATCCACCGAAAGCAGCAACGGCACAGCGGGTGCCGACATCCGCTGAGCGTACCTGCAACCTCGCCCGGATCAACGCGAGTGGCGGCCGCACCCACAGCCGGAGATCGTCCTGCGGCTGTGGGTACGGCCGGATTCGGTACTAGGACTGGGTACCGATGAGCAACCCGAGGCACATCTCGTCACTGGTACCGTCGCCCCACACGACGTAGCGCGGCGGAAGTTGCTGGAGCTGAGGCAGCAACGTGCGCAGGCCGGCATCGTGGGTACAGGTAACCCGGATCATGTCGCCGTTCTGAATCTTCACGGGGCTGTCCAACGGCCGGATGGCCTGGTCGTCGAAGTTGTACTGCGGGATGTCCAGCAGGGTCTTGGCGCCGGGAGTACCGGGGTTGAGTTCTACCTTGATCGATCGGCCCAACAGGTGCATGTGCCCGGCCACGGCGTACACGGTGGCGGAGCCGTCCATCGGTAGGTCGCAGTGCTGGGTGGGTCCGGGTACCGGCTGTCCGTTGCCGCACCGGCGGATCAGTTCCCCGGCCATCGCGCCGATCTCGTCGCCGAAGCGGCGGCCCACATCCTCGATCGCCTTGGTCCGGTCACAGAGCGGGCCGCTCTCCTGTGCGGTGCAGGGCAGCTCGACCGGCGCCGGTACCAGGAACGTACCCAACGGGGTCATCGGCGCACTGCCGTCCGCGACGCGCAGCCGGATACTCGACTGGTCGGTGCTGCCCGCCTGTCCGTTGGTCGCCAACAGGTTGTAATGCACCTGCATGACGAGCTGGCTGCCGGGCGGCATTTCGTACCCCAGACCGTTGCCCAACAGCACCTCGTTCGCGCCCGGCGCCCAGTGGGCTACCCACGCGGCGTCGCCATCGATGCCGGCGTCGCCGAAGCACTGCCAGCCTTCGCCGTTGGTACGCGTGTCAGCCGCACGTGCCTTCGACACGTCCTCCGGTGCGATCCGGAAGAAGATCGCGTGGTGCACGATGTCCACGTTCTGCGGCAGGAACTGGCTGCCTGTCAGGTACATCTTGGCGGACAGCTGCGGATCCACCAGGAAGCAGCGGTACTCGTCGGTGCCCCCGTTCGGCGCGGCCGGCGCGTACGGCTGCGGCATCGTCAGGGTGACGAATCGTTCGCCGGCCCGCAGCGGTGCGGCGGACGGTGGCACGAACTGGCTGTGACTGTTGTGGGTCGGTGTGGCCGGGCTGGCCGGATCGGCAGTCCTACCGCACGCCGCGCTCATCCCGACCACGGTCAGGACCAACGCGGTCAGCGCGAGCCGCCCGCCGAACCCCGTTGCACATCTCACGTATGCCTCCCCCATCGGAGTCCGCGGCCAGCTCGTGCGGCCGCCACCATCGATGATCGAGCCAGCAAGGCATTTACACATCCGGGCCTGCTCCCCAGATCAACCCCGAAGGAGTGATCGACAAAGATCAGGGTCGCGCCGGGGTCAACCCTGGGCCACTTCCGGCGCGTGCTGGATGAGACATAGCTAGATTAGTCGCGCCGTCGGCTCGAGCTCATCCGCGAGCACGGCCCTGGTCGTGGCGTCTTCATTTATCTCGAACCAGATGTCGCGGAAGATAGAAAGCGTTGGTGGCGCTAGCCCTACCGCGAAGAGACCGGCTGGCGGCAATGATCCGCACCCCGATGCGGGCTGCAATGGGGGCATGGATGATCGGGGATCGGCACCCGCGGTCGAACTGCGCGGTGTGACACGTGTGTTCGGCTCGCGGGCGGCTGCGGTACGCGCCTTGGATGCGGTCGATGTCGTATGTCGTGCCGGATCGTGGACCGCTGTAATGGGGCCGTCCGGGTCGGGAAAGTCGACAATGCTGCACTGTGCCGCGGGACTCGAACGCGTGACGAGCGGCGAAGTGCGGATCGCGGGGCAGGACATCACTCGGGCCTCCGACACCGAGCTGACCCGGTTGCGCCGTACCGACGTTGGTTTCGTCTTCCAGAGCTTCAACCTGATCGAGTCGTTGTCCGCGGAGCAGAACGTGGCCATGCCGCTGCGGCTGGCCGGCCGGCGACCCGGACGCCGTCAGGTGCGCGAGGTGCTCGCCTCGGTGGGCCTTGCCGATCGGGCCCGGCACCGCCCACGCGAGCTGTCCGGAGGTCAGCAGCAACGCGTGGCCATCGCCCGGGCGATGGTGACCAGACCGAGTGTGCTGTTCGCCGACGAGCCGACGGGTGCATTGGACAGCCGGTCGGCGCGGTCGGTTCTCGGCATGCTGCGTTCGATGGTCGACGCGTCGGGCCAGACCATCGTCATGGTCACTCATGACCCGGCCGTCGCGGCAGGTGCCGACCGGGTGTTGTTTCTGCACGACGGGCGATTGGTCGACCGACTCGATCGGCCGACTATCCGGCAGGTTGCCGAGCGGCTCGCGCGGTGGGAGGAGTAGCCGTGCTGGGCATGTCCTTGCGAACCTTCCGCGACCGCTGGCCGGTCTTTGCCGGCGCGGTCGTCACGGTCTGCCTCGGTGTCGCATTGGTACAGTCGTCGCTGCTGAATCTCGTCTCGGCGGCCACGGCACGGATTCCGCCCGGGCTGCCGGCGGCCGAGGCGCTCGCGCTGCGATCGGGGTACGAGGCCGGAATCTCGTTGCTGGGCATCTCACTCGGGCTGTCGACATTCGTGGCCATCTTCATCGTCGGTACGACGTTCGCATTCACTGTCGCGCAACGTCGGCGCGACCTCGCGCTGCTGCGGCTGACCGGGGCGAGTCGGGGACAGGTGCGACGGCTGCTGGTCGGCGAGGCGCTGCTGCTGGGTACCGCCGGCTGCCTCCTGGGCATCCTGCTCGGGTTGCCGACGATGCGGGTGCAGGCCGGGATGCTGGTGCACTTCGGCTTCGTACCGACCGGTTTCGGGCCGCAGTGGCGATCGTGGATCATCGCCGTTTCGGCGGGGACGGGCATCGGCATCGCGGTGCTGGGTGTGCTCGTCGCATCCCGCCGCGCGTCACGGGTACGGCCGCTCGAGGCGCTGCGCGAGTCGGATCGGATAGCGCGGGTCATGACGGCCTCGCGGTGGATTCTCGGCATGTTGTTTCTCGCCGGCGGCATCGCGATGGTGATACTCATCGCCGCGCTGGGTGGCGAGGCTGCGTTGGCGCTGTCGGTATTCGTGTCGATGATGCTCGTTGTCGCTTTCACCGCGCTCGCTCCGCTCGTGGTACGGCTGGCCAGCTGGCCTCTCGGGATTCTGGCCCGAGGTCCGTTGGGTGGTCTGGCGCACGCCAACCTGCGGCACGGCGTGCGGCGAAGCGCGTCCACCGCGGCGCCGGTCATGCTGTTGGTCGCCTTCGTCGCGGGTACCGCGGGCACGCTGGACACCCTCGGCAAGGCCACCCGGCAGGAGGTCACTCGTACCCTGCGGGCCGATCTGATCGTCACCACCGATCGTCCCGTTCGGGGCCAGCTCGCCGCGGTCGACGGGGTCGCCACGGTGTCCGAGGAGGTACCGGTCACGTTCGAGGTCGGCTCGGACGACGGTGAGGGCCACCTCGAGTACGGAGTCGTCGACGGGTTGGCGGTCGACCCGGTGGCGTACGCCAGTACTCACGACGTAGGCCCGGGCAACCTCACGGCCCTGCGTGGCGACTCCGTGGCCGTCAGCCCGAGCTACGCTCCCGAGCTGCGCTTGCGCGTCGGTGACCCGCTACCGGTACGGCTCGATGGCCGGACGCGCGACCTGCGCATCGCGGTGCTTCTGCCGGACACGTTGGCTGGTCCGTACTTCCTGCTGCCGCCCGATCTCATGCCGGACTCCGGCCCCAGGCGGTACGCCGTTCGACTGTACGAAGGCGTCGACGTGTCGTCGGTCGCGGCCCGCCTCGCCCGGGTCGGCGAGGTGGTCACCGTGGACGAGTGGATCGACCGGAACGCCGACGACCAGCAACACACCAACCTCGACGTGATGACGGTGCTGCTGGGGATGGCCATGCTCTACGCGGTCATCGCGATGGTCAACGCCGTGGTGATCGCCGCCTCCGATCGGCGGCGCGAATACGCGACCGCGCGCGTCACCGGCTTCACCCGCGGCCAGGTGGCGGCGAGCGCGTTGGGCGAGGCATCGGCTGTCGTGGCAACCGGCCTGCTCCTCGGGGGCCTGGCCGCCGCCGGTACCGTGCTCGGGATCGCCGTAGCGGTCGAGAAGATGGTCGGCATCACCGTAGTCAGTCCACAGTGGTCACTGCTGGCGGCGTTGACCGCCGGCGCGTTCGTTGTCGTGGGAGTCACCAACGTGCTGACTACGCTGGCCACGACCCGCACTCCCGCGATCCGGCTGATCGGGACGTGGGAGTGACCTGAGATCAAGCGCAGGCGATAAGGGGATCGGCGCGTGGCCACCGTTCGACGTCGCTTCCGGACCGCAGGTACGCGGCATCCGGATTCGACGGTGACAGCCACAGTTCGAGCCCGCCGGTGCGATATCCGGTGTCGGCCGCGTCGGCGGGAAGGACGGCGTGGCGCACCAAAGGGCGCAACCGCTGGTCGAACACACCGTTCGGGTCGCGGACGAATTCGCGTACCTCGGCCGATGTCTGCGAGACCGTCCCGAGCGGCCAGCCGACGAACAGGCGGCACCGCAGAAACGCGCGGCCCGGCGGAAACGGTCGGCTCGGCAGAAGCACGGGGCTTGGCGGGCGTCGTACCGCAGGCGGAAAGCAGCACCAGGCTCAGGCCGGCGAGCAGGAGACGGCTCATGTTGCTATGACGACTCACCACCGCCCCTAGGTTCCCGAACAAAGTCCGAACATAGACGTAGTGGTCGATACGATCTACCAGGAGTTCGGTCCACCGGTGAGCCACAACGAGAGGGATCCATGTCCTCCCTCGCGACGCTGATACGTACCTGGCGCGAGCGCGCTCTGCTGACCCAGGAACAGCTGGCTCACCGTACCGGTCTCGGTGTCCGCACGATCCGCCGCCTCGAATCCGGCGGTCTGCGCCGCCCCCGCCGCGAGTCGGTCCGCCTGCTGGTGGACGCGCTCGCGCTGAGCGACGTCGAGCGGGCTCGGTTCGTCGCCGCCGCCCGGGGTGAATCCGGGCCGACGATCCCCCGCCAGCTCCCCGCCGACGTCAAGGGCTTCACGGGACGCACCCGAGACCTCCACGAGTTGGACCGGGCACTGACCCGTGGCTCGCTGGCGGCGCTGGTGATCACCGCGATCGCCGGTACGGCCGGAGTGGGAAAGACCGCGCTCGCCGTGCACTGGGCCCATCGGGTCGCCCGCCGCTTCCCCGACGGGCAGCTCTACCTCAACCTCCGCGGGTTCGACCCCGGCGGTACACCGACCGACCCAGCCGTGGCGGTCCGCTCGCTCCTGGCGGCGCTCGACGTACCGCCGCAGCGCCTACCGTCCAGTGTGGACGCACAGGTGGCCCTCTACCGGAGCCTCCTCGCCGATCGCCGGATGCTGGTGGTGCTCGACAACGCCGTCGACGCCGAGCAGGTACGGCCGCTGCTCCCCGGCGCGCCCGGCTGCCTCGCGCTCGTCACCAGTCGCAACTCGCTCGCCGGACTGGTCACCGGCGAGGGTGCCCGTGCGCTGACACTCGACCTTCTGTCTACAGTGGAGGCTCGGGAGCTGCTGGCACGGCGCATCGGTACCGACCGGACGGCGAAGGAGCCGGACGCGGTCGACGAGATCGTCGTCTCGTGCGCGCGCTTGCCGCTGGCGCTGGCCGTCGCGGCCGCCCGGGCCGCCACCGCACCGGACCTGCCCTTGGCGTACCTGGCCAGCGAGCTGCGGAGCCTCGACGGGCTCGGTACCGGTGACCCGGCGACCGACGTACGCGCGGTGTTTTCGTGGTCCTATCAAAGCCTCGGCCCGGCGGCGGCCGGGTTGTTCCGCCTGCTCGGCCTGCATCCGGGTCCGGACGTTTCGGTGCCCGCGGCGGCCAGCCTGGCCGGCGTTCCGCCATCCGAGGTGCGCCCGCTGCTGGCCGAGCTCACCCGCTCCCACCTGGTAGCCGAGACCCACCCGCACCGGTTCAGCCTCCACGACCTGCTGCGGGCGTACGCCGGTGAACTGGCTCGAGCGCCCGAACGCGAGCCCGCGGTCCGCCGGATGCTGGACCACTACCTGCACAGCTCGCATGCCGCCACCCAGCGGTTGAACCCGCACCGGGATTCCATCGTTCTCGACGCACCCGAACCCGGGACGACACCCGAGGAACCCATGGACTACGAGGCGGCGATGGCGTGGTTCGATGTCGAGCGGCCGGTCCTGCTCTCGGCCGTCGACCGAGCCGCAGTCGACGGGCTGCACACCCTTACCTGGCAACTGGCCTGGACGCTGTCGACGTTTCTCTACCGGCGTGGACACTGGCACGACTGGGTCGCCGTCCAGCGCGCCGCCGTGACCGCCACCCAGCAGCTCGCCGACTCACCGGCCCAGGCCCGTGCCCACCGGCTGCTGGCCAACGCGTACGTCCAGATCGGCCGGT
>Ga0114129_10006318_pt1 | contig 16801 bp, 12 predicted proteins | sample RhiMetdeltSRZDD1_FD_80071 | JGI IMG/M metagenome (GOLD analysis project Ga0114129, IMG submission 80071) | Populus rhizosphere microbial communities from Tennessee, USA - Rhizosphere MetaG P. deltoides SRZDD1 (version 2) (version 2) | ecosystem: Host-associated > Plants > Roots > Rhizosphere >... | reverse complement strand
CACACCTTCGCTGAAGATCAGGCGCTTAGCTTCGGCAAGCGGAATGTAAGCGTGCGGAGTCTGACGCCCGATGAGCACGACGATCGGCGCTCCGACCGCGGCAGCGATGTGAACGGGGCCGGTGTCGTTCGACACGAACACGGCGAGCCGTGCCTGTGCCGCCGCAAGTTGCCCAATTGAGAGTTTTTCCAGAAACACTGCCGGGGACGGGAACAGCCGACGCATTTCAGCAACCGCGGCACGTTCTTCAGGGCCGATGAAGACAACCGGCCGCACGCCATCATTGCGAATCAAGAAATCTGCCAGCTCGGCCCACTGTTGCACCGGCCAACATCGACCGGGATGACCGGCGCCTGGAAACAAACCGACGAGAGGCGTGCCTGATGCGGCGTCTGCCTTCCTCAGCATCGCATCTACTGCCTGATCGTCTGGCGGTCGGGTGTTCAGCTTCGGCATGCGCGAAATGTTTTCAATCTCGAGCGGTTTCAAAACGTCGAGGTATCGATCGACCAGATGCTGATCTGGATCGTTTCGCTCGGTGGGTGGTTTTGGATTGAAGTTCGCCAGGAAGTCCAGCGATCTTCCCGGCCGCCGCTGAAACAGACGCTTCGGCGCGCCTGAGAAGAATCCCATTAAATTCGTTTCTGAAAAGCTGTGCAGATCGATCACGAAATCGAAGTGGCGCCGGCGTATGTCTTTGACGACCTGAAAAATTCGGAGCACCGAAAGCGGCGCGAAGCCGTCGCGTAACGCCACTCGATCGACGGGAATGATTTCGTCAGCATAGCCGCCCAATTCAACAATTTCCGAACTGGGTTTGCCGGCGGCAACCGTAATTCGCGCCCGCGGAAACTTCTCACGCAGCGCGCGCAGCGCAGGCAAGCTCATAACCACGTCTCCGAGCTGGCCGAAATCGATAACCAGAATGTTCGCAGGAGTGAAACTCATCCATTCTTACTTCAAATGCCTATCGAAAAAGTCGACGCCCGCCCGATAGGCGCGCAGCCAGTCCCGGTGCAGCAGAAAATCATGAATCTCGTCGGGATAGACCAGCTCTTCGAAATAAACACCATTCGCGCGCAAACGCCGCACGAGATTCACTGTCTGCGAAAACTCAACATTGCGATCGTCATCGCCGTGAATCAGCAACACCGGCGACTTCCATTTATCGACCGATCCAATCGGCGAAGATTCACGCGCCACGCGCGCGCGTTCGGCTCCGTCCATCGGCAAAGGCAAGCCACCGACGCGTTGACTCCAATCATGCACGCCGTGAAAGTCCACGCCGGCGGCAAAAATGTCTGAGTTCCTCGCCAATCCCAGCGCGGTCAGATAACCGCCATACGAACCACCCCATAATCCGACCCGCTTCTTGTCAACGTCGTCGCGTTCACGCAGGTATTTCGCCGCCGCCACCACGTCCTGATACTCGGATGCGCCACGCGCGCCCTGATGTTGCGCCATCCGAAACGCGCGACCATAGCCAATGCCGCTACGAAAATTCACGGACAGAACCATGTAACCGCGGCTCGCGAGATACTGATTCATCGCGTACGCATTGTGATAGTAGTAAAGGTAATGCCAACCAAGAAGCATCTGCCGGCGCGGCCCACCGTGCATGAACACGAGCGCGGGCATCTTGCCACTGGCGTTCGTTGGTTTGAATAGCTGGCCGTGAACTTCCAAACCATCAGCGGCTTTGAAAACCACTTGTTCGGGCACGACCAGCCTTGCGGAAGGAAAGTCACGCGGCAAAGCCTGCGGCGCCAGTGCTTTCTGATTCGATCCGTCCACGCGCGCCGTGAATGGCATGAAAGGATCGTGCGCCGTCGAATGAAAGAAAGCGACCTGATTGCCGTTATCGAACACTGCCGGGTACATTTCGATTCCCTCGCCCGCAGTAATTTGCCGGGGCGCGCCGCCGCCGACTTTCACCCACCAAAGGTGCCGCCGATCGATGTCGCTCTTGTTCGTCGAAAAAACGACGAATGACTTGTCCGGTGACAAGGCAACGTTTTCGACTTCAAAGTTACCTGGTGTCAAAGCTTCGATTGCTCCGCCGGCCGCAGAGATTGAATACAAATGCATCCAGCCGTCTTTTTCAGACGGAAACAGCAAACGATCGCCGGTGACCCATTGCCACGCATCGTCACCTGCTGAGTTCGGATACGAGTCGTTCTCTCCATCGCCGGACCGCCAAATTTGTTTTGCTTCGCCCGTGCGCGCGTCCGCGACCAGAATCGCCCACGGCTGCAATCGATCGCGATCGATCGAAAAAGTGTCGGTCACGTTGAAAAGACGAATGAATGCGAGGCGACGCCCATCCGGCGACCAGCGCGGCGCAGCATCGCGATCGACGCTGGGCGAAACAAATCGCAAACGGTTCGCGCGCAGGTCGTAGATTGAGACAAAACTGTGATCGCCGCGCGTCGAAATGAAAGCCAACTGGTTTCCGTCCGGAGACCATTGCGGTGAGCTGACATTGCCGCGCATGGCAAAGAGTTTTCGCTCCTTTCCACCGATCACTGGTGCGATGAAAAGATCGCCACTCCGAATCCAGGTCACCTGGTCGCCTGCCGGGACGAACATTGGCGCTTCGCCTTCGCCTACCCGGGTGGTGCGACCAGTGCGCGTGTCCACTACCCAAACCTCTTTTTTTTCGCCTTCCGGATCGGTGGTGGGGTTTGCATATTCACCTTCCTGATTCCTTCCCTGCTCGCCGCCGCGAGCATAGGCGATCAGGTTGCCACCTGGTGCAAAGACCAAATCAGTCAACTCGCCGCCATCATCCTTGTCGTAATGCGTCAGTTGATGTGCCGCAAAGGCAGGCGCTTCGGCGATCCAGATATTCCGCTTCCCTTCAGCATCAAACGCCCACGCGATCCGATCACCGCGTTTACTCACGGTTAAGCTCGAAGGAAAAGGCGAACTCATCACTTGCTCAAGCGTGTAGCTCTGTCCGTAAACCAGCGCGGTGCATGCTAAGAGCACGCACATGATCGCAATCGATCGGAACAGTCGCGGCAGCAGTTTCATCTGGACTCCTTTTGATTCAGCGGCGATGGACGAAGCCGAGGATTCTAACATCGAGACAAATTTGTGCGGTAACAAGTGAGCGTTTCGGTAATGCCCTACTTTGCGTTTCTTTGCGTCTTCGCGCCTTGGCGTGAGACTTATTCGTTCGAAACAGGCGGTTCACGCAAAGACGCAAAGGCGCAAAGGTTCGCCAGCCAGATTAGGGCACTACCAACGTTTCCATAGTGGTTCAGTTTGAAGTGGCACGCTCATCTTGCGCGTGGTTTCAAGGGGCGGGAAGCCCGTGCCACTTTTCAAACTGAACCACTACCAGCGTTTCACCTGTGTAATCGATCTGATAATCTTGGTGAGTCATGCACGCACCGGATTCTCACGCCCATGGCGCGCACCAGCACCGTCATGGACGCGCGCGCGCGAGCCGCAAGCGACTGGGAATTGTGACGCTGCTTACGGCGGTTTACATGATTGCCGAAGCGATCGGCGGATGGTGGACCGGATCGCTCGCTTTGTTTGCCGATGCCGGCCACATGCTGGCGGACGTCGCGGCGTTGACGCTGGCGCTCTTCGCCGTTTGGTTTGGCGCGCGACCGGCGACATCGGGTAAGACTTTTGGTTATTACCGGCTGGAGATTCTCGCGGCGTTCATCAACGGCGTCGCGCTGGTGGTGATCGCGCTTTTCATCTTTTATGAAGCGTATCTTCGCTGGTTCGCGCCGACGCCGGTGCGCAGCGGCATCATGACCGCGATTGCTTTTGGTGGCCTGGCAACTAATCTGTTTTGTGCGCGCCTGCTGCATAGCGATCGGCACGACGATCTGAATGTGCGCGGCGCGTGGTTACACATCATCAGCGACTCAATGGGATCAGTCGGTGCGATCATTGCCGGCATCATCATCACGATCTCTGGCTGGTACGCCGCCGATCCATTGATCAGCTTGTTCATTAGCCTGTTGATTGTTTGGAGCGCGTGGCACTTGATTCACGACGCGACCAACGTGTTGCTGGAAGGCACGCCGGCCCACATCAGTCTCGCCGCCGTCGAAGATGCGATTTTGGAAACGGAAGGCGTCTCAGATGTTCACGACCTGCATGTTTGGACCATTACTTCCGGCCGAGATGCGTTGAGCGCGCATGTGATTCATGCCGATACGATTTCACAAAGTGTGCTGCTACAACACTTACGCACGAAACTACATGATCGGTTTGGCGTCGATCACCTGACGCTGCAAATGGAGACTCCAGATTTCGAAGACGATACGTTCCACTTCTGTCATGCGGGCACTGCCTGCTTTCGATCTGAGCGTGAGTAGATGCAGCCGCGCTGATTATGCCAATCATTCAACTCGGCTACGGCCACGCTTCGATCAGTTTTGATTATGACGCCGCGCGATTTGCCGTTCTGGCCGCCAACCATCAACCGAGAACGCTTACCGAGGGAGAGATTGGCGCGGCTCTCGATGGTCCAATTGACTCTCCGCCGCTGGATGAGTTGATCGAATCCGGCGACCGGATTCTGATCGTTGCGTCGGACGCCACCCGCGCGACGGGGAGTGCGCAGGTCATAAATCTGCTGGTGCGACGATTAATTCAAGCAGGTATCGCCCCAACGGACATGGCCATAATTTTTGCGACGGGAATTCACCGGCCCGTTCGCGATGACGAGAAGTCCGAACTTCTTTCGCCTTTCATCGCACAACGTATCGCAACGATCAATCACGACGCGTACGATCCGAAAAACCTGATTCGCATCGGTGCGACCGCGCAGGGCGTTCCGATCGAAGTTAACCGCGCGTTGAAAGAGTTTTCAAAGGTTATCCTCACTGGCGGAGTTGGTTTTCACTATTTTGCCGGTTTCACCGGGGGCCGCAAATCGATCTGTCCCGGACTGGCCGCAGCCCAAACCATTGAAGCGACGCACATGCTGGCACTCGATTTCGACCGCGGAGGGCGGCGCGCCGGCGTCGGTACCGGACTTCTGAAGGGTAATGCCGTCAGTGAAAAATGCGAACGTGTCGCCGCCATGGTCGCGCCGGCATTTGCCATCAATACAATTGTCAACGAACGTGGCGCTGTCGAACAGATTTTTGCCGGCCACTGGCGGACCGCGCACGAACGTGCGTGTGAAGCCTACATGGAAACGCACTCGCACAAGGTTCCCGAGAAGCGCGACGTGGTGATAGTCAGCTCCGGCGGCGCGCCTTACGACATCAACATGATTCAGGCGCACAAAGCGCTTGATATGGCGGCGCACGCCTGCGCCGACGGCGGGACGATCCTTCTGCTGGCTGAATGTGCTGACGGCCTCGGCCGGCCGGATTTCCTGAAGTGGTTTGAATCTGAGGACTCACGCGCGCTCGAGACGCGCTTGCGCGAACATTATGAAGTGAATGGGCAGACGGCGTGGGCGCTCTTGACGAAAGCCGAGAAGTTTCGCGTTCATCTGGTAACGAAACTTAGTGAGGCAGACGTGAGACGGATGCGGATGACTCCTACGCAATCGATCGAGTCGGTGCTGACGCAAAGTTCACCAGGCGCGACCGGCTACATCATGCCACGTGGCGCGGCACTCCTCCCGATCCTCGATTAGATATCAATCATCGTCCTCCAGATGCGGATCAGTCGCCGCGAGCGCGCCAACTGGAACGGTCAACAACGGCGCGACACCGTGCCGCAAAACCCTTTCACTATGACTGCCGCGCAGCGCATCCAGAAACTCGTTGCGACCGTCCGTCGACATCACAATTACGTCGGTGTCTACCTGTTTCGCGGTTGCGACGATTGATTGAATTACCTCACCCGATGTCAACTGCTTTTCCCATTTCCATCCGGCCACTTCGGGACAGCGAACGGCCGGCATCGATTGGTTGGTGCCAACATGCATGAGGATGAACGTGCCTGCGGGGCAATTGAGCCGTTTCACCAAGCGATGCGCGGCATCAATGGCCGGCTGCGCGCGCGGAGATTGCGCGATCGGAATTAGCACACGTTTCAGGTCCACTGAACCGTCTTCAGGATCTATAAAGCCTCTGCAACTCGCGGGGATAAACAGAGTCGTTTGCCAAGCGGTGTGGGCGAGCGGCTCTGAGACAGAACTTCCGAGCCAGCGGGCGCGCCCTGCTCGGTTACTTGCCGAAAGCACTATTAGATCCACCGGTTCATGCTCCAGGAAGCCGAGCACGGCTTTCACGGGATCGCGATTCCTGGCCACGATTTTTGCTGCTCGCACGCCAAGTTCCCCCACGGCGGACTTAGGGCTATTCGGCGGTAGTAGCTTCCAACGTTCAAGGGTTTCGCGGATTCCCGGAAAGTCAGACCACGGAGGTTCACCGTCCTCGCAAACATTCAGCAGCGTGAGCTTCGATTTCGTCAGAAGCGCGGCTTTCAGGGCGTGATAAAACGCCGTCAGACTTGCTTCGGAAAAATCTGTAGGGTGCAGAACGCTCTCGATTGCATCAACTGTTTTCATTGCGCAAGGTACACGCTTCCGGCGGGCACGCGAAAGCGGCTTGACACTACTGGCGGAGTTGTCTGGATCGAAACTGTCAGAATTGACAGTTCTACGAGAAACGATTGCGGCGGTTCACGGTTGGCCTACCGAATAGGCTTGAGCACAATCGTGCGATTTCGATTTCCGAGCGTTAATACCAATGGATTGTTAACCTGAATAGGATGCTCTTCGCCGTCAATACTAATCACGAAGTTCATCGGCGCCGGCCGTTCTGCTTCGGACGGGGGAGCTGACTCGCCGGGCTTTGCGATGTCACCGGTGCGCGTAAGCAAATTCGTCGCGACGATTCTCCAGGTTGCCGGCGAGCAGCGCAGTCGCAGCCCGGGAGTGTCCGTCCCTGCTGTCTCGTCGACCGCCAGCGCGTCAAGCTTGAACAAACCTTCGCCGCAACGGACGCCGGCCGCGTCATAAAACGTGGCCCAGCCGCTGATATACGTGTAGAACGTACCGCTAAGATTTCTTACCACCAGCTTCACGTTCGTCACCGGTGAATCATCCGCGCCGTTCAATACCTGCGTCAGCAGTCGCGCTTCGATGGCAGGCGTGCCGTGAGAATCAGCGGCAGTCGCCGGTTCGGACAACGCAACGCGAGGCTCTGGTTGCTGGGCAAAGGCGACAACTGTCGTTAGACAGATAAGGACCGATGTGAGTGCGAAGTTTTTCAAAGTATTCCTCCTTGCCCTCCCTTTTTGGTCGGGCTTCTGCACAATCTCAAATTCGCGCCAGTGCTTTTCGCGCCAGCGTCTTTGATTTATCAAGTTTCGATTTCAGGTCGCCCGGGCCACCGACGCTGATGCGGAACACGACTTCCTTCTTCAGAACGTACAACGCGCCGGAGATGCCACTCGCTTCCCAGTAAGCGTCGTCGCCTACTTCGGAGATTTTTTCCGGCCGCGCGCCCTTTTCTTCACCCAGGTCGCGCTCTTCAGCCCCGGCTTTGTGCTCGATGAAGGTACGGCGCCAGAATTCGCGCGGAGATTCTTTGCCGCCGTCTTTCGCGGTCGTCAGGTTCAGGACCACTGACTTCGACGCCGTTGGTAACTGATAAGAGCATTGCGCCAAAGCAAAGTTAGCGCTCGTTCGTTCCGAACGCGACGTGGACTTCAAATCTTCACCCTGCACCGCCTTGATTTCATCGCCGGTCAGCAAAGTGCAAGGATCGATTGCCGGCACGTGCGCAGACGCCGGCGAGGCTGTCGCCTGAGCAGGCGCGCCGGTGGCCGCAGGTCTGGGCGAATTATCCCCTGATTTGCATCCGGCGAAACCCAGAATCAAAAGCAATACAGTCGCTAAAGATAACCGCATTCGTCGACAGAACGTTTACGGATTGCGGGGTCGCACAAGTGTCTTAGGGATTTTCGTTCCCACTTTGTACGCGCATAAGCGGTTACGGCCTGAGCGTTTCGCGCGGTACAAAGCTGAGTCGGCTTTCTCGACCAGTTGAATCGGATCGCGCGCATCGGCAGGAAAACAGGCGACTCCGATGCTAATCGTCATGCGGTGCGTGCGCGGTTCTTCGCTGCTGCCACGGCGCACGGCCGGAAATTCATGCTTCTCGATCGCTGAACGTACACGTTCAGCCGCCACCATTCCCTGCGCGTAGTCCGCATCCAGGAGAAACGCCGCGAACTCTTCCCCGCCGAAGCGCGCGCCCACGTCGCCGGCGCGCAAAGAACTCTTGATTACTGCGCCCACTTCTTCCAAAGTTTCGCTACCCGCCAAATGGCCGTAAGTATCGTTCACGTCCTTGAAGTGATCGATATCCATCATCAGGACGCAGAACGGTTTTTTTTCCGCTTCGGCGCGCGCGGCCTCACGACGCAACTCCGAGAAAAACGATTTGCTGGTGAGCAGCCCGGTCAGGTCATCATGGACGAGCAATCGGTGAATCTGTTGCTGGAACTCTCGATCAATTTCGTCGAGCAGCTCGAAACGGATCAATTGATCGCCAATGACGAATTTGTCGCCGTCTTCAAGAAATTCTTCTTCGATCGGCTTGCCGTTCAGCAACGTGCCGTTTGTTGAGCCCAAATCGATCAGGCGATAGCGAGTTTCACCGGTCCCATCATCGTGTTCGGTGCGAATGCGTGCGTGCAGGCGCGACGCCTGCGAGTCGTTGATGCGGACATCCGCGTCGAGCGCGCGCCCGAGCGTAACTTCACTACGCTCCAGAGGAATCGGCACCGCGAGCAGCTCGCCGCGCAGAAACACCAACGCCGGTCGCCGCTCAGCCTGGGCTTCGCGCAGCCTTCCGCTTTGTGTGGTGCTGAGTTCGGTGCGGCCCGAACCCGCTTCGTTCTTACGTTCCATCGGCAGGCCGTTTCAATCAGGGCGGCGCGGGACTTACAGTCGTTTGCTCGCCGAATTGGTATCTTATCGCGCCGCTTCGCTTGGCAGCAATAGTTTGATTCTCAGCCCGGTCTGCAGGCGTTATGGGCCAAGGCCGCTTGTCGATGGTTGAACAGGACACTATAATTCTTGCTACTAAAGCAAACATCATGGCCTGCAATTTAAGCAAAACGGAAGTAGAACCTCTGGTTTGTCCGAACGCCCCTCCGGATTTGTCGGTAGAGCGCGTGGCGGTCGCCAACCTGCCGACCGAATGGGGCGATTTCAAAATCGCCGGTTACCGTTCGAAAATCAGCCCCGAAGAATTCGTCGTTATTTTCAAAGGTGAGCTACGCCCGGACATTGCCACGCTCGTCCGGATTCATTCGCAATGTTTGACCGGCGACGTGTTTGGATCGAGGAAGTGCGATTGCGGCGAGCAGCTCCACCGTACGCTGCAGATGATCGAAGCGGAAGGCCGCGGCGCTATCGTCTATCAACAGCAGGAAGGACGCGGCATCGGAATCATCAACAAAATTCGCGCTTACGAACTGCAGGATCGCGGCGCCGATACCGTCGAAGCGAACGAGAGGCTGGGACTGGCAGTTGACGCGCGTGAGTATCGGCAATGCGCGGAGGTGCTTTTCGATCTTGGTTTGTGCAAGGTGCGCGTGCTTTCCAACAATCCCGGAAAGTTGCAGGCACTCAAAGAAGCGGGGATGGAAATTGTCGAACGGGTCGCGATTGAAGTTCCACCCAGCGAAAACGCGACCGCCTATCTAAAAACCAAGAAAGAAAAGATGGGTCACCTGCTGGGACTTCCCTGATTGGCAACACAATTAAAAAAAGAGCCGCAACATTGGTTGCGGCTCTTTTTGTTTTTGCACTTCGAAAGTCTTATTGCTTACTGCGCAGTTCTTTGATCGCTGCCTGAGTTTTCTCGGCATCCGCAGCCTTGGGGCTAAGTTTCAAATACGTCTCCAGTTCATCTGCGGCTTTCTTATATTCCCGCTTCGCCCAGTAAATGCCGCCCAGATATCGATGGGCCTGCGCCACTTCAGTGCTGCCGGATCCGATGGCCTTCAAAAACTCCTGTTCGGCATCCTCGAGTTTCTTGTGATTGATAAGAATGATGCCGAGATACATATGCGCCGTCGGTAACGCGTCGTTGTGCGCGATGACCTGGCGCAATTCCTTTTCTGCCTCATCCACCTTCTTCAAATTCAGAAGTGCTATGCCCTAGTGAAGACGCGCGATGACGTCATCCACCGCCGCCTTTACCGCTGCTTGTAAACCCTCTGCGGCCTTGTCGCCCTGGCCCAGTTTCAAGTACTGCGCGCCGAGTTCGCTGAGCGCCAAAGAGAATTGCGGAGAAAGGTCGACTGCAGCGCGAAACTGTTCGGCCGCATTTTTCGCGTCGCCTCTGCGCGCAGCTTCACTTCCCTTGTTATAAAGATCGATGGCCGCCTTCGGAACGCCGGCGAAGGCCGGGTTGTTTTCCGGTTTCAGCCGCAGATAGATCGGGACTTGATAGACCGGCGCCGCGCCCTCGAGGTTTATTGATTCCCTTACGATCTCGTACTCTTTGCCGGCATCAACAGTAATGTGATACGACCCACCCGTTAAATTATTGAAGGTGAAAGCGCCGTCCGCGTCGCTAAACGCGGTGCGCGTTCCGGCGTCAGGCGTCTCGAGCGTAATTCTGATTCCCGACGGTGGGCGATTCCCACTGAAAATTCGCCCCTGGATAGAACGGTTACCGCCAGAGCCGGCCGCGTCTCCCCGATTGGCGCCGAGAACTTGTGCAGACGCAGAAACAGTCAGAACCAGAAGGAAGGCGAGGACGCCAATCGCAATAAATGCGTGGCGAAACGACAAAGGTGTTTTCATAAGATGTATCGGATTTAGTCTAATCGCCTCGCGCACGAAGATCCTTGATCGTAGCTCGGGTGCGATCAGCATCCGGCGCGTTGGGAGCTAGTTTAAGATAGGTTTCCAATTCATCGGCCGCACGGCGATGCTGGCCATTTCGCCAATAGATTCCCGCAAGATAATAATGCGCTGTAGCAATCTGATCGCCGCCCAGTTGTATCGCCCGCTGTAATTCTTTCTCGGCTTCACTGTAACGTGCCTCATTGCCAGCGTTCGCGTTTTGTTGATGAAGTAATGCAATGCCCAGATACATGTGGACGGTTGCCGCGCCGTCATTCTTTTGTAATGCAATACGCAGTTGGTCTTCGGCCGTTTTGAATTCTTTTTTCTGAAGCAAGGCAATGCCATAGTTCAGCCGCGGAACAAAGTCTTCCGGCGCCAGCCGCACGGCAGACTCAAGCGTGGTCACGGCCTTACCGATCTGGCCGACAACCAAATATTGAACGCCAAGCTCGTTCAGAGCACGTGGAAACTCAGGATAGATACTGATCGCGGCCTCTAATTCAGAGATCGCCTTCTTGTGGTCCGACGCGCGCAGCGATTCCAACGCTTTCTGATACAAATCGACCGCCGCTTTCGGTAAAGCGGCGAGGGCGGCATCGACGACGGCGGGCTTCGCCGTGTTCACTCGCTTCGCCAGGAGATATATCGGGACAATAATGAAACGTGCGGGTGAGGATGCGCTTACACTGTTACCTCTCATGCTGGAGCTACCGGGGTCGTCAATGTAGACAGCCTCGCGCACACCTTCATAGTCAGCCGTACCGGGTATTACAACCGTATAAGATCCGCCGGACAGGTTTCGAAAACTGAAAGTACCATTGAAGTCGGAATAGACGGTCAGAGTCCCTGAGCTGGCAGTCTCAAGTGTAATCTTTATCCCTCCATCAGCCTTACGGCCGGAAGGAAAGTAGATTCGGCCTTCAATGGTGTGACGCCCGCCCGTGCCGGTGTAGTCGATGGCCCCCTGCGCGCGAATCTCGGGCAGAAGCAGAACCATGCATACCAGGCTGAACAGCAAAACAATGAGTTGTCTCGCAAAGGCGGTTGGTGGATCCCCGAGACTAATCATTTCAAGCCCCCTTTTAACCACATGGTAGTTGAGAAAAGTCCGGAGGAAAACTACGGGAGAAAAACAAGGGAGGAGCGAGAATGATTTTCTCGCCCCTCCCCCGCAAGAAACTTCACGCGCTAGCTACTAAGCCTCTGGCGCGGGAAGGCGGTTTAATTTAGAAAGAGAACTTCGCACCCAATCGCAACGCCGACGGGAACTGGAAGTTCAGGCCAGTACCGTAGAACGGATTGGCGAACTGAATTCCCTGGGCGCCCGAAATGCCGCTGTTAATGCGAAGCGTCTGATCCAAGCGCGTAGCGCGCTGGGCATTGGTAACATTGAACCAATCCGCCGTGAGACGCAGTTCACGGTGCTCGCCCATCTTAATCGGGTAATAGCCGCCGAGATCCAGCTGCCATGTCATTGGCGAGCGGCTTCCGCCGCCCTTGATGCCTCCAGCCGCATCGGCCGGAATGATCGCCGTTCCGCGCGGTACCGCAAATCCTTCATCATTACCATAGAGGAAGTGCGGAATCTGAGCATTAAACGGAATTCCCGATTGAGCGTAGAAGTTGGCCGATACCAGGAACTTCCACGGTGTCTGGTAGCTGCCATTGAACTTAAATTGGTGCGGTCTGTCATTTGGCAGCCGTCCAAAAATATTCACGTTCAAGCTCGGCAAATCGAACAAGGACGTGATGTTTGGATCGGACTGGCCATTGTCATTGCGGAACAGACCTTCGTAGTTGCCGATCAGGCTTGAGTAAACATACGAAGCGATGAACTGATAGTTATTCGAGAATCGCTTCGTAGCGGAGAACTCAAGCGCGCGATAGTAACGACGCGCCCGTCCGAAACAGCCAACCGGCGTCAAAGTGACTGGCGACAAGGTGTTCACATCGCAAGCAATGTCTTCGACAGTGGTCTCACTGCCACCGTATTCACCAGGATTAAAGAGGACGTACGTGGTTCCGTCATCAAGCGAACCGTCCTCAATAACACTGCCCTGATTTCGGTAGATACCACGGAAGCCGAGAGTGAAGTCCTTGACGATCTCGTACTCGATACCGGCTGTCACTTCGTTGTTGGTCTGAGGCTTGAGATGATTACTCAGCTGGACTACCTCTTCTAATCCGGTTATTCCATTGAGAATGTGTAACCGGTCAACCGGTGTCGCCTCACAGCCCAGACAGCCAAGACCCGCTGCTGTGCCGGCAACAATTGCCGAGCCACTGGGAGCGCCATAACGGTTGACATTCGCATTGCGGTCGAGCTGAATGTCATCGCCGCCTGCGCGAACGTTGACATCAAGTGGAATCGGCGTCTCAAGCACGCGGGCGTAGTTAACAAACACCTTGCCGCGGCCCTGGCCGGTGAAATCCCAAATCAACCCAAGGCGGGGTTGGAGATTATCTTTGAAGTTGTTGAACTTCAAATAGGTGGTGTTTGTACCGTAAGCCTGCTGATAATCCCAACGCACCCCGAAGTTTAACTGAACATTTGGGGTAATTTTGAAGTCGTCCTGAAGGTAGAACGCCTCCATGCGTGTACTGGTCTTGCCGTCGCCCGTGTTAAGTGTGAAATCACGAGTCCGATAGCTGGTAGAAATCAGAATCGGATTCACGCTGAGCTGGGCGGCGGTCAGGCCGCTATTCACGGTGACGCTGGTGATACCAGCCGGGCCCGTACCCGCAGCAATCAAACGATTGAACGTCGTTGTGATTGTCGTCGTAGGACATTGAGCCGCTGTGGCGCTCACGGCGATACACACGCCGAAGTTATTGGTCACGCGGACACCGCCAGGCATATTGGTGGCCGGAAAGGGTGCTCCTGTTTCCTGACCGGTTGGATCAGTGTAGGTTCTGGGTCCGCCGCTCGAGTGGGTGAAGATCTTGTAATCGTTCTGCGCCCATTCGACGCCGTACTTAACCGTGTGTTTGCCCCAGATGTTTTGCAGCCGGGCGGCGAGTTCCCAACGATTCCGATCCTGGTTGGACACCAGGCCAAAACCGTTCCGCGTGTAATTTCGGAACAACGAACCACCGTTGCGGCCATCTACGAATGAGATGATCAGCGAGTTCGGATTACCGGCTGTACGTTCCGTGTTGGTTAGGGTGACCGGAACCGTGGCGCCATTTCGCACTGCCGCAAAGTTGTCCAGATTAAGCGCAATGTCAGCCACGCTGGCGGCCGGAATCGTGTTCGCGCGCTGCAAGTGCAGGCCGAACATGAATTCACCAATCCAGGTTGGCGTAATCGTCGAATTCAGACGCGCGGTGTAGTTGTGACCACCGGTTTCGATCGTGCCCCGGAAGCTGTCCAGGTTTGCGCCAAAACCATTGTCAGGAACGCGCGCGTTCACGCGGAACAGAAAACCTTCCTGCTTGGTGAAATCGCCGAAGGTTGAAAGGGTCAGCGTGTTGTTAGTATTCACACCCCACGTAATCTTTCCGGCATAGAACGGCGTTGTGACTTTGTTGTCAACCGGCAGCAGGAACGTCTGAGTCAGATACTCGTTCTCGCGCCGATGGGGATTGAACGCGCCGAAAAACCAGAGCTTGTCTTTGATAATCGGACCACCGATGTCGATACCGGCGTCGATCTCAGAAAAGCTGTTGGGCACCGCACCAGTAAACGGAAAGTGCTTGACCTCACGCACCATCCCCTTCGTGGTGAAGTAGGCAAACGCATCTCCACGAATCTCGTTACTGCCGCTCTTGGTGATGACGTTGAAGATACCACCAGTCGCGCGGCCATATTCGGCGCTGTAGGAACCCGTCTTGATTTCGACTTCCTGAATAAACTCGAAAGGCAGGTTTGCGCCCGAGCCGCCGAACGCCGGGTCTGTGGTGTTCACGCCATCGAGAATGTAGTTGTTCTCGGGACCTGACGCACCGCCAACCGACGGATCGCGGTCACGACCGGAAGCATCTTTCAAACCCGAAGGCGCAACTGTCGGAGCAATCGTGTACAAGCCCTGCACCGTCCGTTGCGTCGGAAAATTTGAAAACTGCTCAGAAGTTATGTTACTACCGCTGGTGTTGCTCGTAACATCGACTCCTGCGCCGGCCGTGCTGGTGACCGTAACAGTTGCCTGTTGACCCTTAATGGCCATCCGCACGTTGCCGCTGCTGACCTTGTCCAGATTTACTTCAACCTGTGTTTCGCGCTTGGTTTCAGCAAATCCAGCGACTTCGGCGACCGTCAAGTCATATTTTCCCGGAGGAAGGTTCGCAATGCGATACCTGCCCTGGTCATCAGTAGTTGCGCTTTGCGGCGAAATGAGGGTCGAAGCCGTGACGGTGACTTTGGCACCGGGCACCGGGTTTCCATTCGGGTCGGAAACCACGCCCTCAATTGCACCCGTTGTTGCGGATTGTGCCATGGCGCCGACTGCAAACAGCGACAGGCACATCGCAAAAACGAACATCAAAACTTTTCTCATTCTTTTGTTTCCTTTCTTTTAGCCTCGGGGAAAACCGAAGCGTCGAGTTAATTGAATTAAATCCTCTGTCTGGCGCCCGAAAGACTTGCCAGGCTGATAATTACGAATTTTCCGCGGTGTCTCGACATGATTTAACGTTGGCGACTTAAGAAATCTCATCCGGACTCTCCGCAAACGAAGCTAATTCCGCGGCCATTTAAGCAATGACGATGCCAAGAGGGTTCGCGCGCGCTTGAGGGCGGGAAATTCGCATTTTGGCGGCCTTTAACGATATTGCAAATCCGAAATTTCGGTTTTAGTCCGAAATTCAGGAAATTTGTCGAAAGGATGTTTTCACGCAGGTTTGCGCAGCTTTGCGCAGCGAAGAAACTTAAGACTGCAGAATCAATTCGGCGGTGGTTCAGGTTGTTTCTCTCCGGCTCGTAGTTTCTCGATCACCTGACGAATAGCGGTCTGATTTTGCGCGCCGGGGTTTTCCTTTAGATATTGCTCGAGCTCGTCAGCCGCGCGACGACGCTCGTTCTTCATTTCATAAAACATAGCCAACGACAAGTGATCGGGTTTCAATCTGTTCTCGCTCATTTCCGAGAGTTGCTTCAGCGAAGATTCGGCGCGGGAGAGAATGTACGACTTGTCATCGGTGGCTTTGGCTGAAGACGCGGCATCGATCGCGTAAGCTTGATGAATCAGGGCCGTCGTTTTCAGCATCACGTTGAGTGGATTAACGGCGTTCATTCGTATCGCCTCAGAGAAAACGGCGACCGCCACCGGAAAATTTTTCTGACGCATCAACACCAACCCAAACAGCTGATATACGCGTTCATCCTTAGGACTGATTTCGCGGGCGCGATCCAGTTCGACCGTGGCTTGTTCGAGGAGCCCACTATTCGAATACAGTTTTCCGAGCAGCAGGTGAGCTTCAAAGTACTCGGGAAAGATCTTCAATGCTTCCCCGAGTAAGGCGATTGCGTCTTCGTGTTTCCCCTCGCTCTCGCGTTTGACGGCTTGATCGAAGAGGCTCTGAGCGGGCTTTGGAATTGTTTGCGAAAACGCGTTGACGACTGCCGCGCGCGTCACGGCTTTTCCTTGAATCGGGCGTAACTGGATGTCCTGAGTGAACGATTGCGGCGCAGATCCGAAAGCACCGACCTCGGCAAACACGGTGGTCGTTTCAAAAGTAAGGCCATCGCCTTCCGCGGTCAGCTGGTAATTCCCTTTGCCTAATCCGCTGAAAGTAAAGTGTCCGCTCAGGTCAGTAAACGTCTCGTAGATGCGGCGGCCGTTGTAAGTGAGTGTGACGCGAACCGGCGCCACCGGTTGGGTGCCGGCAGGAGTAATGACTTTTCCGCGAAGAGTGTGGATGTCCTGAGCTGGCGCGCTCACTGCGACGGTCAGCCAAAGCAAGATAGCGAGACACAACCGTCCAGATACGCCCACAGCTGGATAATTATGAGAGAGAAAATTCTGGGGCATTGAGTCTTCTCAATGCCCCAGAGGT
>Ga0114129_10006317_pt1 | contig 16803 bp, 17 predicted proteins | sample RhiMetdeltSRZDD1_FD_80071 | JGI IMG/M metagenome (GOLD analysis project Ga0114129, IMG submission 80071) | Populus rhizosphere microbial communities from Tennessee, USA - Rhizosphere MetaG P. deltoides SRZDD1 (version 2) (version 2) | ecosystem: Host-associated > Plants > Roots > Rhizosphere >... | reverse complement strand
ATCCGCCGCGAGAAGGTGCCGATCCCCGCGCCCACCTCGACGACGCGGCCGTGCACGTACCGGGCGAATTGCTCGAACATCCAGTCGCACAGGCGTGTCGCCTCGGCCAGGGCGCGGAGCTCCTCGAGCACGGCCCGCTCGGTCGGCCGCGCCCGGGGCACGCGCTTCGGCAGGCGCACCGGTGACGAGCCGTGGACAGGGGCCCGGGGGCCGGCCCGGCGCGCGTAGAGCACGAACTTCGTGTGCGGGTCGAGCTCGAGCTCCCGCCGCGCGAGCCCGGTGCGCTTGAGTATCGGCGTCGCCGCGCGCGCGAGCCCCGGAAGCGCCAGGCCGACGTCCTCGGCGAGGGTTGCGAGCGACGAGGTCTTGCCCACGTAGTGCCACCCGAGCGGGATGTAACCCGTCCGTCGCAGCACGCTCAGCGCACCCTCGAGCGAGAGCAGCACCAGGTGCTCTCCGGCACGCCGTGCCTCGGGCCAACGCCGCCCGAGCGCGCGACTGACCGGTGAGCCGGCGTCCGGCGTGAGGATCGCGAGCACGCCGCCGGGCCGAGTGACCCGCGCCGCCTCCGCCATGAGCGACTCGGGATCGGCGACGTGCTCGACGAGGTCCATCATCGTGACGGCGTCGAACTCGCCTTCCTCGAATCCCGCGTCCTCCAGCGTCGCGCGGGACACGTCGAGCCCCATCTCCTCGCGCGCGTATGTAACCGCCCACTCGTTCACGTCGATACCGCGCCCCTGCCAGCCGCGCCGCCGCGCCACCGACAGCAGGAACCCGGGGCCGCAACCGACATCCAGCAGGCGGCCGGGCGACGCGTAGCGCTCGACGTGGTCGAACACCTCCGCGAACTTCGCCTCGACGTTGTGGCGGTCGAGCAGATAGTGGCCCGTGTAGCCGGGCGCGATGCCGTCCCCTGAAGCTTCGACGGTCGGCTCCGCCGTGTAGTAGCTCTCCTCGCGATAGAGCGCCTCCGTGGCCTCAGACGGCGGGGGGTCCGCCACCCACAGCGACGCGCAGGAATTGCAGCGGCGCAGCGGAAGCCCTGCGACCTCCATCGCGGCCCGCGAATGCGGCGATCGGCATGCCGGGCAGACCGCACTCACGTGGCCGGCCTCCTCCGCTCGCGCAAGCGGTCCGCCGCGGCGACCAGCGCGGGGGCGGCCGCGAGCGCGAGAAACGGATAGGTCACCGTGCGGTACCGCGTGCTTCCGATCACCGGGAAGACGACGACGATGCACAAGAGCGGCACCGCCCACACCCACAGCGGCAGCCGGCGGTCGGGCGGCATCCGCGCCATCAGGACGACGCCGGCCAGCGCGACGAGGATCAGCGCGTACATGGCGATCCGGTCGACGCGCGCCTCGGCCTTGCTCTGCGCCAGCTGAGCTCGGTTCGCGGCGACGCCGATCGGATGCTCATCGGCCAGCTCGAACATGCGCAGCGCGTTGAGGGCGGTCGCCTCGACCGCATAGCGTGGGTTGTCGAAGGCGTACTCGACGGCCTCGTGCCGCAGCTTCGAGTCCAGCTCGGCCTCGTCGAGGTCGGTGCGCTCGTACAGCGGCCTGTAGCGCTCGGTGTAGCGCGGCGGGATCCAGACCGCGCGGTACCCGTCTTCGTCATACGCGTCCTCGTTGTAGGTCCCGGCCAGCGCGAAACCGCTCTGGACGTTGAAGCTCGTGAGGTGGTCGAACACGATCGTGTTTCGCACCGCCCACGGCACCACGGTAAGCACCGCGACCGCGACCGCGAGTGCCGGTGCCGCCAGCGCACGCGGCGTGAAGCGCGGGCGCAATACCCAGACGCCGATCGCGATCGGCAGTACGAGGAGGATCCCGTTCGAGCGCGTCAGCGCGGCGAGGCCGCAGCAGAGCCCGGCCGCGGCCGCCCAGCGCAGGTCGCCACCCGCCGAGCGCGAGCGCAGGGCGAAAAGGACGGCGGCGAGCTCGGCGACCACGAACAGCGGCTCGCTGATGAGCGCCTGGTTCAGCAGGAAGAGGCCCGGGAAGACGGCGGCCACGCCGGCCGCGACGAGCGCAGTGCGCTCGCCCCAAACGTCCCGCGCGATCAGGTAGACGAGCCAGACCGCCAACACGCCGAGAAGCGCGCCGGCAAGGCGGCCGGCGGTCTCGACCTCACCGAAGACGGCGTAGATCCCGCCGAGCAGGTACGGGTAGAACGGCGGCCTGAACGCGCTCGGGCTCTCGACGGGCGTCAGCACGCTGTCCGGAAACCCGTCTCCGTTCCCGATCGAAACCGCGTGGCGCACGTAGTCGGCCGCGTCGAAGAGCGGTCTGTAGTCGGGCGAGAGGAGGACGACCGCGACCCGCGCCACCAGGGCGATCGCCAGGATCAGCCCCAGCCAGCGCCGGTGGCTCATGCAACCCGGCAGCGCAGCAGGGTCCGGAGTACCCGCAGACCGTCCATGGTCGTGAGCTTCTTGCCCTCCTCGCGCTTGCGCGCCCTGTAGGTGACGGGCACCTCGTAGATCACGACCCCGCGGCGCAGGAGCCGCGCTGGTATCTCGGCGTCGATCCCGAACCCGTCCTCGCGCAGGTCAAGCGAGCGGAACAGGTCGGTCGGCATGACCTTCAGGCAGTTCAGGATGTCCGAGATCCAGGCGTTGTAGAGAAGGTTCGCCGTGAAGTTGATCGCCCGGTTGCCGACGACGTACCAGAAGCCGTACGCCGAATGGGACTGGAAGGCGCGCGTTCCGATCACCGCGCCGACGTGACCGTCGCCGAACGGCGCCAGGAGCTCGCCGATCTCCGCCGGGTTGTACTCGAGGTCGGCGTCGAGGATGACGGAGTAGCGGCCCCGGGCTTGCTCGAGCGCCCGCCGGACGCCGTCGCCCTTGCCGCGGTTCACGTCGACGGTCACGACACGGACGTGCGCCGGCCAGTCGCGTCCCTCGAGGACCGCCCGCGTCCTGTCGGTCGAGCCGTTCTCGACGACGATCAGCTCGTACTCGACGGGCAGCCCGGCCTCGAGCACGCGCTCGATCGCGCTCTCGATTGTTGCCTCCTCGTTGTAGGCAGGCATCAGGATTGAGAGCTCGGGCATCGGCGTACAGTAGGCGGGCCGCTAGTCGCGTTCCGCCTCGAGCGCGACGTGCCACTGCCGCATCGGGCCGCGCGCCGAGGGGCGGTGGAAGCCCCGCCGCCGGATGCGGACGAAGCCCGCCGCGGCCAGCCAGCCGCGCAGCGCGGTCAGGTTGGGCATCCACCAGTTGAACGGCGTGACCAGCGGCTGGAACTCCGCGACCGCGCGGCGAGGGGAGAGGATCGTCTCGCGGACCGCGATCGGCTCGAACACGACGAGCCGCCCGCCGGGGCGCAGCACGGCGTGGATGCGCTCGAGCGCGCCGACCATGTCGCGCAGGTGGAGCAGGATGTCGCCGCTGAAGACGAAATCGACGGGGCCCTGGATCCGATCCGGGCTCAGCTCCTGCACAGGGCACTCGATCCGTTCGACGCGCGAGCCGAGCGCGTCCGATGCGAGCCTGAACCCGCGGCCGAGTTCCAGCCCCCACTCGCGTGCCTGTGCCGCGGCTCGCGCACGGTTCAGCGGCGGCCACTCCGCTGACTCCAGGGTCGCCACGTCGATGGCGACGGTCTCGGCGCCGCGCTTCTCGAGCTCGAACGCCCAGAAGCCGTCGAACGTGCCGACGTCGAGTGCACGCTTCCCCGTCAGGTCGGCGGGCAGGATCTTGGGCGCCGTCCCGCGCATGTCGATCTGGCCGGAGGTGACGGCACCTGGGCCCAGCTCCATCGTGTGGTACCAGACCGGATTCGCTGCGACGGCCTCCGCCGGCGTGAGAGTCGGCGCCATCGGCCGCCAGTCTAGAACTAGGATCGCTCGCTCGATGGGCTGGTACCACACCATGGAGCTCGCGCCGGGCGAAGTGACCGAGGGCATGTTCGACCTGCGCCCGTACGTGCCCCGGTACGGGTTGCCGGAGTCGCTCGACGGCAAGCGCTGTCTCGACGTCGGAACGTGGGACGGCTTCTGGGCATTCGAGATGGAGCGGCGTGGGGGCGAGGTCGTCGCGATCGACCTCGACGACGAGCGGGCGCTCGACTATCCGCCACGGCGGCGCCCCGAGGCCTTCCCCGACGAGCCGCGCGGGCAGAATTTCGCTGCGGCGGCCGAGGCGTTCGGGTCGCGCGTCGAGCGGCGCATCGTGTCGATCTACGACGCACGGCCCGAGCAGCTCGGGACGTTCGACTTCGCCTTCTGTGGCTCGGTGCTGATCCACCTCCGCGACCAGTTCCTGGCGCTCGAGCGCATCGCGGGGCTGGTCGACCCCGGCGGCCAGTTCATCTCCGCGGAGCCCTACTGGAACCGCGCCGGGCGCCTGCCGATGGCGCTCTCCCGGTACCGGGTCGACCGGCCGAAGGACATCGTCTTCTGGGAGCCGAACCCACGCGCGTGGCGGCGGATGATCTGGAGTGCGGGATTCGACGACGTCCGCGAGCACGGGCGGTTCCGGATGCGTGCCCGCGCCGGTTGGTCAGTGCCGCACGTCGTGCATCACGCGCGGCGCTGAAGCCCGCGCATGTGGACGCGCGTCCACTCGCGGTCGCGCCGCGCGACGGCGCCGGCCACGTTCAAGAGGGCGGCGGCGATCCGGCGCGAACGGCCGCGCCTGCGCTCGATCCAGTCGTACGTCGCCTCCATCCAGCGCCGGTAGGGCCGCGACCCGAACGCCTGCCGAGCGGCGGCGCCGTGCGCATGCCTGACGCGGGCCGACGGCTCGTAGCGCGTCCGCCAGCCGGCCCTGCCGAGCCGCCAGCCGAGGTCGACGTCCTCCGCGTACATCCATTGCTGCGGGTCGAACCCGCCAGCCGCGTCGAAGGCCGTGCGCCTCAGCAGGAGGAAGGCCGCGACCGCCCACGGCACGTCGCGAGGACGCGAGGAATCCCAGTGCCCCTCGAGCAGCATGCGGTCGCCCAGCCCGGGGATCGCCCTGTAGAGCCCGGCGTTGAAGGCCAGCAGGTAGGGCAGGGTCGGGAAGTCGTAGACCGAGTGCTGTGTCGAGCCGTCCGGCAGGATCAGCTGCGGCGCGACCGCTCCGACCGTGGCGTCACTGCCGATCTCGAGCAGGCGCGCGAGTGCGCCCGGCGTGAGCTCGACGTCAGCGTTGGATGCTGCGAGCCACGGAGTCGAGGTGCGCTCGGCCACCGAGTTGACCGCGCGCCCGTAGCCGAGGTTTTCATCCGGTTCGGCCAGCGATGCCCATGGGAACTCGTCGCGCACCAGCGCCGCCGAGCCGTCGGTCGAGCCGTTGTCCACGACATGGACCTCGGCCAGGCCCGCCTCGACGTCCGGCTCGAGCGACCGCAGGCAGCGCTCGAGAAGGTCGCGCGTGTTCCACGAGACGACGGCGACGGCGACGCGCGCGCTCATCCGCCGCTCACGGCGGCTTCGGCCGCGCGTTCGACCGCGTCGGCGAATCCCACCTCCGGATACTGGGCGGCGGTCGCCAGCGCGCCGGCGCGGAGCCGTGTGCGCAGCTCGGCGTCCCGCGCGAGGGACAAGAGCGCCTCCGCAAGCGGCTCGGGGCCGGCGTCGGGATCGACGAACAGCGAGTTCTCGCCGTCGCTCAGGTACTCGCCCGACCCACCCCGTCCGCTCGCCACGACCGGCATTCCCACCGCCATCGCCTCGAGCGGCACGAGCCCCCATGGCTCCGGCCAGCGCACCGTGAAGATCAGCACGTCGTCCTCCGCGAAGACGTCGGCCAGCCGGTCGCGGGGCACTCGCTCGAACCGCACCCGGTCGGCCACGCCCAGCTCGTGCGAGAGCGTCACCAGGTCGGCGCGATGGTCTTCGTCGCCCTCGCCGACGATTCGCAGCGTCGCTTCGCCGGGAAGAAGCGGCAGCGCGCGGACCGCCAGGTCGATGCCCTTGCGGGGATCGATCCTGCCGCAGTAGAGGAGCTGCCAGCGCCACGGGTGCTCCTGCGCCTCGCGAAAGAGCGTGTCATCCACGCCCGCGTTTGCGATCGTCGCATCCGGCAGGGGGCCGACCGCGTCCTCGACCCGCTGTTGCTGCGTGCGGCTGATGAACGCCCAGCGGGTCGCGCCCGCCAGGTTCGACAGGGTCGGGATGCCCGTGAGCCGCTCCGCGACCCTGCCGAGGACGGTCGAGCGGCGCAGCGGCCGCTGCCACCCGTCCACGACCGGGCCGTAGCTGGGCCAGTCGTCCATGACGACCGCGAGCGCGGGGAGGGGGCCGCGAGCCACCTGCTCGATCAGCGACATCGACATGCCGCCCATCGGCCACCACGCGACGAGATCGGGCTGCCATTCGCGTATGTGCCGTTCGAGGACGCCCAGGTTGTGCCGCTCGAGCCGAAACCGCGTCAGCGGCGACATGCGCGGGAAACGGTGGTCGCGCCAGTACCAGCGCAGCTCGCGATGACAGTCGGGGTCGTCCTCCATCGCCGGATCGGGCGCGGGCGTGCGGTAGTCCGTGGTGACGATGCGGATCGCGTGCCCGCGCTCGCGCAGATGGCTGACCGCTCCGCGCCAGATGAGCTCGTACCCGCCGAGATGATGCGGCGGATACATGTTCCCGACGCTCAGCATCCGCATCCCGCGCGAGCATAATGCGGCCTACATTGGCTTCCGGGGACAGACCCGACGTGGCCGTGGTCATCCCCACCGCGCGCCGCGAGACACGCCTTGCTTTCGCGCTCGACGCGCTGGCGCGCCAGACGCTCGCGCGCCAGCGGTTCGAGGTCGTCGTCGTGCGAGCTGACGACCCGGGTCCGAAGACTCCGACACCGGACGGGCTGCGCGTCCGCTTCCTCTCGGCGGGCTCGGACTCGGGGCCCGCCTCGAAGCGGAACCTGGGCTGGCGCGCGACCGCGGCGCCGCTCGTCGCATTCACCGACGACGACTGCCGTCCGGCGGTGGACTGGCTCGAGCGGCTGGTCGAGGCGAGCGCTCGCGCACGTGGCGACTTCGTCCTTCAGGGGCGTACGGAGCCCGACCCCGACGAGCTGCCGCGACTGTACGGCCTGGCCGTGACCCAGACGATCTCGGCGCCGAGCTCGTGGTACGAGACGTGCAACATCGCCTATCCGCGTGCGCTGCTCGAGCGCCTCGGCGGCTTCGACGATGCCTTCGCGGGCCCGGACAGCGGCGACTATCCCGTCGGCGGCGAGGACACCGACCTCGGCCTCCGCGCGATCGCGGCCGGAGCGGAGCAGCGGTTTGTCGAGGACGCCGTCGTCCGCCACGCTGTGCACTCGCGCCACTTCACAAGGGCCCTCCGCGACACCCGCCGCTGGCGCAGCGTGCCGCTCGTCCTGAAGCGCCATCCGCAGCAGCGCGCAGCACTCGAGGTGGGGCTGTTCGGGCGTCCGGCGCACCGCAAGCTGCTCCTCGCTGCGGCGGCGGTTCCGTTCAGGCGGCGCCCGCTGCTGGCGGCCGCAATCGCGGCGCCGTACCTCCGTCACCACCTGCGGCACACCCCGCTCACACCGCGTGCGGTCGCCCGCGACCTGGTCGATCTCCCCGCGCGCGCGGCGGTGGACGCGGTCGAGGTCCTTGTCACCGCGGCCGCCGCGATCCGGCACCGGACGCCGGTCCTTTGACAATGAGCGCAGCGCCTGACATCTCGGTCGTCGTGGCGACGGTGGGTCGCGAGACGCGGCTGGCGTTTCTCCTCGAGGCGCTCGAGCGCCAGACGCTGCCGCGCGACCGCTACGAGGTCCTGGTCGTGCGCGGGCGCGAGCCGGGCGAGCCCTCTGGCTCACCGGAGGCGCTCGGCGCGCGCGTGATCGACCGCCGGCCGGCGGGCCCGGCTGCGCTGCGGAACACGGGCATCGCAGAGGCGCGCGCTCCGCTGATCGCGTTCACGGACGACGACTGCCGGCCGGCTGCGGACTGGCTCGAGCGGCTCCTCGACGCCAGCGCGCGCGAGAGCGGCAGCTTCATCCTGCAGGGCCGAACGGAGCCCGATCCCGACGAGCGGCGCCGTCTCTACGGCCTCGCCCGCAGCCAGAAGATCGTCGGTCCCAGCGGCTGGTACGAGACCTGCAACATGGTCTACCCGCGCGAGCTGCTCGAGCGCCTCGGGGGTTTCGACGAGCGCTTCGATGGCGGCGGCGAGGACACGGACCTGGCGCTACGTGCGCTGGCCCAGGGCGCGCACGCGCGCTATGTCGACGAGGCGCGGGTCTGGCACGCGGTCCACTCGCGGCACCTGTGGGAGGCGGTTCGCGACCAGGCGCGGTGGCAGACGATCCCGCTCGTGATCGCGTCGCATACCGGGCAGCGCAGCCGGCTGGAGCTCGGGCTCTTCTGGCGCGCGGGTCATCCGCGCGTGTTGCTCGCCACTGCGGGCCTGCTCGCGTTCCGGCGCGCCGGCGTGCTCACACTGGCCGCGCTCGCCCCCTACGCCCGCTACCACCTGCACGGCTACGACAGATCGCCCCGCGCCGTTGTGCGCGCGGCGCTCGACCTGCCGGCCAGGGCGGTAGTGGACCTGGCCGGCGTCGCCGCGACGGCGCGCGCCGCCGTCCGGCACAGGACGCCGGTCATCTGATGCGGGTCGCGCTCCTGCATCCCACGTACTGGCCGGAGGTCCGGCGCGGGGCAGAGCGGATCGTGAACGGGCTCGCCCGCTGGCTCGCATCGGAAGGTCACGACGTGACCCTCGTGACCACTCACCGGGCCGCGCGGGCTGAGACGATCGAGGATGGCGTGCGCGTTGTCCGCTCGTGGCGCCCGCCGGACCGCCTCACGGCGCGGCGCGCCTACGAGGACTACCTCCCCACGATCCCGATGCAGGCGTGGGACGTGCTGCGCGGTGAGTACGACGTCGCGCATGCGTTCCACTCGGTGAGCGCGTGGGCCGCCCTTCAGGCGCGCCGGCGCGGCGGCCCGCCGGTCGTCTTCACCAGCACCGGGATCACGACTCGCGGCTACCTCGTCGCGAGGCGCTACCGGATGGAGATGAACCTGGCGGACGCGGCCGAATCGGAGGCATGCAGCGTCTTCAGTGAGGCTGCGGCGATCCCGTTCGAGCGGTACCTGCTCCGGCGGCCCGAGGTGATCCCACCGGGAGTCGACGGTGAGGCCTTCGCCCGCGACGTGCCGCGTGCGAAGGCGCCGACGATCGCGTACACGGGCAGCCTCGCGGACCCGCGCAAGCGCCTACCGCTTCTCTTCGACGCTTTCTCCGACCTGCGCGATGAGCGCCCCGATGCCCGACTCGTGCTCGCTGGAAAGCGCGAGCCGTGGCTGGAGCTCGACCTGCCGGAGGGCGCCGAATGCCTGCCCGGCGATCCGACCGAGGCGGTTCCGGAGGTCCTCGCCAGCGCGCACGTCGCGGTGCTGCCCTCGGTCGAGGAGGGGTTCGGCGTCGCACTCGTCGAGGCACTGGCGGCGGGCACGCCCGTCGTCGCCGCGCACTCGGGCGCCGGCCCCGAGATCGTCACGAACGGAATCGGCGAGCTGTTCGAGCCGGACAGCCGCGAGGACCTCGCGACAGCGCTCGCGAAGGCACTCGATCTCGGCGACGTCGCGGCGGCTTGCCGCGAGCACGCCGCGAGGTGGGACTGGTCTGCGATCGGCCCGCGCTACGAAGAGCTCCTGCGGCGCGCGGCCGCGACGTCATGAGCACGGTCTCGCGCGAGCGGCTTCCTCCCGGCGCGACCGGTGGGCTGCGGCACATCGCCGCAAGGGGCACGATCGTGAACGCCGCCTTCATCATCGGCCTGGACACGCTCAACCTGGCACGCGCCCTGATCGTCGGCGCGCTGATCGTCCCGGGCGACTACGGCGTGTGGACGATCCTCCTGATCTCGCTCGGCACGCTCGGCTTCCTCAAGGAGGGGGTGGTCAGCGACAAGTACATCCAGCAGGACGACGCCGACCAGGAGCGCGCCTTTCAGCGCGCCTTCACGCTCGAGGTGATCCTCAACTCGATCCTGTTCGTGATCGTCGCGATCGCCCTTCCGCTGTTCGCTTTGGCGTACGGCGAGCCGAAGATCCTGTTGCCGGGCGTGGTGCTGATGACCGCCATCCCGGCCGCCACGTTCCAGGCCCCCCTCTGGATCTTCTACCGGCAGATGCGATTCCTCGAGCAGCGGCGGCTCCAGGCGATCGACCCCGTCGTCGCCTTCGTCGTCACGGTCGGGCTGGCCGCGGCGGGCGCCGGATACTGGAGCCTCGTGGTGGGCACGGTCGCCGGCCGGGTGGCCGCCGCGGCCGTTGCCGTGCACGCGTCGCCGTACAAGCTCGCGTTCGTGTTCGACCGCGGCCGGCTGGGCGAGTACGTCAGCTTCGGAACGCCGCTATTCGTGGCGAGCGCGTCCCGGGTGGTCGGCGTCCAGGTCCTCGTGTTCGCGGGCGAGGCCGAGCTCGGGCTCGCGGGGGCGGGCATGATCGGCCTCGCCAGCAGCATCAGGGCATATGGAGACCGCGTCGATGCGATCGTGACCCAGACGCTGTATCCGGGCATTTGTGCGATCAAGGATCGCAAGGACCTTTTGTTCGAGGCGTTCGTGAAGTCGAATCGGCTCGGGCTGATGTGGGGGATGCCGTTCGGCGTCGGGCTGGCGTTGTTCGCGCCCGACCTGATCGAGTACGTCTACGGCGACGAGTGGGAGCCGGCCATCGGCCTGCTGCAGGCCTTCGGGTTGATCGCCGCGTTCAACCACATCGGCTACAACTGGACCGCCTTCTTCCGCGCGAGCGGCGAGACCAAGCCGATCGGCGTCCTCGCCGTGGTGGGTATGGCCGCGATGATCGGGATCGCGGTGCCGTTGCTCCTGGCCGACGGGCTCGACGGCCTGGCGATCGGGATGGCGATCGCCGCAGCGATCACGATTGTCGGCCGCATCTGGTACCTGACGCGGTTCTTCCCGAGCTTCCAGATCCTCGTGCACTCGGCGCGCGCCATCGCGCCGAGCGTTCCGGCGGTCGCGGCGGTCCTGCTGCTCCGGCTCGCGACTGACATGGACCGGTCCCCGGGCGTCGCGATCGTCGAGCTTGCGCTCTACTCGGTCCTGACGATCGCCGCCACATGGGCGGTCGAACGCGACCTTCTGCGCGAGGTGCGCGGCTACCTGAGACCGGCGCCGGCTCGATGAGCTCGCCGACAGGTACGCTCCCGCCCGATGCTGCCGGTGGCCATTCTCTGCGGCGGTAAGGGCACGCGCATGCGGGAGGCGGGGGAAACCCTGCCGAAGCCGCTTGTCGAGATCGGCGGCAGGCCGATCCTCTGGCACGTCATGTGCCTCTACGCGAGCCAGGGCTACTCCGACTTCGTGCTGCTGCTCGGCTACGGCGCCGACCGCATCCGCGAGTTCGCGGGGACGTGCCCCTGGAACGTGACGTGCGTCGACACCGGGCTCGACACGCCGACCGGCGGCCGAGTCGCGCGCGCACGGGAACATCTCGAGAAGGGCACCTTCTGCCTGACCTACGCCGACGGCCTCGCCGACATCGACCTACCGGGCCTCGTCGATTTCCACAAGGCCCACGGCCGCGCCGCGACCGTGACCGTCGTGAGGCCGCAGAACCCGTGGGGCGTGGCCCACATCGCCGATGACGGGCGGGTCGACGGCTTCACCGAGAAGCCGCGGCTCGACAGCTGGGTGAATGGCGGTTTCTTCGTGATGGAGCCGGCGGCGCTCGACAGGATCGGGCCCGACGACATCCTCGAGCGCGACCCGCTCGAGCGGCTGGCCTCCGAGGGCGAACTGCACGCGTTCCAGCACCAGGGTTTCTGGGACTGCATGGACACCTACAAGGACAACCTGCTCTTGAACGAGCTGTGGGAGAGCGGCGAGGCTCCCTGGCGCTCGCTCGTCAACACGTGAGCTGGCGCGACAAGTCCATCCTGGTCACAGGCGCGCAGGGCTTCATCGGCTCGTGGCTCGTCAGCCGGCTGCTCGAGGAGGGCGCGCGCGTCGTCGTGCTGCGGCGCGACATCCCGGCGGAGTCGCGCTTCGGCATCGAGGGCCTAGAGGAGCGCTGCGACGTCGTGCTCGGCGACCTCGTCGACTACGAGTCGCTCGTCCGGGCGCTCAACGAGTACGACGTCAAGGCCGTGTTCCACCTCGGGGCGCAGACGATCGTCGGGACCGCCAACCGCTCGCCGCTCTCGACCTATGAGACGAACATCCGCGGCACCTACCTCCTGCTCGAGGCGTGTCGTGCGGTCGGGGTGGTGGGGGACGGGATCGAGCGCGTGGTCGTCGCCTCGTCCGACAAGGCGTACGGGAGCCACGACGAGCTGCCCTACAGCGAGGACTTCGCGCTCCAGCCGCGCTTCCCCTACGACGTCTCGAAGGCGGCCACCGACATGATCGCCCGCTCCTACGCCGTGACCTATGGCCTGCCGGTGGCCGTCACCAGGCTCGCGAACGTGTACGGCGGCGGGGACTTCAACTTCAGCCGCATCGTCCCGGACACGGCGCGCGCGCTGGTGCGAGGCGACCGTCCGGTGATCCGCTCGGACGGCACGCCCGAGCGCGACTACATCTACGCGCCCGACGCGGTCGACGCCTACCTCGCGATCGCGCGCTCGCTCGACGACTCCGAGATGCACGGCCGTGCCTGGAACGCCGGCGCCGGCCGGCCCTACTCGGTCAACGAGATCGTCAGCCGGCTGATCGCCGTCTCAGGGCGCGACGCCGAGCCGGACATCCAGGGGGAGGGGACACCCCACGGCGAGATCGACCGCCAGTTCCTCGACTCCAGCCGCATCCGCGAGGAGCTCGGGTGGGAGCCCCGCTGGGAGCTCGACGACGGCCTCAGAGAGACGTGGAGCTGGTACGAGCGCCATCTCGGCCGCGACTGAAGTCGTCGGGCCCGATCAGGTCGCGCGCGAACCCGGCCTCGAGGGCGTGCAGCTCGCACGCCATGTTCACCCTGACCGCGCGCTCGTAGCACTCGCGGAGCGCCGCCCGGCCGAGCGACAGCTGGCGGTCGAGCTCGCGCACGCGGTCGGCCGAGAACGTGCCCGTCATCCACGCGTCGCAGTCGGGACAGCGAAGCGTCATCGACACCTTGCCGTCCGGTAGCGCCTTTCCGTCGGTCGGCTGGACGTACGGCGAAGCGCAGTGCGGGCACTCGGACAGGGCGAGCAGTCGAGGCTTGACGCTGCGCGGCACAGGGACGAGCCGGGCGAGCTGGCGGGCGGCCGATCGCATACGCGGATCGAGATCCACGGTAGGGGCGCATCAGGACGGAAAAGGGGGCAATACTGAAGCCATGAGCGGGAGTCGGATCGAGCGCATGCGCGCGGTGCTGCCGCCGGACGGGACCGACTTCGTCCAGGTGTTCGGCGCGCAGGGGACCGGCATCGACACCGGCGGGCTGATCGCGCAGGACGCGACGGTGAAGTTCGTCGCGCCCAGCGCCGAGGCGAGCTCGGTAGGGCCCGAGGGCTTCCGTGACACCTGGGCCGACTGGCTCGAGGCGTGGGAGAGCTACCGGATCTACTTCGACGACGTCTTCGAGAAAGGCGACGCCGTTGTGATGTTCACGCGCCTCTGCGGCGTCACGAAGCGCGACGGCGTCGAGATGGAGCAGGAGGCGGCGGCGGTGTTCCGCTTCGAGGGCGACCAGGTCGTCGAGATCGAGTTCAACCTCGACCGCGAGGACGCGCTGGCTGACTGACGACCCCCGGCGCTGTGGCATTCCGTGCTCGTCCTGCGAGCACGAAGTGACGCGGCGGGCTAGGGGCGCGGGGCTAGGAGGGCGCGAGGCCCTCGACGAACGGGACCTCGGTGACCTTGGGGTGCTGGACCGGCCCGTGCCCGAAGAAGCCCTCCTCGCCGAAGAGCTCGCCGTGGTCGGCGGTCACGACGAGCCAAGTGTCGGCCGGCAGCTTTTCGAACAGGCGCGGGAAGACGTTCTCGTCGAGGTAGGTAACGGCGTCGATCTGGCGCTGGCGCAGCGCGTCGAGCTGCTCCTGGTCGAAGAACTGCTCCGGGGCGTCGGCGCCGGGGTCGCCCATGTGCTTGAAGACGCCGTGGACGCCCGAGATCCGGGGCCAGTCCTTCGGGTCCTCGTGCGGTAGCGCGTACGGGTAGTGCGTCTCGCCGACGTTCAGCATGTAGAAGGCGGGCTGGTCGGCGTCGAAGTCCATGCGGTCGACCATCGCCGCCATGTCGTTGTGGCTCGGCATCAACTCGAAGCTGTCGAACGAGCGGTTGATGCCGGTGAGCGGGTTCAGCACCGGTAGCGACACCATCCCGTGGGTGCGGTAGCCGATCTCCTTCAGGAAGGTCGGCAGCCAGAGGTGCGGCAGGAAGCGCTTGAACTCGATTCCCTCGACGCCGAGCCGCTCGCTGTAGCGGAGGAAGTCCTCCTTGTAGTACTCGGACGCGAAGACGTGCGGGGGGCTCGTGTGCGGGAGCAGCCCCGTCAGCAGGTTGTAGTGCGACGGCGCCGTCCAGGTCGCGAACGAGTACCGCCGCTCGACCGGGCCGAGCCGCGCGAGGGTCTTGGGCTCGGCCGCCGTCCACGAGTCGTAGCGGCAGCTGTCGAGCGTGATGAAGACGAGATTCCGCACCGGATTTCACCGTATCCTTTCTGAATGGCCCGGCCGAACGTGCTCGTGATCGTGCTCGACACGGCGCGCGCGGACGCACTCGAGCCCTACGGCGCGGCGCCCGGCACGACCCCCGCGCTCGCTCAGCTCGCCTCGAGTGGCACGGCGTTGCCGGACGTCCACGCCACGGCGTGCTGGACGATGCCGTCCCACGCGTCGATGTTCACCGGCCTCCTGCCGCGCGCCGCCGGCCTGAACCGAGCCCCGGGCGAGATGCCGAACGGTTGCAAGCCGGTGCTCGAAGCCGCCGCCGACCGGGTCCTGCCAGAGGTGCTGCGCCGCGCCGGCTACCGGACGCGCGGCGTCAGCTCGAACATCTGGGTCGCGCGGGCGAGCGGGTTCGCGACCGGCTTCGACGACTGGCGCGACGTCACCCCGAACCGCGCCGCGCAGATGGTCTCGACGAAGTGGAGGCCGCGCGCCCGCTGGGCGTTCGACGCGCTGCGCGCGCGCAGCGACGACGGCGCGGCCGACGCCGGGAAGGTGCTGAGAGGTTGGTTCGCCGAGGACGGCGACGGGCCGGAGTTCTGGTTCGTGAACCTGATCGAGTGCCATTCGCCCTACCTGCCGCCGAAGCCGTTCAACGACCTGGGACCGATCGACCGCGTGCGGGCTGCCGAGGAGGCGCGCCGGCACCTGACGCTGGGGGAGATCTGGCGCGTGTGTGTCGACGAATTCGACGTGCCCGACGACGCGCTCGCGCGCATGCGCCACCTCTACGACCGCTCGATCCGCCAGCTCGACGCGTGGGTGGCCGACACGCTGACCGCGCTCGACGACGCCGGCAAGCTCGACGACACGCTCGTCCTGATCTGTTCCGACCACGGCGAGAACTTCGGCGAGGGCGGCCTCCTGGGGCACGCCTACTCCCTGGACGAGCGGCTCCTGCACGTGCCGTTCATCGCGAGCGGCCCCGGCGCGCCGGAGGCGATGAGGAGCCTCGTCGAGCTGCCGCGCGTGATCGCGGAGGCGACCGGACTCGAGAGCCATCCCTGGGATCGCCAGCCGGTGGACGTGGCGGTCGCGCAGTTCGACTCGCCCGGCGAGCACGACGACCCGCGCAAGATGGATGCGATCAAGGCATGGGGGGCGGGGCCCGACGCGCTCGACAACCTCAACGCGATCATGGAGTGCGCCGTCCGCGACCGGACGAAGCTGCTGCGCCGCGACGGCGAGCTGAGGCTCTACGACCTCGACGCCGACCCGCTCGAGGAACGCCCGCGCGCGGTCACGCCGGCCGACGCTCCGGCCGACCTCCTCGCAGCGCTCGACGGCCAGCCCGCGGGCCCCGTCGTGGCGCCCGCCGCCGACGGGGCGCCGACCGCCTCCGACGAGGAGCTCGCCCGCATCGAGGAGCAGATGCGCACGCTCGGGTACCTCTGAGACGTCCGTGCTGAGCTACGTCGACCGGCCGATCAAGCGAGTGGCGCTGCGCGGCCGCCTCACCAGGCCGTGGTGGCGGTGGCGTTTCCACGAGTTCGGCGAGGGCGCGATCCTGCACCGGCCCGACTGGGTCTTCGGCCCTCACCTGATGACCGTCGGCCGCCACACGCTGATCTTCCACGGCGCGTGGCTGTCGGTGGAGCGGGTGGCGTGGGAGGCCACCGACCCGGTCCTGCGCATAGGCGTCGGAGTCGGCATCCGGCCGTACTGCACGATCAGCGCGGCCGAGTCGATCGTGATCGAGGACCACGTCGTGCTGAGCGCCTTCAGCACCGTCGTCGACTCGGACCACACCTTCGTCCGCGGCGAGCCGAGCGTTCTCCGCGGGCCGCTGGCCACGAGCCCGATCCGGATCGGCCGCGGGACTTGGATCGGGGAGCGGGTTGCCGTGCTGCGCGGCTCCGACATCGGCGAGCGCTGCATCATCGGCGCGAACAGCGTCGTGCGCGGGCGCATCCCGGACAACTCGATCGCCGTTGGCGCACCCGCGCGGGTCGTGGGAAGCACCGAGCCGGAGTAGGTGTTTCGACCCGTGCGCTCGGGGCACCCCGAGGGCATGGCGACCACGGTCCGCGACCTCCCCGAGACGCCCGGCGAGCTCGACAGGGGCTCGTGGTGGCAGGCGATCAAGCGGACCGTCACCGAGTTCAAGGAAGACAACCTCACCGACTGGGCCGCCGCGCTCACCTACTACGCCGTCCTCGCCATCTTCCCGGCCCTGCTTGCGCTCGTCTCGGTCATCGGGCTGCTCGGAGACAGCACCACCCAGTCGCTGCT
>Ga0114129_10006314_pt1 | contig 16807 bp, 11 predicted proteins | sample RhiMetdeltSRZDD1_FD_80071 | JGI IMG/M metagenome (GOLD analysis project Ga0114129, IMG submission 80071) | Populus rhizosphere microbial communities from Tennessee, USA - Rhizosphere MetaG P. deltoides SRZDD1 (version 2) (version 2) | ecosystem: Host-associated > Plants > Roots > Rhizosphere >... | reverse complement strand
GTCGCGTACGCGTCGGTCAGCGGACGGTCGTCGAGCTGCGCCCATCCGCCATCCGCGCGCTGTGTCGCGAGCAGATCGCGCGCAGCTTTCATGATGACATCGCGGGAGCTGCCACTCCATGACAGTCCGAGCAGCCGAAACGCGCGCTCCTCGGTGGCCGTCGCCTCGATGCGGGTGAGCCACTGGCGTGCGCGATCGACCGCCTCCGCATACGCGGGGCGCAGCGAAGGAGGAGCAAACATCCGCAGCGCGCGCATCGAAACGGCCGTGACCTGAATGTCGTTCGACTCGATGGGCGGCCGAATCGTGATGATCGGCCAGTGTCCATCTCTCGCCTGTCGCCGTTTCAGCCAGACGGCCTGCGCATCGGTGGCGGCGTCTGGCGCACAGTCGGCCGCTATCAGGCCGAACAACAAATAGCCGATCGTGTCGGCCTGGCCCGCGATGAACGCGTTCTGAAGCGTTCGTCCCCTCCAGCTCTCCAGATACTCGCCGACTGCCTTCGACTGGCTCCTGGCGATCTGTTCGTCCACCCGATAACCGTTCGCGCGTGCGGCGGCAACGGCCATCGCAACCAGGCTGTTGTGATGACACGACACACAGCCGGTGTGCTTGATGAAGTCGACGTCGATCTGCTGCAGCAGAGGCAGGCTGCGCTCCACAGCGGCATGGATGGCAGCCCGTGTCGCCGACGTCGCGCCGACCGGCGTTGGGAGGCTCGACTTGTTCGGATCGTAGGTCCGCTGCAACGTCGCGGGCACCGGTTCGGGCGGAGGACGCCTGGGGAGCGGTCCACCGGCGCCGATGAGCGCCGCGCATTTCGCACAATTCGTGCGCACATATTCGGACGACATGCCGCGCGCGCTTCCTGGAGCAATTCCGTATTCAATCAGCATCCCAAACATCTCGCCGTCGTCGACGCGCACCGTTTCTCGCAGCGGCGAGGGATCGCTCGAATGCCACAGCGACGGGTCGGCTCCGTAATCGAGCAGCAGTCGCAGCGCTGGCGCCGATCCAGGCGAGCCGCTCGTCACGACGAGGGCGGAGCGCCCTTCGTCCGATCGCGCGTTGACGTCTGCGCCGGCGTCGAGCAGCAATTGCATCTTGCCCCGATCGGGCACGGCCCACATGAGAGCGGTCGCGGCGGCGATGTCTGTTGCGTTGGGGTCGGCACCCGCGGCGAGCAGTCGCTTGATGAGATCCGAATCCCCGTAGAGCGCGGCGGTCATCAACGGCGTCGCGCCGTCGACTCCACGCAACGTCGCGGCGCGCGGGACTCTGCGCAATACTTCTTCGATCGCAGCGCGGTCGCCGGCTCGAATCGCAGCCATCAGGCGGACTGCATCGGGATCGGCGGAGGCTGCGTGCGTCTCGCCTGAAAGATCGTCCGGCCACGCCGCACCTTCATCGATCCACTGCTTGATGGTCTCGATCTGGGCAGGAGCCAACGGCCCGGCAGGCGGCATCTGCTGACCGAACCTGGTGCCAATCAGCCGGTGATACAGCCGGCTTCCCTCGGCGTTGCCAGGTCCGATGTCGGATTGCGTGCCGCCACGCAGCGCGTCGGCGCGGCGATCGAGCCGCAGGCCGTTCATTTGCAGCTCCGGCCCATGGCAGCCGACGCAGTGCTCGGTGAGGATCGGCTGCACATCGCGCCGGAAGTCGATCCTGCTCGAAACCTGACCGGCCGGCACAACTCCTGTCACCACGACGCCGAGCAGCGCGAGCGATAGAGTGCTTCGCGCAATCAAATCTGACCCTCTCTCAACGGATCTTCCGCTCCGCAATCTGGATATCAGACATATTGTGAGTGATGGATTATCGGTGAATCCCCGCTCGCCAACAACCCGCCTCTCGACGCGCTATCACGCGGGAGATCATTCGTGCGCCTGGCGTTGATGGGTGCGATCTGGCTGACGGCCGCTGTCGCGGCCGGAGTACCCCGCCGGCAACCTTGCGGGCCGACCTCAAGCTGGGTGAGGGAAACGGCTATTACACGAAGCGCATGTGCCGGATCGCCGGCGTCACGACTTAGATGCGGATGTTGTTGCTCCGCGAGCTGGCGGGCTGCAGAAAGAATCCCTGGCCGTTGGCCTTGTAGTTGAGAGTCGATCCCATTATCACCTCGCCATCGCGGAACGTGACCTCCACTTTGCGGGCGCGCGGATTGTGGTCGAATGTCTGGTCGTCGACGCGATCGCGATTGCCCTGCAGGCTCCTGACGAAGAAGACCGCCTTCAACCGCGTGATCGGCACCAGCAAGCGCTCGGCCGACGCGCACTTGAGGGTGGGACACAAGTGCAGGTGTGCACGATCCGCGTGGAAGTCGTTCGAGTAGCCGCGCAGCAGTGTTCCATCCACATAGCGCACGACGATCCGGTGCCATCCGGTAGGCAGCTCCTCCGGTTCCGGCATCGCCGGTTGGGACCCTTCAATGACGGCTGGCGGAGACGGAGGGAGCTCCGGTGCCGCTGGTTGGGTCGCGGCACGCCAGTGTCCCACCAGACCCACGAGGTAGGCGCCGACCTTGAGCAATCGGAATTGAGAAGCGTCGAGGCCAAAACCTGCCGGGAACTCCGCCGTCACCGCAACCTGCGGCTGGTCCCCTTCCGCGCACATGTTCAGCGTCACGAGCTCGCGGTCCAGGGCAGTATTCACGTGGCCGTCCGCGCGAATGGCCAGCAGCGGAAGATGACCGGACAGTGAGTCCTGAAGTCGACTCAGCACCGACTCAGCAGAGTCCTGGCGCTGCAGAGCAGGGATGATGGCGGCGAGCAGCTGCGCCAGCTGACGATCGATCGGATCCTGCCTTCGTTCGGCGGCCGCGCGAAGGCGAACCAGCGCATCGAGGAGCGCGGAGGTGTCGCGCCAGCGTCCCGCCGCGCCGCCGGCCTTCGGCCTCTTGAGATAGCCCTCGACGATCGTCTTCAGCGCGAACTCGAGCTTCACGAAATCGTGGGCATCGGTCTTGAGGAGCGGCGGCGGCGCTATCAGCGCGGGATGCGACAACGGCCGTTTGAACGCGCACGCGCCCCGATACTTGATTCCACCGTTCAGTGCGGCGACCTGCGATCGGAGGACGCGCGATACGACCTGGGTGACATCGTTGGTGCGGGAATCGAGGATCTCCAGCACCAAGTCGGTGTCGGGACGCAGCACTCGCGACGTTTCCACGAGCGCGCCGCCCACGGAGACGTCGACCAGCGTGATCGCTTCTCCGTACTTGAAGCGAGCTGTCAGAGCATTCGTGAGTTCGATTGGTGACAGGCGGGCATGCGCACGGCGATCGCTCCCACTGCTCGCGGCGGACCCGGTCGCGTACGAGGGCTCGACGTCGAACATCGACGGACTTGGCGTTACCAACGCCAACGATGCGTGCGACTTCGGCATGGGAACGGGTCGTAGAAAGGCAAACCGGCTGCCATGACACGCCCGACGCGGTCAGGCGGAAATCGGTCGATTCCCGCTCAAGGGATCAATTGAACGTTCCATTTTGGAACACTTTCGCGTGCAGGCAGAGACCACAATGAGACACGAGCCGCCAACTAGGATCGTCCCGAGGAGCCTCAAGATGATGAGGAGCGATGCCCTGCGGCATTAACAGGGCCAGCGACGACCGCGCCTTCCGCCATCCGCAATCGCGCCGCGACGATCTCGCCGACGATCGATCCGGTGGCCCGGAGATCCAGCAACTCGTGCGCATGCACTTTGCCGATGACGGTGCCGCTCACGGTGATGATTCGCGCGGTCAGGTCCGCCTTGACCGTTGCTCCCGACCCCACTGTCAGCGAATGATCGCCCACGGCGATCGTGCCCTCGACGCTGCCGTCGATCGTCAGGTTATCGTCGCTGACGATGTGCCCTTCGATCCGCAGCGACTTGCCGATCCAGGCTGTCACGCGCCGCTCGAGAAGTTCGCCTTCCGCGGTCTGTGCAGCCGATCGCGAGCTCGAACCATTCGCCATTTAGCGCTCCAAAGACATCGTGGTTGTGGTGATCCGCGTGTGGCGCTCAAGCCAGCTTGCGATCGACGGCCTGCGGCGGCCGCGCAGAGACCAATCTCGCCAACTGCGCGGCGAGAATGGTCACTAACGCGCGGACCGATTCCTTCTGCGCGCTGCCGTGCTGCAGCTCGATGGCGAGCACACCAAGACAGCCGGTGGACGTCATCATCGGAACGACCAGCGCGTCGCTGGCGAGATCGCTGCCGTAGACGAAGCACATTTCAGCCGAGCGGAACGCTGCCGCCGTCGCGTTGTCGGCATCGCGTTTCACCTTGGGCAACTGCGCGAGCACTCTGTCGGAGTATCCGTAGGCCAACATCGGCGTCAACTCGTCGACCTCCCGATCCCACACCCACACAATGAGGCCGACCGCGTCGAATAGTACTGCCGCTTCCTGCAGCAGCGGCGCCGCCTCGTGTGGATCATCGATGCGGCCGAGGTCCGTGCAGATCTGCGCGGCAGCCCACAAGTCCGAGTCGGATGACGGCGCGATCTTGAGCGAGGCCGAGTCGGCGCGCGAGGGATCTTCGACGGGCTTGACTGGGACGGTCCCCGCCGGCGGCGAGTCTTCAACAGCCTTCAAGCCAGCGGACCGCGAGCCGGTTGGATCTCCGACCGATTTCGCCGGAACGCCATCGACGGACGCCGAATTCTGCGTGGCGGCGTTGTAGCCCTGTATGGCACCAGCTCGAAGGCGCGACAGCGAGTCGATCGCCGTACCGACCAGATACCGCAACCGCATCGGCGGTGCCCCGCTCGGTGGCGCGCCCTCCGCGCCGCCTCCCGTTACGCTCGCGGCCGCTTCAGCCGGATCGGGATAGAGCTCCAGAAACTCACGGACGACGACGTCGGGCTCGAGGCCGATGGCGTGCGCGTAGGCGCGAATGAAGGCGCGCCGAAAGATGCCCGCCGGCCAGTGCGAGAGGTCGTCCCGCTCCAGCGATTCCAATAGCGACAGCTTGATCTTCGTCTGCGTCGCGATTGTGGTGAGAGCAATCTGTTGTTGTTCCCGACGCTGGCGCAGTCGGGCGCCGAAACTCTCAGGCATGCGCCACACCCTCTCGAGCCACGAAACCCGCAGCTCGTAACCGTCGCGTTGGGGTTCTTGAGGAAGCTCCGCACGGTTTATCACCCGTGGGGGACAGTCACCGCGCAACCTCGAGCGAGGTGGCCCCGTGCGGTGAGGGCCGATAAACCTGCCGAACGGAGAGTAGCAACATGCGCGGCGCAGTTCAAGCCTGGACTTGCTGCTCGAACGCGCCGCGACAGGATGCGCGTCGGGATTACCGACAGCTCAAGGGGTGGCGTCGACGCACACGGTGTTCAGACGGTAGTAGAGCGTGTCGAGGAACTCGCCGGCGCGCACGCGCGCCAGCAACGAAGCGGTCGTCGTGCTGACCACCTGCGTGCGGCCCGCCGTCAGATCCAGCCACTCGAGCAAACGATGCTGATCGTCGGGGGGCAACGCCCCAACGTCGCGCAGGATCATCGTTCCGACTTCGGCCAGCGGCAGCGCGAGGCGATCGTTGGGCTGCCAGTTCCTGATCGGCGCACGCAGGTTCGGTCGAAGCATGTCCAGAACATTCTCGACGGGCCCCTCCTCGCCTGTGAGCAGCACGTTCATGCGTCCCATCCGCAGAATCTGCAGATCCCTGTGCGCCGATCGTGCGAGGCGCCATTCCTCTCGCAACTGCGTGACACGATCAATCCGCCCGGCCGGTCGCAGGGCCTCGACGAAGCGATGCGATGGGTTTTCCATATCTGTCTTCTCCGAGAAGGAATGCATGATGCGGCCGACTTTACTCTCCAGCCGCCGCTGCGAAAATCGGGAAGATGCCTGGGAGGCCTAGGGATAATCCCTAAGAGGCGCGATCGTCTTGATGTGGAAGGAGTTGGAAGGGCTGATACCGCGCGGCTCGACTCACGTATTGTGCAGCCACCCCTGCAAGACCGCGTACTTCACGATGTCGATCCGCCCGTTCAGTCCAAGCTTCCTGACGGCGTTCGCTTTATGGGCCTCGACCGTCTTGACGCTCAGCGACATTCGAGCGGCGATCTCCTTATTACTGTACCCTGAGGCAATCAACCGCAGCACTTCCGACTCACGCTCGCTGACCGTCGCGCCCGGCCGGCTTATCCGTTTGCCGGGCGCACCGACGAACCCGGCGGTGACTCGGGCGGTGAGCGCGGAATCCAGATACTGCCCGCCGGAGGCCGCCGCGCGAATGGCCTGCAGCAATTCGCTTGGTGCGCTCTGTTTCAGGACGTAGCCCGACACGCCCGCTCGGAGCAGCTCCTGCAAGTAGGCGTCGTCGGTATGTCGCGTCAACGTGACCACCGCCACGCTCGGCTGCATCTCCCTCAGCTTCCGTGTGGCCACGAGGCCGTTCATGCCCGGCATCGAGATGTCCATCACGATCACGTCGGGCTTCAATTTGACGGCCTGCTGGACGGCGGTATGGCCGTCGCTCGCCTCCGCGATCACTTTCATGTCTGGCTGGCTGTCGATGAGCAGCTTGAGCCCATGGCGCACGGTGAGGTGATCGTCGGCCAAAAGGACGCGGAGCGAGCCGGCTGGTTCAGACATGGTCGGCCACATTCCTTGCGACTGGCGCCGCGGCCATTCGAACGAGAATCGTCGTGCCTTTTCCGACCGCTGATTCGATTTGGAGCGTCGCTCCGACGAGCGAGGCGCGTTCCTGCATGCCCAACAACCCGAAGCCCTGGCCAGGCGCGCTTGGATCGGCCGGATCGAATCCAACGCCATCGTCTTCGACGATGAGCAGAACGTGATCGGCGCGGCGCTCCAGAATCACCGCGACGCTTTCTGCTCCCGAATGCTTGGCGACGTTGGTGAGCGCCTCCTGCGCAATACGATACAGCGTCGTCTCGGCTTCTGATTCGAGGCGATCGTCCAGCAGGCCCCATGTGTGCAGCTCCGCGGCGATGCGCGTGCGCGTCGACCAGTTCTGGATGTAATTCGCGAGCGCTGCGCGCAGCCCGAGATCGTCGAGCGCGGTCGGCCGCAGCTCCCACACGAGATGATCCACGTCCTGGTCCAGCTGTTGGGCGACCACTTCGAGCGCCTCGACCGGCCGTCGTAAGTCGGCGCGATCGCCGCAGACTTCCTTGAGTGAAGCGATCCGATGGCCAAGCGCGGTCAGCTGCTCGCCGAACTGGTCGTGCATTTCGCGCGCGATACGGCGGCGCTCGTCTTCCTGCGCGAACACAAGCCGCGCGAGCAGCTCGGTCCGCGCGCGCTCGGCGCGCTCGCGCTCGGCGATCTCCGCGCGCAGCGACTCGTTTGCGCGCGCCAGCTCCGCGGTCCGTTCGCGGACTCTGACCTCGAGCTCCTCGTGCGAGCGGCGAAGCATTTCCTCGGCTTCTTTCCGTGCCGTGAGGTCGAAATGCGTGCCCACGATTCGCACGACCGCGCCGTCCGGCTCGCGGCGTATTGGGAAGCCGCGGGACAGGACGTGGATGTAGCGGCCGTCCTTGTGCCGAAGGCGAAACTCCGCCTCGTAGGTACGCTCGCCGCGCGCCACGCTGTCGTTCGCTGCGTCGGCCTTCGCCCGGTCATCGGGATGCACCAGCCGCTCCCAGGCGCTGACATGAGGCTCGATTTCGTCCTCGGCGTAGCCGAGCATCTGCTTCCACCCCGCGGAATACACCACGGCGTTCGTTTCGAGGTTCCAGTCCCACACCCCTTCCTGCGCGCCGGCAAACGCGAGTGTGAGCCGCTCTTCGCTTTCGCGCAGCGCTGTCTCCGTACGTTTCCGCTCGGTGATATCGAGGTGCGTTCCGACGATGCGCACGACCGGTCCGCCTGGTATGCGGCGCACCGGAAGGCCGCGCGAGAGCACATGAATATAGTGACCTTCCTTGTGACGGAGCCGGAACTCGCCCTCGTACCTTCCTGCGCCGCGCGCAAGTTTTTCGTTCAGCTCATTCGCGCGGGGGCGATCGTCAGGATGGAGCAGGCGCTCCCAGGCCCGGACGTGAGGCTCGATGTCGTCTTCCGAGTAACCGAGCATCTGTTTCCATCGCGGCGAGTACACAACGGCGCCTGTTTCGAGGTTCCAGTCCCATACACCTTCCTGCGCGCCGGCAAACGCCAGTGTGAGCCGTTCTTCGCTCTGTCGGAGCGCGGACTCAGCGCGCTTGCGCTCTGAGATGTCGCGCACGATCACCTGGATGCTTGCCCCGTCGGGCTCGTCGAGCCGGATGGAATTGACTTCGACATCGGTCACCGCGCCGTCGAGCCCCACGATCTGTTCTTCGGCGGGCGGCACCGACCGCCCCGCCATCAATTGTCCGATGCGTTCGCGGATGAGCGCGTGGCTGCCGGGATGAAAGACGTCGAACGGCGACTTGCCGAGCACCTGTTCCGGATTCGAGGCTCCGAACAGGCGGACCGCGGCCGGGTTCAGGAACACGATGCGATTGTCCTGACTGATGAGGATGCCGTCCGGTGATAACTCCACCAAGCGGCGGTAGCGGTCGCTGGGCTCGCTCGGCACGTCTCCGGAGTCTAGCCCCGGCGATTGGTTGATGCCAAGCGAGCCCAGGCCCGTCGAGAGGCGTTCAGGACTTGACAGCGCAGGATGGCGCGATCCGCGTGATCGAGCGCACCTGCATTTCGCGGTTGACGAGCATGCCGGTGACGCGAACACGCTGTCCGACGTGCGATGGCAGCTTCATTCGATGGGCCGCGTCGATGACCTCGACGGACGCGGAACCTTTCTTCAAGAACGCCGACTTCCAGCTTCGCGCTTTCGGCGCGTCCTCGCCGGTGGTGTCTTTCAGGCGGAACGTGGTGGCATCGCGTTCGAGGCAACCGGTGATCGTCACGGCCGCAGCTTGGCGTGCCGGTTCCTGCGCCACCGATTCTTCAGCGACTGGGGGCGGGATGACCGGCAAAGTCGAAGCCGATTCCGCCGGGACGGTTGTTGTGGCTGTCGCCGACGTTTTCAACGCCGCTGCCTGGCCTCCGACTTTGCGCGGCTGCATGTCGGACGAGACCGCGACGACCAGTATGACAATGCCGAGCGCAGCGACCAGTGCGGCGGCCTTCACGGGCGTGCTCTGCTTACGCACGAAGAGCCGGAGCTTTTTCAGATCCGCCACGTGATGAGATCGCACAGGCTTCTTCGAGCGCTTTTTCATGCGCATCGCTATCCTCCTTGGCGAAAACGGTCGAGCCGTAGTGGCATGAAGAGCAAAGGGGGTGCCCAAGCAGAGGCCGGAAGCCCTAAACGCCTGTGAAGGTGTCGGTTGTCGCCAGCCGATCCGGGAAAGTGTGGTGAGTGGCACGAGGAGAAAGGCCCAATTTCGTGATCTGCCGTCGAATGTTGGGGCTCAACGGCAGCTCAAAAAGGGCCTCTTAAAGGTCCCGCCTCGAACGACCGACACCACTAGTACCCCCTTCAGCGACAAGGCGCCAGTTTGGAAAGGGTACGCGCATGCAGCAAGGCCTCAACGTCGGGTCGGTTTCAGTCGCCCTCGTACTCTCAGCCGGCGTCGCCACGCTGAGTGTTGCTGCGGGGTTTTCCCCGTTGGTCGCCGCTGGCGTGGGCACCGTCACGGCAACCTTCGGATGCTGGACGATCGCGTCGGATCGGTGACGCGGTACTGAGGCGCCACCCACCCTTAACAAGGGGTTCGTCCGTCCAGCCGAGTCCTCGCCCGCCATCGCGACTATTCCCGTATCTCTCCGTCAACCAACTCGCCGCTTTCTTCGCCATTGATCGTGCGTCTCAACCGAAACGGCGCGTATACTGCCCGCTGAATTGAAGCCATGAGAATCACCGCGTTGCTCTTCTTCATTGCTGGCTCCGTCGCTGTCATATCACCCGCTCGAACACGAACGGCCTTCGGCGCGCAAGCCGCACAAGCTCCGCAGCCCCAACCGCCGAACGCCGACGAACGGCGTGAAATCGATAAAAGGATGTCGGAGCTCGCGTCGCGGGTCCACGCGCTGGAAGCGAGGAGAACCGACTCTGCGCTCCTCGCTGATGTCGACATCTACCGAAAGGCGGCCGAGTACATCCTTCGCTTTCCCGAGGAGTTCGCGACGAGAGCGTTCATCGAGAACACGCTGGCCGTACTCGACACCGGCCTGAAGCGGGCGAAGGAGCTCGAAGCGGGCGCGCCGTCGTGGCCCAAGCGGAAGGGCCACGTGCTGCGGGCGTACGTTTCTCGCCTCGACGGCAGCGTGCAGCCGTACGGCCTGACGATCCCGGACTCGTACGATGGGACGAAACCGGTTCGACTCGACATCTGGCAGCACGGCACGAATCGCACGCTCAACGAGGTCGCGTTCATCATTCAGCAGGAAGCGGCGAGACCGATTGCGCCGGAGCAGGACTACATTCAGATGGAGCCGCTCGGCCGCACGAACGTGTCGTATCGATGGGCCGGAGAGGCCGATATGTTCGAGTCGCTCGCCTCGGTGCGCCAACGCTACAACATCGACCCGAAACGAATCGTGCTGCGGGGCTTTTCAATGGGCGGCGCGAGCTCCTGGCATCTTGGCCTGCATCACCCCGGACAGTGGGCGGCGATCGAAGCCGGAGCCGGCTACACGGAGACGCGCCGGTACGGCCGCCGGGACAATCTGCCGCCATACCAGCAGGCCATGCTCCACTACTACGACGCGGTTGACTATTCGCTGAATGCGTTCAACACACCAACCGTCGGATATGGCGGCGAGATCGATGCGCAGCTCCAGGCGTCGGTGAACATCCGAGAGCAGCTGACACGAGAGGGCTTTTCCTTTCAGCAGGATGGTCCGTTCCGGTGGATCACGAAAGACCTCCGCGCGCTGTTTCTCGTCGGCCCGAAGACCGCCCATGCCTGGCATCCCGACAGCAAGGCGGAGTCGAACGCGTTCATCGCGAAAGTGCTCGAAGCCGCGGATCGCGTGCCCGACCACGTGCGCTTCGTCACGTACACGACGCGATTCAACAAAGCGCATTGGCTCACGGTCGATCGGTTGGACGAGACCTACAAGCGTGCCGACGTCGATGCGACCAGAAGCGCGGACCACAAGCGCGTGACAGTGACGACGAAAAACGTCAACGCCATCACGATCGATGGTGCGGGCGCGACGTTGACCATCGACGGCCAGACGGCCAAGGCCGGTGCCAACGGGGCGTTCGAGAAGAAAGACGGGAAGTGGGTGGCTGCCGGCGGGCGGTCACCCTCGTTGCAGAAGGTGCATGGGCTGCAAGGGCCGGTTGACGACGCCTTCATGGATGCCTTCTTGTGCGTGCGCCCGACCGGCAGCGCATGGAGTCCGGTTGCACAGGAATGGGCGACCAAGGCACTCGACGTCTTCAGCGCAAACTTCGCGAAATGGCTCCGCGGCGACGTGCGTGTGAAAGACGACAAGGCCGTTGCCGCGAGTGACATCGCGGATTACAACCTGATCCTGTTCGGCGATCCGGGCAGCAACAGTGTAATGTCCAAGGTCGTCGGGAAGCTTCCGGTGACTTGGACGAAATCGGAGATCACGATCGGATCGCAAACGTTCAGAGCGTCCGATCACGTTCCGGTGCTGATCTATCCGAATCCGCTCAACCCGAAGCGCTACGTGGTCATCAACAGCGGCCATACCTTCGGCGACGAGGACTTTCGAGGCACCAACGCCTGGCTCTATCCGCGGCTCGGCGACTATTCAGTGCTGAAACCAAACGGCGACATCGTCGTCTCCGGATTCTTCGACGAACAGTGGCAACCGCGGAAGAGCGCCGGAACGTCGTCGTTTGGTCGTTAGTCGCCCTTTCAAAAAGATACGCGTGCGCCGAGCTGAATCTGACGCATGCTGCGCGCGCTTCGAATCTTTCCGAATGTCGCCGGCGCCGCGAGGTTCGTGCCTGGATTCTGCAGGTTCACGATGTTCAGGACGTTCGTCGCCTCGATGCGGAACTGGAACATCGAGCGGCCCTTCAGCGGCACATCGCGGAAGATTCCAAGATCGACGTTTCGATAGCCGGGACCGTCGAGGATGCTGCGGCCGGAACTGCCGTTGGTCCCGAGCGCGGGATTGGCGAAGGCGGCGACGTTGAACCATCCTTCGATCAGCTCTTCGCGCGGACGGCCGTGATCGAGCTCCGGGTTGCCTACGAGATCCGCCCGATCGTTGGTGGGGCCGTCGAGGTTCCGATCCTGTCCCGCGCCGATCGTCAGCGGGGTTCCCGTCTGCAGAGTGGCGATGGCCGAGAGCGTCCAGTCGCGCGCAAGCCAGCCCAGAACCGACGACCGTTCCTTCAGGTACTCGACTTTCCAGACACCTGAGAGGACGAGGCTGTGCGTCCGATCGGCGGACGTGCGGCCTCTTTCATCGGCAAGCCGCAACGCGCTCTGGACGCCCGGCAGGCCGCCGCCTTGGAAGTCGACATCCTCGTACCCGCGCCCGAACGAGTAATAGACCTTGCCTGACAGTCGCGACCCGCGCCGCTCGGCCGTCAATTGCAGGCCGTTGTAGTCGCTGGCGAAGATCGACGACAACACGTTGGCGGCGCCGATCGTACCGGGCAGATACGGACGCCGCGAATTGACGTTGGCTGCCGTGGCGCCGGGACCGAAGACGGGATAGTTGTTGTCGACCGCCGCCGCGAGGTTCCGCCCAAAGGAGCCAACGTACGACGCGCTCACGCTGAAGCTGCGGCCGAGCTCCTTCTCGACGGTCACGTTGGTCTGATAGCTGAGCGGCCACACGAAGTCCAGCGACGGTCCGAATACCTGCGCCGGCAGCGTAAACCGTGGCGCACCCGGCGTGTAGTTGAAGGGGAACGGACCCACGCCCCCCGGCAGGTTTCGATACGGATCGGAGAGAGTGAACACCGTCGGGAACGACTGTCGAACGGTGAAGGGCTGATTGTCGGCTGTCGTATTCCACTCGTTGCCGGTGATGCTGCCGTAGAACATGCCGAACGCTGCGCGTACTGCCGTGCGGCCGTCGCCGTTCGGATCCCAGGCGATGCCGACACGCGGAGCGATGTTGTTGACATCGGTCTTCACGATCCCGCGGCTCACGCCGGCGTCACCCGGAAACAGAAGACCGACCGGGGCAGTGGGATTGATCGTCGACTTCTGTCCGGGGACGTAGGCCAGCTTGCGATCCTGCGGATCGGTGAACGGGAATTGAAGATCGTAGCGGACGCCGAGGTTCAGCGTGATGCGCGGGTGAATCCGGAAGTCGTCCTGCGCGAACGCGCTGATGTATGCCCCGTTATCGGTCTTTCGCACGGGCGCGTCCTGCGTCATCGTGGCGGGCAGGCCCAGTAGAAAATCGGCGTACGCGTTGCCGGTCTTGCTGGCGTTGAAGGTGAAGACGCCGTAGTTGTCGAGCAGCGTGTCGTGGATGATCTTCTCGTATGAAAAATCGCCGCCCAGCTTGAACGAGTGCTTCCCCTTGCTGATGCTGATCGCATCCTTCACGCCGAAATAGTTGCTTCCCGCGTCCGGACCGGCGATGGAGGTCTGGCCCGTGAAGAAACCGGTGACGGTGAGTCGCGGCAGCGTCGGATCGCCCTGGATGGTGAACTTCGAGCTCAGATCGCCCAGCGATGTCGTCGGATTGTTCACGCGAGCACCGAACTGACGGACGTAAGTCCCGCGTAACTGGTTGATGATCGTGGAACTGATCGTCCACGTGTGGCCGATGTTGATGTTGTGCTGCTTCCACTTGAAGTCGCGATCGACCCACGGGATGTTGCCCGTACCCGATAACGGCTGTGTGTCCACTCCGGTCAAGAAGAAGTAGCTGACCGCAAGCGATTGGGTCGCGGAGAGCTGATGATCGAATTTGACCGTCGCTTCGTCGGTCCGCAACGGATCCGGGCTGCGGACTTCATAGAAGCTGTTGGGCAGGTTCGACAACGGAACGTATTTGTCCTGAATGGTCTTCGCCGCCGGATCGAACCGCGAGATGGGAATGACGCCGCCTGAAAAGGGCTGTCCTGTCAGCGGATCGGTGGGTCGGCGGGCGGACTGCGAAAAGTCGCCCGCGCGTTCGGCGGCGGTCGGGACGACGGCCGTGTTCCGGTAGTAGGTCTCTTCCTGTCGCAATCCCGAGTAGCTGAAGAAGAAGAACGTCTTGTCCTTGTTGAGTGGACCGCCAAGCGCTCCGCCAAACTGGTTCCGATCGAGCGGATCGTTCGTGGAAGGGGTTCCGGGCGGCGTCCAGCGCGGCGCATTCAGATTCTTGTTGCGAAAGAACTCGAACAGGGCGCCGTGCAGCACGTTGGTGCCCGACTTTGTGACCACGTCGACGACGCCCGCGGAGTACCGCCCGTACTCAGCGGCGAAGCCGTTGGTGAGCACGCGGAACTCCTGGACCGCTTCAGGATTCGGCGCCGGATTGCCCGTGCCGCGGAGACCTGCGGTGTTGTTACCTCCGTCCAGCTGAAAGTTCACCGTGCCCATCTGCGCGCGGCCGGAGCCGTTGATCGTGGTCAGCTGTTCCGGTCCGCCGAGCGAGTTGGAGTTGTCGTTGCTGGACACGCCGCCGGTGATGCTCAGGAGCGAGTACAGGTCGCGGTTCACCAGCGGAAGGTTCAATACTTCGGCCTGCCCAACGGTTCTCGAGAGCGACGATGAAGCGGTGTCGACGAGCGGCGAGTCGCCGACGACGGAGACGGTTTCGCTGACGGCGCCGAGCTCGATCGTGGCGTCCACTCTCGCGTTGCGCCCGACCTCGAGGACGATGCCGGTCTGCGTGAAGTTCTTGAAGCCGGGCAGCGTCACGACCACCATGTAGTTGCCGACCGGCAGCAAGCGCAGCGCGTACTCTCCAGCGCCGTCGGTGACGGCGCTTCTCGAATACTGCGTGCCGAGGTTCGTTGCAGTGACGGTCGCGCCGGGCACGACAGCCCCCTGGGCGTCCTTGACGGAGCCAAGAATCGTCCCGCTCGGCGGCTGCGCGAGAGCAGACGAAGTCATGAGCATCGCTGCGAGAACGGCGACGATCAATCTCACTGAATCCTCCTTCAATCACGCCACGACCGGCGCGGCGAATGTCGGCGCCGCGACGAGCATGGCGGCGCCCCGCAGACGCGGATGCTCTTCGGCTGACACGATGACGATGTCGGTGGACGCCGCGGCCGGCGTAAGGGCGCGCTCGGCGAGCGCTGTGCGGACGATCGGTTCGATGAGATCCCACGCCGTCGTGATCTCGCCGCCGATGAAGACGCAGTCGGGGTCGATGATGTTGACGATGCCGCCGAGCCCGAGCCCCAGATACTTCGCCGAGGCTTGAAGCGCGGCAACGGCCTTCTTTTCGCCGTCACGCGCCCGCGCGATCAGGGTGTCGATCGTCGCTCCATGCTCGTCGTCCGGCCGCCCGGACCGTCCGAAGTATCTGGTGAGTGTCGCGAGATTCGAGATGTGCGCCTCCCAGCAGCCGGTGGCCCCGCACGAGCACCGCGGGCCGTCGAGGCTGAACGGCATGTGCGCGAACTCGCCGGCGATGTTGCGGCGCCCGCGGAGAAGCTCGCCGTTGACGACGACGCCGACGCCGACCCCGTCCGACACGCTGACGAACACGAGGTTCCGGACCCGCGCGGCAACGCTGCGCGCCTCCCACACCTGCGCCAGCGCGCACGCGCGCCCTGAGTTTTCGACTTCCACCGCAAACCCTGTTGCCGCCGCCAGCCGCGCCTTCAAGTCGACGTTGCGCCAGCCCAGCGTCGGAGCGTGGATGACGCGTCCCGTTCCCGGATCGACCATGCCTGGAACGACGACGCCAATTCCCTGACATGTGCCGGCCCGCTCGGCGTGCGCCTCGACCAGTTGACGAATCGAGGCGGCAAGCGCCGTCACGAACCGTCTCGGATCGCGCGCGGTGCGAATCGTGACGATTTCGGATCGCCGCTGGCCCATCGAGTCGGCGAGCATGAGAAACGTGCCGCTGGCGCGGATGTCGACGGCGACGCTCGATCCCTTCCGCGTGTTGATGTACAGGAGCGTGGGCCTTCGGCCGCGCGCGATCTCGCCGGTATGACCCTCGACGATATGGCGTTCGGCGAGCAGCTCCTGGACGAGCAGGCTGACGGCGCCGCGCCGCAGCTTCATGCGACGCGCGAGCTCGGCGCGCGAGATCGGCTGATGACTGCCGATCAGCGTCAGCGCAATCTGCCGGTTGATGCGCCGCGACGTTCCTCGAGTGGCGACGTGGAAGCGGTTGGGGTCAATGCGCCGCACGGAGCCGCCGATATTGTCTCAAGACGGGACAAAATATACGCGGTCGGAGCGTTTGTCAACACAACACCCGTTTCGATCTCGGCGTCTTGCAGTCCAGCCCATGATCGGTGGTGTGGTCGTCGGCTGTGGATCAGATGTAAATGAGGACGATCAGACAAAGAACAATGACGCCACCGACGACAAAGTGCGGCGCCACGTTGAACCAATGCGCGACGAAGTCGACGGTCGGAACGCCAATCACTGCGGCAACAATCGCCGCCACGGCGCGGCTCAACGGTCTCTGGCCATGAGTCAGAGCGCGTTGATGCTTTTCGGCGCTAATTAATTGAGAGTGGCGGCGTGATTATATAGGTGCCGGAGGCTAGCATTTCTGAACTTTTCGCGATGACATTGTTCCGGCCAGTGCATTGACTGGTTCGGCCAAAGTGTTGGCCGGGAGGCTATCATCACGGTCGACCAGCGCAGCGGCCGTCCGCCGTAAGATACGGCTGATGCACGGAACCTGGTGCCGACTGCTCGTCGCGGTGCTCGCTGCCACCTTCGCGACGAGTGCGCTGACATCCGGGCAAACGCATGATGCCTCGACCGGCGTGCTT
>Ga0114129_10006312_pt1 | contig 16811 bp, 13 predicted proteins | sample RhiMetdeltSRZDD1_FD_80071 | JGI IMG/M metagenome (GOLD analysis project Ga0114129, IMG submission 80071) | Populus rhizosphere microbial communities from Tennessee, USA - Rhizosphere MetaG P. deltoides SRZDD1 (version 2) (version 2) | ecosystem: Host-associated > Plants > Roots > Rhizosphere >... | reverse complement strand
GGCGGAGCCGACGGAAGTGAAGACGAGATGCACGCCTGCTGCCTTGGCCGCGTCGGCGGCGGCGACACCTTGTCGTGTCTCGGCGTCCGTACCTCCGGACGGCATCGTCATCGCGAAGAGAGAGGTCGCTCCTTCGAGCGCCTTCGTGATCGCCGCAGTGTCTTCGAGCGACGCCGCAACGAGCATCGCCCCGGCGTTCGCGAGCGACTTCGCCTGGCCTGAGTTGGGGTCGCGCGTGACGGCGCGGACCTTGTGGCCTCGCTCGAGGAGGCCCCGCGCGACGGCGCCGCCTTGTTTACCCGTGGATCCCGTGACGACGACGGTGAGCTCTGGCGCCATGTTCTCGTTCCTTTCTCCTGCGATCATGCTCCATCAGATCTCATCTGGTTCGTTAGAGTTGTGGAGCGTTATTCATGTCTGCTTCTTCAGAGTGTGGAGCGTCTCTATCTAATAGCGACGAAGCGCCGGGATCGGAGTTGGGATCATGCCGCCTCGGCGGTAACCCATGTTCGGGTTGCAGGCCGCGTAGCGTACGAGAAAAACAGCATTACCAGCAGAACCACCGCAAACACAGTTTCGCCACGGTCGCCGGCAATGTAATGCGCAATAGATGCAGCGATCCAGGCGAATGTGAATCCCGCATACGCCCATTCCTTCAACCGGGGCACACGAGGCATGATCAAGGCAATCGCGCCCAAGAACTTCGCAATGCCCAACAGAAATCGGAGTTGCTGGGGATATCCTAGATGGACAAATGCGTTCACTACCTGTGCGTTCCCCGACAGGTACAGGATCGCAACAAAGATTGCGTCGGCAGCCAAGAGGCCGGTCGTCGCCCAATACGTTATTCGTTGTGTCATCGCCTAACCTCCTAGCCAACCGGTCAACGACATTGTGAATCCGATCTTGAGTGGCATCATTCGCACGGCGTGACCACGAGGTTAGTGGGTCAGGGCGGCGTCGAGATTTTGCAGGACGCCCAGTTGCGCCAGAATCACAGTTCCTGACGGATAGCAGTTGAAGGTTTGAATCTTCCCATTCTTCAGGCGAAATACGTCACAGCACGGTGCATCCATCCGCCTTCCTGTCGGCGGCACGGTTCCCTGAGGCAGTGCCAGCGGCCCCTTGTGGGTTCCCTGCAAGGCGAGTTCTACGACGACCGTATCTCCGACGACGTAAAGGTTGTACAGTTCGCGATGCATGTCGGGAAACGCCGTCGCGTAAATCTGGACCGTACGACCGAGCTCGCTTGGCCCGCGATACGTGATCCCAATCGACTCGTCGGTGAAGGTCCCGTCTCGGGTGAAACAGTTCACCCACCCGGCAACGTCTCTGTTCTCGGCGACCTGGTACGCCTTCCGAACGGCTGCCTCATTTGCGGTCATATGGTGAATACCCCTCTCTAAACGTTTAGCAGCTTTCCTGAGACCATCCGTCCCTGGTCACCACGCGCCTACGCAAGAGCAAACTGTCTGCCACTCGTAATTGACTGAAACGAAAGGAGAAGACAGATTCAGATAGAGATCTGAACTGGCGAAAAGAGGTGGATTTGGTGAAACCCGGTGGTTTTAGTGGTTCTGGTGGTTCTGCTCACCTTTCAGCGGATACCTGAACCGCTTCTTATCGATTTGTAAGGTTTTGATCCGATGATCGAGAGTTGATCCTGGGATTCCTAGCTTGGCGGCTGCCCCCGACGGTCCCCAAACCCGCCCTCTGGTCTCGGCCAGCGCCGCCTGGATAATCTCTCGCTCGGTGCGGGGCTCAACGCCACGTTCAAAGTGTACCGACGCTTCAATCCTAGATGCTGGTGGGAACGTCTCTTTTGAAAGCCACGATTCGTCAACCGAAAACACTTCGTCGGAACTTAGTATCATCGACCTCTCGACGATGTTCTGCAACTCACGAATGTTGCCCGGCCAGTCGTAAGCCTGCAGTAGGTCCAGCGCCTTTTTGTCGATCGACCGGATGTTCTTGCCTGCCCGCTTCGCGTAGCGTCGCGCGAAATACCCGACGAGCAGCAGAATGTCGCCTTTCCGCTCCCGCAGCGGTGGCACCTCGATGGGAAATACATTCAGCCGATAAAATAGGTCCTGGCGCAACGTCCCCTTTGCGACAGCGGCCTTGAGATCGCGATTTGTAGCAGCGATGACGCGAACATCGACACGGATGGGTTGCGTTCCGCCGATGCGCTCAAATTCCCGTTCCTGGAGCACCCTCAGTAAGGCGACCTGAGTGTCGGGCGGGAGTTCGCCGACCTCATCCAAAAAAATCGTTCCGCCGTCGGCGAGTTCGAAACGGCCAAGCCGCCTCTGGGTAGCTCCCGTAAAGGCGCCCCTCTCGTGCCCGAACAACTCCGAGGGGATCAGGTCACGGGGGATTGCTGCACAGTTCACGCTAACGAACGCGCGGGAGGTGCGAGCTGATCGTCGGTGGATGGCTCGCGCAACAAGCTCTTTGCCTGTTCCCGTTTCACCCGTGATCAACACTGTGGAATCGGTGGGCGCAACCTTGGAAATGCCCGTGAGTACAGACTGCAAAGCAGGGGAGCTTCCGACAATCTCGTCAAACATCGAAGTCTCATCGATCTCTTCACGGAGGGCGGCGTTCTCCTGCTGCAGTCTCTCCTCGGCCCTCTTGCGATCCTCAATGTCAGTACACGCTACATACCAACGCGTGATCTGTCCCTCATCGTCGCGCACCGGATTGTAGCGAGCCAGAAACCAACGATAACTTCCATCGCCTCTGCGCAGGCGTACCTCCAGTTCGTAAGCAGAACCGATTGACCAAGCACGATCCAAAGAAGCTCTCAGCCGTTCCCAATCGTCAGGATGAATCTCAGCGCCGATGCTTCTCTGCCGCCACTCATCAAGACTGATACCGAGGTAATCGAGCGCGCCGCGGTTGGCGTAGATACGTTCGCGGTTGGATCCGGTTACCGCAATGAGCTGAGGCGCCGCGTCCAGCACCTGGCGGAGTTCTCTCTCGCTCTCCCTGAGAGAGTGTTCGCGTCGCCGGAGTTCCTCTGTTAATTGCTCTTGCTCGGTAACATCCATCCCCGTGCCGAGGAACCCACCAAACCGCCCGCCGTGCGGCGCGGCCGTACCCACGCAACGCACATGACGAATCTCGCCATCTGGCCGCACGATCCGTTTCGTGAAATCGAAGCTGCGATGGTCTGCCAACATCTTCTGAATTGCTTGTGCGATGGATTCCCGATCTTCCGGGTGTACGAGTGCCAAATACTCTTCTACGGTTGGGGCCTTGCCGCCCGGATCAAGCCCATGAATGCGGAACAATTCTGGCGACCAATAGTCGAACCCAGCCGCACTGAAGGCCCAGCTACCCATATGCGCAAGACGCTGTCCCTCCTCGAGGTAGAACTCTGCTTGCTTCCGTTCTTCAATGTCGAGATTGACTCCGATCCAATACAGTAGAGTTCCATCATTCGCGCGCACAGGTTCCGCGCGGCTGAGGAACCAGCGATACTCTCCTTTCGCATTGCGCACCCGAAAACTCACCTGACCGGCGCAGCCCGTGCGGAGACAGGTTGACCATACTCTCCGTGTCTCTTCATGGTCGTCCGGATGCAAAAGGGGAATATGAGAATCCCACTCTGCGCCAGCATCAATTCCGAACCGGAGAGGATGCTCCTGCGGGAGGCCGAGGTAATCCGAACCGCGTTCATTTAGGAAAGTCAGCGCCCCGGACGGGGCCGCGTACCAGGTATGCGCCGGAATCAGATTAAGAGCGAGCTGTAATTCCGTGCCGAGCGGCAGACGCTTCTGAGCGACGCTATCGAAATCATCAATCACAACAGGGAAGCTCCATCGTCATGACGGCAGTATATCGTTCCGCGGTGCCGCCGTCGAAGTCGTTCGCGCCGTGCCCCTGCCGCGCCGGCCGCTGCTGGCATACCACGGGGGGCCACGCTCCTCCGCCGTGTGTTCTATCGAGGTTCTCGTCTGTCCCCGCTGTGCCGGGCCGCGCCGGATCCTGGGGCGGGGCCCAGCGTGTCGGGCCCCCGAAGGAACCGATGCGTGCTACGCGGTCGCGCTTTTGGCCGCCTGTTCGATCAGCGTGGCGACCGCGGCGGGCTGGGACACATAGATCGCGTGGCTACCCTTGACTTCGGTCACCGTCGCTCCCGCCCGTTTGGCCATGAGGCGCTGGGCACCCACCGGAATCATCTGATCCTCGGTAACCACTAGATACCAGCTCGGCTTGCTCTTCCACGCCGGGGCGCTGATCGTGCCGCTCAGGGCGGCCAGACCCCAGGGGACCTGGGAGTCGGCCATGAACGCCGCTTTGTCCGCGTCCACGTCGGCCGCGAACGAGGCCCGGAACTTCGCCTTGTCGAGCGCCAGAAAGCCGTCCTGCGGCGGCAGAATCGGTGGCACCGGCGCGCCGGGGGGTGGATCCTTGATGAGCGACGACACGGATTCGCCGGCATCCGGCGCGAAGGCCGTGATGTACACGAGGGCTGCCACCTTCGGATGGTTGCCCGCTTCCGTGATCACCGCGCCGCCGTAGGAATGGCCCACGAGCACGGTCGGTCCGTCCTGCGCGGTGAGGACTCGCCGTGTCACCGCCACGTCGTCCACCAACGAGATGGTCGGATTCTGGACAATGCTGACGTGGTACCCGTTCCGCTTTAGGACCCGGTACACGCCTTCCCAGCCGGCGCCATCGACGAACCCCCCATGCACAAGAGCCACGTTCTTCACCGTCGCCATGGTTGTGCCCCCTTGTCGATCGGTTGACCCTTAGACTCCGTGGACCGTCCACGGCATAGACCAGGTAACCGCAGGGGGACCGGGGGCGTCAACCGCGCCCCTGACCGAGGCGTCACTCCTTCACCACCGAGTTGGCGTAGGCGATCCACCGGTCGATCCGTTTCAGCCAGAGCCGCGCGCGGGCCGTGGTGGTCTGAAATTGGATCGTGGCCTGGTTGAGGCCCACCTCGCCCACGGAACGTAGGCGCCGCAAACGCACTTTTGGTCATCGCGCGCCCTCGGGGTCCTCGCCCTGGGCGCTTCTCCGGCCGGCCGGTGCCCACCATCGCGCACCTCAACGCGCGGTGCGAGAGGGGCGGGCCGGGCTCGGGGACGATGTGGAGGGCGGGCCTGGACGGCCCCTGGGCTCGGTGGGCAGACAGTGGGGGAAGCGACGTAGCACCGGCGGCCACTACGACGTCTACGAAGGGGGCGCCGGCTTCGCCGACGTGCTGCGCACGGAGGTCGACTTCCTTCATCGTCACGCCAAGGAACCACGAGCAGCATGGGTACACGTACGGAAGCGGCACGACGCACGGGCCGACGCCACGAGAAGCTGAGCAGCGATCGGGCGGCGACGCGGTCGTTCCATCGCGTCCCATCCTTCGGCGTCATGAGCTTCTCCCCGAACGGTCCGTCGGGGGTGGCGCCGATGGACAGGTCCCCAGGCCTTCCGTGCCCTGGGATGTAAATCGGCTTGCGACCGAACAGGGAGCCGAGGCGGTCGAGCAGGGCCCGTCCGAAAAGGCGAATCCCAATTTTGGGCTTGGACATCATCGCTGCGGCCAGACCGTCGGTTAGCGGGGCCTGGGCGACCGCTGCGGTCAATCGAGTGTCGGAAACCGCAAGCTCGACGACGTGCATGCCGGCGAAGGACGTGCCCCAAGCGATGATCTGGCGTCGGTCGATGTAGGGCTGTCCAACTGCCCAGCCGATGACGGTGCTGTAGTCCTCGCGTTGACGTGGGACGGAGAGCGCCTCGCGCGGCTGCCCGCCGGAACCGCCGAAGTTGCGGTAGTCGAAGGCGATGGCTGCGAAGCCCTCGTCGCGGAAGCGTTCGGCGAACGGCGCCAGTCCCCCCGCCTTTATTCCGCCGATGCCGTGGGCCATGACAACGGCCGGGTGCGGGCCGTCGCCTTCGGGCACGTAGACCCAAGCTTCGATCGCGTCACCCGACGCCGTCGGGATCTGCACCGTGATGCGCTTAGCGGACGAGTCGTTGGGGGCCGTCATTTCTCCCTCCACCTCCACTCACGCGATTCACGTTCCGTCGCTCCGGAGACCCCATGCTGCTCGCGCTCGCCTTGTACGCCTCGACCGCCCACGCGAACACGCCGCAACTGCGACCTCGACCTCTTGTACCACGATAGGAGAGCGCATAGGTTGGACAAGCGCCTCCTCATTTGACTCTCTCCTGGCTCTCTCCGTCTCCTCGCCGCGGCGCATACTCGTCGAGTGCGGACCTGAAGACCGGGGACGGTGCGCCGCCGGGAGAGCGGTCACGTCGGGCCCCTCGGATCGCGCGTGCGCCGATGGGGTGTTCGGCACGTGCGGGTGGGACCGCCCTGCGTGCATCTATGGGTAAACGGGTGCAGCGGGCGTGGCGGCGCGCGGAGTCGCCCATCGAGCGTATGCTCACCAGGGGGAGCGCGATACACTCGTCAGGGAGGGAGCCGCTCGGGGACGGCGGCCGTACGTGAGAGGAGCCGGTGGATGCGTTACTCCGTTCAGGGGCGACGGCGTTCGAGACGACGATGACATCGGCAGACGCACTTTGGACTCAGGATGCAAAAGCCCCGGCCGCTCAGCAGCATCGAGCGATTCTCGACGCTATCCCGGCGATCGCCTGGTGCAAACTGCCCGATGGGTCGAACGAGTTCGTGAACCAACGCTGGCAGGACTTTACGGGGATCTCGGCCGACGAGGCGCGCGGGCAGGGGTGGCAAGCGGCCGTTCACCCTGAAGATCTTCCGAAGTTGATCGACCGGTGGGCCGAGATCATAGCGTCGGGCCAAGGGGGTGAGTTCGAAGGACGTCTTCGTCGCCATGACGGAGTGTTTCGCTGGGTCGTGGCTCGGTTCGAGCCGGTCCGCGATGACGCGGGCGAGATCGTCCGATGGTACGGCACCAGCACCGACATCGACGCCCTCAAGCAGGCCGAAGAGAAGTTGCGTGAGGACGAGCGCGCCCTGCGCCGGATCACCGACGCGATCCCGCAACAAATCGTGATCCTCGATCCTGAGGGCCGTCCGATCTACGCGAATCAAGCGACACTCGACTACACGGGCCTGACCATGGCCGACGTCGTCCGCGCGGACTTTCGCGCACGAATCTTCCACGCAGACGATCTAGAACGCGTGCGCGATCAGCGGCAGGCGGCCCTGGCCGCTGGCATTCCGTTTGAGTTCGAACTGCGAGGCTTGAGCAAGCAGGGACAGTATCGGTGGTTCCTCATCCGCTACAAGCCCTTCCATGACGAACACGGACGCCTGGTCAGTTGGTACGCGACCGGAACCGACATCGACGAGCGCAAACGGGCGGAAGAGCGGGTCCGGAGCGAGAACGTCGCGCTGCGCGAGGAGATCGACCGCGCGGCGATGTTCGAGGAGATCGTCGGGTCGTCCGACGCCCTCCGCCACCTGCTGGCGCAGGTCGCCAAGGTGGCGCCGACGGATTCCACCGTGCTCATCTCGGGGGAGACGGGGACGGGTAAGGAGCTGATTGCCCGGGCGATCCACCGGCGGTCGCCACGCGCCGCGCGGGCGTTCATTCGGGTGAACTGCGCGGCCATCGCCCCGTCGCTCATCGCGTCCGAGCTGTTCGGGCATGAGAAGGGCGCGTTCACGGGCGCGTTGCAGCGGCGCGTGGGGCGCTTTGAAGCGGCGGATGGCGGCACAGTCTTTTTGGACGAAGTGGGCGAGCTCCCCGTGGAAATGCAGCTCGCCCTCCTGCGGGTGCTCCAAGAGCGAGAGTTTGAGCGGGTGGGGAGCAATCAGCCGATCTCCGTGGACGTGCGCGTGCTCGCGGCCACGAATCGCGACCTGCAGGCGGCCGTCACCGTGGGGACGTTCCGCGAGGACCTCTTCTATCGACTCAATGTGGTGCCCATCCGGGTTCCTCCGCTGCGAGAGCGTATGGAAGACCTTCCGGTGCTCGTCGAGTATTTAGTCACGCGGTATGCGGAGAAGGTGGGACGGAGGATCGGGAGGGTCGAGAGGCGGACCTTGGAGCGGCTTCAGGCCTATGCCTGGCCCGGGAACATCCGGGAGCTGCAGAACGTCATCGAACGGGCGGTGATCCTGTGCGAGGGCGACGCCCTGTCCATCGACGAGGCCTGGCTGAAGCCGGACGCCCGAGGGCGGTCACCCCGGACGAGCCCACCCAAGGGGACACTGGGTCGCCCGGACCCGGCGCGCGAGAGACAAGTGATCGAAGCCGCGCTGGCCGACAGCCGGGGTCGGGTGTCCGGGCCGTCCGGCGCGGCGGCCAAACTTGGCATCCCGCGGCAGACGCTCGAGTCAAAGATCGCCAGCCTCGGGATCGACAGACACCGGTTCCGGTCCGCATGAACTGCTAACGGAGGTGGTCGAGGCCCCCCTGATGGCTGCCGGGGCGCTCGGCGGATTGGTTTCTCGCAGAGCCGGCAGGTCAGTGCGGTCTCTCTGTAGGTACCTTCCTTCATCCCACGGCTCGCGTCGAACCTGCCGGTGTCGCCTCCGGTGGGACGTCCCGTCCGCCAGATTCGATGATGACGCCCCGAGCCGAGCGGCTCGCCACGTCTTCCGATAGCGGCCCGGTAGTTCTCCGCTTTTGCCGACACTTCAGCAAATGCCGAGCTTCGGCATGGCACCATCCCCTACACGCTCGCTGATTCGCTGAGTTGCGGCTGGTATCTCGCTTGCTACGGTCCGGACGAGGGACTCGCGTGACGCTGAGGATCGAAGAGAGCTCCGACTGCGGCACCCCGGTGCTCAGGCTGAGTGGTCGAATTCAGGTGGGACATCTTGGGGCATTAGCAGCCCAGATCGGCAACAGACCGGGGGTGGTCCTGGACCTCGCGGAGGTGGCGTTGGTCGACGTGGAAACCGTGCGATTTCTGTGTGGGAGTGAAGCGAAGGGCATCGAGCTGCGGCACTGCCCGTCCTACGTGCGCGAGTGGATTCGTCGGGAGCAGGGAGCGGCGGGATCTCCCGACTGAGGCATCCGACGGGAGAGCCATCGCCAGCCCGGGGGGCTCACGGCTGATGAACCCACGTCCCGACAGCGGCTTGGCTACCTCGTCAGGAGAAGCCGACGACCAACGGTACGACGAAAGGCGGCGAAGGCAATGAGCACAACGCCTGAGCAGAACAAGAGACTCGTTCTGGACGCGTTCGACACCTTGTTCAACAAGCGTGACTACGAGGCGGCAAAACGCTACTGGTCTCCGAACTACATCCAGCACAGCGCCCATATCGAACCAGGCCGTGACGGCTTGTTCAATCTCGTGCGAAGCGCTCCTCCCACATTGAAGTACGAGCCCGGTCTGATTGTGGCTGAAGGCGACTATGTAATCGTTCACGGGCGATTCAGCGGTCGTGGTTCGTCCGTGAATTGGATTGCTGCCGACATCCTGCGCATCGAGAACGGGGCCTTTCGAGAACACTGGGACGTGCTTCAGGACGAGGCCACCGAGGAACAGTCCAAGAGCAAAGCTCCGATGTTCGGGACGAGCTTTCCGAGATACCCCGCGCGCACGTAGACGGGTGGGCGCACGATGCCCGACTAGGGAGGATGCCATGAAGAAGCTTGCCCAATGCCTCGTCGCCGCGACCGTGGTGACGATCCCGCTCACCGTCTCCGCACAGACTCTGACAGAGGAGCAGGCGCGCGCCGTGATCGCCCCGTGGTACGTATTGTTCAACCAGCCGGTCCAGGGCGATATGAAGATCCTACAGGAGCAAGTCCTCACCGAGGACTACGAGTCGTGCTGGGGGTATCTGCCGGGCGAGTGCTGGGGCCGTGATACCTCGATCAAGGTCGTCGGCGGCTTCGCCAAGTCCATCCCCGACATGAAGTTCGACATCAAGGAAGTGCTCGTCTCTGGCGACCGGGTCATCGTTCGCGGCGAGGTCAGCGGAACACCGGCTGGCGAACTGTTCGGTGTAGCTCATACCGGCAAGAGCTTTCGGATCATGGCGATCGACATACAGACCATCAGAGACGGCAAGATTGCTCGGACCTACCACCTCGAGAACTGGCTCAGTGGGTTGGGGCAGCTGCGGGCAAAGTAGCGAGTTGGTGTACGATCTGCGGAGGCTCGGTGCATGGTGTGGTCGTCCGTTGTCCGCACTGGGATGTGATTCGAGCGGGCGTCTGATGTCCTCGGGGGATGGGTTCCATCACGTCGGCCGTCAATTCGAGTCAAGTCCGCGGACGGGACCAGCGCGATGCGGTCGAGCCAGCTCGTCCCGAACGCGCATCTGCGCACGGCACGATGCCGTTGAGCCGGATCTGGGGCGTCAGTGCGTCTGGTTCGGCCCCACCAGTTCGTCGAGACGCGAAAGGAACAGTTTGAGAATCGGCGAGGTGTTCGACTTGCTGTAGCCCACCGCTACCTCGATGGTCGGCGCCTCGCCTGACGTTACCCGCGTTCCACACGCCAATCCACGGAATCCCTGTCCTCGTAGGCGTAGACTTCCCGATCACGGAGGTGGCTCATCATGGATGAGTCAACGACCACAAGGCAAAAGGCCCTGGTGATCAACCTCGACGCCTCGACCTACGGCACCTTCGCGGAGATCGGCGGAGGTCAAGAGGTCGCCCGATGGTTCTTCTCGCTCGGCGGTGCCGCCGGGACGGTGGCCAAGACGATCTCAGCTTACGATATGGCGGTCAGCGATTCCCTTTACGGTCCCGCGAAGCGCTACGTGAGCCGGCAGCGTCTGGAGGCGATGCTCGACCAGGAGTCTTCTCAATTGCTCGATCGGCTCGGACCGGCGCGCGGCGACTCGAAGCGGTTTTTCGCCTTTGCCAACACCGTCGCGACGCGCAGCTATGGGCATCCCGGCAACGGACGCGGCTGGCTCGGTGTCCGATTCCAGTCCCGGCCGTACGAGCAGCCGTCGAGCATCATCATTCACGCGCACCTGTTCGAATCCACGGCCGCACGGCAGCAGGAGGCACTCGGCGTGCTTGGCGTCAACTTGATCCACGCCGCGTTCATGCACCACGCGAGCATGGCGGATTTGATTGCCTCGCTGACGGACGAGCTCTCACGCGAGCGGATCGAGGTCGACATGATGAAGCTCGTCGGCTCGGCGTTCGCGGGCCTGGACAACCGGCTGGTGAGCTTGCAACTGGTGGAGCGGGGACTGACCGATGCGGCGATGTTCACCGCAATCGGCGAGGTTGTGCAGCCATCGGAGGTCCTTTATAACAGGCCGATCCTTGTGGAACGAGGCAGCTTTAGACCCGCGACGAAGCTCACGCTCGACCTGCTCAACCGTGCGTTAGAACAGTTCTCGCAGGAGCCGACTGTCCGCGAACAGAAGCCCGTGGTGCTGGCTGAGATGATCCTGCGGAGCCTGAGGGCAACGCCCAATGTCGACCACACGGACTTCCTGGCCCGTGCGGACATCCTGGGTGCTCTGGGTTTCGACGTCCTAATTTCGAGATTCGAACCTTACTATCAGTTGGCCGAGTACCTGGCCGGTTCCACGAATGGGCTCATAGGACTGGCAGTGGGATTGCCTGCCGTTCGACAAATCGCCGACGAGAAGTATTACACGGACCTGCCAGGTGGTGTTCTCGAGTCGGTCGGCCGGCTGTTCAAGCGCTCGGTGAAGATGTACGTCTACCCCACCCGGGACCCAGTGTCAGGCGAGATCCATACAGCGTTGCAAGGACCAATAGCGCCTCCGTGGCACCATCTGCGCGACTTGCTGCTGGACATCGGGGGAATTGTGCCGATCCGCAACTATGACGAGTCTCTGCTGTCGATTCACACGCCAGACGTGCTGACCCGCATCCAGCAGAAAGACCCTTCGTGGGAGTCCATGGTTCCTGCTATCGTCGCGGAAACGATCAAGGGCAAGAACCTGTTCGCCATGTAGCCTGCAACGTGGCGAGATCTCTGACGAAAGCGTGATCGCGGCTGAAACACGGGTTCGAATCCGTGCGTCCAGTGAAGGCTGACGTGTTCAGCGGGAGGCAGTCCCGCCGGGGCAAGAGCCAGAAGCCCCGTAACTCGGATGGCAGGGCGGAGGGAGACCGATGCTCTGAAGCCCATCGACGAAGCCACCGTTGGGGTGGTGAGGGAGTCACCGGGCCGTAACGCAAGTGAACGCAGAGGTGGCCCCGAAAGCCCAAATGCTGGAGGCCGAGCCCACGGATTCGGGGCGAAGGCAGCAGGGTCCGTCGAAGGCTGGCCGGCGAGGCGGACTCCTCCAGCGGGGTGGGAGCGACAGCACGGTGACCAGGACATGTCGAGCAACTGGAGAAGCCCTCCTCGTCCCGCCGCGAAAGCGGCGGAGTCCGGTAGGCCGTATAACCGGCGCACCCGGGAAGTCGGCCGAAGACGAAAGGGTGGAGGACGGGTCCGTAGTAGCGAGGAAGCGGGGTAACGCCCGTGGAGCGAAGGGGCCCTGCTGTTCGGCGAGGCCGCGACCAACACAGGAGGCAGGGGCGCTATGACAACCGCGCCCATCAGCCTGCAAGACCTGAGGCGGCGGCTATACGTCAAGGCGAAGGCTGAGAAGGACTGGCGGTGTTGGGGCCTGTACGTCCATATGGGCAAGCTGGAGACGCTACGCGCAGCGTACGAGATCGCCAAGAAGAACAACGGCGCCCCGGGCATCGACGGGGTGACGTTCGAGGCGATCGAGGAGGCTGGCGTGGAACGATTTCTGGTGGAGCTGCGGGACGCGCTGGTCACACGCACCTATGGGCCGCTGCGGAACCGGAGAGTCGAGATTCCGAAAGACGGTGGGACGAAGGGCCGCGTCCTCGGGATTCCGGCGATTCGAGACCGGGTGGTGCAAGGGGCGCTCAAACTCATCCTGGAGCCGATCTTCGAAGCCGACTTTCACGACGGGTCGTACGGGTATCGACCGAAGCGGACAGCGCAGCAGGCGGTTGCTCGGGTGGCCGAGGCCATTGTGCGGAACAAGACGCGGGTGGTCGACCTTGATCTCGCAGCGTACTTCGACAGCGTGCGGCATGATCGGCTGCTCGCCAAGGTGGCGCAGCGGGTGAACGATCGAGACATCCTGCACTTGTTGAAGCAGATGCTGAAAGCCTCTGGGAAGCGCGGGGTTCCTCAGGGCGGCGTGATCTCCCCCCTCCTCAGCAACATCTACCTCACCGAGGTCGATGCGATGCTGGAGCGGGCTAAGGCGGTCACGGCCAACGGCACGCACACGTACGTCGAGTACGCGCGCTACGCCGACGACCTGGTGATCCTCGTGAACAACGATCGTCGGCAGGACTGGCTGGTGGAGGCGGTGGCCCGGCGGCTCCGCGAGGAGTTGGCGAAGCTCGATGTGCGGCTGAACGAGGAGAAGAGTCGGGTCGTGGATCTGAGCCGAGGGGAGAGCTGTGGATTCTTGGGCTTCGACTTCCGGCGCATTCGCTCCCTGCGGGGGCGCTGGCGGGCGCAGTACACGCCGAAGCGGAAAGCGCGGATGGCATTGCGGCGGAGGCTCAAGGAGGTGTTCCAACAGTACGACTCGCAGCCGGTGGGGCGGGTGATCGCGCAGATCAACCCGATTCTCCGGGGCTGGGTCAACTACTTCCGGATCGGGCACGCGTCCCGGTGCTTCGCCGCGATCAGGCAGTGGGTCGAGCGGAAGGTGCGGCGGCATTTGATGCGGGCGAGAAATCGTCAGGGCTTCGGCTGGAAGAGGTGGAGTCGGGCGTGGCTGCATGAGGCGCTCGGACTGTTTGAGGACTACCGAGTGCAATATCTGAGCTCCGCGTGATCGCGCTCCCAGTCGATAGGTCTCATAACCCTTGGGGCGAAGCGGACAGGGAAGCGGCGTACGGGAAATCCGTTCGCGCCGTTTGATGAGGCGGGGGCTGGAGACGGGCTCACGGCGAACCTATACGGGCACGAAGCTGGAAACGGCGGATACAGCCAAGGGGAGCCTACGGGGTAACGCGCCAGTCCTCGACCCGACCGTTGATGGGATGAAAGCGCTACGCCTCCGCCCGCGGTGAGGATACCGTGGGCGTTGGAGAACACTCGGCGGCGTGAGCCGCGAGCGGAGGCGCAGCAGATGGAGTATATCGCGTTCGATGCGCACAAGCGCTACACGCTGGCTTCGGTGGTGCGTGGGCGCTCGAGGCGAGTGACCTCCCGAGCACACTGCGTCGTCTGAGCGGTCGTCAAGATGGACTCTTCGGCGACTGGTAGTTCGTCGTCCCATGCGCCGTGTTGCTCTGGCCGGAAGACGACGGGCAGCCCAGCTGAGGGGAACCCACGATCTGGGTGCTCCTTCGACACCCGTATGAACTCGCGTGCCTTCGTGGGACTCCATGGCTTCTGCGCACACGGCACCTGGTCGCACCCTTGCGCGCCTCGGGCGTGCCGTAGAGCGGAACGGCCACGTGTTGGGCGTCGAGGTGCGATCCACCCAGACCGCGATTGCCGAGGACTTCAAGGGACTCAAGGCACTGGCAGATCTCGCCGGGCGCCGGTTCCATCGTGGAATCGTCCTCTATCTCGGGCGCCAGGTGGTAGCCTTCGGTCCGAACCTCCACGCAGTGCCGCTCACGGGGCTGTGGGAGTGGTAACCGGGTTGGCTGGAGGGAGACAAGGCCCGGGCGGACGGCGAACGCTCCCGTCGCGGGCCTCGGTGCGTCTCCGACGCCTCATCGAGGAAGCCCTGGTCTGGATGAGGCGGCCGAATGGGTCGGACGGTTGCTGACAGACTACCCTGCAGTTCCAGAGTCGGACGCAGCAGCGGTGAGGTTAGCAGCAGCGCTTGGACTGATCACCATTCCGGTGACCACTCAGCCGGTCGCGCCATCACGTCCTCCCGCCCGGCCAGCCCCTCGCGGGATGCTCCGCACGCGGGGCGATCGGCGGATCCGACGGCGCCCGTGTGTGCGGAAGCTCCCCTAAGCGGTCCCCGCCGGCGGTGACATGGCGTGCGCCGCTCGAACTCGCTACTTCGCCATCGGCTGCGGCTTGATCATCGCGAGCGCCGCGCCGGTCGGGTCCACCAGCCCACCAAGGCGACCGACGCCCGGGATCTCCTCGGGGCCGAACGAGACCGTACCGCCATGCTTCCGGATGCGCGCGAGCGTCGCGTCGACGTCGTCGACCATGACGTAGGGCAGCCAGTGTGGCGGCACGCCCGGGGCGAGGTAGCTCGTCACGCCGCCACGCTCGACGCCACCCTTCGACAAGATGTGGTAGGTGCCGCCGGGACCCATGTCCATCGCGCGATGCGAGAACCCGACGACCTTCTCGTAGAAGACAAGCGCCTTCGCGACATCGTTGGTGTGAAGCTCGTTCCAGACCCACTGGCCGGACGGGGTCGACGGCGTGTCAGCCGGGTCGCCCGAGGCGTTTTTGAACACGCTGATCTCCGCACCCTGCGGGTCGGCAATTCGCGCCGTGCGGCCGACGCCCGGGATCTCGGAGGGTGCCTCGACCACCTTGCCGCCGTTCGCGGTGGTGGCCTTGGCGGCCGCGTCCACGTCCTGGACTGAGACGTAGGCAATCCAGTGCGACGGCTGGCGATCGGTCTTGGGCGCAGCGTAACCGCCGATCATCGTGTCGCCCACGTAGATCATCTCGTAGGTGACGTCGCCCATCGGGAACGGCTTGACCGCCCAGCCGAACACCTCGCGGTAAAACGCCTGCGCCTTCTTGGGATCCTTCGAGACGAGCTCGAACCACACGAACTTGCCGGGAATCAGCTTGCGATCGGACATGATGTCGTCCTCCTCTGACGGGGCGCTCTGGGAGCGTCCGCGCTTCGTTTCGGCACTGAACTCCGCTGGACACCTGATAGTCGATCGGTGAAGGGCCAAATCGACAACGGGCCCCCGCCTCGACCTGCCTCCAGAGCGGACACGCGTCGGAGCCAGGAGGGAGGGGGCCCCACACGCCATTCTGTCACAAGTATGCCTCCCCTCGAGGCCCGGGCCGCGCGGCGCGTCCTTGACCCGGCGTCTGGGCAAATTGAAGGATCGCCGTGAGGTGAGCCTGGAAGGCATTTAACCCGACTCCTGAAGCGCCGCCTCCGCCTTCTCCAGCCAGAACTCCATGTCCATCTCCCGGTACATCGCCTTCGCGGTCGTGAGATGCTCCCGCGCCTTCGCGTGGTCGCCAGTGCGACGGTAGAGCTTGCCGAGGCCGAGGTGGCAGTGCGCGACGAGGGGGCGCATCGCGAGTTCTTCGGCCAGTGCCGTAGCCTGCCGGTACTGTGTCTCGGCCAGCTCGGCATCGAACCGGTCGGGATGCGTTGCGATGTCGCCGAGCAGGTGCTTCGCATGGGCCGCAAAGCCGGGGTGACACGGCGAGGAGGCGAGCGCGCGCTCGCCCAGGCGCTGCGCCTCGTCGAGCTGATCGAGGAGCAGATAGGCACAACCCAGCGAGTAGCAGCACCGGGCGAGATTGCTGACGTGTCCCTCCGCGGCAAACCGCTCCAGGAGCTCCTCGCTGTCCCGAGCGCGGTTCGTTGCCTCGCTCGCCTCGCCGAGCTGCGCCAGCACCCGGGCGGAGGCGGCGACACTCAGAGGAAGGACGAGCTTGACGTTCCCGGCCCGCGCTGCGGCGATGCTGTGCTCGAGTAGGGAGCGCGCCTTCGCCCAATCGCCCTGGCAGAGGCGGAACACGCCGGCAGCGAAGTAGGCCATGCCGACGCTCGACGCATGCCGCGTCGCCTCGGCGAGCTTGATGATCTCGGCCGCATGCTCGGCCGCGTGCGCGAACCTGCCGAGCTCTGCGAGGCTATGGACCAGCCAGATGCGATCGAAGACGGATGTCGGAACGGCGTTCCCAAGCGGCTCGTGGGACCAGTCGCCGGGTAGCCCCGCGAGGTTGTT
>Ga0114129_10006311_pt1 | contig 16813 bp, 13 predicted proteins | sample RhiMetdeltSRZDD1_FD_80071 | JGI IMG/M metagenome (GOLD analysis project Ga0114129, IMG submission 80071) | Populus rhizosphere microbial communities from Tennessee, USA - Rhizosphere MetaG P. deltoides SRZDD1 (version 2) (version 2) | ecosystem: Host-associated > Plants > Roots > Rhizosphere >... | reverse complement strand
GCGGGGATGCCGTCCTTCGAGCCGACGCGTCCGAGCGCAATCGCGGCCCGGCGGCGGACTCTCGGCTCCGGATCGGCCACGAGCTTCGTCAGGTCGGGCACGGCTGCCGGCGGAGGCGGCGGCGGGAGCGGGCGGCGTCCTTTCACCACCGGCGCCGGTGGCGGCGGGGGCGGCTCCGGCAGCTTGAGGATTCGCTGATCTTCGAGCTGGAGCATCCAGGTCATCTTCGTTTCGAGCGGCACCGTCGGCGGCGCCGGCGGCGCGGGCGGGGCGCTGGCGCACCGTGCGGCACACACGGACGTCAGCACGACCAGGGCGAGGCTCGCGCCGGACCCGAGGACGCGAGACGCGCGGCTCGCCGGACGAGTCAGAACTGGATGAATCATGGTTCCCGACCTGCTACTGGGTTCGTGGGACGTAGTACCGCGTGCCCTTGCCCATCGATCGAATCTGCCGCTCGATGTCGGCGACGGTCTCGTCGCTCCACGAGAGATCGACATGGGAGGTCTCGACCGTCAGGAGCGGACTGGCGGTGTAATGAAAGAAGAAGTGGTTGAACGCCTCGTTCAGCTCCCTGATGTAGTCGGCCGCGGGCAGCGGCACGTTCGGATCCTCCTTCGACCGCTGGCGCAGCCGCCGCCGCACGACCTCGACCGGCGTCTGGAGGTAGATGACGAGATCCGGGGGCGGCACGTCCGGGGCGATCAGCTCGTAGAGCCGCTGGTAGATGAAGAGCTCGTTGTCGTCGAGGTTCACGTACGCATAGATCTTGTCGCGATCGAACAGATAATTCGAGATCAGCAGCTGACTGAAGAGATCCGACTGCCGCAGCCCGCCTTGCTGCCGGTAGCGCGCGAGCGTGAAGAACAGCTGCGCCTGGAACGCGGCGCCGGGCCGGCCGCGGTAGAACTCTGCGAGAAACGGGTTGTCGCGATCGTCCAGGACCACCGTCGCATCGAGCCGGGCGCCGAGCCGCTCGGCGAGCTGGGTCTTTCCTACTCCTGGCGGACCCTCGATGGCAATATGCCGGAACAGCAAGGCCGCAGTATATGGGATCAGCGATTGCGTTATCCTCACTGAATGGCGTGGTTCAAGAAGGTCCGCAAGCCGATCGAGTCGGGGAACAAGGAGAGCCGGGTTCCCGAGGGCCTGTGGGTCAAGTGTCCCTCCTGCGCGCAGATCATCTACAACAAGGATCTCGCCGCCAGCCTGAGCGTCTGCACCAAATGCGGCCACCACTTCCGCATGAGCGCCGCCGACCGGCTCAAGTCGCTGTTCGACGGCGCCTGGCAGGAGCATGACGCCGGCCTCCGCTCGACCGACCCGCTGCAGTTCACCGACACCAAGCCGTACAAGAAGCGCCTCGAGACGACCATCGCCGCGACCGGGATGATGGACGCGGTTATCACCGCGACCGGACGAATCGGGGGGATGGACGTCGCCGTCGCGGCGATGGAGTACTCGTTCATCGGTGGCAGCATGGGGGTGGTCGTCGGCGAGAAGATCACGCGCGCGATCGAGCTCGCGCTCGACCGCCGCATCCCCGTCATCATCGTCTCCTGCTCCGGCGGGGCGCGGATGATGGAAGGGGCGCTCTCGCTGATGCAGATGGCCAAGATCAGCGCGGCGCTGGCGCGCCTCGATCGCGCTCAGCTGCCCTACATCTCAATCCTCACCGACCCGACGACCGGCGGCGTCACCGCCAGCTTCGCGATGCTGGGGGACGTGAACATCGCCGAGCCGAAGGCGCTCATCGGCTTCGCGGGCCCGCGGGTGATCGAGCAGACGATCCGGCAGAAGCTGCCCGAGGGTTTCCAGCGCAGCGAGTTCCTGCTCGAGCACGGGATGCTCGACATGGTGGTCGATCGCCGCGAGCTCAAGGACGTCGTGACCCGGCTGCTGCGGTTCGGGGCACGGCCGGCCGTCGCCGCCCCAGTGACCGCTTCGGTTCCCGCGGCCGTCCCGGGGAGTTGACCACGGATCCGATCGATTACCTGTTCAGCCTCGAGCGGCTGGGCATGAAGCTCGGCCTCGAGAACATCGCGGCCCTGTGCGCGGCGCTCTCCCACCCGGAACGATCGTTCAAATCCATTCTCATCGCGGGCACCAACGGCAAGGGGTCGGTCACGGCCATGGTCCACCGCGCGCTGCTCGAAGCCGGCGTGCGGGCGGCCCGCTACACGTCCCCGCACCTCGAACGGCTCGAGGAGCGCTACGTCATCGGATCGAGCGAAGTCGAGACCGGGCGCTTGCGCGACGCGGCCGGACGCGTGCGCGACGCCGTCGAGGCCCTGCAGCGCGCGGGCCGCCTGGAAGCGCCGCCGACGTTCTTCGAGTGCGCGACCGCGATTGCCTTCGATCTGTTTCGCGAAGCGGCGGTCGAAGTGGCGGTGCTCGAGGTCGGCCTCGGAGGCCGTCTCGACGCCACGAACGTGGTCTCGCCCATTGCGACGGCGATCACGTCGATTGGCTTCGACCACCAGGCGCAGCTCGGCGACACCCTCGAATCGATAGCCTCCGAAAAAGCCGGCATCGTCAAACCGGGCGTGCCGATGGTCTGCGGGGATCTGCCGCGCGACGCCGAACGCGTGATCGCGGGGATCTGCGAGGACCGCGGCGCGCCCCTGATTCGCGCCTCGTCCGGCTGCGGCGACCTGCGGACCGTGATCGGCGACACGCCACTGGCGCTCGCCGGGCGCCATCAGCGCGGGAACGCGGTGGTCGCGGCCTGCGTCCTGCGCCAGCTCGACGGCGCGGGCGTCGCCGTCAGCGATCGGGCGATCCGGGCCGGGCTGACGGACGTGTCGTGGCCGGCGCGGCTCGAGCGGTTCCAGTACGGACCCACGCAGGTGCTGCTCGACGCGGCGCACAATCCGGACGGCGCCAGGGCACTCGCCGCATATCTCGTCGAGGAGGCATGGTCGGGCTGTGCGCTCGTGTTTGGCGCGCTGCGCGACAAGGCGGTGGCCGAGATGCTGGCCGCGCTGGCGCCGGTCTGCTCCGCGGTCATCAGCACCACGGCCGCTTCGCCTCGCGCGCTTCCCGCCGCCGCGATTGCAGACATCGCTCGAGCGGCAGGAACCTGGTCGGTGTCGGCGATTGAGGATCCGCGCGGCGCGATCGATGAGGCGGCACGCCGATTCCCGCGAGTCGTGGTGGCGGGGTCCATCTTCTTGACCGGTCCGGTGCGTGGTATTCTGCGGCCACGATAGCCGTGCCCGCCTGCGTCGTGCCCGGGATTGAATGTTTCGTCTCTACCTGCTGCTGGCCGTCTGCGTCGCGATCGACGCCCTGACTCCTTCGCCCGCGTTCGCGCAGTCCGATCTGTCGTCCTGCAAGATCTATTCAGGAGACGCGGGCTCGGGCATCAAGCGCCTCGAGGACAACACCCAGTTCTACGGCAGCGACGACCAGCCGGCGCAAATCCTGTGCGACGACATGCAGTTCTTCGCCGACTATGCGGAGATCTTCAGGAAGCAGGACATGGTCACGGCGCGAGGACACGTCGTCTTCGTATCGGGCGGCAACCGGATCTGGGCCGACCGGATGGAGTTCAACACAAAGACCCGCACCGGCACGTTCTACAACGCGCGGGGAAACGCCACGCTCGGCGATCGCGGCGAGAGCACCAACCGCAGCATGTTCGGCAACCAGGAGCCGGAGGCGGCCTTCTGGGGAGCCGAGCTCGAGAAGCTGGGCCCCCGGAAGTACAAGATCACGCGGGGCGGCTTCACGACGTGCGTCCAGCCGACCCCGCGCTGGGAGCTCGTGTCGGGGTCAGTGACGATCAACCTCGATGATTACGCGTTCCTGACCAACTCGCTGTTCAAGGTCAAGGGCGTGCCGCTCATGTACCTGCCGGTCTTTTACTACCCGATCCAGGAGGACGACCGCGCCACCGGCTTCCTCATTCCGACCTACGGCTCCTCGACGGTGAAAGGACAGGTCCTCAGCAACGCGTTCTTCTGGGCGATAGGCCGCAGCCACGACGCCACGCTCTATCACGACTGGATGAGCAAGGCCGGGAACCAGCTGGGCGGCGAGTACCGCTATGTGCTCGGCGCCGGCTCGCAGGGCAACAGCCGCTTCACCTGGCTGAACGAAAAGCCGGTCACGAGCAACGTCAACGGCGTGTCGCAGACCAGCGCGGGCACCAGGAGCTACTCGCTGGGGGGCGATCTGTCCCAGCGCCTTCCCGGCACGTTCTCCCTGCGCGCCAACGCCGATTACTTCTCGAGCGTCGTCAGCCAGCAGACGTATCAGCAGGATCTCACCCGGGCGACGAATCGGACCCGCCGCTTCGGCACGTTCGTCAGCGGGTCCCTCGCGGGCTACCAGATCAGCGCCACGGCCGACCGCAACGACTACTTCTACACGGCCACGTCGCTCACGACCTATGGGGCGATGCCGCGCATCAATGTCAGCCGGCCGGAGCGGCCGATCGCCGGGTCCCCGGTCTATTTCGGCGTCGGCGGCGAATACGTGACACTGCTGCGCAGCTCCGAGACCGACGACGTGAAATCGCAGGACCAGGGACTGTCGCGGTTCGACGTCTCGCCGACGTTGCGGATCCCGTTCAACCGCTGGCCCTTTCTGGGCATCAACACGTCGGTGGCCTGGCACGCCACCTACTGGACCGAGAGCCTGACCGAGGCGCCGGCCGTCCAGGTGAACGAAGGCCTCGGGCGGCGGTATTTCGACTTCTCGGTGCGGACCACGGGGCCGGTCTTCAACCGGATCTTCAATCCTCCCGAAGGACGCGAGGGCAAGAAGTTCAAGCACGTGATCCAGCCCTCGGTGACCATGCAGTATGTGAGCGCGATTGACGAGTTCGATCGCATCGTCAAGCTGGAGTCGATCGACTACGTCGTCGGAGGTGGGACGCGCTTCACCTACGACCTCACCAACCGCCTGTACGCGAAGAAGGACGTCGCACGTGAAGTAGTGTCGGTGTCGATCAACCAGACCTACTACACCGAGAAAAACGCGTCGCAATACGACCGCCAATATCAGAGCGGCTTCAGTAATCGGGCACCGTCCAACTTCTCGCCGGTCGCGCTCATGGTGCGCGCGGCTCCTACCGACCGCGTGCAGGGCGACTTCAGGACGGAGTGGGATCCCGACGCCCATGCGCTGACGACGATGAGCGCCAATGGCACCTTGGCTCGCGGCGACTGGCTGAGCGGATCGGCTGGTTGGAGCCAGCGCCGTTACCTTCAGAATTTCCCCGGGTTCAACGATCCGAACCGTGCCGATCAGTACATCAACGGCGTGGTCAACATCCGCCGGACGCGCAATCGCGTGGGCGGGACCTACGCCTTCAACTACGACATCCTGCGTGACCGTTTCCTCAATCAGCGCTGGCTCGCGTATTACAATGCGCAGTGCTGCGGCGTTGGCTTCGAGTACCAGACGTTCAACCTGCAGGGCTCCCTCGTCTCGAGCGCCGTGCCTCAGGATCGCCGGTTCAACATCTCGTTCACGCTGGCGGGCATCGGCACGTTTTCCAACCTGTTCGGGGCGTTCGGAGGGCAGCAGGGTCGCTGATTCAGAGGCCTGGAGGCCGTACGCATGATTGAGGTCGTCGTCACAGGCGGCGCCGGGTTCATCGGATCGAACTTCGTCAGGTACGCGCTCCAGGCGCACCCCGACTGGCGAATCACCACGCTCGACAAGCTGACCTACGCCGGCCGTCTCGAGAACCTGAAGGAGGTGGAGGGCAACGCTCGCCATACCTTCGTCCAGGGAGACGTGGCGGATCCCGCGGTGGCCGCCCCGCTCGTGCGGGCGGCCGAGATCGTGGTGCACTTCGCCGCGGAAACCCACGTGGACCGGTCGCTGATGAACGCTGGCGAGTTCATCATGACGGACGTCTACGGCACGTTCGTGCTGCTCGAGGCGGCGCGTCAGGCGCCCCGCCTTCGCCGGTTCATCCAGATTTCGACCGACGAGGTGTACGGCAGCGTGCCCGAGGGGTCCAGCCGTGAGACGGACGAGCTGAAACCGCGCAATCCGTACTCGGCGAGCAAGGCCGGCGCCGACCGGCTGGCCTACAGCTACTGGGCGACCTACGGCGTTCCGGTGGTGATCACGCGGGCCTCCAACAACTACGGGCCCTACCAGTTCCCCGAGAAGGTCATCCCGCTGTTCCTGACCAACGCGATCGACGACATCCCGGTGCCGCTCTACGGCGACGGCCTGAACGAGCGCGACTGGCTGCACGTGATCGACCACTGCCGCGCGGTCGATCTGCTGATCGACGCCGGAACCTCCGGCGAGGTCTACAACGTGGGCGGCGGCAACCACGTGCGCAACATCGATCTGACCCGCCTGATCCTGGCCGCGGTCGGCAAGCCCGAGTCGTTGATCCATCCGGTCGCCGATCGGCCGGGCCACGATCGCCGCTACTCGCTCGACACGACCAGGCTGCGCTCGCTGGGCTGGGCGCCGCAGCACGTGTTCGAGGAGGGGTTGCGCGAGACCGCGGAGTGGTACCGCCGCAACGAGTGGTGGTGGAGACCCATCAAGGAACAGGATCCGGCGTTCAAGGAGTACTACCAGCATCAGTACGGCCAGCGCCGGGGCTGAACCGATGCTGGTCCCTCTCGTCACCGGCGCCACCGGGTTCGCCGGCGGCCATCTGGTCGAACATCTGCTCGAGGACACGCCGCGGGTGGCGGCCTGGGGACACGCCGGCGGACGGGATCTGCCGGCGGCGGCCGATCCGCGCGTCGCGTGGTCGGCGGTGGACGTCACGGACCGCGAAGCGGTCGTGCGCGCGCTCGACGCGCTCCGTCCCTCGGCGATCTATCACTGCGCAGGCGTTGCCGACGTGCACGGGAGCTGGGCCGCGTCGGCGCGCGCGCTGCGCGTCAACGTCATGGGCACCGACGCGCTCGTCGGCGCCGTCGAGCGGCTTGCCTTGAACGTCCCCGTCCTCGTCACGGGCTCGGCCCTGGTCTACGGCACCTCAGTCAACGCGCTCACAGAGGACTCGCCGCTCGCGCCGTCGAGTCCCTATGGCGTCAGCAAGCTCGCCCAGGAGATGAGGGCGGATCTGGCGCCGGGCCATATCATTCTCGCCCGGCCCTTCAATCATGCCGGACCGCGGCAGGCGGCCGCCTACGTCACATCGAGCTTCGCGCGGCAAATCGCCGAGGCGGAGGCGGGCGGGCGGGAACCAGTCCTGTCGGTCGGCAACCTCGAGGCGCGGCGCGACATCACCGACGTGCGCGATACCGTGCGGGCGTATCGGCTGCTCGTCGAACGGGGGCGTCCGCATCAGCCGTACAACGTCTGCCGCGGCGAGGCGTACCGGGTCGGCGACCTGCTCGATTCGCTGATCCGCCAGGCGCGCGTCCGGATCGAGGTGAAGACCGATCCCGCGCTGCTCCGCCCGAACGACAATCCGGTCGTGCTCGGCGACGCGAGCCGGCTGCAGCGGGACACGGGCTGGGCGCCGCGCATCCCGATCGACGACACCCTCCGCGATCTGCTCGCCTACTGGCGCCGGCAGCTGTGACCTCCCGCTCCCCGCAGTACTCGGAGTCGCTGCGGCAGTGGGTGCACATCGGCTTCGGAGCCGCGGCGCTGCTGCTGCCCTTCGTCAACTGGTACCAGGCCGTCATCCTTGCGGCGGCGGCGGTCCTCTTCAACGTCCGGCTGCTCAAGAAGATTGCCGGCGATCGGCTGCACCGCCCGATCGAGCGGCAACAGGCGGTGCCCGCCGGCCTCGTTCTCTACCCGACGTCGATTCTGGTGATGCTGCTGATGCTCCCCTCGCGGCCCGACATCGTCGCGGGCGCATGGGGAATTCTGGCGGTCGGCGACGGCGCTGCGACGCTGGCCGGGCGTCGCTACGGCGTGGCGAAGTGGCCGTGGAACCGCCACAAGAGCATCCTGGGCAGCGGGGCGCTGGCCCTTGCCGGCGGCGCGGCGGGATCGTTCCTCTGCTGGTGGTGCCGGCCGGCCGTCATTCCGCCGCCGTACCTGTGGTTCTCGCTCGGTGCGCCGTTCGCGGCAGCGGTCGTGGCGGCGGCAGCCGAGACCGTGCCGATTCGACTGGACGACAACGTCTCGGTCCCGCTCAGCGCGGCGACCATGCTGTGGGCGCTGTCCATCGTGAGCGCAGACCTCGCCGGTCCGTTCGTTGCGGCGCTGCCGGGCGCGCTGCCCATCCCGGTGCTGGCGAACGCGGCGGTCGCGGCCGCCGGCTACTTCGCGCGCACGGTCTCGTCGTCGGGCGCGATCGCCGGCGCGGCAATCGGCACGGTCATCTTCGTCTGTGCGGGCTGGCGTGCGTGGGTGCTCCTGCTGGTGTGCTTCCTCTGCGCGGCGATCGCCTCGCGCATGGGATGGCAGCGCAAGACGCTGCTCGGCATCGCCGAGGAACGAGGAGGACGCCGCGGCGCGGGCAATGCCATCGCCAACACCGGCGTGGCGGCGGTCGCCGCGCTGCTCGCGACGTTGTCGTACGGAGCCGAGCCCGGAACACTCGCGATGGCCGCCGCGCTGGTCGCCGGCGCGAGCGACACGATCGCGAGCGAGATCGGAAAGGCCTGGGGCACGCGCACCTGGTCGCTCCTGCCGCCGCAATCCGTCAGGCCCGGCACACCAGGGGCCATGTCCATCGAGGGGACAGCCGCCGGCCTGGTCGGGGCCGCGGCGCTGGCCGGGCTCGCGGTCGTGCTCGGGATCGTGCCCGGCTCGGCGCTGCTGCCGATCGTGATCGGCGCGACGCTCGGGTCACTCGCCGAGAGCCTGCTCTCGGCGGCGTTCGAGCCCTCGGGCGTGCTGAACAACGACGCCCTCAATCTGATCAACACGGCGATTGCGGCGTACGTCACGATCTCGATCGCGGGGCAGCTGTTCTGATGCCCGCGCGTGCCGCAGACTACGTCGAGCTCTCACGGCCGTTCACGCTCGTCGCGCCGGCGCTCGGATTCGCGTCGGGCGCGGCGACGGCGGTCGGCGCGATCCCGCGCGAGCCGTTCGGCCGGGACATCCTGATCTATCCGCTGATCGGCCTCACGATGGCCGCGGTCCTCAACGCGGCGTCGAACGCGTTGAATCAGATCTACGACCTCGAGATCGACCGGGTGAACAAGCCGCGCCGTCCTCTCCCGTCCGGACGGCTGTCCCTCGGCGAGGCATGGGCGTTCACCGCGGCCGCATACGCGATCGCGCTGATCTTCGCGTGGCTGGTGGCGCCTGCGGGCCGCCACGAATGCTTCTGGATCGTCGTGGTCGCCACAGCGATCACGTTCCTTTATTCGGTGCCGCCGTTCCGCACCAAGAGGCTCGGCATCTGGGCGAACGTCACGATCGCGATCCCGCGAGGCGTGCTCTTGAAAGTGGCGGGCTGGTCGGCGGTGAAGACGGTCGCCGGCGTCGAGCCGTGGTTCATCGGCGCGATCTTCGGGCTGTTCCTGCTCGGCGCATCGACCACCAAGGATTTCGCCGACATGGAGGGCGACGCGCGCGGCGGCTGCCGGACGCTGCCAATCGTCTATGGCGTGCGCCGCGCAGCCTGGATGATTTCGCCGTCCTTCGTGGTGCCGTTCGTGATGATCTCGGCCGGCGCCGCCGCGGGCATCCTCACCGGGCACGCCATCCTGCTGCATGCGCTGTCGGTTGTCATGACCGGGTACGGCCTCTACGTCTGCTATCTGATGCTGCGGCGGCCGGAGGATCTCGCCGTCGAAGAGAACCACGTCTCGTGGGCGCACATGTACCGCATGATGTTCGTCGCCCAGCTCGGCTTCGCGCTCGCCTATCTGTTCTGAGACTGCGGCCGGCTGCCGGTTGACACCGGGCACCCGGAGGGCGAACATAGGGCGAAAATGTCCGACCAGCCCACGATCTTCGACCTCGGCCGGCGGGCGCCGACCACGAAGACGCTGGCGCTGCGGATCCGCGACGAAGGGGCTTCCACGGCCCTGGATCAGGCGCAGCTTCGGGCCGACGCGGCCCGCTATCAGGAGGTCACCTGCCGCTCCGCGCTCAACGCGGTGAAGGGGATGCCCTTCAACTGGACCCTGAACCCGTATCGCGGCTGCACGCACGCCTGTCACTACTGTTTCGCGCGCCGCTACCAGACACAGTTCGAGCTCGGCCCCGGCGACGAGTTCTCGTCGGTGATCCTGGTCAAGACGAACCTTGTCGAGGTGCTCAGACGCGAACTCGATCATCCGTCATGGCAGCGCGAGCGGGTCGCGTTCGGCACTGCGACAGATCCCTATCAGCCGATCGAGGGGCACTACAAGCTCACGCGCCGTGCGCTGGAAGCGCTGTTCACCGGCCGGACGCCGATCGGCCTGATCACGAAGGGGCCGATGGTGGTGCGGGACCGCGACCTGCTCGCCGATCTCTCGCGGGACTTCGACTCCACCGTCTGCATGAGTGTGCCGACCGTCGACGAGCACGCGTGGTCCACGCTGGAGCCCGGCACCGCGCATCCGCTGCAGCGCCTGCGCGCGGTGCGCCAGCTGCGCGAGGCTGGCGTGAATGCCGGGGTCCTGATGGCGCCGCTGGTACCCGGGTTCAGCACGCGGCCCGCGCAGATCGAAGCCACGATCAAAGCGATCGCGGACCATGGCGCGGCATTCCTCGGCGCGAACGTGATGTTCCTGAAGGACGGCACGCGCGACCACTTCCTCGGATTCATCCGCAGCGAGTTCCCGCACATGCTGGAGGGTTTCGAGAAGCTGTACGTGGGCGCGTATGCGCCTGCCGCCTATCTGACGACCGTTCGTCAGGTCGTCGCCATGCTGCAGCAGCGCTACGCCGTCGCGCCGCGGCCGTTCCGGGAGGACCGGGAGCCGGCCGCTGGAGGCGAAGAGGACAGAAAAAAAGCCGCCTGCGAGCAGGCGGCTTTCGAGTGGTGACGCCGGCGCCCCGGCCGATCAGGCCGTCGCGGCCAGCTGGGAATACGCGCCACCGGGGCTCTCGCTGACTTCCACTTCGATGCGCCCCTCCACCACGTCCGCGGTGAACACGTGGCCTTCAGTCCAGCGCTGGCTGATCGGCAGCTTGAGCCGATCCTCAATCGTCCGCTTCAGGAAGCGAGCGCCGTAGCAGAGGCTGTAGCCATCGTGCACGAGCTGCTCGAGCGCTTCCGGTGACACCTTCAGGGTCCGGTCGCTGCGCTTCAGTGAGCTCTCAATCTTGGCAATCTGCTGCACCGCGATCTGACGGACTTCGTCCTTGCTCAGCGGTTGGAACAGCACGATTTCGTCGATGCGATTACGGAATTCGGGAGAGAAGCGGCGCTCGACCTCGCGCATGATCTCTCCCTTCACCTGCTCCACTCCGACCTGCTTCGCCAGGAAGCCGAGCGGGTTGGTGAGCTTGCGGAACACGTCCGAGCCGATGTTCGACGTCATGATGACGATGGCGTCGCTCAGATACACGCGCTTGCCGCGGCCGTCGGTGATCCAGCCTTCGTCGAACGCCTGGAGAAACAGGTTCAGCATGCTCGGGCTGGCCTTCTCGACTTCGTCCAGCAGCACAACCGAGTACGGACTGTCCTTCAGCTGGTTGGTCAGCACGCCGCCGCGTTCCGATCCGACGATGCCGCGCGGCATGCCGATCAACTTGTCGACCGCCACCGCGCCGTCCTGGTACTCGGACATGTCGACGCGAATCATCTTCTTCTCGTCGCCGAACAGCAGCTGGGCGACCGACTTCGCGAGCTCGGTCTTGCCCACGCCGGTCGGTCCCAGGAACAGCAGCACGCCATCCGGGCGATCGAACCCGTCCTTGAGCGGTCCCTTGTTCAGGACCAGGCGGCGGGTGACCGCCTGGATCGCCTCGCGCTGGCCGATGACGCGCTCACCCAAATTGTCTTCGGTATTACGAAAACGGTCGGTGACCTCGCGAAAGACCATGTCCTCCGGGATCCGCGCGATCTTCGAAATCACGTTGACGACGTCGCTGCCCGTCACTTCCCACCGTTTCGCAATTTCGGCACGGACGGCGGCCGTGTCCAGCCAGCCAATCACCTTGTCGGGCAGCTGCAGGTGCCGCATGTAGCGCGGCGACATTTCCAGCGCCGTCTCAATCGCGTCGTCCTTGATGCGGACGGAGTAGTTGCGTTCCAGGCGCGGACGCAGGTTGTAGAGGATGGTGCGCGTCTCGTCGATGGTCGGCTCCGCGACGTGCACGGGGCGGAACCGCCGCGCCAGGGCTTCATCCTCCTGGATGAACTCCTTGTATTCGTTGAGCGTGGTCGCGCCGACGATGCGGACCTCGCCGCGCGCCAGCACCGACTTGAACACGTTGGCGGCGTCGGACGGGGCGCCGAGCGCCGACCCCGCGCCGATCATCGTGTGGACTTCGTCGATGAACAGGATCAGGTTCGGCCGTTCCTTGATCTCTCTGATGACGTTCTGGATACGGTCCTCGAACATGCCGCGCAGCATCGTGCCCGCGACCATCGTGTTCATCTGCAGGTTCACGATCTGGCAATCGCGCAGGCGCACCGGGACCCGCTCCGGTTCGAACTCGATGCGGCGTGCCAGCCCCTCGGCGATCGCGGTCTTGCCGACGCCGGGCTCGCCCAGCAGCAGCACCGAGTTCGCGCGTTCGCGATGGCAGAGGATCTCGAGGACCTGCTCCATCTCGAGATCGCGGCCGAACACCGGCGGGATCTTGTCCTGACGCGCCAGCTGATTGAGATTGGTGGCGAAGTGTTTGAGGAACGGCGGCAGCTCGAACCGCTTCTTCAGCCGCTCTTCGCGCGCCTCGTGGTCGCGCATCCGCGTGGCGAGCCGGGACACGAGCGCCTCGGGCTCGATGCCATGGCGGCGGATGATCGACACCGGAATCCCTTGTGTTTCCTCGAAGATAGCGGAGAAGAGGTCGGTGGCCTCGACGGTATGGCGGCCCGACCGGCTGGCGTGCAGCAGCGCGAGCTTGAACAGCAGCTTCGTCGAAGGCGCGACACGCAGGTCGCGGCCCGGCACGCTCGGCAGGATGCGAAGGTGCTCCTCGAGCGCCTGAAGAATCTCGTGGGGGTTCAGGTTGAGATCACGCATTACCTGCCCGAACATGTCCCACTCTACCTGCGCGAAGGCGAGGCAGACGTGTTCGTTGGTCAGCAGCGCGTGCTCGCGGCGTCGCGCCTCATCCAGTGCGCGATCGACCACACGCTCGGCTGACTCAGCCAGCTTGTTTTGCGGGATGTCGAAATCCTCCACGATCCCCTCCACTCCCTCCACATCCGGCTCTGCCCGGCCGGCAGTGTCTCGGGGTGGAGCAAGACGTGGGCCAAAATGATTGCGGCCGAGCGTAGGGTGCTAACCGGCTGAAAACAGGTGTGTAGGAAGGGTGTGTCCTTTGTTGCCCATTCGCCGGCGCCGGGAACGGCCGCCGGCGCGGTATTGCGCTCCACTCCCGGGGGGTAGAGCGCGGCGTGCTACCGGGGGCCCAGAAGCGCCGCGATGCGCGCGTCGGTCGAAGGGTGCGTGCTGAACAGCGAGGTGAAACCCCGGGCCGAGAACGGCTTCACGATGAACATATGGGCCGTGGCCGGGTTGGCGTCGAGCGGCACGCGTCGGGCCAGCGCCTCGATCTTCCGAAGCGCGTCCGCGAGCGCGTGCGGGTTGCCGGTGATGTCGGCCGCGCCCGCGTCGGCCGCGAACTCACGGGAACGCGAGATCGCCATCTGGATCAGCGACGCCGCCAGCGGGGCGAGGAAGAACATCGCCAGTATCGCAATCGGATTGTTCCCTTCCCGATCGTCACGGCTGCTGCCGAAAAAGCCCGCGAAGTGCGCCAGCATGGTCACCGCGGCGGCAATCGTCGCCGCCACCGAGCTGATGAGGATGTCGCGATGCCGCACGTGGGCGAGCTCGTGCGCAATGACGCCTTCGAGCTCCTGCGGCGCCAGCGCCTGCAGAATCCCTTCGGTCGCCGCCACCGCCGCGTGCTCCGGGTTGCGGCCGGTCGCGAACGCATTCGGCGACGCGTCGGGGATCACATAGACCTTCGGCATCGGCAGCCCGGCCTTCTGGGCCAGCCGCTGCGTCACCTGGTAGAGCGGGTGCGCCGGGCCGACTTCCTGGGCGTGATACATCCGCAGCACGATCTTGTCCGAGAACCAGTACGACCCGACGTTCATCAGCGCCGCGAACGCGAACGCGATGACGAGTCCCTGTTGACCGCCGATGAGCTCCCCGGCGAGCAGCAGCATGCCGCTCAAGGCACCGAGCAGCAATGCGGTCTTCAATCCGTTGGGCATAATGTGATTCTACCTCTGAGGTGCGCGCCGCCTTTGAACCGGCCGGCGTACGCACCAAAGGACACCTGATATTGTTGAAAACACCGATACCCCTCCCTGAAATTCCGACTCCATGAACTGGATTTCCGCACGGCCGATCGTCCTTGCCCTGCTGGCTGGCGCCACCATTCAAGGACATCCACTCGCACAGCCCGCGCTCACCCCTGGAAAGGCGGCGTTGCTGGTGCTGCCGAAGAGTCCGGCCGAAGTCCAGCAGTTGAGCCAGGTCATCACGGATACGGATTCGCGGGTCCGCGCCGTCGCCGCACGCGTGGCGGCGGTCCGCGATCGCCGGGATCTGGCGGCGGCGCTGCTCGAGGCGCTCGCCCGCGAACAGGATGCAATCACCGCCGCCGAACAAGCCAGATCTGTCCTGCTGCTGCGCCGGGAGGCGGCGTTGACGGCGGCGAGCGAGGCCGCGGCGCGACTGAGCGGGAGCGTGACCCTCGCGGTTGCGGAGTGGCTCGCCCGCAACAACGCAACCCAGTTGGTCGCGTCATTTCCCGTGTTCGCCAAGGGACTGGACGAGAGCGATGCCGTCGCCCTCGGTCAGATCGCGTCGATGGCGGCCCAGCAGTCGCCAGCGACCCTCGAGGCCGTCACCGGCGCCGTCCTCGCGGTAGCAGGCCCGGTTCTCTGGCGCCACTTCCTCGAGACGACGGGCGCCAGCGCACTTGGACCGGCGCAGCCAGTCACGGCGGGCCTCGCGTCGAACGAGCCCAAAGTTCGTGAGCTGACCTGGTGGTTCGCGGTATCGCAGTCGCGGGCGATCGAGCCGCTCAACGCGGTCCTGAAGATCGCGCTCGGCGCGGATTCCGAGCGAGACACCGCCTGGGCGCGGGTCGCTCGCGAGCTCCTGATGCGGCGACTGACCAAAGCGGCCCCGACGGATCAGACCATGGCATTTCGGGAACGTGTCACGGAGGCCCGAACGCAGAGCGGGGTCCTCGCGCGGCTCTCCGAGCTGACGGAAGCCGAGCGATCCACGCTTCGATCGCTGCTGGGCGAGGCCTTCGAAGTCGCCGACGGCAAAGGCAGCGGTGATCTGCCGCCGCAGCCGCGACAGGTGACCGCGCGCAACTTCAAAGCGCTGGTGCCCGGACTTCTCGGGGAGGTTCTGTCCGCGACGGGCTGCAAGATCCCCAACCGTTACGATGTATTCGCAGCGGCGCGGATGATCTACAGGATGGACGGCCGGCCGCTGGAAGTCGGCGTGGACGCCGCGAGGGTCTCGAGCGGATGCGGCGACGCGGTGAGGGTGCTTGGAAATCTGGATCTCGCAGAACCCTCTGAGCCGGTCATTCAGGGAAGGCCGATCTGGCTGTTACTGCCGATGGACGCGTCGATCGTTTTCCTGCATCGACGAGCCACGCGGCGCCCTCGTCGAGTTGCCCCTCCGGCACGGCCTCACACCTCCGAAGAAAACCAGACACGTCGACCCGCAATATTCGGCGGCGGCGCTGAAAGCCGGCGTGAAGGGGGTAGTCATCGTCGAGGGAGTCATCGGACCAAGCGGCTGCATGCGCAGCGCAGCCGTCGTGCGGAGTGTCGATCTCGGACTCGATGTCCAGGCTCTGAAGGCAGTGTCGCAGTGGCGCTTCACACCGACGCTGCTCGACGGCCGGCCGGTGCCGGTCATCATGACCGTGACGGTCAACTTCACATTGCAGTGATGGCGCCGCGAAGCCGCGAAATCGCCGCGCTATAATCCGATCCATGAAACGGGCCGCCTCGAGGGCGCTGCTGCTCGCGACTGTCGTCTGCGGCAGCGCATCGGCTCAGACGCCCCAGCCATTCCCGAAGCCCGGTGATCAGTCGAAACCGTCTTCGCCGGCGCCGGGCACCACGAAAGCGCCGGACACCCAGGGGCTGAAAGTCCTGCCGCCCGCGCCGGCGCCGCCAAAGCCGCAGGGCGCTCCCGGCGACCCGACCGAGGAGACGCTCGGCATCCCGATCTACCCCGGCGCGAAGTTCATCACATCTTACGACGCCGGCCGCGGCCAGAGGTACTACCTCTTCGGCATCAACACAGACTTCGCCCAGATCGTGGCGTACTACCGCACCACGCTGAAGCAGCGCGGCGAGCTCGTCTTCGAAGCACCGCCAGTCCACATGTTCGAGGTCGGGCGATTCCGGGAAGAGACGATGGCCTTTCCACCCGGGGTCACGGTGAAGGATTACTCGCCGGACGGGTACCTGAATCCGAAGCAGGGCGCGCCCACGGAACGGTTCCGGACCATCATCCAGATCGTGCCGGCGCCGCCGCCGGCCGCGCCGATCAAGTAAATCTCCAACCCCCGGGTGCGCTGAGCCGTCTAGGTTCCCATCATGCTGACCGGAGCTCGACAGGACCTCTGGCTCACGGTGCGGAGCCTCGCGCGCCGGCCGGGATTCAGCGCGGCGGCCATCGCCACGCTTGCGCTGGGGATCGGCGCGTCGACGGCCATCTTCTCCGTCGCCTTCGGCGTGTCGCTCCGGCCGCTGCACTACGCGGCTCCGGATCGTTTGATCCGCGTGTACGAAGCGAATCCT
>Ga0114129_10006310_pt1 | contig 16814 bp, 12 predicted proteins | sample RhiMetdeltSRZDD1_FD_80071 | JGI IMG/M metagenome (GOLD analysis project Ga0114129, IMG submission 80071) | Populus rhizosphere microbial communities from Tennessee, USA - Rhizosphere MetaG P. deltoides SRZDD1 (version 2) (version 2) | ecosystem: Host-associated > Plants > Roots > Rhizosphere >... | reverse complement strand
TGACTTCGGGGTCTTGGGCGTATTGGCGAAAGATCGCCTCAGCATCTGCCAGTTTTACTTTTCTCAGTCGTAGCCGTTCGGTTTTGAGAGTTGTGGGCGGGTTTGTCACTCGACGAAGATTAATCTCCTCATGATCGCGAGTTATAAGGTTGCGCAGAAAATTATTCAAGAGATCGAAGTAGGCAATAGGCAGTAGCAACAGGCATTAGTCGGATTCGAAGAAAGCATCTCTTACTATTGCCTGCTGCCTGTTGCCTATTGCCTCTCTTTACTGCGGCACGAGGATTTGTTTCAACTTCGCCAGCATGGCCGGACTTGTCTTGAGCAATCCATGAACGGTCTTTTCCAGCTCCTCGCCGGTGAGCGGGCTGATCTGGAGGTTGGACTTTTCGGCGTCTGCGAGAAAGCTCGGATCGTTCATCGTAGCCGTGAAGGCTCTGCGCAGGAGCTGCACGCGATCCTTCGGCGTGCCGGGAGAGAGCATGAACGGCCTGCTCGCCGCGCTAACGTCATGAACGCCGACCTGAATCAACTGGCGCGCTTCCTCGGTCTTGGCAAAATTGATTGCTAGCGGAACCTTTGGCAGTTCGACGTGCGGTTTGGGCAGCGCTTGCACGACAATCACTAGTTCTCCGCTGTCGATGAAATTTTTCCATAGCGAGCGCAAGCTTTCCCATCCCGTGCAGACCCCGTGGAGCTCTCCCCTTTCCACCGCCACGCGCATTTCGCCCGTGCTCTGGTAGCCCAGCACCAGCTGCAGCGGGAAACCGAGAGTTGAGTTTAGCAGCCGAGACGTATCGTAGGCCCCTGTCCCCGGCGCGGTGGCGCCCATTCGCGGCACCGCCTTCGAGGCCAGCCATTTGTCCGCGCTGTCAATGCCGCTCGTCTTGGACAGGCCGCAGGCAATTTCGACTCTGGCAACGGCGCCCACGTATTCAAACCTTGCCGCGTTGAAATCTATCTCCTTCTTTCCCATCGCTTGCAGCTGGAATAAGTTGCCATTGAAGTGTCCGATAGTGAGGCCATCGGGCTTGGCGATTTTATAGAGGTGATTGGCTGAGACCAAGCTGCCGGCGCCCGGCATGTTCTCCACGATAAAGGTTGGGTTCCCGACGACATGTTTACCCATATGCCGCGCAATCGTGCGGGCATAGAAATCATAGCCTCCGCCCGGAGCGTAGCCGACGACCAGCCGAATCGTTTTGCCGCGGTAGAATTCATGCGTGCTGGCTTGGACGCTTTGAGAACAGCCAAGACAGATAAGTGCGAACCCCAACAGCGCGCATGCATTGACAACTTTTTTTCGACCCACCCAATCTCTCATCGTCTCGCCTTCAACGCTTTGAGCAAATAACGCTGGTCAACGTATTTCAGAGCGATGTGCTTGAATAAAGTTCGATTATCGATATTTAGGTGAGGATTTCTTCCTGACGCCACTGTTCAATGGTCGCTTTGTCGTAACCTAGCAGTTCGCCGAGAATCTGCTCGTTATCGGCGCCGAACCGGTTCGGCAGGCGCAGCGGACCATCGGTCATTCCACGGAATAAGATGCCGCTGCGCGGGATTTCAAACGGGCCGATGAGAGAATCTGCAAAAGACGCAAAATAATTTCGATGGCGCAGTTGCGGGTCCTTGAGCAAGTCAGCGCCGGTCTGGACCACACCGGCGGCCACGCCGGCTGATTGCAGTTTAATCATCACCTCTTCGGCAGTTCGCGTTCCGGTCCATTGTTGCACGATGGCATCGAGTTCTGCGCGGTTGTTCAGTCGCGCCGATAAATTCACGAAACGGGCGTCGTCGGCTAACGAGGGCTTGCCAATGACCCGACAGAAAGCGCGCCACTCGGTTTCATCGCGGGCGGAAATCACGCACCAGCGGTCATCGCCCTGGCAGCGATAGCAGCCATGCGGTGCGGCCACGGCGTAATGATTGCCCTTCGGTGGAGTCTCGTCGCCATTGACCGAAGTTTCCAGATAGGTCGTGCCGAGCGTATAGGCTGTACCTTCGATCTGCGCCAGGTCGATGGTGACGCCTCTTCCCGTGCGCCGGCTGTTGAGCAGCGCTGCGACCATCAACGTTGGCCCCATGACGAAGCCCAGATGATCCGGATAAACTCCCTGGCTGCCGATGGGCCGGTCTTGCTCCGGATGATTCCATAGGTACGTCATTCCGGAAAAAGCCGTCAGGTTGAACCCCCAAGTTCCGTAACTGCTTTTCGGCCCTTCCGTGCCGAAACCCGGCAGTTTTACAATTACAAGTTTTGGATTAGATTTTCTCAGTTCATCATCACTTAAACCGAGCTTATCCAGTACCCTAGGACGAAAATTTTGCAGGATTGCATCCGATTTTCCTGCGACTTCTCGAACCAGTCGCGCGCCCGTGGGATGTTTTAGATTGACCGCCATCGAGCGTACGCCGAGATTGCATTCGATAAAACGCGGCGCAGCGTCGATATCCTTGTGTTGGCCGTAATGGCGGAATGTATCGAGCCCGCCTTTCTTGGATTCGATTTTGATGACCTCGGCACCGTAGTTGGCGAGTAGTCTGCCGGCGTAAGGTCCGGCGTAACCGGTGGTGAAGGCCAGGATGCGAACGCCCTTCAAAATATCGTTGGTGATACTCACCTCTTAGTCACATTCCAGATTACAGATTCCAACCTTTTCAGAACTCCGACCGATTTGGAATCTGCAATTTTTCAAATGATCCCTTTCGCCACCAGCGCTGCGAGCTCCTTCGTGCTCAAGCCCAGCTCGCCGCAGAAGACGTCTTGGTTGTGCTGTCCCAGAAGTGGCGCGAGCATTGGCGCGCCGCGCTTTCCATCAATCATGAATGGACTGCTAGGCTGCGCAAACGTTCCCAATATCGGATGAGTCACTTCGGCAAAAAACCCGCGCGCTTGGATATGCGGATCTTTCATGAAGTCCGACGGCGAATTGACCGGCAAACCCGGGATGCCGTTTTCCTGCATCAGCTCAGCCAAATCTTCTTTGAGAAAACGCGAGGTGAACGAAGTGACTTGCGCATTGATGTAGTCGGCATTCTGCCGCCGCAAATTGCTGTTGATCCATTTCGGATCATCGAGCGCCGGGTCGTGGTCGTCCCAAACCTTGAGAAGAATCGGCCAATGATTCTGCGTCACGAAGAGCGCGATCCAACCATTTTTGCATTGGAACAGATTCGCCGGCGCATTGTGCTGGTGCTGGCTGCCGGCGCGCTTCATGACGCGGCCTTCGGCTGAATAGTTAAACGCCACGTGTTCGTGCAGCGCCATGCTCGCTTGAATCGATGCGTCGATCCACGCGCCGATGCCGCGCGTCTCGCGCTGCCAGAGCGCTAGCATCGCGCCGTACGAGGCAAACAAGCTGGCGTAATAATAGGACTGCGTCTCCGGCGGATTGCACGGCGTCATTTGCGGATCGCCGCTGATATAGAGGAGACCGCCCATAGCGTTTCCGACGATATCCGGAGTCGCAAATTGCGCGTAGGGTCCGTCTTGGCCGAAGCCGGTTAGAGAAACTAAAATCAGCTTAGGGTTTCGCTCCACAAGAATTTCGTAGCCGAGATTGTGCGCGGAAAGATAACCGGGCGCAAAGTCCTCCAGCACGATATCCGAACGGGCAACCAAATCGACTAAGAGCTTTTGACCGTCTGGATTGGCGATGTTCAATGTAATGCCGCGCTTACCGGCGTTGAGATATGCGAAGCGCAGGCTGCCCTCCGGGTGAACTTGGCCTTTGGCAAAAGGCGCCTCGCGCCGGGTGGTGTCGCCCGCCGGTGGTTCGACCTTGATAACGTCCATCCCAAGGTCTCGCAGCAGCTTGCCGCAGAACCCGCCCATAGAGGAACTCAAGTCGAGAACGCGGTATTCTGCCAGGAGCGAAGTTGGTGTGTTGGTGCCAGGCATTGGTCAGTTTATTATGCCAGTGTGCTCGTCGCCGAAGATGGAGGATGGAGGATTGAAAATCGCGATACTCTATCCTCGATCTTCCATCCTCGACGGTTATCTTCTGTCAGGCCCTGTGATTCTTGATGATGTGCTCGGCCAAGCGCCAGCGCAAAACTTCCGGCGTGCCCTCGGTAATACGGATGCTGCGCACCTGCCGATACCACCACTCGAGCGGCAGCTCGCGCATCAGTCCCAAGCCCCCGTGCACTTGAATCGAGCGATCGACTACCCGGCTGGCCATTTCGGCGCACTGGATTTTTGTCATATACGACAGCTGGCGCACGTCTTCGCCGCGGTCGTGGCGCCAGGCACACTCGTAAACCATCAGACGGCAGGCATGAAGCTCCATCGCCGAATCGGCAATCATGAACTGGATCGCCTGGCGATCGGACAGCGGCCGGCCGAAGGTGGTGCGGATTTTTGAATACTCGATCATCATGTCGAGGGCGCGCGAGGCGATGCCGACCGGACGCGCGCCATGGCCGCGGATACGCCCTTCTTGAATCCAACTTTGCGCGATGGCGAATCCCTGGCCGATCCCGCCGATGATGTTCGAATCCGGCACGCGCGCGTTTTCGAAAAGAATTTGCCCGGGCGTATCGCCCATCATCGTCGGCCACAAACGCTCCAGCGTGACCCCAGGCGCCTTCATATCGACGATGAAACAAGTCACGCCGCCACGCGCGCGCTTCTCCGGATCGGTGACCGCGATGACCTGGGCGTAATCGGCGTTTTTTGCGCCAGTGATGAAACGCTTGGTGCCGTTGATGATCCAGTGATCGCCGTCTCTTACCGCCCGCGTCTTCATCCCCGCCGGATCGCTGCCGGCATCCGGCTCGGTCTGCGCGAAGCAGATTTTCTTTTCGCCGCGGATGACCGGAAGAAGAAATCGCTGCTTCTGCTCTTCATTGCAGTGAAACAGCACCGGCCTGACTTCCGGTCCGAAGATCGGCGCGTAGCGAAATGGAATCGCCACCGTGCGCGCCACTTCCTCCATGATCACGCATCGGCTCATCAGGTCCAGGCCCGCCCCGCCGTATTCCTGCGGCACGTCGAGCAGCCAAAGACCGATCGCTTTAGCTTTCTCCTGCAGCGGCTTGATATATCGCTCCGGCATGTCTTCGCCTTCGGGACGACACTCATGCTCGAGCGGTATCAGCTCCCGGTCGACGAATTTCCGGACGGTTTCTTTCAGGAGTTGAAGTTCTTCGGGTAGATTGAAATCCACGGATTTCTCAACAAAAAAATTCAGAAGTCAGGAGCCAGAATCCAGAAGCAGGTCCTTACGGATTTATGTCCTACTTCTGAATCCTGACTTCTGTATTCTGACTTCCTACTTGGCGCTGCGGTTGTACTCGCCCAGACCCGGACGGTAGGTCTTTTTGTCGAGAAACTGTTCCATGCCGGTCTCGCGACCCTTTTCCGGATCGGTGAGACGGAGCGCCGTTCCCTTGGCGCTCATGTAATCTTCCGCCTGACCGTAGTCCATATTGCGGCAGTATTTGTAAACTTCCTTGGCCGCGCGCAGCACCTGCGGATTCTTTTTCATTAGTTTGCGCGCAAGACCCACCGTCTCCTCGCGCAGTTTCTCCTTCGGCACGGCGTAATTGATCAGCCTCATCTCGGCGGCTTTTTTGCCGTCGAAAGGATCGCCGGTCATGATGTACCACATGGCGTCGCGATAGGACATCGCATCGGCGATGACACGGCTGACCAAACCGCCCGGGAAAATTCCCCAGTTCACTTCGCTCAAACCGAAAACGGCATCCTCGGCGGCGATGGCAAAGTCGCAGGCGATGAGCGGCGTGAACGCGCCGCCGAAACAGAACCCGTTCACCATCGCGATCGTCGGCTTCGGAAAATAAAAAAGCCGTCGCCAGCGCCACTCCTGCGAAGCCCAGCTTGCTTTGCGCCGTTCGAGCGGATTGTTATCGGTGCCGCGAAAATACTCCCGCAGGTCCTGGCCCGCGCACCAGCTCGGTCCCGCGCCGGTGATAACGAGCACCCCGGTGTCCTTGTCGACCTCCAATTCGGTAATTGCGTCGAGCATGTCATAGTGCAGTTGCGGATTCATGGCGTTTCTCTTCTCGGGACGGTTGAGAATACACCAGGTAATTCCGTCCTCTTTCTCCACTTTGACGGTTTTATAATCCTTCCATAAAGTCGCTGCCACGTTCGATACCTCCTCGATAATTTTGCCCGAGCTTATTCAAGCGCCGAACCGCTTGTCAAGCGACGTGGCTCACACGACGACAGAAAATGAGGGAGCGAGGGAAATCGATTCTAGACAGCGCCGGTTGTCGGCGCGCAGTCGATGATTGGTGTGATGAACGGCCGTCAGATCTTTTCTTAGGATGCTTTACCTTTCCAGATAGTGCGAAATCACTGCCGGCAAAGTTCTAGTATCTATTGGTTTAGGGATGTAGCCATCGCAGCCGGCTGCCAGGATTTTTTCCTCGTCTCCTTTCATGGCATAGGCCGTCAGGCCAAGGACTGTGATGTCGCGAGTATTCGGGTCAGCTTTGAGTCGGCGCGTTAGCTCGAGGCCGTCCATTCCCGGCAGCTGGATGTCCATCAGGATTAATCGCGGGCGAAACACTTTCAAAACCTCCAGCGCCTCCTCGGCGTCGCCCGCGGTGCGCACGGAGTGGCCTTCGCCCGCCAACAATAGACGCGCCAGTTTCAGGTTGACCGGATTGTCGTCAACGATGAGAATTTCGGCGCCGGACATCGCACGTTTCTCCGTTTAAATTCACCGTCTACATTCACTGAGGTCGTCGCTCACAGCTCTTGTACGTTCGTCGATTCGTTTCGCGCCGTCACCCAGGCCGAATTTTTCAGCGCCGCAACCAATTCCGCCGCCGGCGATGGACGGCAGATGTGATACCCCTGGGCGACGTCGCAACCGAGACTCGCAAGACATTCCCAAATTCGCTGGTTTTCGACGCCTTCGGCGACCACTGCCAGACCCAGATTCCGACCGAGATCGATGACCGAGCGAACGATGGCTTCGCTGCGTTGATCGGAGAATAGACCGCCGACAAAGGATTTATCGATTTTGATTTCGTTCACTGGCAGCTTCTGCAGGTACGAGAACGACGAGTAACCCGTGCCGAAATCATCGATGGACAGACGGACGCCGTCATCGCTCAGCCGTTGGAATGCGGTGGTCGTCTTGACGGGATCGGTCATGAGCGATCGTTCGGTGAGCTCGAGGGTCAGCGCGCGCGGCGGCACAGTGGTGGAACGGCAGGCCTGCAGCACGAAATCCGGGAACGTCGGATCTTGCAGATCGCGCACCGCAACGTTCACCGCGACACCGATCTCCAATCCCCCGTCGCGCCAGGCCTGAGCTTGTTTGAGGGCCGTTGTTAAAACCCACATCGTGATGGGATGGATAAGCCCGGCTCTTTCCGCCAAAGAGATGAACTGGTCGGGCGGTACCCAGCCCCGCTTCGGATGGGGCCAACGCAGCAGCGCCTCGACACCGATGGTCTGACCGGTCTTGAAGTTCACTTTGGGTTGATAGTGGAGCGCGAGCCTGTTCTGTTCTATGGCCTCGCGCAGCTCGCCCATTAACGTTAAGAAATCCGGGCCATACGACTCGACATGCGTTGGATAGATGAGATAATCATTGCCTGTTCGCTTGGCGGCCCGTTGAGACATATCCGCATAACTCAAGAGCGTTTCCGCTTCCTCACCGTGCCCACGCAAGATCACGATTCCCATGGTTGCCCGCACGGCGATCGGTAATCCATCAAGCCGAAAAGTCGGTTCAAGACTTTTGAGAATCTCCTTGGCCGTCTCATGAACCACCGTTTCGTCCGGCGCTTCGCCGAACAGCAAAGCGAATTCGTCCGCGCCCAGTCGCGCCGTCACAGCTCGGTCTCGGAAGGTTTCGCTCAGTCGGCTCGCCACTTGGCGCAGCAACAGATTACCGTTGCGGTATCCCAGCGTGTTATTGATTTCTTGAAAATGATCCAAGTTTAGCAGATACAACGCCGAAGGGCCGCCATTGGCGCTCGCCAACTGCAAACGCTCGCTCAAGTGCGCGCGATTGGGCAAATCGGTCAAAGAATCATACGAAGCCAAATACTGCAGCCGGGTTATGGAACGGTTGAGAGCAATCACTTGGCTGATTTCGTTGGTAATAGCCTTTGCGAACGTGATTTTGTCCGTATCCGGCGCCGTCATGTTGGACATCAACGAGACCACTCCCAACCGTTCGGCGCCGGACCAGAGCGGACAAATAATGACGCTATCGTCACGCATATCGGCCAATGATTGCTCGAAGGGTTCCTGGCGAACCAACGGAAACGAAAGCGTGACCGGTTCGGTTTGGAGCATGGCATTGCACAACAAATCTTCGTAGCCGAAAAAAGTCGGTAATGATTTCGCCGCCTCGGCGGAAAAGCCGATCTGAGCAGACAAGTCCAGACGATTTTTCGAGTCGGCGAGAAAGATCGCGCCGCGGGAGAACCCGATAACGTCGAGGCAGCGGGCCAAGATATCGTTCAGCAAAGCCTCATTTCTGACCTTTCCCTTAAAAAAGTTTTCTCCGACACTCGCCAGCACCGAAAGTTGCGCGCTTTGTGCGGCGCAACGCTGCGCCAACTCGGCGCCTAGTTTCGCCTGGCGGTTGAGCTGGTGAGCCAGGCGCTCTTCGTGCACGGCTTGCAGTGTCGCTGGATCACTGGCCGGAGGCAGCGGTGACGCTTCGAGACTTTCGAATAAGGCCTCGATCGCTTCGTGAAAATCAGGCGTTGTTGGCACGAGCGCGTAGGCGCCCACTTGACGCGCCAGCTCTTTATCACCTTCATGCTCGTAAAGGTTACTTCGTAAGACCACCGGGACTTGGGCCAGCTCGGCATTCTCCCGAAGCTTCATGCAAAGCTGAAAGCCGTCCAGACCTGCCATCAATACGTCGGACACGATCGCGTCGGGGTGATTGGTTTGCGCCTTGATCAGGCCATCGTTGCCGTCGCTGGCTGTCGTGACTTGGAAACCGAGATGGCTCAAATACGTCGCAAGGAGTTTGAGCTGTGCAGGCTCGTCGTCGACTACCAAGACACGCCGGTTTCGTCCTCGTTTTTCTTGCTCAGCCACGGCGGAGGACAGATAGCCGCGCACGACACTTACCAGGTGAGCCGGCTCGACCGGCTTGAACAGGTAGTCGGTGAACGGAGAATCTGTGACGCGCATCGCGTCGGCTTTAGCGATGAGGCCGGTGAGGGCCAAGATCGGAATCTTTTCGTCTCTCCGTACGGCCCGCAACTCCCATACGAGATCGAAGCCGTTGAAATCTGGCAGCAAGAGATCCTGCAGCACCAGATCAGGAGTTTCTTCGGCCATCAGCGTCAAACCGGTCCGGCCGTCTGCTGCCTCAATGACCTGATAGCCTTCCGCTTCGAGCGCCACGCGCACCACTTTGCGCGATATGGGATTGTCTTCGATCAGCAATATTTTCTGATTCATTTCTGACTCTCCGAACCAGCAAAGCGAAAAGTTCTAATCGGCCATTTTTCCAATTAATCTCTGATTACGGCGCATCGTGGTTAACGACCATCTTATGAGGCCCTCGGTCCTGACTGCTTTTGAGCTCTGACCGTTGATATTGGCGACTCTTCTCACCTCGCAGAATCATGAACATTCGGAGGCAAATGACGCTGCAATTCCTGCAAGACAGCGTCAATACAGCCGCGGCAGGTTTCGTGTAAGATCAGCTGCGGCCGATTTATCCGCACCGTTTGGTTTTCGATTTCGTCCAGGTTCTTGTTGTGTCATGCAAGCAATCCCCTTAGCAGTCGTGCGTCGTGATTCCTTCCGGCTAAAGTTCGCGTGTCTCCGGCGGGCGAGATTTCTGGCTTTCGCCAGCTGGGCCGACATAGCGCTGTAACTCCTGCAAGACAGCTTCGATGCTAAAACCAGACTTCACTGCAATGGATTGAGCGGAATTCCTAAGCCGCTGCAGATCGTAAGCTGTAATATCCTTGCTGGTCCAAACAACCACCGGCGTTTCTTTGCAAGTGGACAGCTCCCGAAAGCGCGTCAGAAATTCAAACCCGTCGATCTCAGTCATAACGAGATCGAGCACCACAGCGCTGAATTTCGATTCCACGGCGGCTTCAAGGGCGCTTTGGGCGCTCGCGTGGCAAACCGCTTCGTAACCGCTGGTTTGAAGCACGGCCTGGGCCATCTTCAGAGTATTCGGGTCGTCGTCTACGACGAGGATTCTCTTCTTGCCGCTGGTGTCGACACGGGTATATTTGAGCGCATCCAACAATGCCTCGGGCGCGATGGGCTTTGTGAGAAAGTCGTTTACTGAAAATCCCTTGGCGACTTCTTTTTCGGCGACGACCGTCGCCACGATCACCGGTGTTTGCTGGTTGGGTCCTGCTGCCCGCACCGCGCGAAGAACTTCCCAACCACCCACGTCGGGCAAAATCAGATCCAAGATAATGGCCGTAAACTGATCCGCTTGCGCTTTGCCGATGCCTTCGGCTCCCGTCACCGCGCTCTGCACGACATAGCCGGCGTCACCGAGTATCTTGGCGAGCCAATGCCGATCGGTTTCGTTGTCTTCGATCACTAGAACGCTTGGCGCGCCGCCGATCGCCAGTGAGGTGGGCCGATCCTGAATCGGTGACTGTCCTTTCGCTTGCGCATGGCACGGCAAGATCGCCGCGAAAACGCTCCCCTGTCCCACCTTGCTCTGAACGCTGACTCTGCCGCCCTGCCCTTCGACGATCTTTTTGGTCAACGCCAAACCAAGGCCCGTCCCTTGATGTTTCTTCGTGGTGGTGGGCTCGAGCTGTTGAAACTCGACGAACAGCTTGTCGATGTCTTCCGGGTTGATTCCCTCACCGGTGTCCTCGACTTCCAAACGGAAAAAATCGGACTGCGCCGGTACTCCTCGCACGGCGATGCGTCCGCCTTCAGGAGTGAATTTGATTGCGTTGGAGAGATAGTTATAGAGCACCTGCTTTAGTTTGGCTGGATCGATGACCAATTGTTCCACGGTCTGAGCGACTTGGACTTCGACTGAGAGCCGTTTGCTCGCCGACAGAGTCTGTAGAATCTGTGTGACTTCCTTGATTAATTTTGTCAGACTCACCGGCTCTGGGTTGAATTCCATTTTGCCGGCCTCAACCTTGGCTAGGTCGAGGACAGCGTTGATTAATTGCAGCAGATGTTTGGAGCTGCCGAGAATATCGCCGAGGTATTCTTGATGCTGTGTGGAAACCGCGCCGGCCTTGCCGTCGTGCATGAGTTGGGCAAATCCGATGATCGCGTTCAGTGGAGTTCTTAATTCGTGCGACATGTTCGCCAAGAACTCACTTTTCAAGCGGTTGGCCTGCTGGACGACGCGATTCTGCTCTTGCAGCTCCCGGTTGGCGCTCTCCACCTCCGCACTCCGCTTAGCGAGTGCCGCGGCCATTTGATTGAACGCATGCCCGAGCTCGCCCAACTCATCTTTGCGAATTAATTTGACTCGCCTGCTTAAATCACCAGCGGAGAAGCTGCTGGCTGCTTCCCGAAGCTCGGCCAATGGTTGGGTCACGTGGCGCACAAGCGACGCGGCGCTGAGCACGGTGACCAACAGCATCGCGGCCATCAAAATCGTACTGTCTCGCGCTGCATCCGTGACCGGCGCGAATACTTCGCTGCTCGGCTGGGAAATCATGATGCTCCAGGGGAGGTACGGCACCGGAGCAAAAGAGATCAAAGTCACCTCGCCGGCGTTGTTCTTAGTCTCCACCGCTCCGCGCTCACCCCTTAATAACTGAGTGATTGCTTCAACTTTTCCCGAGACCGGCTGAAGCACTTGTTTTGTGTCGGAATGGGCTAAGATGATGCCCCCACTGCGGCGGTCGAGCAACGAAGAAAGTGCGTGAGAACCAGGTCTCAGTGGCGTAATTGTTTGCTTGAGCGTGGATAATGAGATGCTACCGAGAATCACTCCCCGCACAGTGCCTTTGTAACTGAGGATCGGTACAGCATAGGGGACTACCGGACGTCGCGTCGCTGCGGAGATTCCGGGGTTCCCGAGCAAGGACTTACCGGATTCGATAATCTGTTTGAACCAATCGTGATCACCGCGACTTTGATTGCTAGCAGCCAAAGAGATGCCGCTGGCGCGGACGATTCCGCGGACATCATGTAGGCTGGCGTTGTCTATTTCTGTGTGTACACGAAGAAACTCACGCAAGAAGGGCTCGGCCTCACTGTAGTCACCACTACTAACCGAGTATGTGACAATCGAACTTTTCGCGAGGAATTCGACACTTTCCTGAATACGGCGGACATAATTCCGAACAAACGCCGCGGCGAGGGTAACGTTGGCCTCGTTGTTGGTAATAATTTGCTCGCGCAGTCGGTGGTGGCTCTCATAGAATATTGCCGCGCTGACCAAAATTCCCGTCGATAACACAGCCGCTACGACAACTGCGGTAAATTTCGGTGCAAGGCCGAAGCGATACATCTTGATTATCGCCATTGAGCCACCAACGGGAGAAAGAAATTTTTGCTAGCTTTACTTTGTTGGCGTATGCAACGTCTTCTTCGACCCAATGAAACTGCCCCCTTCAGCCTGAAAAGATCGAGTCGAGATTAGAATACTTGTCAACAAATGACATGCCGGTGCGCGAGACAAACAATGGCCGGAACCGGCGCGTGCTTATGGTAGCAACGCCCATGCCGGTCAATGACAAACTTGGTTAGAGGCGAGAGAATGTTAGATTATGACAACAAGGGACACCGAGCGCTGTTAACTACTTAATTTGACTAGATAGTGAAAATCTAAACCGGAGCAGATAAAACTACAGAAATCAGATAAGTTCTGAGCCTGCCCAAACGGGATAACAATCTTGAACACTGTAGGGTGGTAGTGTCGAAGTTTTAACAGGAAACCTCCCCAGTGGTGATAAAAATAGTCGACCGATCGCAATCATCTCTGGTAGAGCGACTTTACAAACGCGCTTTGATCGATTTCCTTCAGCAAACTTTCGTCGACAAAAGATTTCGGGTCGGCAGACTTGGCTTTGGGATTGTCCTTCTCGACGAATCCAAGCACGGTTTCGACGCCGCGCATGGATGGGTAAGGCATCGCCTCATAATATTTGGCGTTGAGCAGGTCAAAGGCCTTTTCCAGATTGCGCTCCTGATCGGCGCCGAGCCGCAACTTTTTCTTCACCACTTCGAGACTGTCTTTTCGATTCTGCTTGAAGAAGGCAATGCCTTCCAAATAGCCCTTGAGAAAGCGCGTGACTTTATCACGATTGCCTTTAACATAATTTCGTGTGGTGGCGATCATAGTCTGAAGGTAATAGATGTCCGTGTCCGCGAGATCGAGCAAGACCTTGTAACCACGATCTTCCGCCACGAACATGGAAGGGATCGTAATCACCGCGGCGTCGAGCCCGCCCTTGTCCAGGCTTGCGAGCATGTTGGGCGACGAGCCAACCTGCAATATCTGCACGTCTGTTGGAGTCATGTTCCATCGTTTCAAAATCATCAGTAATACCGAATGAGACACTGCCCCGATGCGAGTGACGCCGACTCTCTTACCTTTGAGCTCAGCCGGAGTTTTGATGTCGGGACGCACCATGATTCTTTGGAGACCCTTATTGACAACGCCGGCAATCATCACCGTATCGCCGCCTTGCAATGCAGCGGCGACGAGCGCGTCTCCGGCAGAGGCGACCAACTGAATGTCGTTGGCGAGCAGCGCGCTGATTCCCGCGGCACCGCCCTGGCCGGTCACAATCACTTCAGCGTCGATACCATGTTTGCGAAATAATCCCTTCTGCTCGGCGATCCATACCGCGCTGTGCAACGCGCTCACCGAGCTCAACCCCATGCGCATTTTATCCTGCGCGTTAGCAAACGTAGTAGCCGTAGCCATGCCGAGTAAAACCATCAAACATGCCAAGCGCGTAAGTTGATCCATGTAAACTGCGTTGGCTTTTCTAATTTTCTGTCTCATGCCTCGTGCCTTTTGGTCCACGTCTTATTTTTTGCCGATTTGCGCCAGCGCTTGTTTGAGATAACTTTGGTCGATGTACTTCGATGGTTGCGGCAACGGCTCCTTGAGAATGCCCTGCTCTGCGGTGATCTTGATTAGCGTGCGCACACCCTCAACACTCAGATCGGCGTTGCGGTCCCAGATCCGCTTTTTCCAGTTGTAGTCCGATGCGTATCGGCAGTGTTCTATGCTAATCGTCATTTCCTTCGAGAGAAAAGCGCAAGCGGGCTCGCGGTTGTCTATCATCCAGCGCATGGTCGAGACCATCGCTTTTATGAAGCGCACGACTACTGGCCGGTTTTTCTCCGCCCATGACCGTTTGACAATATAGACGTTGAACTGAAAGTTGGGCTGGTCATCAGCGAAGTAACCGATGATATTGAAACCTTGTTGCTTGGCGACGAGATCGAGCGGCACCCCGACCGGCGCCGAGGAAATCTGCCCCGATGTCAGCGCTTGATAACGGTCCGAAGCGCCGCCGATGTTGAGCAGGCTATAATCGCGTGGGTATTCGAGGCCGTGCGTTTTGAGGACCAGCCGGAGCGCGAAGCCCGTGCCCGATGTAAGTGTCTGCGTGCCGATCGTCGTGCCGCGCAGATCGGCGTAGATTTTGTACGGCTTGCCGCCGATCATGCTGAGACCGAGACCGTTAATTAACCCACCGATCATTGTAATATCCGCGCCTCTCTCGTTGGCACTGATGAGCGTGTCGACCGTCGCGTTGGCAACGTAGATTGAATCGGCGGTCAGCGCTTGAATGGTCAGCGGCGAGCCCCGCATGGTGACTATCGGCACGTCCAAGCCTTCGCGCTCGAAGAAGCCCATCTTTGAAGCAACCCAAAGTGGTCCGTAGCTTAGAGTTTTCGACGATTCCCCGATCGGAAAGCGCACTTTTTCTTGCGCAAAGCTCGCGCTCGACAAAAGCGCGATGAATAGGACGATCAAAGTAACAGCAAATAAATGTCCGATCGCTTTACCCCTTGCCATACTACATCCTATCCTCGATCAACGAATCTTGCCGTCACTCCACACTCCATCCGAAAATCATTTGATTTCTTTTATCACGCACAGCGTATTCCGCCCCGTCCACATTGGTAGAAATACCGAATGTCGATGTTTACCGCCGAGCACGACGACCATGACGTCTTCCGGCTTGCTGGAAAGATGGACCACGCCGTCTGGAGTCACGTGCGGTGCATCTCTTAACAACTCCTCGTCGCTCTTATGTCCTTTGCGGCGCGCCGGGATCTCTGAAAACTTGAGCGCGGCGTGTTGCCAGAGATAATCTTTAACTTGCTTCTTAGTGATTCCATCCCGCGCCATGATCTCCGCGTCTTCTACACCTAATGCGATCAGCGGCGTGCCGCCGCCGAAGCTACCGACATCAAGGTGGCTCACGCCATGATGCATCTTAATGACTTCGGCGAGGGATGACAGCGCCTGTTCACCGCGATTGCCCGCAGTGTGCATTGGCAAAAATCCATTGATGCCGAACACGGTTACTGTGCTTTGTTCCGGCTTGAAACCAAATTCGACGTGATAAGGTTCCCACGGACTCTTTTCTTGATTCTCACCGAAGCACATCGTGTATTTTCCCGGCCAGCCAAACGTCGAGCGATCGGTATCGCCGGGATAACCGCCGCCGACTGTGATCAAGATTAACCGAATCGCCCGGCCAATCGTTGCGTTAGAGCGAAAGCCGGGACCGAACACACCCGCGTCGCAATTTACATCGAGTTGTTTTCGAACAGGTCCGTTCAGCAGCAATGCTGGTCCAACATAACCGGTGGTCGCCTGAACGCCGTAAAGATTGAAGCGTGGCTCGCAGATCGCTTCAACAGCCGCGATGATCGCTGGCAGATATTCCGGCAAGCAGCCCGCCATCACGGCGTTTATGGCAATCTTCTCAATCGTACATCGAGCCCACTTGGGCGGAATCGACCCAATGACCTCCTGGGGATCACGACTCGTCGCATCGAGCATTCGCGTCACCCGTTCCGCCGTCGGCGGCACGATGGGCAGGCCATCGCTTAATTTTTCTCTGCAGAACCAATCATTGACGGCTTCCCAGCTATCTTCGACTTCGATGAGGGGGGAGGTAAGGGTTGGCATCAACATAAACTCCAAATGAAATCGTTCACAGCAGAACTTGCGAAGTACCTCTTCCCTTTGACGTCTTCCTCCTTCCCCCTTGCGGGGAAGGATTGAGGTAGGGGGTGCTTTGTAACTTTTCGATGATCACGTTCATGACTTCGTCTATTCTCCTCAACACATCATGATTCCAAAATCTCAGGACAACAAACTCTTGGTCATGCAGCCAAGCATCTCTTTCTTTATCGTAATTCGCATTTTCAGCGTGCTGTCCGCCATCAACTTCAACCACCAATCGTTTTTCCAAACATACAAAATCGACAATATAGGGTCCCAAAGGTTGTTGTCGGCGAAATTTTAGCCCCTCAACCTGCCAGAAACGAAGTTTCCGCCAAAGTAACCGTTCTGCGTCCGTTGGATTTTTCCTCAGTTGCCGAGCTCGTGTTTCTATGTGCGTCCATACCCCCTATCCTTACCTTTCCCCGCAAGGGGGAAAGGAACTGCATCGCTTCGGTCCTCAAGCTAGGCTACAGTCCAAATTTAAAGCAGACCCGCTCCCCAACGCACTCTGCCTTCATCCCGCCGCTCCCAGCGTCAACTTCCGGTTCACCTCATCCACCGCCCCTTCCGCGTCCGCTCGATGCTCACCAGGTCGCGCGCCGCCGCTCGGGTGGTGCGGAATTTCGATCAGTGGAAGCTTCGCGATACCAAAAAACTTTGCTTCCGTGCGCCCCAACTCCATGAAGATCGACT
>Ga0114129_10006309_pt1 | contig 16816 bp, 13 predicted proteins | sample RhiMetdeltSRZDD1_FD_80071 | JGI IMG/M metagenome (GOLD analysis project Ga0114129, IMG submission 80071) | Populus rhizosphere microbial communities from Tennessee, USA - Rhizosphere MetaG P. deltoides SRZDD1 (version 2) (version 2) | ecosystem: Host-associated > Plants > Roots > Rhizosphere >... | reverse complement strand
GGGTGTCGCGTCTTCCGCGCTGAGCGCCTCGAGGTCCGCCAGCACTTGCTTGACCCGCGCCAGCTCGACGCGGCGGAAGAACGCCTTTGCCGTCTCGCCCGCGGCCGCGTCGCTGCGGTAGAGACCGACCAGCCGCTCCAGCGCCTCGCCTGTCCGTCGCGCCGGCACCTTGGCCGCGATGCGGGCGAAGTGGGCGCGACCGTCCGTGACCCCGCCGCCCACCATCACGAAGTACTGGGGAACGGCGCGGCCCTCGAGCTTGCGTACGCTGCCCTGGAAGCCGATCCCGGCAACGTGGTGCTGGCCGCAGCCGTTCGGGCAGCCGCTGATCTTGATGTTCAGGTCGGAGGCGCTTTCGGCGAGTCCCGGGCGGGCCGCGACGTGCTCCTGGAGCAAACGGGCGAGACCGCGCGACTGCGTCACAGCGAGTCGGCAGGCTTCGGCGCCTGGACAGCTCACGGGGTCGGCGATCGTGCCGGCATCGGCATGGCCGAGGCCGGCGGCGGCCAGCTGGCGATGAAGCTCGGGCACCGCGGCCTCGGGAACCCACCGCAGCAGAAGGTTCTGCTCGTGGGTGGTGCGCAAGGTGCCGTCTGAGAAGGAAGCCGCGAGATCTCTCAGCACCCGTAGCTGCGCGCTCGTCAGGTCGCCGAGCGGGACGCTGACCGTCGCGATCACGTAGCCCGCCTGCTTTTGCGGGCGGACGTTGGTCCTCGCCCAGCGTGCGAGCCCGCCTGCGCCACTGAGCACGGGCTCGACCTTCGGCGTGAAGCCGGGGCCGCGCGTCTCGGTCGCCGCGGCGCGCGCCGCAGTCTCGACGAGCGTCGGGGCCGCGGGACGGGGCCACTCGGGCGCCGTCTCGACGGGCGGGTTCTCGGGATCGAAAGGCAGCCGCGTCCCACCCTCGGCTCGCACCGCGTCGAGGCTGCGCTCGAGCTCGGCGCGCCACGCGTCCCAGCCCATCTCCCGGATCAGGAACTTCATCCGGTTCCGCTGCTTGTGCTTGTAGTCCCCGCGCGCGGCGTAGAGGCGCAGGATCGCGTCGGCCAGGTCCAGGATCTCGCCGGCGGGCAGGAATTCGAACAGCACCTGGCCGGACGTGGGCAGGATCGAGGTGCCGCCGCCGACGCTCACGCGGAAACCGCGCCGCGCCGAGCCGTTGACGTGGCGAAGCGCGCGGAGGCCGATGTCGTTGATCGCCGCGAAGGCGTGGTCCTCGGGGCAGCCCTCGAAGGCGATCTTGAACTTGCGCGGCAGTCGCGAGCTCAAGGGCTGCCGCAGCAGGTGGCGTGTCAGCGCCTCGGCGTAGGGGGTCACGTCGAAGACCTCGTCCGCGGCGACGCCGGCGTAGGGGCAGGCCGTGATGTTGCGGACGGCGCTGCCGCAGGCCTCGCGCGTCGTGAGCCCGGCCTCGGCCAGCCGCCGCATCACGAGCTCGACGTCGTGGAGGCGCAGGAAGTGGAGCTGGAGATTCTGGCGCGTCGTGAGATGACCGAAGCCGCGCGAGTAGCGCTCGGCCACGTCGGCGAGCGCTTCGAGCTGATCGCCGTCCAGGATGCCCTGGGGAATCCGGATCCGCAGCATCTGCGCGTCGCCCGTCTGGCGCTGGCCGTAGGTGCCGCGTACCAGGCGGAAGGCGCGCCACTCGTCCGGGCTGAGCTCGCCGCGCTCGTAGCGCTCGAGGACGGAGACGAACTCGTCGATCTCGCTCTCGTCCGCGAACGAGAGGCGGGTGCGGCCGAAGGTCTTGGCCTCATCGAGTGAGTGCACGTGCGTCTCCTTCCAGCTCTTCCGGCTGTGCGACGCTCGCGGCCAGCGTCACGACCTCGCCCACCACGATCGTGCCCGGCGCGTCCGCCACGGCCTCCGGAACCGGCGCATCTCCGAGCTCCCTGAGCGATCCCGTCCAGCTGTAGGCCCGGGGCGTTCCCGCAGCGATCAGCAAGGCAGCAGGCGTGGCGGCTGCCCAGCCCCGCCCGAGCAGGAACGCCGCGATCTCGCCCCGCTCGCCTTTGCCCATCAGCACCACCACGGTCGCGGCGTTCGGCGCCAAGCTGCCGAGGACTGGCTGCCAGGCGGTCTCGGCGTGTCCGGCCACGACGGTGAAGGCCGAGGCGAGACCACGGTGCGTCACGGGGATCCCCGCGAGAGCCGGGGCGGCGAGGGCGGAGCTGATGCCGGGCACGACTTCGTGGGGGATGCCCGCCGCCCGCAGCGCCAGGACTTCCTCGCCGCCGCGACCGAACACGAACGGATCGCCGCCCTTGAGGCGCACCACGTGCTTGCCCCGCCGCGCCGCGCGGATCATCAAGCTGTGGATCGTCTCTTGGCGGAACGCGCCGCGCCCCGCTCGCTTGCCCACAGAGAAGCGCTGGGCCCGGGGCGCGAGCGCCAGCACCTCCGGCGAGACGAGGGCGTCATAGAGCACGAGGTCAGCCGAGGCGAGCACACGCACCGCGCGCACGGTGAGCAACTCAGGATCGCCCGGCCCGGCACCGACGATCGAGACATGGCCGGTCATGCGCGCGCCTCGCCTGCGGCATAGAGCCGGTTCAGCTCCTCGAGCAGTGCCGGGCGGCGACGCTCGAGGGGAATGCCGGCCGCTTTCTGACGCGCGCGGAGCGTCGTCGCCGCCTCGACCCAGGCCGCGACGTCGTCGGGCAAGGTCGCCTCGAGCGCCTCGCGCAGAAGTCCGGCGAGGGCGGGGGCCTGGCCCTCGGTGGACACCGCCACCAGCACGCCGCCCTTGCGCACGACGCCGCCGAGGTAGGCCGACGCCGAGCCCGGGTCGTCCACTGCGTTGACGAAGACTTGCCTTGCTTCCGCGGCCCGGGCCACCTCGCGATTCACCTCCGGCGTCGCCGCGGCGATCACGAGCCAGACGTCCTCCAGATCGGCGGCCGCGAAGCCACGGCGCTCGATGGAAACGCCGCTCGCCGCGATCTCCGGGTGGACCTCGGGAGCGACGACCCGCAGCCGCGCCCCGGTCTCGAGCAGCGCCCCGAGCTTCGAGCGCGCGACCACGCCGCCGCCCACGAGCAGCACGCTCTTGCCCTCGAGCTTCAGGAAGACGGGGAAGAGGCCGCTCACGACGCGGCCTCGAGCACCGCGGGCTCGAGCAGCCCGCGCTCGTCGAGCGCCGCGAGGATCCGGCCCAAGCTCTCGCCGACGGATTCGCGATCGGTGCGGACGACCGCGTCCGCTGCGGCCGGCGGCTCGTATGGATCGGACACTCCGGTGAAGTGCTCGATCTCGCCGCGGAGCGCCTTGGCATACAGCCCCTTCACGTCGCGGGCGGTCAGGCTCTCGATCGTTGCCTCGGCGTAGACCTCGACCACCGGCACGCCGTCCGCCTCGGCCAGCCGGCGCACTTCGGCCCGGGTCTCGGCATAGGGCGAGATCGCCGCCGTGATCGCCACGACTCCGTTTCTCGCCAGGAGCCGCGCCACGTAGCCGATCCTGCGGATGTTGGCGTCCCGGTCCTCGCGCGAGAAGCCGAGGCCCTTGGACAGGTAGCTGCGCACCTCGTCGCCGTCCAGCACCTCGACCGGCCGCTCGTTCTCGAGCTCGAGGCGCAGCGCCTGCGCCAGTGTGGACTTGCCCGCGCCGGAAAGCCCAGTGAACCAGACGATGAAGCCTGCATTCACGCGGCGGACGGGCGGGGCGGGGGCGACCGCGCCGTCCGAGTAGTGCTGGCGCAGGATCTCGGCGATCTCGGGACGCGTGAACTTCCTGGGCAGCCGCCCGCCGCCGCGCAGGATCTCGCGCACCTTGGTGCCAGACAGCTCCAGGCGCGACGCACGGTCGTGCGGGCAGGTGCGCGGTGAGGCGAGCGCGTCGCACGCGAGGCAATGGAAGGTGGGCTCGAAGCGCAGCGGCGTCACCCCGACTTCCTCGGGCGAGAAGCGGTCGAAGATGTGCTGGGCGTCGTAGGGTCCGTAGTAGGAGCCGACTCCGGCATGGTCGCGTCCGACGATCAGGTGCGTGATGCCGTAGTTCTTGCGCACCAGCGCGTGGAACAGGGCCTCGCGCGGGCCGGCGTAGCGCATGGCGGCGGGAAAGGCGGCGAGCAAGGTGCGATCGGCCGGGTAGTAGCTCTCGACGAGCGCCTCGTAGGCGGCGAAGCGCACGCCGGCGGGAACGTCGTCGCCCTTGGTCTCGCCGACGAGCGGGTGCAGCACCAGGCCGTCGCTCTGCTCGAGCGCGAGCTTGGTCAGGTGCTCGTGGGCGCGGTGGATCGGGTTTCTGGTCTGGAAGCCGGCGACCCGCCGCCAGCCGCGCTCGGCGATGCGGGCGCGGAGCTCTTGCGGCGTGAGGCGGAAGCGGGCGAACGGCAAGTCGTCGGGAAGCGGCAGCACCTGCACGGGTCCGCCCACGAGAGTGGCTGGGCGCGCAAGCAGGTATGCGACCCCGGGGTGGGCCGGGTCTTCCGTGCCGTAGACCTTGCGCGCCTCTTCGAGCGGGTCGCGCGTGAAGACGTGCGCCACCTCGATCACGCCCCAGAGGCGACCCTGTGCGTCGTGAAGCGCCGCTTCGTCTCCAGGGGCGAAGGCTTGGCCGTCCACGGCCAAGGTGAACGGCAGCGGCCAGAGCGTCCCGTCGGCGAGCCGCAACCGCTCGAGGACGCTCGCGTAGTCGTCCGGCCCGAGGAATCCGTTGAGCGGGCTCGCAGCCCCCGTCGCAACGAGCTCCAGATCCGCGAGCTCGCGCGCGTCGAGCGTGAGCTTGGGGAGCGGGGCCGCGCGCCGGCGCAAGGCCTCCGCGTCGCGACCCGGGACGATGCGGTTGACGAGCACACCCCCGTGGGGGCGGACGAGAGCGTTCTCGGCAAGGGACAGGGACATGGCTCAGGCTCCTTCGGGTCGGGCGAGGCGCAACGGAAGAGCCTGGCCCTCGGTTCGTGAGTGCAGCCCGCACTCGGTCTTTCGGGCTCCGCGCCAGCGTCCGGCGCGCGGGTCTTCGCCGGGGACCACGGGGCTCGTGCACGGCTCGCAGCCGATGCTCGGGTAGCCCCGGGCGTGGAGGGCGTTGACGGGGACGTGCTGCGCCGTCAGGTATCCCCACACCTCGTCGTGCGTCCAGCTCGCGAGCGGGTTGAGCTTGACGAGTCCGAAGCGCTCGTCCCATTCCACGACCCGCGCCGAGGCACGCGCGGGCGTCTGCTCGCGCCGGATCGCAGTCACCCAGGCGTCGAGGCCCGAGAGCGCCTGCCGCAGCGGCTCGAGCTTGCGCAGCGCGCAGCAGCGATCGGGGTCGCGCTGCCAGAGGCTGTCGCCGTGCTGTGCGGCCTGCTCGTTGAGCGTGATCGCCGGGCGCACCGCGCGGATCGTCAGGCCGTAGCGCTCCTCGAGCCGACGCCAGAGCGCGTAGGTCTCAGGGAACAGCACGCTCGTGTCGAGCGTGAAGACCTCGATCGCCAGGCGATGGCGCGCGATCAGGTCGACGATCACGCAGCCCTCTGCGCCGAAGCCGGTGGCAAAGGCGACCCGCGGCGCGAAGCGCTCGGCGGCCCAGGCGAGCGTTTCCGCGGGCGGGCGCGCCTCGAGCCGCCGCGCACTGTCCGCGATCTCATTTGCCTCTAGCCCAATCGCCAAGAAGAACGCTCCTGCCTCGGCGGGCGCGCCGCATTGGCTCACGTCCGGCCCCGCGCGCCCGCACAGAGGGCCGGAAATGAAAAGGCCCGGGGAGCTCGTCCCGGGCCTTCGCGGCGGCTGGTCTTGGTGGGGGTTTCTAGGAGTCGCTGAGCGCGCGCACGCGAGCGCCGGGGGTCACCCGGGCCTGGCTACAACAACACATCAAGCGCGCGTGCATCTTGAGACCAACGTTAGGTGCGCGAGTTGGTAGTGTCAAGAGCTTTCCGACATCGAGCCCTCGCATGGAAGGCATGCTGGATTGAACTGGATCCAATATGCTGCACGCACTGTTGTTACGCGACGGCTTACGCTCACGGCTGGTCGCCCCGCACCTTCGCCGCCACGTTCGCGAGGAAGTCGAGCACGACCACGACCTCGGTTCGTCTTCCCGCATGGTCCTTATCCGCGGGCTCGATCATCAGGAAGCGGCCGTCCGCGAACACGTCGTAGCCCGTGTGGCTGCCGGACTGGGGATTCTCGAAGCGGTCCGCAAACAGCGGGCTCGGGACCGACACGGCCGTCGTGGGACCGGGCGTGAAGGCGACCGCCTGGACGGATCCTCCGCCGCGGAAGAAGATCGATCGCCCGTCGCGCGACCAGAGCGGCTGCGTGCCGCCGCTCGTCGAGACCTGCAGCTTTCCGCCCGGCTCCGGGAACGACTGGAGATAGACCTCGTCGCGCCCCGATTCGTCCGAGACGTAGGCCACGTGGCGGCCGCCCGGGGCGATCCGGCCGCTGTGCTCCCGGAAGCGCGTCTTCACGAAGGGCTCGGCAGATGGTGTACTGCCGAGCCGGAGCCGGTAGAGGTCCGGCCCCGTCTGCGGGTCCTGGATCTCGAGGAGCAGCATCGTTCCGTCGGGTGACCAGTCGTTGACGTGCAGATGCGCGTCCGTGGTCCACAGCAGCTCCTCGCCACCGCTCGCGTCCGCGGCGCGGCGGTAGATGCCGCGGGCCACCTCGGCGCGCGAGGCCGTCCAGACGACGAAGCGCCCGTCGCGCGACCAGACGGGGGTCTCGTCCTCGCCCGGATCGCTCGAGAGGCGCATCAGCGAACCCCGCGCCTGGTCCGCAACCCAGACGTCGTTCTGGTTCCCCTGCAGGTGGACCGCGACCAAGGTGTTGTCCGGCGACAAGCGCGGGTCCGAGAAGAAGCGCGGCTCGGTGGCGAGTGCCGTGGCCGCGCCGGCCGCGCTCACCGCCACGAGGCGCGTGGGCGTGGAGTCCGACAGGTCGGGCATGTAGGCAAGCGTGCCCTGGTCGGAGAGCGCGAAGAAGTACTCGTCGTAGACGTTCAGGTCCCGGAGCTCTTCGACCACCACCGGGCTTCCGCTCGTGCGACGCGCGCGCAGGTTGAAAGCGACCGCGTTCAGCCCACTGCCGCTCGCGAACACCAGGTGCCCCGACGGCGCGTAGTGGGCAATGCCGCCCGGGAGCACGGAGCTCGAATCGTCGCGCTCGAGAGAGCGCACGAAGCTCTCGGCGCTCGCGTTGGCTCCCACACGCATGCGAGCGTAGAGAAACGACCGGCCGTCCGGCAAGAACTGCGGGTAGCCAAAGCTGAAGCCCGCCTGCGGCGCCACCAGGGTCACCACTTCGCCGCCGCCGGCCGTGACCCGCAACACCCCCGCGAAGCCCGCGCCCACCAAGATGGTCCCGTCCCGCGCCCAGCTCGCGCTGCCTGCGATGGGGGCGATCGTCGAAACACCTCCGCCGCGCAGGTGGACCTTCTTGAGCGAGCCGCTCGCGGAGAAGCCGAGCCACTCACCGTCCGGCGAGAAGAAGGGTTGGGTGCCCTCCTCGGTGCCCGGGATCGCGACCGCACCGAGCGAGTCCAGAGCGCGGAGGTAGAGCCGCTGGTCCGAGGCGTAGACGAAGCGCGTGCCGTCGGGCGCAAGCGCCAGGGCATGTCCCTGCCCGGTCGTGTTGTGACCCGCGGGCAGCGGGTGGACGAGGCGCACCAGGCGCGGCGGCTTGGTCGGCTCCGGCAGGATCGCCCGGCCCGCCACGGCGCCGAGCGCCGCGGCGGCGAGCGCGGCCACACCAACCACGACGGGCGTCGGGCCGCGACGCGGCTGTGCTTCCGGATCCTCGGCGTCGGCCGCTCCAGCGCTTTGGGCGCTCTCGAGCGCCAGGCGTGCCTCGCCGATGTCGCGTAGCCGCCGCTTCGGGTCGCGCTCCAGGCAGCGCTCGAGCAGGCGGCGGACGCTGGGCGGCGTTGCCGCGGGCAGACCCGCCCAGTCGGGCTCGGTCTTCAGCACGGCCGCCAGCACGTCGCTCACGGTCTCGCCCTCGAAGAGTCGGCGTCCCGTCAGCATCTCGTAGAGCAGCACACCGAACGACCAGATGTCCGAGCGCTTGTCGACGGAGCGTCCGCGCGCTTGCTCGGGCGACATGTATGCGGCGGTGCCGAGGATCAGGCCGGCGGCGGTGCCGGTGTGGGCGAGTGTCGGGGACTGCGAGAGCGCGGCGCTGCCCGAGATGGCGTCGCCGCTTTCGCCGCTCCATGCCTTCGCGAGGCCGAAGTCGAGCACCTTGACCTTGCCGTCGGGCGTCAAGGTCACGTTCGCCGGCTTCAAATCGCGGTGCACGATGCCGTGCTCGTGGGCCTCCTCGAGCGCCTCGGCGACCTGGCGGGCGACCGCGATCGCCTCGTCGATCGGCAGTGGCCCCAGCGCGAGGAGCGCTTTGAGATCCTGGCCTGGGACGAGCTCCATCGCGAGCAGCCGCTCGCCGCCCACGTCCTCCAGTCCGAAGAGGGTGGCGATGTTCGGATGCTGCAGCGAGGCGAGCAGCTTGGCCTCGCGCTCGAAGCGGGCCAGCCGTTCGGGGTCTGACGCAAACCCATCCGGCAGCCGCTTGAGTGCGACGTCGCGCCCGAGGCGAGTGTCGGTGGCCCGAAACACCTCGCCCATTCCGCCCGCTCCGAGCGGCGCGACGATGCGATAGGCACCCAACTGATCACCCGCGGCCAGGCTCATGCTCGCTCCCGATCAACTGTCGCAAGGCTGCGGCATTCTATTCGATGGGGCAGCCGGGACTGTCCGCCTCGATGACGGCCATAATTCGGCAATGCGAACGACGTGGCCAAGGCTCGATCCGGCCCGCCAGGCCCTGATCGAGGAGACGCGCCAGCTCACGAGCGAGGTGGCCGGCCGGCTCGAGGGCCTCGGCGTCTCGGAGGCGACGCGCAAGGCGCTGTCCGACTCCCGGGGCCAGCTCGCGCAGCCGTTCCTGCTCGTGGTGGTGGGCGAGTTCAACGCCGGCAAGAGCGCGTTCATCAACGCGCTCCTCGGCGCGCGCGTGCTCGAGGAGGGCGTGACGCCGACCACGTCTCGCGTGGGGATCCTCCAGTACGGAGCCGTGCTCGCCGAGCGGATGCGGGCAGACGGGATCTCGGAGACCAGCGCTCCCGTCGAGATCCTGCGCGGGCTACAGGTCGTGGACACTCCCGGCACCAACGCCGTGCTGCGCGAGCACGAAGCGCTCACTCGCGACTTCCTGCCGCGCTCGGACCTCGTGCTCTTCGTCACCTCGGCCGACCGCCCCTACGCGGAAAGCGAGCGCGCCTTCCTCGAAGCGATCCGCCAATGGGGCAAGAAGATCGTCATCGTCCTCAACAAGGCCGACCTGCTGAAGACGAAGCAGAACGAGGCCGAAGTGATCGCATTCGTGCGCGCGCACGCCTCCCGAACGCTGGGCGTCGCCCCCGAAGTGGTGGCGGTCTCCGCGCTCAAGGCGCTCGAGGCGCGCGAGCGTGGCGACGCACCAGCCCTCGAAGCGAGCGGTCTTCCCGCCTTCGAGGCCAAGGTCATGGCGACGCTCGACGAGGCAGAGCGCTTTCGCCTCAAGCTCCAGAGCCCGCTAGGCGTCGCGCGCCGGGCACTCGTCGAGGCGAACGCACTCCTCGCCGAGCGGCTGGGAGTGCTCCAGGGGGACCTCGCGGCCCTCGAAGCGATCGAGGCGCGCGTGGCCGGGGGATCGGCCGAGCTCGTCCGCGACTTCGCGCTCCGGCTGTCGGACGTCGAGAAGGTGCTGCTCGAGTTCGAGCGGCGCGGCAACGCCTTCTTCGACGAGCGGCTGCGCCTCGGCCGCTTCCGCGAGCTCTTCGACCGCGATCGCTTGCGGCGCGACTTCGAGTCGGAGGCCGTAGCCGCGCTGCCCTACGAGGTGGAGCGCCGCGTGGACGGCATCGTGGACTTCCTGGTCGAAGCGGAGCTCAAGCAGTGGCAGGACGTGATGGGGCTCGTCGCGGAGCGAGAGGCCGCGCGAGCGGGCTCTGCGGGAGGAGTCGACGACCGCTTCGGCTACGATCGCTCTCGGCTCATCGAGAGCGTCCGCGACGCGGCGCGTGCCGCGGTCGAGCACTACGACGCGCCGGGCGAGGCGCGGCGGCTCGCCGAGAAGGTGCGCGAGTCGGTGGCGCAAGCCGCGCTGCTGCAGGTCTCGGCCCTGGGTCTCGGCACGATCGTGGCCGCGCTCGCGAGCACCACCGCCGCCGACGTCACAGGCATCCTCGCCGCGGGAGCGCTCTCGCTGATCGGCCTTTTCCTGCTCCCCGCGCGGCGGGAGAAGGCCCGCCGGGAGCTCGCGGCGAAGGTCGCCGCCCTGCGCGAGAAGCTGATGGGCTCCCTGACGGCGAGCTTCGAAGCGGAGCGCGCGCGGGCTGCCGCCCGCGTGCGCGAAGCCGTGGCACCCTATACTGGCTTCGTCCGCGGCGAAAAGCAGCGCCTCGAGCAAGGGAAGCTGGCCACCGAAGCGCTGAGTACCCGCCTTGATCTTTTCGCGGTCCGCGTCGCCTGAGTCAGAAGCACGCCGCAGCGCGCTTCACGAGTCGGGCCGCTCCAGCCCGTAGCCCATGTCCTGCGCCGGCAGCACGACTCCATTCGTCTTCACATAGTCGTCCCAGGCGCGCATGAGCTCGCGGAGCGTCCCGGGATGCATCCCCGAGACGTCTCTCGACTCACCCGGGTCGCTCCGAAGGTCGAACAGCTGCCAGCGCGCGGGACCGTAGGGCTCGAAGAGCCAGACGAGCTTGAAGCTGCCGCGGCGCAGGGCGCGGCGCCCGAAGAGCTCCCAGCCCATCGTGAAGGAGTCGCCGTGCACGCTCGCGGACTTTCCCGCGAGGAGCGGCAGCATCGATCGCCCTTCGAGCGCCGCGACCGCGCGGCCCTCGAAGCGCGGCGACGGCTGCCGCGCGCCGGCCAGCTCCAGGAGCGTCGGCGCGACGTCCTTCACCGTCACGACGCTGTCCACGCGACCGCGCCTCTCGCTTCGGCCCCAGCGCACGATCGCGGGCACGCGCACGCCGCCTTCGGTCGGGAAGCTCTTCCACAGCCGGAACGGCGTCGCGGCTTGGGCCCAGCCGGGGCCGAGCCAGACGTAGGAGTTCACGCGGCCTAGGTTGGCGAGGCTGTTGTCGAACCGCTTCGGGATCCAGTCGGCGTTCGTCTCCATGCGGCCGATCTGGTTGCCCTCGGCGCCGTTGTCGGAGAAGAACAGGACGAGCGTGTCTTCATAGCGACCGCAGTCCTTGAGCGCCTGGAGCAGGCGGCCGACGTGGTGGTCGAGGTTCTCGACCATCGCGGCGTAAAGCTCCATCACGCGCGCTTCGCGCCGCTTCTGCTCCAGGGTGAGCGCGTCCCAGGCGGGGGCGAAGGGAGTGCGCTGGGGCACGGCGCCGGACACGACGCCGAGCCGCTTCGCGCTCTCGAAGCGCCGCGCGCGCAGCGCGTCGTAGCCGGCGTCGTAGGCGTCGCGGTAGCGGTCGAGCTCGCCGTCGGGTACCTGCAGCGGCCAGTGCGGCGACGAGTAGGCGGCATAGGCGAAGAAGGGTCGGCCGTCGGCGAGCCCGCCCCGGATGTACTCGATCAGCTTGTCCGTGTAGCTGGCGGTCGAGTAGAAGCCCGCGGGCAGCTCGACCTCGCGGCCGTCTTCGCGATAGGGTGCCCGCGGCTGGCTCTCGAAGAGCCCGGTGGCATCCGGGAAGTGGCTGGCGCCGCCCGGCAGCAGGGCGAAGGATCGCTCGAAGCCCCAGCGATCGGGCCCCTGCCGTTCCTCCATCCCCAGGTGCCACTTGCCAGCCATGTAGGTGTGGTAGCCGGCGCCCTTCAGCAAGGCCGCCAGCGAGACGACACGGTCGGACAGGAAGCCCTCGTAGCCCGGGCGTCCCATCTGGCGCTCGTCGGCTTGTCCGGCCATCGTTCCGAGCCCCGCGGGGTGCGGATCGACGCCCGAGAGCAGCATCGCCCGCGTGGGTGAGCACGCCGGTGAGACGAGGAAGTTCGTCAGCAGTAGCCCGGAGCGCGCGAGCGCGTCGAGGTGAGGCGTGCGGATCTCGCTGCCAAGCAACCCGAGATCGGTGTAGCCGAGGTCGTCGGCGACGACGAGGAGGATGTTGGGACGGGCCGGCTTCGGGCTGGCGCACCAGAGCGGCGCGGGCGCGGCCACTAGCAGGCCGAGAGCCGTGAGCCGCGCGAGAGAGGTCATCCCGCCACTGCGGACAGGGTCTCCCACCACGACACCGTGTCCAGCTCCCCTTCGTAGCGGATCGTCCCCTGCTGGTCGACGAGCAGGACGAAGGGGCTGCCGGACGGGGCCAGCTCCCCGACCACCTCGCCCTCCTCGAGCATCACCTCGAAGGGCAGGCCCAGCGCGCGCATCTCGTCCTCGCGCGCGTAGTGGTAGGGCCAGTTGGGATACCGCTTCGGCTCGGTGGTGATGACGTGCATGCCCTCCAGGAACGGCGCGAAGTGCGTCGCGTAATTGTGGTAGCGATTGAGCAGGTCGTAGTAGGGGCCGTTGCTCCGGTAGCTGGCGAGCACGCAGACCGAGAGCAGCTTACGCGGGCCCATCGCCTGCAGCGCGGGGGCGAGGGCGACCCTCTTCTTCTCGCCCTCGAGCGTCGGCAGGTCGTAGCTGACCGGAAAGGGGCGTCCGGTCCAGCGCGGCGTCTTCATGGGCGGACGGACGCCCGTGATCTCGGCGATCACGTCGGCAGTACTCTCGAGAGGACAGTACTCGAAGGCGACCTTCAGCCGCTCGAGACCTGCGTCCTTGTGTCCCTCGCGCAGCTCCTCGAGGCCCAGGTAGTGGAGGCCGATCGACCCGAAGTTCGTCGTCCAGTTCTTCATGAAGCGCGTGAGATACGTGTGCACGCGCTCGAGGCCGGCCGCATGCTGCCCGGCTTCCCAAAGCCCCACGCCTTCGAACAGCAGCGCCGGCGTCTCCTCGTTTCCCTTCACTGCAAGGGCGGCTCGGCTGAGCTCGAGAAGCGCCGCGCAGTCGCCGAGCTCCCAGAGCCGCTCGAGTGCTTTTGAGTCGGCGTCGCTCGGCTTGAAGCGGGCCCGGACCCCCTCGGCGGTCTGATCCAGCTCGACTCCGATCTCGATGCCGGTGGTGGCGAGCTCCACCACGTCGCGGCGCGCCCGCGAGTAGAAGGTGAGCAGACGCTTCTTGGCCCGGTCGTCGTAGAGCTTCGGCGACTGCCGCGACGCGGGGCTGCCATCGATGAGGCTCAGCAGGTCACCCGCCGCGACTCCGGCCCGCGACGCGATGCTGCGCTTGGCGACCTTCTTCACGTGCAGGCATGTGGCGGGACGCGGCACCCGATCGCTCTTCTCGACCCGCAGCCCCTTGACGTGGGATTCGATGAATGCGGTCAGGTCCATGGCAGCCCGCGCATGCGGGCAATGATACGCGGACCGCGGCCGGCATCCGGTGGCTGACGCTTGTGGCCGTGGCCCGCACGCGCGATCATCTCGACGTGAGCGCCGACCTTGAGGCTCAGCGGATCAAGAGCCACTACCGGCGCCTCGTCCTGCTCGGGAAGGCGAGGCTGCCGCTCGGGGTAGCCCGCAAGCTGCTCGGGCCCGACTGCGCCTACCACCTCTACTTCCGCCACGAAGCGGAGCCGCCTCCGCGCCGCGGGTCGAGCCACAGGCGCCGCACCCGTCGCTGAGCTCTCAGCCCTCCGGCTGCTCGCGGCGACCGCCGGCGTGGATCGCGAAGCGGCCCTGCTCGCGCGGGTGCACCGGACCATCGCTCGGCCAGGGCCAGCCGCCGAACTGGGTCTCCTGGAAGGCGGCGAAGGCCTGCAAGATCTCGCTGCGCGTGTTCATCACGAACGGGCCGTGCTGCACCACGGGCTCGGCGATGGGCCGGCCCTGCAGCATCAGGAGCTCGCTCTCGCTCGGTCCGTTTTCGAGCAGGATCTCCCGGTCGGCTTTCACTTCGAAACCTGCGTGCGAGATCTGCTCTTCGCCCGCCAGCAGCAGGCGCTCTCCACGGAAGAAGTAGAGGGTGCGCCGCGTCCCGGCAGCGGCCGCGGGCAAGGTGAAGCGAGCGCCCGGCCCCAGCATGATCGTCCAGATCGCCACGTCCGAATCGGGCCGCGAGGCCCAGGAGTCGGGCGGGGGTGCGGGCGGGGTGCGGCCCGCCAACGTGCCGGCGACGGTCACGACCCGCGTCTTACCCCCGTCCTCGTCGGCGAGCAGATGCTCGGGGATGCTGTGGCTCCAGAGCATCGTGAAATGCGGATTCACCAGCTTGGCGGCGCGCGGCAGGTTGAGCCAGATCTGGAAGAGCTCCGCTCGGTTTCCGGCGTGCCGCTCGCGCAACGGGAACATCTCCGCGTGCACGATGCCGCGCCCGGCGGTCATCCACTGCACGTCGCCCTGGCCGAAGCGCGCGGTCGCGCCGAGCGAGTCGGAGTGGTCGATGAAGCCGTGGCGCGCCAAGGTCACGGTTTCGAAGCCGCGGTGCGGGTGGCGCGGGAAGCCCGGCACCACGTCGCCGTGGTACATGCGCCAGCCGTCCAGGCCCTCGAAGTCCATGCCGATGTTGCGACCCGCGAGCGAGGCTAGAGGCCCCATCGCTTCGTTCCCGGCCGGATACAGGTCGAGGTGGTGGACGCAGAACAGGAAGGGATCGACGGTCTGCCACGGGAAGCCCAGCGGCAGGACCTTGAGGACGACGCTCGGGCTCACCCGGGTACGACCGTCTCCTCGGGCTCCGGCGGCGGGGCGATCCAGCGGGCAATCGCCTCGCGCGTCCAGCGATGGTCGTCGTTGAGGTGCAGGATCATCGCCCCGAGGAACAAGCGCTTGCGGCACCCTTCCGGGCAGCTGCGCAGCGAGTACTCGAGGCAATCGAAGAGGCGCTCGAGGTGCTTCGGGCGGACGCCCGTCGCGTCGAGGGGCAGGTGGTACATTCCCTCGTAAGCGGCGCCCAGCGCACACGACGCGCGCCGGCCCTGGAAGTACTCGCCGAAGGCTTGATCCGGCCTGGCGTGGGACCCGTCCAGTATCGCCCGCGCCAGCGCCGCTTCGTCGTGGCGGATCTCGGCGCGTGAAGGATGGTGAAGCTTCCCATCGGAGCTGATGAAGGGCACGGCCCCTCCTGTCCGGACGACTTGTTTGGCGGCTCGCGGCGTCCTCCTGGATTCTACCGCCGAGAGCTCCCGCTCGCGCACAGCTTTGAATCGGGCGAACATGATGCGGGGCCAGTCCTGTCCAACTTCTTGAAGCTGACGCACGTCGTGGCTCTCATCGCCTCGATGGCGACGACGAGCTGCGGCGGCGAATCGAACCCGGAGTCTGCGCCGGGGAGCTTGACGCTCGCGCCGTTGCCCGCGGGCGATCGCGTGCTGTTCGTCGGCAACAGCCTCACCGAAGGCAACGACCTGCCGCTCATCGTCGAGGCACTCGCGCGAGCGGGTGGGCGCCCGTTCGCCGTCGAGGCCGTGACCTACGCCGGCGCGGCGCTCGAGGATCACTGGAGCCGCGGGACCCAGGATCGCATCGCCGCTTCCGGGTTCCGTTTCGTCGTGTTGCAGCAAGGCCCGTCGGCTCTCGCGGAGAGCCGGGCCAACCTGCGGGAGTGGACGCGCCGCTTTGACGCCGTGATCAGGAAGGCCGGCGGTCGCACCGCGCTCTACATGGTCTGGCCCGAGAGCTATCGGCCGCAGGCGTTTCCGGAGGTGAGCACGTCCTATCGTCTCGCGGCCGAGGACGTCCTAGGGATTCTGCTGCCCGCGGGCGACGCATGGGTCGCCGCGTGGCGCGAAGACCGGGGCCTGCGCCTCTACGGTCCGGACGGCTTTCACCCGAGCTTGCTCGGGTCGTACCTCGCCGCGCTCGCCATCTACGGCGGGCTCAGCGGAGCGTCGCCCGTGGGTCTGCCCGCGCGCGTGCAGCTGCGGAACGGCCGCTGGGTCGAAGTCTCGGCCCGCGAGGCCGCGCTGGCGCAAGCAGCAGCGGCGGAGGCGCTGCGCTAGCTAGCGGGGGCACGGGGGGCGCTTAGCCCCCCGAAAGCCATCCCCGCACCTCCAGGCCCTTTCGGGTCGCTCATGTCCGTCGCGTCTTATTCCGTTTCTCTCGACAGTCCAGCCTTGCTTGCTCCATCAACCGTCCAGCCCAGATCCCGCCTAACGCGCCGTCGTCAGCATGATCTCCACGCGCGGATTTTTTGGGCACCCCTTGACAACTTTCGAGAGCGACTTCGCTCGGACCAAACCACGTCTCCCGTAAAGCCCGTCGTGACGCGCGGAGGCGCGGTATGAGCGGCGCAATCGCGCCGCCATCCGCTCGAGACGATTTTCGCTCGCTGCCCTCGCCATTCGTGCTCCAGGGAGTCGGGAAAACGCTTGCCTACTCTCCGAGGCCGAAGCCTACCGGCGCATAACGGTCGCACGTGCCGCGCGTAAGCAAGGAATGCTGCTCTCGATGCTCCGGGACGGCCGCCTGCACCTCAGCGGCATCGCGCTGCTCGCGCCGCTCCTCACCCCGGACAACCGCAACGCGCTGCTCATGCGGGCGACGCATCGGTCCAAGCGTCAGATCCAGGAGCTCGTCGCCGAGCTTTCGCCCCGGCCGGACGTTCCCTCCATGATGCGGAAGCTTCCACAGACGCGACAGACTCCCCTTAATGCAGGCTCGGACAGTAACGACCAGGCTTCGCTGACACTTGGTCCGAGGGGTCAGGGCCAGGCCAAGCGTGGGGCTCTCGAACTCGTTCCGGACGGAGTTACCGCAGGGGTCGAACTCGTTCCGGACGAGTTACTGCAGCTCTCGCACTCGGTCCAGACAGAGTCGACTTGGAGACTCAAGCCCTAGCGCGCCGCCGTCAGCATGATCTCCACGAGCGCGTCGGGTGCGACCAGCTCGGTCACGATCGTCACGCCGGCC
>Ga0114129_10006308_pt1 | contig 16818 bp, 13 predicted proteins | sample RhiMetdeltSRZDD1_FD_80071 | JGI IMG/M metagenome (GOLD analysis project Ga0114129, IMG submission 80071) | Populus rhizosphere microbial communities from Tennessee, USA - Rhizosphere MetaG P. deltoides SRZDD1 (version 2) (version 2) | ecosystem: Host-associated > Plants > Roots > Rhizosphere >... | reverse complement strand
TGGCCAATGCGCGGGTCGAGTTCGCCACCGGAGCGGTGGCCAACGTCACCGCCTCACGGGTAGCGCGTGAGCGGATCCGGCAACTCCGCATTTTCCAGCCCGACGGGTACCTCTCGCTCGACCTGGCGAAGGGGACCGGCGAATTCATGCGGCTCCGGGAAGGCTGGCGCGAGGCCGGAGGTCTCCGGCTCGAAGAGATCGTAGAGCGCGTGGCGCTCGAGGCACCCGACGCCGATGCGCTCGGGCTCGAGCTGGAGTCCTTCGTGCGCGCCGCCCGTGGGGACGCGGAATCGGTGGTGACCGGCGCGGAAGGCCGCGCGGCCCTGGCCCTGGCCCTGGCGGTCACCGACGCGGTCCAGCATACGCCGGTTCCCGGACACCGCCGGTAACCGGAACCGGTTCAAGATGCCCGCCCGTTCACCCCGGGTGTTCCTCTCTGCCGGCGAGCCTTCCGGCGACCTGCATGGCGGCCCCGTGGTTCAAGCGCTGCGGAGCCGGATGCCGGGAATCGCGATCGACGCCCTCGGGGGGAAGCACATCAGGGAAGCCGGGGCAAACGTCCGGCACCCGATGGAGCGGTATTCGGCGTTCGGACTCGTGGAAGCACTGGGCAGTATTCCAGCCCACCTCCGGCTCCTCCGAACTCTCACGAAAGAGTTTCGGGCCGGTGCCTACGATCTGGCGCTCCTGATCGATTATCCCGGCTTCAACGTGCGCGTGGCGGAGGCCGCCCGCCGGCACGGGGTCAAAGTCCTCTACTACGTCGCCCCCCAGTTGTGGGCCTGGCGCCCGGGACGCGCCCGCCGATTTGCGCGGGCCGTGGATCGCCTGGCGGCGGTGTTGCCGTTCGAGCCGGAATTCTTCGCCCGCCACGGCATCCGGGCAGAGTACGTAGGGCACCCTCTGCTCGATCGACCGCCCCTCCCGGCCAAATGCGCTTCTCGGGATGCTCTGGGCATCGGCCGGGACGAGCGAGTCCTGGGACTCTTCCCCGGAAGCCGGGCCCAGGAAACCGGACGGCTCTGGGAACCATTCCGGGAGGCCGCCCTTCGGCTGTTGCGTGGTGGCCGCTGCGACCGAGTGGTGGTGGCAGGCACGGCAGCCGGCAGCTATCCCGGGGCGGATCAGTTTCTGCTCCATCGCGGCGGCCCGGAGCGCGTCTTTGCGGCATCGGACGCGGCCCTGGCCAAGTCGGGCACCACGACTCTCGAGGCGGCGCTGGCGGATCTCCCCATGGTGGTGGCGTATCGGGTCCATCCCCTGACCTCAGTGATGGCCCGGTGGTTGATCACGGTTCCCTGGATCAGTCTGGTGAACCTGGTGGCCGAGGCACGGGTCGTGGACGAGCTGACCCAGGGGAACGTCACCCCCGATCGGCTGGAGGAGGCGGTGGCGCCGCTCCTCGACCCGGACCATGCCAAGACCCGGACCCAGCGCGAAGGCCTGCGCCTGGTGCGCGAGCGGCTGGACGGCGGAGGTGCCGCGGCAAGAGTCGCCGAAATGGCCGCGGAGCTGCTGGGTTGAGGCTCGCGATTTCTCCCAAGCTGGCGGCATGGGTGGTAGGACCGCTGGTGTCGACGTTGGCCCGGACCTGGCGCGTGGAGACGGTCCACGAGGAGCGGTGGCTGGCCCTGGTGAAGGCGGGCACCCCCCATGTCTTCCTCCTGTGGCACGACGCGCTGCTTCCCCTTCTGTGGCGCCACCGGGGCCGCGACGTGACCATCGTGGTGAGTGAAGCACAGGATGGGCAGTACCTCTCGGAGTACGCCCGTCGCATCGGCTACCGGGAGGCGCGCGGTTCCAGCACCAGGGGCGGGGTCCGGGCGCTGGTCGGAGTGGTGAAGACCCTCCGCGCCGGCGGTGTGGCCGCCTTTACGCCGGACGGGCCACGGGGACCGCGGCGGGAGCTCAAGGGCGGCGTGCTGCTGGCCGCGCAGCGAGGCGGGGGTGTCGTGCTCCCGCTCCACGCCGGGGCAAGTCGTGCCTGGCGGTTGGCATCCTGGGACCGATTCCTGGTCCCCAAACCGTTCGCCAGAGTCAGGATCGTCTACGGAACCCCCTTCGAGGTGGGACCGGGAGAGGACGGACTCGCTGCCGCGCGTATCCGCGCCGAAGCCGAGCTGGCCGGCGCTGTACGGGAGGTTCGATGGGACGACGGGGCGACGGACACCGGCTGATCCGGTGGTTGTGGACCAGCCGGCGGGTCGACGCCCGGCTCGCACGACTGGCCCTGCTGCCGTTCGCGGCAGTGTGGCGGGTCGGCATGGGCGCCCGGAACCTGGCCTTCGACCGGGGGTGGAGCACGGTGCGCGATTTGCCCCCGCCCGCCGTCGGCGCCGGCAATCTCACGGTGGGTGGCTCCGGCAAGACGCCGATCGCGAGCTGGATCGCGGCACACTATGTCGCCAAGGGGTTGGTGCCGGGTATTCTGCTTCGCGGCTACGGACGCGATGAAGTGCTGGTGCACCGCCACCAGGTTCCCGGTGCCCGGGTGGTAGCCGATCCCGACCGGCTGGCGGGCGCCGAGCGAGCTCTGGCCGAGGGCGCCGAAGTGCTGGTGCTGGACGACGCCTTCCAGCGGCGCGACGTTTGGCGGGATTACAACATTGCGGTGGTCAGCGCGGAGACGTCCCGGGCCGTCCCCTGGGCGCTCCCGGCAGGGCCCTGGCGCGAAGGACTCGGCGCCCTCGCCCGGGCCGACGCCCTTATTGTCACCCGGAAGCGGGCCGATGCGGCTGCGGCTCTGGAGCTGGCGACCACACTGGCTCCAAGGGTCAAGGGCCCGATCGGCGTGGTGCACCTCGGCGTGAGCCGCTACGAGGGCCTGGTGTCGCACAAGGCCCTCCCGGCGGCCGCGCTTCAAGGCAAGCGGGTGGTCGCGGCCTCGGCCATCGCCGACCCCGATGCCTTCGTGGCCCAGACCAAGGCCACCGGAGCGCAGGTGCAGGTGGCCACGTGGAGGGACCACCACGAATTCCGGGACGAGGATCTGGCCTGGCTCGCCAAGGCGGCTCGGAAGGCCGACTATCTGGTGGTTACCCAGAAGGACGCGGTGAAGCTGAGGGACCGCTGGCCTGCCAGCGTCCCGGAGCCGGTTGTGTCGGTGCTGGACTTTACCTGGGAGCATGGCGAGGCGGCGATCACCGCCGGCCTGGACGCGATCGTCACTCCTGTCGAACGACTCTGAGCAGTCGACGCCTCACCAACGGAGCGGAAACCGAGACCATGTCACCTCGAATCGGCGAAACCTTTACCTACCCAGTGGCCAGGGGCGGCATCCGCCCCGAGAAGGACACCTTTCTCGGAGGAGAGAATCCCCTCGAGTCGATGGTCGCGCGCTTCGACGAGGCGGCCTACCACCTCAAGCTCGAGCCGGGGCTCAGCAAGGTGCTCAAGCACCCCGAAAAACAGCTCATCGTCGCCTGCCCGGTCCTGCTGGACAACGGCGAGGTCGAGGTGTTTACCGGCTACCGGGTCCTGCACAACACCGCGCGGGGTCCGGGCAAGGGCGGGATTCGCTTCGACATGCAGGTGACACTGGATGAAGTGAAGGCGCTGGCCGCCTGGATGACCTGGAAGTGCGCCGTGGTGAACCTGCCGTTCGGCGGCTCCAAGGGAGGGGTGATCTGCGACCCGTCCACCATGTCGATGGCGGAGCTGGAGCGCCTGACCCGGCGCTACACCTCGGGGATCATCGACCTGCTGGGCCCGGACTCCGACGTGCCGGCGCCCGACGTCAACACCAACGAACGCATGATGGCGTGGATCATGGACACCTACTCCATGCAGAAGCGCCATACCGTTACAGCAGTCGTCACCGGCAAGCCGGTGGCCATGGGTGGCTCACTGGGCCGGCGCGAGGCCACCGGCCGGGGCGTCATGATCACGGCGGTCGAGGCGCTCAAGCTTCGCAACATGCCGATCGCGGGGACCCGGGTGGTCGTGCAGGGTTTCGGCAACGTCGGATCGATCAGCGCTGAGCTCATGGCGGCTCAGGGGATGAAGATCCTGGCGGTGAGCGACAAGGAGGGTGGCATCTACAATCGCGCGGGCCTCGACATCAAGGATGTCCTGGCTCACGTCAAGGAACACAAGTACCTCAAGTCCTACTCGAAGGCCGACCGGGTTTCCAACGCCGATCTGCTGGAGCTCGAGTGCGACGTGCTGGTCCCGGCGGCGCTCGAGAACGTCATCACCGACAAGAACGCCGCGGACATCAAGTGCAAGATCATCTGCGAGGGGGCCAACGGTCCCACCAGCGCTGACGCCGATCAGATCCTCCAGGACGCGGGGATTCTCGTCGTGCCCGACATCCTGGCCAATGCCGGCGGCGTGACCGTCAGCTATTTCGAGTGGGTCCAGGACCGGGGCGGCTACTTCTGGGACGAGGAGACGGTCAACAGCCGGCTGGAAAAGATCATGGTCAGCTCGTTCCAGGAATGCGCGGTGATGGCACAGCGGAACTCGGTGAGCATGCGGATCGCGGCGTACATGGTGGCGATCGACCGGGTGGCGACCGTCCACCGGTTGCGGGGGATGTACGCGTGACGCGAGGGAGTCAGGGAGTCAGGGAGCCAGGGAGCTAAGGGTTGGAGACGCATCTGGTGGCCGTGGGGAAGCTCCGCCCGTACTACCGCGACGCGTGCGACGACTATCTCCGCCGCCTGTCCCGCTACGGCCCCGTCACCGAGCGGGAAGTCCGCGAAGCGGGACGCGCCGACACCGCAGCTCTCCGTCGCCGGGAGGAATCAGCCCGGATCGAGGCCGCGCTCCCTGAGCGGGCCCGGCTGGTCCTGCTCGACCGGACCGGCACGGAGTGGTCGAGCGAGGAGCTGGCCCGGCGGCTCGATACCTGGCGGGTGGCCGCGAGCCCGGTCGCCCTGGTCATCGGCGGCGCGTACGGCGTCACGCCGGAGCTCACCCGACTGGCAGCCTCTCGATGGAGCCTGGGGCCGCTCACGCTGCCCCATGAGCTGGCCCGCGTCGTCGTGCTGGAGCAATGGTATCGCGCCTGGACGATCCTCCGGGGCGAGCCGTATCACAAAGGGTCCTGATGAATCCCGCATGAGCCTCCCCATTCACGATACTCCGCTGACCGAAGCCCCGCGCCTTCCGGAGCTCCGGGAATCGCGGTGGAACGAGGCGCTCGCCCCGGCGCTCATCGAGGCACCGGGCACCGCGGCGATCCTCGCGAGGCTTCGGGAGCCCGGCGCGCTGGTGGTGACGACCGGCCAGCAGCCCGGGTTATTCACCGGTCCCTCGCTCGCCGTCACCAAGGCGTTCTCGGCCCGAGCGCTGGCCCTGGTCCTGGAGCGCGAGTGGAAGCGTCCGGTCGTGCCGGTCTACTGGGTGCCCGGAGACGATCACGATTTCGACGAGGTGGCGTCGGTGGCCTGGCTGTCGGGAGATGGCGGCCTGGTTCGCGCGGCGCTCGACCTTCGCTCGGCCGAGGGGCCGCTCACCTCGATGTCCCGGCAGTCTCTGGGTGGGAGCGTCCGGGCGGCGCTCGATACCTTCGAGCAATCGCTCCCGGCGTCCGAGGCCCGGGAACGCACCACGGATTGGCTGCGGCGGCACTATACCCCGGACCACACCGTCGCGGGCGCGTTCGGCCGGGCCATGGCCGAGCTGCTGGCGCCGTTCGGCATCGCCTGCTTCGACTCCACCCATCCGTCGGCCAAGGCCGCCGCCGCGCCGCTCTTCATCCGTGCCCTGCGTGAGGCGCAGGCCCTGGACCGCGCCCTGATCGATCGAGCCAGGGTGCTGGCGGCCGACGGCGTCGACCACGGCGTTGCGGTGGGCGAGGGCGCGGCCCTGGTGTTCCTGGAGGATTCCTCCGGGCGAGACCGACTCATGGCGCAGGGCGATCGCTTCGTCACCCGTCGAGGCCGGCACGTTCTCACGCTGGCCGAGCTCGAGACGATCGCACAGAAGGAGCCGGAACGACTCTCCGGCAACGTGCTCCTCCGGCCGGCGGTGGAAGCCTACCTGCTGCCCACCGTGGCCTATATGGCCGGACCCGGGGAGCTTCGCTACCTCGCGCTGACTCCGCCGATCTACGAGCATCTCGGTGTCGAGCGCCAGCGCCCACTGCCGCGGTGGTCGGGACTGTTCGAGGAACCGCGGGTGACCCGGATTCTTGCCAAGTTCTCCATCTCGCTCGGGGACCTGCTCGACCAGAGCGGCCGGCTGGAGTCACGCCTCGCCCAGCAAGCGCTTCCGCCCGGCACCGAGGCGGCGTTCGAGGCGCTCCGTTCGGCAATCGGATCGGCCTATGATCCGGTGATCAAGATCGCCGCCGCGGTCGATCCGACGATGGAGCGTCCCGCCGCCGCGGCCCGCGGCCAGGCGCTGTTCGCGGTCCAGGAGCTGGAGAAGAAGCTGCTGCAGCACGCACGGAAGCGAGAGAGCACCGAGCTGGCGCAGGTGGCCCGCGCCCGATTGTCCGTGACGCCGGAAGGCAAGCCGCAGGAACGGGTCCTCTCCATGGCGGGCTTCATGGGACGGTATGGCTGGGAGCTGGTGGACGCGCTATGCGGCCACGTCGAGGGATGGTATTCCCGGGCTCTTGTAGCCGCCGCATCGACCCGATAAACTCGACCTATGCGGCTGATCGGACTTGTCCTGCTGGTGGTGCTGATCATTCCGGTCTTCGCCATCCTGACCGACTCGCCCCTCGGCCGGGCGCTGGCGCGGCGCCTCGAGGGCAGGAATGCGCCGCCACCGGAGCTCCAGAATCTCGCCGAGCGCGTCGAAGCCCTTTCCGGTGAGGTCGACGACCTCAGCCGCGCGGTAGAAACCCTCAAGGAAGAGAATCAGTTCCTGCAGCGGCTGCTCGAGGAGGGTGGGGGACGGCGGCCGCTGCCCCCCGGGCCTTCGCTCTGAAGCTGCCGGCGCGCGGGGCCTCCACGATGGTGGCGGCGGGAATCCTGCTGAGCCGGCTCTCCGGGCTGGTGCGGCAGCGGATCCTCTCTCAGTTCCTCGGCCTTTCGCCGGCGGCGGACGCCTTCAACGCCGCGTTCCGGATCCCCAACTTTCTCCAGAATCTGTTCGGCGAAGGCGTGCTTTCCGCCTCCTTCATTCCGGCGTATGCCCGGCTGCGGGCTGAAGGTCGCGACGAGGATGCCCGCCGGTTGGCCGGCGCAGTGTTCGGCGCCGGCTCCCTGCTGGTTGCCGTCGTGGTGGCCCTCGGCGTCACGCTCACCCCGTGGCTGGTGACCGCGCTCTTTCCCGGCTTTCACGGCAGTCAGCGCCTCCTGACCATTCAGCTGGTCCGGATTCTTTTTCCTGGCGTCGGTCTACTGGTGCTTTCGGCGTGGTGCCTGAGCATCCTCAACAGCCACCGGAAGTTTTTCCTCTCGTACGCGGCGCCGGTGGTATGGAACATCGCCATCATCACCGCCACGCTCGCCGCGGGCACCGGGCGTCCGCTGGAATCGATCGTGCTCTGGTCCGCCTGGGGCGCGGTCGTGGGGAGTGCGCTGCAGTTCCTGGTGCAGCTTCCGGTTGTGCTTCGGCTCACCCCCGGTTTGCGGGTGTCGCTGGGTCGCGGCGATCCCCACGTCGGACGGGTGTTCTCGACCTTTCTCCCGGCATTCTTCACCCGCGGGGTCACCCAGATCAGTGCGTTCATTGACGGGATCCTGTCGAGCCTGCTCCCAGCGGGCGCAGTGACCGCCCTGTCCAACGCCCAGACGCTCTACTCGCTGCCGGTCAGCCTTTTCGGGATGTCCATCTCGGCGGCCGAGCTTCCCGAATTCTCCGCCGCGGCGATCGGAGGGGAGAGTGCCCACGGGATGCTGCGGGAACGGCTCGAGAACGCCTCGCGGCGAGTCGCCTTCTTCATCGTCCCTACGGTGGTTGGATTCGCGGCGCTGGGCCACGTAATCGCGGCCGTCCTTTTTCAGGCCGGGCGATTCGGCGCGGACGACGCACGCTATGTGTGGGCGATCCTGGCGGGCGCGACGATCGGACTCCTGGCGACCACGCAGGGCCGCCTCTACAGCTCGGTGTTCTACGCGCTGCACGACACCAGGACTCCGCTCCGCTACGCCGGGCTGCGGGTCCTGCTCGCCTCGGCGCTGGGCTACCTGGCGGCGGTGCAGCTGCCGCCGGCGCTCGGGCTGGCTCCCCGATGGGGTGCCGCCGGCATCACCGCGGCAACCGGGCTGGCCGGCTGGGTGGAGTTCGTGCTGCTGCGGCGGAGTCTCTCGGCGCGCATCGGCCGGATTCACTCCGATCCGGGTTATCTCGCGCGCCTGTGGGGCCCGGCCATCGTCGCCGGCGCTGTCGGCTGGCTGATTCTGCAGGCCGCCGACACGCTCGGACCGCAGCCCCGGGCCGTGCTGGTGCTGGTGCCGTTCGGGATTATCTATCTGCTCGGAACTGCCCTCCTCAAGGTGCCCCAGGCACGAGGACTTATCGACCGAGTGCGCAGAAGAGCATGACCGTGCCGGAATTACCCGATTCCCTCCAGCGGAAGCTGGATTCACTCCCCGATGGCCCCGGCGTCTACATCTGGAAGGACGCCGCCGGGAAGGTCCTCTACGTCGGGAAAGCCCGAAACCTTCGCAGCCGGGTGCGCAGCTACATCCTCAACGATCACGCCGACAGCGCGAAGAATCAGCTGCTGATGCGCCTGGTTGCCGATGTCGAGACAATCGTGGTGGCCAGCGAAACCCAGTCCCTCCTCCTCGAGAACAACCTGATCAAGGAGTACCAGCCCCGGTTCAACGTCACCCTCAAGGACGACAAGAGTTATCCCTCGATCGCGGTGACACTCAGGGATCCGTTCCCCCGCGTTCTGGTCACCCGACGGCGCGACCTGCCCGGGGCCCGGTATTTCGGGCCCTATACCGATGTGGGCGAGATGCGCCGCACGCTGGCCCTGGTGCGCCGAATCTTCACGGTGCGGAGCTGCGCCGACGACATCCCCCGGGAGCGGCGCGAGCGGCCCTGCCTGGATTTCTACATCGGGCGCTGCCGGGCGCCGTGCGTGGGCCGCCAGGACGAGGCGAGCTACCGCGCCATGATCGGCGAAGTCGTCGCCTTCCTGGAGGGCCGGACGGTCGACGTCCGGAGCCGCCTCCGGACGATGATGCAGGAAGCCAGCGCACGAGAGGACTTCGAGCGGGCCAAGGATCTCCGCGACTCGCTGCGCTGGCTCGAGCAGGTCGACACGCCCGCGACGGTCGAAGTGGTAGGCACCGGGGACGCCGACGTGATCGGCTACGCCCGGGACGGAGACGACGCCGTGGGAGTCCTGTTCCGGGTGCGCGACGGCTGCGTCGTGCACCGGGAGCAACGGTTTCTCGAGAACGTCGAGGAAGAGGGCGACGACGCGATTCTCGAAGCCTTCCTGGTGCGCTACTATATCCCGCTGGAAGGGCGTGCCCGCCGAGTCATCCTGCCGTTCCCGCCGGCGGAGCAAGCCCAGATCGCCGAGCTGGTCCCGGAGTCGACCTGGAGCGTGCCGCAGCGCGGCACCGCGCGGAACTGGCTCGATCTGGCGGAGCGGAACGCCCGGCACCTCCTGGAGAGCCTCCGGCTCGAGTCGTTCGAGTCGGATGAGCGCGCCGACGACCCGGTCTATGCGCTGGGCCGTGATCTGGGTCTGGCTGTCGTACCCCGCATTCTGGTGTGCGTGGACATCTCCACCAACCAGGGCAAGGATACCGTCGGCTCGCTGGTCACCTTCGAAGGCGGGCGCCCCAAGAAGAGCGAATACCGGAAATTCAAAATCAAGGGGGAAGGCCAGCAGGATGACTACGCCGCGATCCACGAAGTGGTGACCCGGTACCTCACCCGGCGCCGCGATGAAAGCAAGCCGATCCCCGACCTCATGGTCATCGACGGCGGCAAAGGTCAGCTCGGCGCCGCGCTGGAAGCCGCCACCGCGCTGGGCATGGAGCAGATCCCGTTCATCGGGCTCGCCAAGAGGGAAGAGGAGGTGTTCCTGCCCGGCCGTGCCGATCCCTTACGGCTGCCCCGTCGAAGTCCGTCGCTTCGCCTGCTGCAGCGCGCGCGCGACGAGGCCCACCGGTTCGGGCTGGCCTACAATCGGGTCCGCCGCTCGGCGCGGACCATCACCTCGGCGCTCCTGGAGATTCCCGGCGTGGGCCCCGAGCGGCGACGGCGGCTGCTCGAGCGATTCGGCAGCCTGGCCGGAGTGAAGAGCGCGTCAGTCGCGGAGATCGCCGAGCTGCCCGGTTTCTCGACCGGGCTCGCCACCCGCTTACTCAGCCACCTCGAGGGAAAGAACCGGTGACGATGGATTGGGTGCTCCAGTGCTCGGCGTGCGGCAAGGCGGGGGAGACGGCCGGCCTTCCGACCGTATGCGAGTGCGGCCAGCCATGGCTGGTGCGCTACCCGGATCGCCGCCCGGATCCCGCGACCCGCGCCGCGATCGCCGCAGCGCGGGGGATGTGGCGCTTCCGTCCGTTTCTCCCGCTCGCCAATGGAGAAGAGCCCGTCGCCCTCGGCGAGGGCGACACCCCGCTGCTGCCCGTGCCCCGGCTGGGGTCCCGAATTGAAGTGCCTGGTCTTCTGGTCAAGGACGAAGGGACCAATCCGACCGGCAGCTTCAAGTCCCGCGGGCTCTCGGCGGCGGTAACCCGCGCCGTGGCGGGAGGCGCGGCCGCGTTCACCCTGCCGACGGCGGGAAACGCCGGAGTCGCCGCCGCGGCATACGGCGCGCGTGCCGGCATTCCGGTTCGCGTCTACGCGCCGAAAACCACGCCCGGTACCATCCTGGCCCAGATCAGGAGCTATGGCGCCGATCTCCGATTGCTGGACGGCCACATCGGCGACTGCGGCAAGGCGAGCCGCGCCTACGCCGCCGAGAGCGGTGCGTTCGATCTCTCGACCCTCCGAGAGCCCTATCGCATCGAGGGCAAGAAAACCCTCGGCCTCGAGCTGGCCGAACAGCTCGGCTGGACGCTCCCGGATGCCATCATCTATCCCACCGGAGGCGGCACGGGGCTCATCGGAATGTGGAAGGTGTTCCAGGAGCTCTCCGCGGCCGGCTGGGTGCGCGGGCCGCTTCCGCGGATGTACACCGTGCAGGCCGAGGGCTGCGCGCCGGTGGTCAAAGCTTTTCACGAGGGCGCGGATCACTGCACGCCCTGGCCCGACCCGTGGACCATTGCGAGCGGGTTACGGGTACCCGGAGCCCTGGGCGATCGGCTCATGCTGCGTGCGCTCCGGGAGAGCGGCGGCGGTGCCGTGGCCGTGAGCGATCAGGACCTGGCCCGGGACGCGGACCTGGGCAGCCGGCTCGAAGGGATCGATTTCGCCCCGGAGGGAGGTGCCGCGATTGCGGCCGCCCGCGCGCTCCACGCGTCGGGTGTGCTCCTGCCGGAGGAGAAAGTCGTCCTTTTCAACACTGGAGCAGGGTGGCTCTACCGCGATCCCACGGAATTGCCCCGGGGGTAAATCGGAGCGATATTTTAAGTCTATGGCCGGTCACAAGTTCGCTATTCTTGATCCGGCCGCCGGAATCAGCGGAGACATGCTGCTGGGAGCGCTCGTCGACGCAGGTGCCTCGGCCGAGTGGCTGACGGGATTGCCCGCGCGATTGGGCATTCCCGAGGTGACGGTGGAGCTCCAGTCGGTGACGCGGTGCAGCATCCGCTCGCGCAAGGTGACGGTGCGGTTGCCCGGCGGGGCAGTGGAGGATCCGGCGGACGTCGGCCACCATCATTCCGGGCCTTCCGAACACGGACATTCCCATCCCGCCCAGTCACACGGACCGCACCGGCACGTCAAGGCGCTGATCGCGCTGATCGAACAGGCGCCACTCTCGGCACGGACGCGCGAGCTTGCCACCCGAGCCTTCCAGCTCCTGGCAGAGGCCGAGGGCAAGGTGCACGGCATCGCTCCGGAGCGAGTGGCGCTTCACGAGGTCGGCGCCTATGACGCGCTGGTGGATATCGTGGGCGGCATCGAAGGATTCGAGCAGCTGGGCATCGAGCGGGTGTACACACTGCCCGCCGCGCTGGGCTCGGGTTGGGTCAAAGCAGCGCATGGATTGCTCCCGGTGCCCGCTCCCGCCACGGCCATCCTCGCGGAAGGCCTCGCGGTGAGCACTTCGAGCTTCATCACCGGCGAGGCTACCACCCCCACCGGAGCTGCGTTGCTTCGGGTGCTCTCCTCAGGTGCGCCGCCGGCCCAGTGGCGGCCGATCCGCACTGCGTGGGGCGCCGGCGGGCGAGATCCCGAGGCGTGGCCCAACGCGCTCCGGCTGATCGTGGCGGAGGGAGCCCAGGAGGCCGCCCAGGTGGTGCTTCTGGCCACCGACGTGGACGACCTGAGCCCCGAGTACCTCGAGCCACTGCGCGAAGCGGTCAGCGCGGCCGGTGCCATCGACGTGCAGATCTGGTCCACGCACATGAAGAAGGGCAGGATCGGGTTTCGTATTGAGATCATGTGTCCTCCCGATCGGGCGGACGCGGTGGCGGAGTCGGTCTTCCGCCACAGCACCACGGCGGGCCTGCGTCGCTCCACCGTCGAGCGAATCACGCTGCCGCGGCGAGAATGGACCCTGCGAACGCGGGAGGGCGGTGCGGTGCGCATGAAGACCGTGAACGCTCCAGGCGGTCCCCGGGCCAAACCTGAATTCGACGACGTTGTCGCCGAGGCGCGCCGTAGCGGCCGTCCGGCGCACGAGCTGGCGCGAGAGCTTCAAGACCAGGCTGGACGGCACGCCCACGCTTCCGTGAGCGCGCCCGGCGGCCGGACCACCGTACCCAAGGAGTCGGAATGACCACGCGTGCTGCGATCCTCGTTCTTACGGCGGCGCTGGCGGCGGGCCCGCTCGCCGCGCAGCAGGGGATCAACTTGCGTCTTGCCCAGGGGCAGCCGGCCCGCTACACGCCGCCCCTGTGCCCGCTCAAGGCGATCAACTCGAAGGTGAAAAAGGGCGAGGAGCTGATCCGCCGGGCCTTCGACGCCAAGGTGCCCGCCGAGCGGGCCCAGCTGATTACGGAGACCCGGCAGAACCTGGTCACGGCCATCACCCAGGAAGCCCAGGCCGGCAACGCCGCGGCATGGTATTACCTCGGTCGGGTGGCGCTGTTGCGGGGAGACCCGGCGGAAACCGATTCGGCCTTCACCAAGGCGCAGGAGCTGGTGCCCTCCTGCGAGATCGACATCACCCAGTACCGGCAGAACAACTGGGCGATGCTCGCCAACGCCGGCATCGAGTTCCAGAAGAAGGGTGAAATCGACAGCGCGCTGGCCCTGTTCCGGGATGCATCGATCCTCTTCCGGGGGCTTCCGCATGTGTACGCCAACATGGGCGTCGTGTTCGCCAACGCGCAGAAGGACGACAGCGCGGCGGTCTACTTCCAGAAGTCGCTGGAGATCGCCGAGAAGGACACCACGCTGATCGAGGACCGGAACTCCGCGGCGCTGAACCTCTCCATCATGTATCAGCGCACCGGTAAGTACACCGACGCCATCAAGACGCTCCACAAGTACCTCGGCTGGAAGCCGGGCGACACCGACGCGCAGCGCGCCCTCGCGGCGGCCTTCCGCAGTGCCGGGATGAACGACAGCGCGGCGGCCGTGGAGCAGGGCATGGTGGTGGCTTTCTCGAAGACGAATCTCGATTCGCTGGATACCCAGGACCTGATGGCGGTCGGTGTGTCCGCCTTCAACGCCCAGAAATACCCGGAGGCGGAGACCGCCTTCGCGAAGGCGGTGAAGCGGAATCCCTGGGGCCGGGACGCGCGCTACAACCTGGCGAACGCGTATTTCGCCATGTCCCGGCAGGCGCACGACAAAGCCGACACACTCCGCAAAGCCAAGGTGGTCGATAGTGCTGCCGCCTACGATGCCATCGGCGCGAAGCACGACAGCGCGCTGGTGCGGGAAACCACCAAGCTGCTCGAGATGGAGCCGATGAACGAAGACGGCCTCCGGCTCCTTGCCGCCGGGCAGCGGGCGCTCAAGCAGGAGGCGGCGGTCATCAAAACCGCCGAGAAGCTGGTGGCCCTGCCGTTCACGATCGACGTGAACTCGTTCCAGATGGGGGAGGCGCAGGCCCGGCTGTCGGCGGATGCCATCGGGCGCTCGCCTCAGGACCCGACCGGGAAACCCCTCAAGGCCGCCCCAGTCGCCATCGTGATCGAATTCGTGGATGTGGGCGGGACCGTCGTGGACACCAAAGAGGTCACCATACCGGTGGTAGCGATCGGGGCCAAGCACCCCTTCCAGGTGGAGGCCAAGGGCGGGAAGATCGTGGGGTGGAAGTACCGGGCGAAGTAACATCGGCGGCGCTGGTCGGTTGACTGGGGTCGGGCGCCGGGGACATTATATCCGCGGCCCGCGGGCGTAATTCAGTGGTAGAATGCCAGCTTCCCAAGCTGGACGTCGCCGGTTCGAGTCCGGTCGCCCGCTCTGAGCCGAGCGCGATGACGGCCACCTATGTGGGTGGCCGTCGTCCGTTTCCCCACCGCTACTGCGAAATGAGATGATTTGTGAACGGCTAACTCTTGATATTTGAGGCTATTAGAGACACCTTTCCGTCCCATGATCAAGGTCACCCAGGTCCAGCCCGGCTCCATCGCCGAGGAGTTAGGGTTGAGGCCAGGTACCGAGCTCATCTCGGTGAACGGTCGCGAGGTCGACGATTTCCTCGACTGGCAGTTCCTCACCGCCGAGGAGGAGTTCACACTCCACATCCGCCAGACCGACGGCCAGGACATCGAGTTCGAGATCGAACGGCCCCTCACCGAGCCGCTCGGCGTGGCGGTCGAACCGGCCCGGATCCGCCGCTGCGCCAACCGCTGTGACTTCTGCTTCGTGGACGGGCTGCCTGAGGGGCTCAGAGACGTACTGTACATCCGGGACGACGACTACCGGCTGTCATTCCAGTACGGCAATTTCGCCACCCTGACCAACCTGAAGCCGGCCGATGAGGCCCGGATCATCGAATACCGGCTTTCCCCGCTCTATGTCTCGGTGCATGCCACTGACCCGGTGATTCGCCGCTGGCTGCTCCGCAACCCTACCGCGCCCGACATCCTGCCGCAGCTCCGCCGGTTCGCCGAGCACGGGCTCAAGTTCCAAACCCAGATCGTGTTGTCGCCCGGGGTCAACGACGGCGCCGTGATGGAGCAGACACTGGCGGATCTCTATGGCTTCGGCCCGCCGATCCTCGGCGTGTCGATCGTGCCGGTGGGCCTCACCGAATTCAGCAAGCACAGCCGAGTACGGGAGCCGACCGCCGAAGAGTGCCGCGCGGCGGTGCGCCGGCTCACCGCCTGGCAGGAGCGCGCGGTGGCGGAGCGGGGCATGCCCTGGGTCTACGGCGCCGACGAGCTGTATCTCCGCGCCGAGCTGCCGCTGCCGCCCGAAGCGAGCTACGGAGACTTCGAACAGGTCGAAAACGGCGTAGGCTCGGTGCGATTCCTCCAGCGCCGGATCCGCGAGGACGCCGGACTCTTCGGCGAGTGGGCCGGCCGGCGCATCGGCGTGGTCACTGGGACCTCCATGGGGCGGCTGATGCCCCAGGTGCTCGAACCCCTCGAGGAAGCTTCGGGTGCCCGGCTCGAGCTGATCGTCGTCGAGAACGGGCTCTTCGGGCCTCGAGTGACCACCGCCGGCCTCCTGCCCGGGAAATCGATCGCAGCCACCCTCGAGGGCCGGAACGATCTGGACTTGATCCTCCTCCCCGGCGAGTGCCTCAACGACGACTACCTCTTCATCGACAGCATGAGCGCCGACGAGCTCGCGGCCGGCGTGGCGGCACCGCTCCGGTTCAGCAAGGATTTCAGCGACGCGCTCGAGGCCGGAGCGGCGGCGTGAGCAAGCCCACCGTGGCCATCGTGGGACGGCCCAACGTCGGGAAGTCGACGCTGTTCAACCGGATTCTGGGCGGCCGCGCCGCCATCGTGTCGGAACACGCCGGCACCACGCGCGACCGCCATTTCGGAGACGCCGAATGGGCCGGCCGCACGTTCTGGCTGGTGGACACCGGCGGCATGGTGCCCGACTCGAGCGAAGCGATGGACAAGGCCATCCGCCGCCAGGTGGAGCTCGCGCTTGCGGAGGCGGACCTGATCCTGTTCGTGGTGGACGGAAGGGAAGGGGTCCACCCCGTCGACCAGGCGGTGGCCGAAAAGCTTCGGCGGGCCAGGCGCCCGGTGCTGCTCGCGGTGAACAAGCTGGACGACGGCGGGAGCCAGGTGCACGCCCATGAATTCCATAAGCTGGGCTTCGGCGAGCCCCAGGCCGTTTCCGCCTCGGTCGGCACGCGGAGCGGCGATCTGCTCGACCGGATCATCGCCAAGCTGCCGCCGCCCTCCGAGACCGAGCCCGAAGACACGGTGAACATCGCGATCGTAGGGCGGCCCAACGCCGGAAAGTCCTCGCTGGCCAACCGGCTGCTCGGCGAGGAGCGATACGTCGTCCACGCGGAAGCCGGCACCACTCGCGATGCGGTGGACTCGGTCTTCCGGCACGAAGGCACGCTGCTGCGGTTCATCGACACCGCCGGGTTGCGCCGCCGCGCCAAGGTCGAGGACGACGTCGAGTTCTACTCGACCCTGCGGACCCAGCGGGCCATCGAGCAGGCCGAGGTCTGCATCCTGGTCGTGGACGCCGCGCTGGGGCTTCACAACCAGGACCTCCGGATCGCCACCGAAGCGTGGGAGCGGGGGTGCGGACTGGTGATCGCGGTCAACAAGTGGGACCTGATCGAGGAGAAAGACGCCAACACCGCCAGGCGGGGCGAGGAGATCCTGGTCAAGAAGGCCCCCTTCCTCCAGTACGTTCCCTTCGTGTACATCTCGGCGCGCACCGGGCAGCGGGCTC
>Ga0114129_10006306_pt1 | contig 16820 bp, 16 predicted proteins | sample RhiMetdeltSRZDD1_FD_80071 | JGI IMG/M metagenome (GOLD analysis project Ga0114129, IMG submission 80071) | Populus rhizosphere microbial communities from Tennessee, USA - Rhizosphere MetaG P. deltoides SRZDD1 (version 2) (version 2) | ecosystem: Host-associated > Plants > Roots > Rhizosphere >... | reverse complement strand
CGAACACCTCCTGGATGCGCTGGCCGATCAGCGGCGTCAGCGAGGCCGGCTTGAGCACCACGCCGTTGCCGGCCATCAGCGCGATCGCGACCTCGCCGAACGGGATCGACCACGGGTAGTTCCAGGGCGCGATCACGCCGACCACGCCGAGCGGCTCGTAGGTGAAGCGTGCGCGCTTCTGCTTGATGAAGATCGGCAGCGGGATGCGCTCGTCCTCGAGGATCCCCGGGCCGGCCTCGGCCAGCCAGCGGAGCGAGTCGATCGTGGGGAGCAGCTCCATCACGTACGACTCGTTGCGCACCTTGCCCTGCTCGCGCGTCAGCAGCTCGGCGAGCTCGTCGATCTGGTCGATGATCGCCTGCGCCGCGCGGCGCATGTAGCGGGCCCGGTCGTGCAGCGGGAGCTGCGCCCAGAAGGGCTGCACGCTCGCCACGTCGTCCACCACGGATTGCACTTGGCCGGGAGTGATCGTCGGGACGGCGCCGAGGCGGCGTCCGTCGAGCGGACTGAAGGATTCGAGCTCGGTGGCCTCAGCCGGCCGCAGGGCAGCTTCCATGGCGAGAGATTCTGTCAGTCGCGGCCGCGGGCGCGGCGGATTCGCGCGAGTCGCTCGCGCAGCTCGGCCTCCTCGCCGTGCTCGGACAGCTCGAGGAAGCGCTCGCCGATCGCCTCCGTGGGCATCAGCTCCTGCTCCGCCACGCCCTCCGCGTGCGAGTGGGGATAGTCATAGTCGAGCCCCCTGCCGAGCTTCTTGGCACCGGGGTACGCCGCGCTGCGCAGGGCCGCCGGGGGCTCCGGCGTGCCGTGCTCGCGCACCCACGCGCGGGCACGCTTGATCGCCTCGTAGGACGCGTTCGACTTCGGCGCGAGCGACAGGTAGACCGCGGCCTGGGCGAGGTTGAGCGCGCACTCGGGCATGCCGACGTGCTCGACCGCGTGAGCGGCGCTCACGGCCAGCTCCAGCGCGCGAGGGTCGGCGTTGCCGATGTCCTCGCTGGCTAGCACCACCATCCGCCGGGCGATAAAGCGAGGGTCCTCGCCGCCCTCGATCATCGCCGCCAGGTAGAGCAGCGAGGCGTCGGGATCGGAGCCGCGCGTGGACTTGATCCAGGCGGAGATCAGGTCGTAGTGGAGATCGCCGCCCTTGTCGTAGAGGATCGCGCTGCGCTGAAGGGCGTCCTCGGCCACTCGCAGTGTGACGGCGCCGCTGTCGCCGACCGTCTCCGCGGCGAGCTCGAGAGCCGAGAGGGCAATGCGCGCGTCCCCGGCGGCGCGAGCGGCGAGGAACTCGAGCGCGTCGTCGTCCACGCGCGGCGCGGCCTTGGAGGCCATCGCTGCGCGCCCGGCAGCGCCGGGCGCTTGCGCCAGACCGCGCTCGTCTCCGAGTGCGCGTCGCAGCAGCGCCAGCACGTGCTCCTCCTCGAGCGAGCGCAGCTCGTAGATCCGGCAGCGCGAGAGCAGCGCGGAGTTGACCTCGAAGTAGGTGTTCTCAGTGGTCGCGCCCACCAGGACGACGGTGCCGTCCTCCACGGCGGGCAAAAGCGTGTCCTGCTGCGCCTTGTTGAAGCGGTGGATCTCGTCCAGGAAGAAGATCGTGCGCTCACCGCTCGTGTTGAGCCGGTGCCGCGCCCGCTCGAGCACCGCCCTCACCTCGGCGCGGCCGGCGTTCACGGCGGAGGCCTCCTCGAACGCGGCGCGAGCGTTCACGGCGAGCAGCCGCGCGAGCGTCGTCTTCCCGGCGCCGGGCGGCCCATAGAGGATCATCGAGTGGGGCCGGCCCTCCTCGAGCGCCGTGCGCAGAGCGGACCCGCGGCCGAGCAGGTGCTCCTGGCCGACGAACTCGCCCAGCGACGCCGGGCGCATCCGCGCGGCCAGCGGCTGGTCTGCGAGCTTCCGGGAGTCGGGTCCGCTGGGCGCGTCCTCGGTCTCGAATAGCTGCTCTTCCATTGAGCCGATTCTCGCAGCGCCAGCCGCGGATGAGGCGCGCCTTCGGTTCGTACTTGCATTTCGCTGAACAGCTTGTACAGTCATCGTATGACGACGACGATCCAGACCCCAGAGACGATCATCGACGGCCCCTTTGGAGTTGAGATGCTCGTGAGGAGCGAGGACGCCGGCGGCCGCTTCGGCCTCGTGGAGCACCCGATCGCGCCGCGCGCGCTCGCCGGCCCCATGCACGTCCACGAGCACGAGGACGAGTACTCGTACGTGCTCGAGGGCGAGGTCGGCTTCCAGGTCGGTGACGACGTCTTCACCGCGGGCCCCGGCCAGCTCGTGGCGAAGCCGCGGGGCATCTGGCACGGCTTCTGGAATGCGGGCGATGCACCCGCCCGCGTGCTCGAGGTCATCTCCCCCGGAGGCTTCGAGAACTACTTCGCCGAGCTGGCTCCGCTGCTTAAGCCCGAGCGCGACATCGAGGGCATCGCGCGCGTCCAGAAGAAATACGGGCTCCAGATGGACTTCAGCTCGATCGAGCGGCTCAGCCGCGAACACGGGCTAGGAAGTCCGCCAGGGCGGTAGCGCACTCCGCGGGCGCGTCCTCCCACACGAAGTGGCGCGCGCCCTCCACGACCACGAGCTCCGTGTCCGGCAGCTCCCGCTGGAAGCGGTGGGCGCCTGCCACGGGCGCGAACTCGTCGTCCTCGCCCCAGAGCAGGAGCGTGGGCACGCCGAGCGCGGCCAGGTCGTAGCCCTCGAGCTTCGCGAAGTCGCCGGAGCGGTACAGCTCGAGCTGGCCGCGGCGGCGGGTCTCGTCCGCGTAGCCCTTCCAGTACTCGGCGATCGCCTGGTCGCTCATCCCCGAGCTCGCCCCGCGCAGCATCGCCGCGAAGCCGTCCCGGTCGATCGCGTCGATCAGCTGCTCGCCGGTGCCGGGCTCGCGCAGCGCCTGGGCCATGCCGTGCCACTTTCCGTCCGGGAAGAAGCCGGTGGAGCTGATTACCAGCGCCCGGATCGCCTCTGGGTGCTCGCACGCCCATCGCAGCCCCACCAGGCCGCCCCAGTCGTGGACCACCAGTACGCAGCTCTCGATGCCGAGCTCGCGGCGGAAGCGCTCGACCGACTCCACGTGGCGCTCCCAGGTCGCCGGCGGGTCCGGATCGGAGTCGCCGTAGCCGGCGAAGTCGGGCGCAACGGCGCGCCAGCCGGCGTCCGCGACGGCAGGCATCAGCTCGCTCCACATGAACGACGACTCGGGGAAACCGTGCAGAAGCAGGACCACCGGCGCGTCGCCCGAACCCGCCTCGCGGTATGAGAGTCCGGCGGCTGGCACTACCCTGAGCTTATGACCGCGCCTGTTCCCGAGGACAAGCTGCGCCTAGGGGGTATGGCGCTTCGCAACGGATTGCTGGTGCACGGCCCGACGCACTGGGCCGCGGCGGTGCGCACCGACGCCGGCGAGCTGAAGGTGGCGTCGGGCCGCAAGCCCGACCTCGGAGGCAGGGCCTCCGAGCGACTGCCCGGCATCCGCGGCGTCGTGAAGCTGGCGGAGGCCATGGCGGTGATCCCGCTCGTGAAGCGCGCGCTGCCCGAGGCACGGCTGCCGATGCAGGACCTCAAAACGCTCGGCACGATGGGCGCGGCTGCGCTGGGCGGGCAGGCGATCCGCAGGTCTCCCGGTGTCGGCGCCGAGGCCGCGGTGGCCCTGGTGAGCCTCGCACCCGCACTGCTCGCGCTGCGCAGCGGTGACCTCGCGGCGTACCACGGCGTCGAGCACAAGGCGATCGCGGGATACGAGGAGGGCGCCGACGCCGCCGACGCCGACAAGGAGCACGACCGCTGCGGCTCCCACCTGGTCGCGCCGATGCTCACCGCGGCCGCGGTGGGGAACGTCGCGATGCGCCGTGCCGGACTGCGCGGCCCCGCCGCGGAGGCGGCTGTCGGGCTGGGCAGCGCCGCGGTGGCGGTCGAGGTGTTCGCCTGGGGCGAGCGCCATCCGAACTCCGCCCTCACGCGGATGCTGCGCCGTCCGGGCTTCGAGATCCAGCGTGTGATCGGCACGCGCGAGCCCACCGCGGAGCAGCTCGAGGTCGGCAAGGCGGCGCTCGCCGAGATCCTGCGGGTCGAGGGTGGCGAGTAGCGCCCCCACCCGCTCGCGCCTCGATCCCGAGGTGTTCCGCCTGCCGGTCGAGAAAATCCGCGAGGGCTACTACACAGACGCATACTTCAACTTCACGCGGCAGCTGCTGGTCGAGCTGGGCCACCGCCCGCCGGTCACGGTCCAGGTGTTCCAGAAGAGGTTCTCGGTGCTCGGCGGCATCGACGAGGCGATCGCGGTGCTGAAGCTGTGCTCCGACGACTGGAGCGCCCTCGAGGTGCACGCCCTGCACGAGGGCGACGAGATCGAGCCGTGGGAGCCGGTGCTACAGATCGACGGCGACTACGCGCTGTTCGCGCACCTCGAGACCGTCTACCTGGGAACGCTCGCGCGCCGGACGCGGATCATGCGCAACGTGCACGAGGTCGTCGACGCGGCCAACGGGAAGCCGATCCTGTTCTTCCCGGCCCGCCACGATCACTGGCTCGTGCAGACCGGCGACGGCTGGGCCGCGCACGTGGCCGGCGCGATCGGCGTCTCCACCGACGCGCAGGCCTCTTGGTGGGGTGGCCGCGGTGTCGGCACGGTCCCGCACGGGCTGATCGCCGCGTTCCACGGAGACACGGTCGCGGCGGCGCGCGCGTGGGCCGATCGCTACGCCGACGAGATGAACGTGACCGTGCTGGTGGACTTCGAGAACGACTCGGTCCGCACCGCGCTGGAGGTGGCGGACGCGCTCGGCGACCGGCTCTGGGGCGTGCGCCTCGACACCTCAGAGCTGATGGTGGACCGCGCCCTCTGGCACGAGATGGGCGCCTTCAAGCCGACCGGCGTGAACCCGGTGCTGGTCGAGAAGGTCCGCGAAGCGCTCGACGCGGCGGGCCACAAGGGCGTGCACATCGTTGTCTCGGGCGGGTTCGACGCGGAGAAGATCCGCCACTTCGAGAGTGTGGGCGCGCCGGTGGACGCGTACGGCGTCGGATCGTCGCTCGTGCAGGGGTCGAACGACTTCACGGCCGACGTGGTCAGAGTCGAGGGCCGCGACTGCGCAAAGGCCGGGAGGCGCTTCAAGCCCAATCCCCGGCTAGAGAGAGTGTTGTAGGACTTATGTCCAGGCCAGAGATGGCCGATTGGGGTACTGGATGAGGAGGACCCTCCGAACGCTGCCTCTGCTCGCCGCGCTGGCCGCGTTGGCGGTCTCCGCCGCCCCCGCGACGGCCGACGGCGGCTCGGCGGCCTGCATGGTGCCGTTCGAGGTCGCGCGCAACCAGCAGCTCGCTGGCCTCTCCCTCCAGCCGGGGCCGTACAAGCTGACGGTGCTCGACACCTCCGAGATCACCTGCGACGAGGCGAGCGACCAGATGCGCGAGGTGCTGCGCGAGCCGGGCGCCGAAGTCCCGGACGGCTGGAAGCTCGACACTGCCACGCGCACGATCTCGCGCTCCGACGGCACGGACGCATTCCGGCTCGAGCCGGACATGCAGCTCGAGGGCGAGGCCGGCAGCTCGCTCTGGGACGACATGCAGGCCTGGATGCTCACCTGGCTGCCGATCATCTTCATGGGCCTGATCGCCGTGGCGATCGTCTGGATGATCCGCTACATGCCGCGGACCAAGCCGCAGGAGATCTCGCCGTCGTCGTCGAGCTCCGTGCGCTGGCAGGACGTGGAGGGGGTCGAGGAGGCAAAGGACGAGCTGCGCGAGGTCGTGGAGTTCATGCGCGACCCGAAGCGCTTCAAGCGGCTCGGCGCCAAGGTGCCCAAGGGCATCCTGCTGCACGGCCCGCCCGGCACCGGCAAGACGCTGCTCGCCAAGGCGGTGGCGAACGAGTCGAACGCGCGCTTCTTCGCCCAGTCCGCGTCCTCGTTCGTCGAGATGTTCGCCGGCCTCGGTGCGGCGCGCATCAGGCGGCTGTTCCGCCAGGCCCGCAAGGCCGCGCCGGCGATCGTGTTCATCGACGAGCTCGATGCCGTCGGCTCGACCCGCGGCAACGACATCTCCGGCGAGAAGGACCAGACGCTGAACCAGCTGCTCGTGGAGCTCGATGGTTTCGCAGGCAGCGAGAACGTCGTGGTGATCGCCGCCTCGAACCTGCTCGAGAAGCTAGACCCCGCGTTGCTGCGGCCGGGCCGCTTCGACCGCCAGATCCTCGTCACGCCGCCCGACCTGAAGGGCCGCCGCAACATCCTCGTCGTCCACACGCGCGGCAAGCCGCTGGCCGACGACGTGGACCTCGAGGTCGTGGCGCGCCAGACGAGCGGCATGACCGGTGCCGACCTCGCCAACATCTGCAACGAGGCCGCGATCTTCGCCGGGCGGGACCACCGCGAGTACCTGCTCACGCGCGACTTCGAGGCCGCGCTCGAGCGAGTGGTCGCGGGAATGCAGTCACGCCGCGTGATCACCGACCACGAGAAGAAGGTCGTCGCCTATCACGAGGCCGGGCACGCGCTCTGCTCGGAGATGCTGCCGTCGGTGCAGAAGGTGCACCGCATCTCGATCATCCCGCGCGGCCGCGCGCTGGGCTACACGCTGAACCTCCCCGAGGAGGACCGCTACCTGAAGTCGAGGGAGGAGCTGCTCGACTACATGGTCGTCCTGCTCGCCGGCCGCGTGACCGAGCACATCATCTTCGGCCAGATCACAACCGGTGCCTCCGACGACCTCCACAAGGTCCACGAGATCAGCCGCTCGATGGTCACGCAGTACGGCATGGGCACCGAGCTCGCATCGAAGCAGCTCCCGGCCGACGACTACTCGATGTCCGATCACACCCGCCGCGTGATCGACGAGGAGCAGCAGTACCTGACGGACCTCGCCCACCGGCGCGCCATGAAGATCGTGGGCGAGAACCGCGAGCTGCTCGAGGCGCTCGCTCAGACGCTGCTCGAGAACGAGGTCCTCGAGCGCGAGGACATCACGCGACTGGTGGCGGAGCACCGCGGCACCCCCGCGCTGGCCGGCAAGGAGCGCTTCGCCCCGCTGCTGGAGCCGGGTGCGGCCACGGTGGCCGCCTCGAAGCCGCTCGAGGGTCAGCCGGGCGAAGACTCGCCCTCGTAGTAGTCCACCTCGTCGTCCCTCCGAAACCAGACGCGCAGGCCGCCGCCGTCGGGCCGGCGCTCGAACGCGCCGATCTTGCCCGAGTCGGGCTGGAGGACCACGTCGGGCTCGCCGCACGGGCTGAACGCCAGGAATCGCACCGGCTCGTCCGTGCGGTTCACGATCTGGTGCGCCCCCTGCTCCCCGCGCGGGAACGAGACCACCTCGCCCTGGTCGAGCTCCCGCCAGCCCTCCGGCGTGCGCAGGCTGGGCGTGCCGCGCAGGACGACGACGAGCTCCTCCTCGGTCAGGTGCGCGTGGTAGGGATAGGCGGCCTCTCCCGGCGGGACCTCCCACAGGCTGGCGCCCAGCCGCTCGGCTCCGGCCTGACGGCTGATGCGGGCCCGCTGGGCGCGAAAGCCGTCGTGCTGGCGCTGCTCGTCGAAGTTCGGGCGTTCGATGTTCACCATGGTGCGTATTCTGCTCACCGCATGTTCGGACACATCGATCACATAGGGGTGGCCGTCGAGGATCTCGACGAAGCCATCGCGCTCTACGGCGAGCGGCTCGGCATGCCACTCGAGCATCGCGAGACGGTGGAGGCGCAGGGCGTCGAGGCGGTGCTGCTCGGCGTGGGTGAGGGCCACGTGGAGCTGCTGCAGCCGCTCGGCCCGGAAACCGCGGTCGCGAGGTTCCTCAGGCGGAACGGCCCCGGTCTTCACCACGTGGCGTACGGGACGGACGACATCGAGTCGGCCATCGAGTCCGTGCGAGCCGCGGGCCTGCGGCTGATCGACGAGCAGCCCCGCCTCGGCATCCGCGGCAGCCGCGTGGCGTTTCTGCACCCGAAGTCGACCGGCGGGGTACTCACCGAGCTGGTCGAGCCCCCGGAGGGGCACTGATGGCGGACACCCCACGACGTATCGAGGTCGGCTTCCAGGGCGGGCAGTCGCTGCCCGTCCGGGTGGCGCAGGACGTCTACGACGCACTTCGAAAGGCGCTCGCCGACTCTGGCTCGGACCGCTGGTTCGAGCTCACCACCGAGGACTCGGACGTCTACGTCGACCTCTCTCAGGTCGTCTACGTCAGGCTCGACACCGAAGATCACCGGGTCGGCTTTTAGGTCTTGCGCCCGCTCGCCGCGCTGGATCTCAGGCTGCTTCGCCTGCTGCGGACGCGCGGGCACACGCCCGCTGTCGAGGCGGCCGTGTTGCGGCTCGCGCAGGCCGGTGAGAACGGGCTGCTCTGGTACGTCATCGCGCTTGTCGGCGTCGCGCTCGGGGGCCGCCGGCGGCGTCAGGCGTACTTCCGAGCGGTGAAGATCGTGCTCGCCACGCTGGTGGCGAACACGGTGGTCAAGCAGACCGTCCGGCGAGCGCGGCCGGTGCTCGAGGAGGAGCTGCCCGCACTGACCCCGGTGCTGTCGGGTCGCTCGTACCCGTCGGCCCATTCATCGACCTCGTTCGCCGGCGCGCGTGCGCTCTCGGCGGCGGGCATGCCGGCCGCGCCGCTCTACGCCGTTGCTGTGGCGATGGCGCTGTCGCGCCCGTACCTCGGCGTGCACTACCCGTCCGACATCGCGGCCGGGGCGCTGCTGGGCGACGCGATGGGCCGCCTGATGACGCCATGAAGATCGGCATCGTCGGGATGCCGAACGCGGGCAAGTCGTCCCTCTTCAACGCGCTCACGCGGGCGGGCGCGCAGGCGGCGAACTACCCGTTCACGACCGTCGAGCCGAACGTGGCGGTGGTCGGCGTGCCGGACGACCGGCTCGAGCGGGTGGCCGAGACCATCGGCGCGCGGCCGATCGTCCACGAGACGATCCAGTTCCACGACATCGCCGGGCTCGTGCGCGGCGCACACCAGGGCGAGGGGCTCGGCAACAAGTTCCTTGCGAACATCCGCGAGACCGACGCGATCCTGCACGTGGTTCGAGTGCACGACGACGCACAGGTGGTGCACCCCGAGGGGCGCGTGGACCCGCTGGCGGACGCCGAGGCGATCGAGACGGAGCTGCTGTTCGCGGACCTCGAGCAGGCCGAGCGGCGGCTCGAGCGGGTGTCGAAGCAGGCGAAGTCGCTCGACAAGGTGGCCATCGCCGAGGAGGCGTGGCTTCGGCGGGTGGTCGAGGCGCTGCGTGAGGGGCGCGCTGTACGGACCGTGCCGGAGCCGGCTGACGCGCCCGGGGCGTTGACGAGGCTGTCGGCGCTCACGGCGAAGCCCGAGTTGTTCGTGGCGAACGTCGCGGAGGGCGAGCCGCTCGAGCCGCCTGCGGCGCTGGCGGCGCACGCGGAGGAGCGCGGCGCCCGGGCGGCGGCGGTAAGCGCCCGCCTCGATGCGGAGCTCTCAGAGCTCGACGACGACGAGGCCGCCGCGATGCGCGACGAGCTCGGCGTGACCGAATCCGGCCTCGAGACCGTGATCCGCGAGGCCTTCTCGCTGCTCGACCTGATCCAGTTCTTCACGGCCGGCCAGGACAAGGAGGCCCGCGCCTGGGCGATCCCGCGCGGCACGCGCGCCCGCGCCGCGGCCGGATCGATCCACACGGACATGGAGCGCGGCTTCGTGGCCGCGGAGATCACACCCTGGGACGCCCTGGTGGAGGCGGGCGGCTACGCGCCGGCCCGCGAGCGGGCCCTGACGCGCGTGGAGGGGCGCGACTACGTGATGCAGGACGGCGACGTGGCGACCTTCCGCTTCACGCCGTCGTGAACTCCCGCCGCGGCTAACTGCAGCATTGAAGGCGGCCCCAGCCCCTCCGAGCCGGCATTTCGGTGGCAGAAATCGTCCGGTATGTGGCCTTGCTGCCAACAGCCGTGGCGGCGATCATGGGCGCATGCGACGTGTCGTGATCGTGGCGTTTCCGGGTGTCCAGACGCTTGACGTGACCGGGCCGGCCGAGGTGCTGCGAGCCGCGACCAAGCTCCACCCGCCCGGCTACGAGCTCACGGTCGTGGCGCCGGAGGAAGGACCGCTCCGCACCTCGACGGTCACGATCGCACCCGACCTACCCCTCAGTGCATGTCGTTTTCCGATCGACACCCTCATCGTCGCCGGCGGCACCGGCACCCGCCGCGCCGAGGACGACGAGGCGCTGATCGCGTGGCTGCGAAGGGCCGCGAGGCGCTCGCGGCGCGTGACCTCCGTCTGCACCGGCGCCTTCCTGCTCGCGCGAGCCGGGCTGCTCGACGGTCGCCGCGCCACCACGCACTGGGCCTCGTGCGCCGACCTGGCGGCGCGCTATCCGGCCGTGACGGTCGAGCCGGACCCGATCTTCGTGCGCGACGGCAACGTGGCCACCTCCGCCGGCGTGACCGCCGGCATGGACCTCGCCCTGGCGCTCGTGGAGGAGGACCTCGGTCGCGACGTGGCCATCGAGGCGGCGCGCTGGCTAGTGCTGTTCCTGAAGCGGCCCGGTGGCCAGGCGCAATTCAGCGCCCAGCTCGCGGCCCAGACCGCCGAGCGGCCCTCGCTCCGCGATCTCCAGGCGTGGATGCCCGACCACCTGGACGAGGACCTCACCGTGCCCGCGCTGGCCCGCCGCAGCGCGATGAGCGAGCGCAACTTCGCCCGTGCCTTCCGGCGCGAGACCGGGATGACCCCCGCGGCCTACGTCGAGGCCGCGCGCGTGGAGAGCGCCAGGATCGCGCTCGAGAGCGGCGATCTGCCCGTGGAGAACGTGGCGGCCCAGTCCGGCTTCGGCACGGTCGAGACGATGCGGCGGGCGTTCAGGCGACGAGTCGGGGTCAGCCCGGCCGACTACAGATCCCGATTCAGGAGGCAGGCAGCATGAGAATCGCCATCCCGCTCTACGACCGCTTCACCGCCCTCGACGCGGTCGGCCCCTACGAGGTGCTCTCGCGACTGCCGGGTGCGAGCGTGACCTGGCTCGCTCACGAGCCGGGCGTGGTGCGCACCGACAACACGATGCTCGGCATCGAGGCCGACGCCGCCTTCGAGGACCTGCCCGACCCCGAGATCGTGATGGTGCCGGGCGGCACGGGCACGGACGCCGTGCTCGACGACGAGCGCCTCGTCGGCTGGATCCGGCGTGCGCACGAGACCTCCGAGTGGACCACCTCCGTCTGCACCGGCTCGCTGCTGCTCGGCGCGGCCGGCGTGCTCGACGGGCTCGAGGCCACCAGCCACTGGCTCGACATAGCCGAGCTGGAGCGCTTCGGCGCCCGCCCGACAAGCCGCCGCTTCGTCGAGCAGGGCAAGGTGATCACGGCCGCGGGTGTGTCGTCGGGCATCGACATGGGCCTGGTGCTGGCGGCGAAGATCGCCGGCCCCGAGGTGGCCCAGGCGATCCAGCTCGGGATCGAGTACGACCCCGAGCCGCCGTTCGACGCCGGCTCGGTCGAGAAGGCGCCCGCGGAGATCGTCGAGCTGGTGCGCGGCGTCGCGGCGGCGCGGTCCGCCTAGCGCACCCGGACGGCCGGACCCGTGACCGTGCGGTAGCGCACGCGGTACACGCCGGCGTGCGACAGGGCTACGCGATAGCCACCGGATCGTGTCGTGTGCGCCCGCGCGACCTCGCGGAAGCGACCGTCGACGCGCCGCTCGACGCGCAACACCCGCTTGCGCGGCGCCGGCTGGAACTCTCCGGCGAGCAAGCGGCTGGTCGGCCGCGGGCCCCAGCTCGCGGGCCGCGCCGATCGTGCCCGGCTCGCCGTGCTCTCGACTCGGTAGTGCGTGAACCAGGTGTCGCGCAGCCCGAGCGCCGACCGGACCTGCGGCCCGGAAACAGTGCGCGAGCCGGCGCTGCCGATCACCCGCGCCCTCACCACACGCGGTGAGACCCCGCGCTGGAGCACCTTCAGCCGCCTGAACCGACCCGGCGCCCCAAGCGCCCGATCGAGCCGGGCGGCCGACATCGTCAGCTGCCAGCGGTGATAGGGCGAGCGCGTGTCGTACGGGTCGGGCACGCCCACCAGCCACGGCTTCGAGAGCGATCCCACGAACGAGAACTCGACGTTCTCGGTGTGCCCGCCCGAGGTGGAGAAGTAGTAGGTCACCGCCGGCAGGCCGTTGTAGGTGACGATGCGCCCGGACGTGTCGCTCACCGCGGCGTCGCTGCGGACGCTCTCACCGGTCACTCCCCGGTAGACCTGCGAGCGGGTGTCCGGGTACTGGTCGAAGGCACCGCCGGTCTTGCGGGTGGCGAGCGCGTAGGTGCGCGCGGCCACGGCCTGGACCCTGAGCGCCTCGAGCGGCCACGTGCTCGGCATCTCGCCGGCCACCACCCCGCGCAGATAGTCGTCCATGTCCAGCTCGTTGATCGCCGTCACGCCGCCGCCGTCCACGCGCACCTCGATGTCGCCGCGGTAGAGGCCGCTCGTCACGAAGTTGAGAGCCGGCCCCATCAGGCGCATCGGGTCGGAGCTCTTGAACGTGACCACCGAGCCAAGGCGCGCCACTCGCCTGCCGGTGGCCGTGGTGACCACGATCCCGCCGGGACGGCGCTTGGCCACGTAGATCCGGCTGGGCCTGAGCGACCTGCCGCCCACGGACGTTGCGCCGCGCACGCGGATGTACGGATCCACCGGCTGGAGCAGCACGCGCACCGGCTGGTCGGGGGCGGTCGAGAGACGGGTGCCCTTGTAGTAGTGGGCGAGGATTCCCGGATACTTGGCGCCCTCGAGCGCGTAGCCGTAGGCGCCGTACTGGCTCATCCCGATCCCGTGGCCGAATCCGGCGCCGCGGATCACGTGGCGCACGGCGGCGTCGGCCGTGGCGGGGATGGCGAGGAAGACGCCGAGGGCTGTGAGCAGGGCGGTGCGGCGCATGGGGTCCAGAACTCCCGGAGGGGCTCAAGGTAGCGGTCGGACGCTCGCCCTCCCTTCTTTAGCCGACCGCGTACAGGCGCCATTCGCCCGGCACGCCGCGCAGCTCGCGCTCGCCCCGATCCTCGAAGCCGATTCCCGACCCGACCACGAGATCCTTCACTGTGCCGGATACGAGCACCTCGTTCGGACCGGCGCACTGCATCACCCGCGAGGCGATGTGCACCGCGAGACCGCCGAGGTCCCCGTCCATCACTTCGAGCTCGCCGGTGTGGAGGCCGGCGCGCACCTCCAGCCCGAGCGAGCCCATCGCCTCGGCCACCGAGGCGGCGCAGCGGATCGCCCGCGCCGGCCCGTCGAAGGTCGCGAGAAAGCCGTCGCCCGTGCGCTTGACCTCCCTGCCGCGATGGCGCTCGAGCGCCTGCCGGAAGAGCGCGTCGTGGCGCTCCAGGAGGAAGCGCCAGCCGCGGTCGCCCATCTCGGCGGCCCGCCGTGTCGAGTCCACGATGTCGGTGAACAGCACGGTGGCCAGCATGCGGTCGGGCTCGCGCTCGTGGCGCGTGCCGGTGAGGAACTCCTCGATCTCCCCCAGCAGGCCGTCGGAGTCGCCGATCGAGAACATGTTGTCGCCGCCCTCGAGCTCCACGTAGCGCGCACCCGGGATCTTCGAGGCGATGTAGCGCGAGTGCTCGACCTTGAGGAAGCTGTCCTCGGTCCGGTGCATCACGAGCGTCGGGACGCGGATAGACGGCAGGACGTCGCGCACGTCGATCTCGCCGATCAGCTTGAAGATGCGGCGAATCGTCGAAGGGCTCGCGGCCAGGCGCTCGAGCCGGCCCGCCCACTCCATGAAATTCGGGTCGCCCTGCTGGCTCGGTGCGACCGAGCCGGCCACCCAGCCCTCGCCCCAGTGCGCGAGCAGCTCCTCGGTGTGCGCGTCGCGCATCTCCCCGGACCAGGCCCACTCGTAGTCGGGCGCCCACGTGGCGCGCGCGAACGTCGCGTACAGGACGAGAGCGGTGGTGCGCTCGGGAAAGGTCGCGCCGAACAGCAGGGCCATCGGACCGCCCTCGAGCGTTCCGCAGATCGCCGCCTCCTTTGACCCGGCGGCGTCCATCACGGCGAGCACGTCGTCCATCTGGTCCTCGAGCGTCGGTGCGCCGAAGAGCGGGTCGGAGAGCCCCGAGCCGCGGCGGTCGAACGTGATCACGCGCGCGAACTGCGTCAGCCGCCCCATCACCCGCTCCAGCGAGGGCTCGGACCACAGGTACTCGACCTGAGAGATCCAGGGCGGGATCCAGACCAGATCGGTGGGCCCGTCGCCCTGGACGGTGTAGGCGATATTCACGTCGCCGCTCTTGGCGTAGCGCGCCACGGGAGCCACGACCGTGACGTTACAGTCAGCAGCCTGTGTCCAAGCGCAAGGCCAGCGACGTCTTCGTGGAGTGCCTCGAGGCCGAGGGCGTGAAGCACGTGTTCGGCATCCCTGGTGAGGAGACGCTCGACCTGAACGAGTCGCTGTCGCGCTCGTCGATCGAGTTCATCCCGGTCCGGCACGAGCAGGGCGGCGCCTACATGGCCGATGCCTGGGGGCGCCTCACCGGCCGCGCCGGCGTCTGCCTCGGCACGCTCGGGCCGGGAGCCCTCAACCTGGTGACCGCGGTCGCGGACGCGTACCTGGACCGGGCGCCGCTGGTGGCGCTCACCGGCCAGGGCGACCTCGAGCGCATGCACAAGGAGTCACACCAGTACATCGACCTGCCGCGGGTGATGCGCCCGATCACGAAGTGGAACGCGCGCGTGCAGGACCCCGAGATCATCCCCGAGGTCGTGCGCAAGGCCTTCAAGGTGGCCGAGGGCGAGAAGCCGGGCGCGACGCACATCGAGCTGCCCGAGGACGTGATGGCCGCCGAGATGGAGGGTGAGCCGCTGCCGCGCAAGCGCGCAGTGCTCCCGGAGCCGCCCGCGCGGGAGCTGCTGCGAGCGGCCGATCTGATCCGCGGCGCCGTGCATCCGGTTGCGCTGGCGGGCAACGGCGTGATCCGTGCCAAGGCGGCGCCGGCGCTGAGCGAGTTCGTGCGCGCAACCGGCATCCCGGTGGCCGAGACCTTCATGGGGAAGGGCCTGCTCCCGGCCGACAACGACAAGGCGCTGGGCTCGGTCGGCCTCCAGTCCGGCGACTACGAGATGGCGGGGTTCGGCGAGGCCGACGTGGTGCTCGCCATCGGCTACGACCTCGTGGAGCACTCGCCCGAGCACTGGAACCCAAAACGAGACAAGAAGATCATCTGCATCGACTCGGTGCCGGCGGAGACGGACGCCAACTTCATCCCTGAGGTCGAGCTCGTCGGCGACATCTACAACGTGCTCACCCGGCTCGGCGAGGAGTGCCGGCACGTGCCCCATCAGGGCGGGTCGACCAAGCTGCGCGACGTCGTGCTCGGACGCTTCGAGCAGGCGAAGGAGGACGACTCCTTCCCGGTCCAGCCGCCGCGAGCGCTGTGGGAGATCCGTCAGGCGCTCGGCCGGCACGACATCCTGATCTCGGACGTCGGGCTGCACAAGCTCTGGATCGGCCGGATGTTCCCCGCGTACGAGCCGAACACCGTGCTGATCGCGAACGGGCTCGCGGGGATGGGCTTCGCGGTGCCGGCTGCGGTGGCCGCAAAGCTCGTGCATCCGGAGCGCAAGGTCGTGACCGTGAACGGCGACGGCGGCTTCCTCATGAACTGCCAGGAGCTGGAGACCGCCGTCCGGATCGGCACGCCGTTCGTGAACGTGATCTGGGAGAACAGCCAGTACGGGTCGATCGTCTGGAAGCAGGACAAGAAGTTCGGCCGCCACTTCGGCACCGACTTCACAAACCCGGACTTCGTGAAGCTGGCCGAGGGCTTCGGGATACCGGCCTGGCGCTGCGACTCGGCGGACGACTTCGGGGAGCGCCTGCGCAACGCGCTGACGCTCGATCTGCCATCGCTGATCGTGCTGCCGATCGACTACTCGATCGACGTGGCTATTTCAGAGGAACTGGGAACGGAGACTGTTGCGACATGAGCATCGCCACCAAGGAACAGGAAGTTGTAGGGAAGGTCCCCAACAAGCTCTTCATCGGGGGTGAGTGGCGCGACGCCACCGGAGGCGGCACGCTGGAGGTGCTCGACCCCGCCACCGAGGAACCGATCTGCGAGGTCGCGGACGCGACCCCCGAGGACGCCATGGCGGCGCTCGACGCCGCCGTGGAAGCCCAGCCGGAATGGGGCGCCTCAGCGGCGAACGACCGCGCCGGGATCCTCTGGAAGGCATTCGAGCTGCTGATGGAACGTGCGGACGAGCTCGCGACGCTGATGACCCTTGAGATGGGCAAGCCGGTGGCGGAGTCGAAGGCCGAGATCGTGTACGCGGCCGACTTCTTCCGCTGGTACTCCGGCGAGGCGCTGCGCATGGACGGCAACTGGAAGCAGTTCGCCAACGCCACGAGCCGCGTGCTGGTGATGAAGCAGCCGGTGGGCCCGACGCTCATGATCACGCCCTGGAACTTCCCGATGGCGATGGGCACGCGCAAGCTCGGCCCCGCGATCGCGGCCGGGTGCACGAGCGTGGTGAAGCCCGCGTCGCAGACGCCGCTGTGCATGCTCGCGCTCGGGCAGATCCTCGAGGAGGTCGGGCTCCCGGGCGGCGTGGTGAACATCTTCACCACCTCGTCGTCGGGCAAGACGACCGGCCCGCTGATCGAGGACCCGCGCCTGCGCAAGCTCTCCTTCACGGGATCGACGGAGGTGGGGCGCTCGCTGATCGGGGCGTCGGCGAAGAACGTGCTCAACGTGTCGATGGAGCTGGGCGGGAACGCGCCGTTCCTCGTGTTCGAGGACGCCGACCTGGACGAGGCCGTCGAGGGCGCGCTGCTCGCGAAGATGCGGAACATCGGCGAGGCCTGCACCGCGGCGAACCGCTTCCACGTGG
>Ga0114129_10006305_pt1 | contig 16820 bp, 18 predicted proteins | sample RhiMetdeltSRZDD1_FD_80071 | JGI IMG/M metagenome (GOLD analysis project Ga0114129, IMG submission 80071) | Populus rhizosphere microbial communities from Tennessee, USA - Rhizosphere MetaG P. deltoides SRZDD1 (version 2) (version 2) | ecosystem: Host-associated > Plants > Roots > Rhizosphere >... | reverse complement strand
TCGACCAGCTCGAACTCGAGATCCTCGGGCAGGCCGCCGACGTTGTGGTGCGACTTGATCGTGGCCGCCCCGGTGCCGCCTCCCGACTCGATCACGTCCGAGTACAGCGTGCCCTGCACCAGGTAGCCCGGGTCGCCGAGCTTGCCGGCCTGCTCCTCGAACACGCGGATGAACTCCTCGCCGATGATCTTGCGCTTGCGCTCGGGCTCGGTGACCCCGGCGAGGCGATCGAGGAAGCGCTGCTCGGCGTCGACAGCGATCAGGGGCACCTTGAACTGGTCGCGGAACGCCGCCACCACCTGGTTGCCCTCGTTCTTGCGCATCAGCCCGTGGTCCACGAAGACGCAGGTGAGCTGGTCGCCAACGGCCTTGTAGGTCAACAGCGCCGCCACCGAGGAGTCGACTCCGCCGGAGAGGCCGCAGATCACCTTGCCGTCGCCCACCTGTTCGCGGATGCGCGCCACCTGCTCGTCGATCACCGAGGCGGCGCTCCAGCCCATGTCGCAGCCGGCGATGTCGCGCAGGAAGGTTTCGAGGATCGTGGTGCCGTAGGGCGTGTGGACGACCTCCGGGTGAAACTGGATCCCGTAGAGGCCGCGCTTGGTCTCCTCGATCGCCGCGACGGGCGACTCCGTCGAAGACGCCAGCGCGGTGAACCCGGGCGGCGGCTCGAAGACCGTGTCGCGGTGGCTCATCCAGCACGACTGCTCGGCGGGGGTCTCCGCGAGCAGGCGCCCGTGCTCGGCCACGGTCAGGTGCGAGCGGCCGAACTCGCCCACCTCGGCGCCCTCCACGCGGCCGCCCAGCTCGAGCACCATCGCCTGCATGCCGTAACAGATGCCGAGCACCGGGATGCCGAGCTCCAGCAGCTCGCGGCGCAGCTTCGGCGCGCCGTCGGCGTACACCGACGCCGGGCCGCCGGACAGGATCAGCGCCTTGGGCCGGCGCCGCTCGACGTCCTCGACCGGCACGTGGTGCGGCAGCAGCTCGGCGAACACGCCGCACTCGCGCACCCGCCGCGCGATCAGCTGCGAGTACTGGCCTCCGAAATCCAGCACCAGCACCTCATCCGTGGCCGCCGGTCGCGGACCTGCGGCCGCCTCACGGGTGGCCGCCTCGGTGCTCACTCGCCGACGAGCGCCGGGTCCGCCGCCGACACGCCGTTGGTCTCGGGATGGGGAACCGCGGCCGCCGTGGCCCCCATGCCGATGCCCTGCTCCTGCTGGAGCTGCTTGCCCTCCGACTGGAGGGCCGGCGCCACCATCACCTCGGCCTTGTGGAAGGCCGGGATGTCCTCGTAGCCGCAGGTGGCCATCGAGGTGCGGAGGCTGCCCATCAGGTTGAACGTGCCGTCGTTCTCGTGAGCCGGGCCGAGCAGGATCTGCTCGAGCGTGCCGTTCTGCGTGGTCTTCACGCGCGCGCCACGCGGGAGCGATGGGTGGAAGGTGGCCATGCCCCAGTGGTAGCCGCGCCCGGGTGCCTCGTAGGCGCGGGCGAGCGGCGAGCCGATCATCACGGCGTCGGCGCCGCACGCGAACGCCTTGGAGACGTCGCCGCCGTTGCGCATGCCGCCGTCGGCGATCACCTTCACGTACTCGCCGGTCTCGAGCATGTGCTGCGAGCGCGCGGCCGCCACGTCCGCGATGGCGGTGGCCTGCGGGACGCCGATCCCGAGCACGCCGCGCGTGGTGCAGGCGGCGCCGGGGCCGACGCCCACCAGCACGCCCTCCGCCCCGGTCCGCATCAGGTGCAGGCCCGTGGCGTAGGAGGCACAGCCGCCCACGAGCACCGGCACCGGCACCTCGCGGATGAACTCCTTCAGGTTGAGCGGCTCGGTGTTGGCCGACACATGCTCGGCCGACACCACCGTGCCCTGGATGACGAGGACGTCGAGACCCGCCTCGAGCGCGGCCTCGTAGTACTTGCGGACGCGCTGCGGGGTGAGCGACGCCGCCGCGACGACGCCGTGCTCCTTGATCTCCCGGATGCGCTGCCCGATCAGCTCCTCCTTGATCGGCTCCGCATAGATGCGCTGCATCTCCGAGGTGGCGAGCTCCTTGGGCTGCTCCGCGATCCGCGCGAGCTCCGCGTCCGGGTCCTCGTAGCGGGTCCAGATGCCCTCGAGGTTCAGCACGCCGAGCCCGCCGAGCTTGCCGAGGATCCCCGCGGTCTCAGGCGACACCACGCCGTCCATGGCCGACGCGAGCAGCGGCAGCTCGAGCCGGTACGGGCCGATCATCGAGGTGATGTCGATGTCATCGGGATCCCTCGTGCGCCTGGAGGGCACGATCGCGATGTCATCGAAGCCGTATGCGCGGCGACCCTTCTTGCCGCGGCCAATCTCAACTTCCATTGCAGGATCCTAGGTTCGCGGGCGGACGAAACCCGAGCCTACCAACGTCAGCCGACCGTCAGAGCAGGCGTCTCCAGCTGCTCCACGCGCACGTCCGGAACCAGCCGCTCGACCTCGCGCTGCTCCACCACACCGGCGCCGAAATGCTGGGTCGACTCGGCTCCGCAGGCGACCGCGAAGCGCAGGCAGTCCTCCACGTCGCGGCCCCCGTAGCGCGCCGCGACGAAGCCCGCCAGGAAGGCGTCCCCGGAGCCCACCGACGAGACCGGCTCGAGCGGCTCGAGCGTGGCCCTGTAGAGGCAGCGCTCGCCGCCCTCGTTCAGCATCGCCAGGCAGCCGTCGGGCATGGTCATGATCGCCTCGCGCGCCCCCAGCTCCACCATCTCGCCCACCGCCGTGCGCCGGTCCTCCTCGTCGGAGAACTCGTGGCCGACGAGGCCCTCGGCCTCGAGCTCGTTCGGGCTCACGATGTCGGGGCCCTTGCGCGTGGCGATGCTCATCGGCTCGCCCTCGGAGTCGAGGACGGTGAGGACGTCGAGGCGCTTCATCTCTTCGATCAGCCGCCCGTAGAGGTCGGCGCTCACCCCGCGCGGCAGGCTGCCGGACACCACGCAGACCGCGGCGCCCTTCGCGAGGTAGAGCAGCTTGTCGACGAACAGCTCGAGCTCGACCTCCGTCACGTGCGGCCCGTGCTCGTTGATCTCCGTCTGCTCGCCGCTCGTTGGGTCCACGACCGCGGTCGAGGTGCGCGACTCCTCGCGGATGCGCACGAAGTCGTTGAGGATGCCCTCCTCGGTCAGGTGCTCCACGATCCGCGTGCCGGTCGGCCCGCCCGCCACGCCCGTGGCGATTACCGGCTGGCCGAGCGCGCGCAGCGCCCGCGCGACGTTCACGCCCTTGCCGCCGGCCATCGCGGTCTGCTCTACGGCACGATGGCGGCGCCCGAGCCGGAAGTTGGGCACGGCCAGCGTCTTGTCGATGGCGGCGTTGAGTGTGACGGTGATGATCATCGGACGATCCGTATCCGAACGCTCAGCTTGAGCACGGCGAGGGTGGCGGCGACGAGGATGGCGACGACGAGAATCAAGGTCAAGGGGACCCCCAGCCACGATAGGAGCACCCGCAATGTCCCCGCCTCGGGGACCTCCTCGGCCGTGACCAGCGCCACGCGCCGTGCCGGCCTCCCATCGAGCAGCACCGTCACGGTACCGACTCGCACACCGGCTTCGAGTGGTCCCTCCACCTCGTCGGGCGCCTTCACGCGCCGCCGGATGTGCTCACCGTCGCGAATCGTGAGCACCGCGGCGCGCCGAGCCACGAGCCGGGCGGTGCTGTCGCGGTACCTGATGTCGGCCTGGGCGAGCATGCGCCGGGGGTCGAGCACGCGCACGCGGTGGAAGCGCGCGAGGCCCCAGCGCAGCAGCGCGAGCGTGTCCTGGTCGCGCCCGCCCTCGGTCGGCTCGCCGAGCACCACGCTGATCACCCGCACGCCGCCGGGACCGTTCGCGGCGCCGACGAGCACGTTGCCGGCGTCGGCCGTGTAGCCGGTCTTCACCCCGCTCACCCACGGGTAGCTGGCGACGAGGTCGTTGCGGTTCTCCACCACCCGCGGGCGCACGCCGGACTCGAGCTCCGCCTCGGGCATGTCGACGATCTCGGCGAAGCGCGGGTGGCGCAGCAGCACGCGCGTGAGGGTGGCCAGGTCGCGCGCCGAGGAATGGTTGCCGGGCTCGTCCAGCCCGATCGGGTTCGCGTAGCTCGTGTGCTCGAGGCCCAGCTCGGCGGCGCGGGCGTTCATGTCCTCGACGAAGGCCGCGCGTGAGCCGGAGACGCCCTCGGCGAGCGTCACCGCCGCGTCGTTCGCGCTCTCGAGCAACAGCGCCTCGAGCAGGTCGTGGACGGTCATCTGCTCACCCGGGCGCAGGTTGATGCGCGACTCCGCCGGCATCGCGTTGTAGGCCGGGGCCGTGAAGACGTCGTCCGGCTTGGCCTGCTCGAGGGCCAGCAGGGCGGTCATCAGCTTGGTGGTGCTGGCGATCGAGCGCTCCGCGTCGGGCCGCTTGGCGAACATCACCGTGCCGTCGCGGGCGTCGACGACGATCGCTGCCTGGGCGTTCGGGACCCTCGGAGGACTCTCCGCGGCGCTGGCGGGGGCCGCGGCCGCAGCCAGGATGGCTGCAACGGCGACCGTGACACGGCCGGTCCTCACTCGCGCAGCTTGATCTTCTGGCCGGCGACCAGCCCCTGCGGGTCGAGGTCCGGGTTCAGTATCAGTAGCCGATCGACGCTGATGCCGTGCTCGGCCGCGATTCCGCTGAGTGTGTCGTTCGCCTTGATGGTGTAGGTCTTCGGCAACCGCTTCGCCGGCTTCGTGGTCGTCCGCTCCTTCGCGGCCGGGAGGTTGCTCGTGCTGGCGCTGTCGTCCGTGTCGTCGTCCCCCACGACACCGGAGCCGAGCACCATCACGGCTACGACCACGGAGAACGTGATCAGTGCCAGAGGCGCCAGCAGGCGGGCCAAGCTTGGTCTTCCGTGATCATGCATCTGTGCCGTACCCCTCATGCGGCACAGCTGAGAATAGGAGGGAAAGCGGCTCCTGGGGAGCGGCGGGCGGATCCGCCCGTGCTGGCTGGACGCCTCCGAGCCGGCGGCTAGAGCGTCCAGGCGGCCGCGCGCAGCTCCTCCGCCGCCTCAGCGGCCGCGGTGGCGGGGTCCCCTCCGCGCTCGGTGTGGGCGTTCACGATCGAGCGCGACGCTGTGACGAGCCCCGCCGCCGGATGCGGCGCGAATGCCGGGCCGAGGTCCTCCACGCGCCCGCCCTGGGCCCCCACCCCCGGCAGCAGGAAGACGGCGTGCGGCATCAGCTCGCGCAGCCGGCCGAGGTGCTCGGGCCGCGTGGCGCCCGTGACCGCGCCCACGGCCGACAGCCCGCAGTCCCCGAGCCGCTCACCACCGAGCTCGGCCACGAGCCGTGCGAGCCGCTCGTGGAGCGGCGGATCGCCCTCGTCCTGGATCTCGGCCGCTCCGGGGTTCGAGGTCCGGACGAGCACGAAGCAGCCGGCCCCGGCCTGCCCGGCGGCCTCGACCAGGGGCTCGAGCGCGTCACGCCCGAGCAGCGGGTTGGCGGTGAACGCGTCGGCTCCCAGCCCGGCGACGACGCCGAACGGGCCCGGCGTCTCGCCGACGAGCGCCTGCGCATACGCCGTCGCTGTGACCGGGACGTCGCCGCGCTTGCCGTCGGCCAGCACCATCAGTCCGTGGTCGTGCGCGATCGCGACGACCTGCTCCAGCGCCTCCCACCCGGGGGCGCCGAGCCGCTCGAAGCAGGCGAGCTGCGGCTTCACGGCCACGCAGGCGGGGCCGGCCGCGACGATCGCGGCCCGGCAGTGCTCGGTGACGGCCTCTGCCGTGAGCGCCCGCGCGAGATGCGAGGCGCCGGGATCGCCCCCGACCCGCTCCACGGCCTCCGGCCACAGCGCTGACGGGTCGGGGTCGAGCCCGAGGACGACGCGACTGCGGCGCTCATCCACGAGCGCCGCTAGCCGGTCGGCGAAATGCGGCGTCGAGCCCCCGGCAGTCAAGGACTCAGCCGCCAGCGGCGATCTCTACGCGCCGCTCTTGACCGCGCTCTTCAGCGAGGAGCCGGCGCTGAAGCGCGGCACCCTGCTGGCGGCGATCTGGATCTTCTCTCCGGTCTGCGGGTTCACGCCCTGACGGGCGCTGCGGTCTGCCACGGTGAACTTCCCGAAACCGGTGAAGTTGACCTCTCCGCCGCGGGCCAGGACTTCCTGCAGCGAGTCGAGAACGGCGTCCACGGCCTTGGCCGCCTCACCCTTCCCAAGCCCGCTCTTGTCCGCGACGCGGTCGACGAACTCATTCTTGGTCACGACTTTCCTCCTTGCCGGGGGCAACTGACCGGGCGCAACGTAACAATGCACCCGGACGAAAGCAGCCCGGATTCCGCTCCAGGAGCGGAAAGGGCCGCTTCTTCCGAGCCTTTCCGGTGCTCAGGAGCCCGAAACGGCCATTTCTGAGACCAGAATCGGGGCCGCCTTGACGCTGCCGCCGAACGGCACCCAGCGCAGCTCGGAGCCCACGGCCCGCACCGCTTTCAGCATGGAAACGAGGTCGCTGGCGATGGTCAGCTCGCGCACCGGAGCCGCGACCTCACCCCCCTCGATGAGCCTTCCGGAGGCTCCCACGGAGAAGGTCCCGGACACCGGATTGACCCCCGAATGCAGGCCGGCCACGTCCGTGACGTAGAGCCCGTCGCCCGCCAGGCGCACCAGCCCCGCGAGCTCCTCCTCCCCCGGCTCGACCACCAGATTCGTCGTGCCGACCGAGGGCGGCGAGCGGTAGGAGCCGCGGCTCGCGTTGCCGGTGCTCGTGCGCCCGTCCTTGCGCGCCGTGCGCGAGTCGTAGAGGAAGCCGAGCAGCCGGCCGTCCTCGATCAGGCCGGTGCGGCGGGTCGGGACCCCCTCGCCGTCGAAGGGGGCGCTTCCGGGTCCCTCGCCGTCGGTGCCGTCGTCGGCGAACCGAAGCGCCGGGTCCGCCACCTCCTCCCCCTCGCGTCCGGCGAACAGCGAGCGGCCGCGCTGGACCGCCTCCGCCGACAGCATCGAGCCCACGAAGCCGATGAAGGAGGCGGCCACGAACGCGTCCAGCACCACCGGGCAGCGGCGGCTCTCCGGCTGGCGCGCGCCCACGAGCGCCAGCGCGCGGTCGGCGGCCTCGGCGCCGATCGCCTCTGGGTCGAGGGCCGAGGGGGCGCGCCCCATGCCGACCCCGAGCCCAGTCATCAGATCGGAGCCCTCGCCGGCGAACGCCGACGCGTAGGCCCAGGCCTGCGTCGCCCGGTACGACGCCGCGAACCCGCGCGAGTTTGCGAGCGCCACCGAGCTGTCGGCGTCCGAGTAGACCGCGTTCTCGACCTGCGTCACTCCCTCGCGTGCGCGGGCCGAGCGCTCGACCTCGAGCGCGAGCTCGACCACGCGCTCGGTGGGCCAGTCGGCCAGCTCCGGCGAGGCGAGGCCATCGACGTCGGACGTGCCGAGCTCGTCCGGCAGGCCCTCGTATTCGTCCTCGTCGGCAACCTCGGCGGCCTCGCGGGCCGCCCGGGCCAGCTCGGTCACGCCGGCGTCCGAGAGGTCCGTGCCGTAGGCGTAGCCGGAGCGGCTCCCCGCGAACGCGCGCACGCCGACGCCGCGCCCGCCCGCGTCGCTGAGGCTCTCGACCTCGCCCTCGTACACCCGCACGCGGCGGCTGGTGGACTCCTCGGCCCAGGCCTCGGCGTCGCTCGCGCCGGCGGAGAGCGCGGCCTCGACCGCCCGCGCGGCTGCGTCGTCGAGGTTCATGCGGCGGTACCGCCCACGGTCAGCTCGCGGATGCGCACGTGCGGCTGGCCGACGCCCGCCGGCACCGTCTGGCCGTCCTTGCCGCAGTAGCCGGTGGCGATGTCGAGGTCGTCCGCGATCCCGTCGATGGCCCGCAGCGCCTCGAGCCCGTTGCCTACGAGCGTCGCCCCGCGAACCGGAGAGGTGACCTTCCCGTTCTCGATCAGGTAGCCCTCCGAGACGCCGAACACGAAGTCGCCGGTGGCGGGCTCCACCTGGCCGCCCCCGAACGAAACGGCGTAGAGCCCGCGCTCCACGCCCGAGATCAGGTCGTCGGGCGTGGCCTCGCCGGGCGCGAAGAAGGTGTTCGTCATCCGCGGGATCGGGAGCTGGCGGAACGACTCCCTGCGGCCGTTGCCGGTCGATTCCACGCCGTCCTTGCGCGCGCGCAGGAGGTCGTAGAGGTAGGACGTGAGCCGGCCGTCCTCGATCACGGTCGTCCGGCGCGTGGGCGTGCCCTCGTCGTCGATCCCCTCGCTGCCCCAGGCGTTCTGACGGCTGCCGTCGTCGTAGGCGGTCACGAACGTTTCGGCGAGCTGCTCGCCGAGCCGGCCGGCGTAGATGCTCGCCTGCTTCTGCACGGCGTCCGCCTCGAGGCCGTGGCCGACGGCCTCGTGGAGCAGGACGCCGCCGAAGCCGTTGCCCACCACCACGGGCAGGCGGCCGGTGGGCGCGTCGACGGCGTCCAGCAGCGTGAGTGCCCGCCGCGCGGCCCGCTCCGCCACAGCCTCGGGATCCTCCTCGAGCAGCTCCCAGCCGGCGTGGCCGCCGCGAGTATCGGCGCCGGTCTCGACGCGACCGTCGCGGCGCGCCACCACCTGGGCGCCGAGGCGGACGCGGGTGCGGTCGTCCGCGGCGGCACGCCCGTCGGAGCCGAAGACCTCGACCTGGCGCTGCGACTCGGCGTATCCGATCCGCACCTGCGCGACCTCGGCCCCGGCGGCACGCGCGCGCTCGTTGCACGTCCGCAGGAGGTCGGCCTTGCGGGCGGCCTCCACCTCCTCGGGGCGAGTGATCACGGGGTGGCGAGTCCCGGGCTGCACCGCGGTGAGCGCCGCGGGGTGGCGGGCGTCGCCGCGCACGGCCTCCGAGACCGAACCCGCCACGCGCAGGAGGTCGTCCTCGGCGAGGCCGTCCACGTAGCCGTAGTAGGTGGAGTCGCCCTGCACCACGCGCACGCACGCGCCGCGCTCGCGCCCGCCCTGGGGGCGCTCGACGCGACCGTCGTCGAGCGAGAGCGCGAAGCCGCGGCGCGCCTCGGCGTAGAGCTCGGCCATGTCACCGCCTCGGGTCAGCGCCCGCTCCAGCACGCGCCCGGCGAGCTCGGGGTCGACGAGCGTCAACTCTCGCGGCCCTCCACCTGCGCGACCATCTGCTCGGCGATCTCCATGATGCGCGCGTGCCCGCGAGCCTCCGGCTGCACGAGGCGGGCATACCCGGCGGGGTCGTACACGAGCACCCGCGGCTCACGCTCGCGCTGCATGCGCCGGACCGTCGCGGCAACACCCTCGGCCAGGCCCGCCGCGCGCGAGATCGGGCCCTTGCGCTTCTCCTTCACGCGGGCGCTCCGTCGTCGGGGGGAGCGTCTCCGCCGAGCTCGGGCATCGGCAGCTCCTCGGCCGCGAACTCCTCGGTGGCCGGCCCGGCCGCGCGCTCCTCGGCCGAGCGCGAGCGCCGGATCGGCGGTCCTCCCTCCAGCTCCCGGAGCAGCGCTCTGAGGTCGTAGAGCATGAGCGACGAGAGCGCCCCGCGCTTCGCCACGGCGGCGAGCGTCCAGCGGGGCGTGCGGGACGCGAAGACGGCGCCGCCCGGCACCTGGACCTCGAGCTGCTCGGGTGGCTCGGTGTCCCAGTCGCGCGTCGCGCGGTCCACCTCCTCGAATAGCCGGCGAGCGAGCTCGCCGAGCTCGCGGGCGTCGTCGCTCGCGGCGGCGAGCGATCCCGCAGCGTCGAGCAGAACGGCCGCCCGCACATCGGCCGACAGCTCGCAGAGCCGCTCCGCGGCGCGCTCCGGGGTCAGCGTGTCGGCCATCGTCGTCAGAATAGTCGCGTGCCCCTCGCCCGAATCTCCTGGCTCGTCACGGTCGGCATCTGTCTGGTCGCCGCCCTGCTGCTGCTGTTGAACGGCTACTTCGGATACGCCGGGGTGCTGCTCGCGGTCGGAGCCGCGGCCGCCGTGAACCTGCTCTGAACCGCTGCGCCGCGGCGGCGCGCAGGCACTGAAGGGGGCAACCCGACTCGTGATCACTTATGCACGATATGTGTGCAAAAGCGAGCAATGGTGGGGCCGGGCGTCCCTGGCGCCCGTGCGCTACGGCGCCTCCGCCCCCATCGGCTCGGTGTGCACGATCACGTCCGCGAGCGCGGGGCAGCGCTCCCGCACCGCCTCCTCGATCGCTCCGGCGTGCCGGTGGGCGGACGGGAGCGGCTCGTCTCCCGGAAGGCTCACCGTCACGAGCGCCACGCGACCCTGCTCGCCGTCGCGGAAGCTCACCGCCAGAGGCGACGAGCCTGTGAAGCGTCGCACGGCCGACTCGATCGCCTCGCGCTCGACGGCGGTCTCGCCGGTGTCCGGGGCGCTCGCCCAGTCGGTGGGCGCCAGCGGCTCGATGTGCGTGTGCACGTACTCGAGCTCCGGCACCTCCTCGCGGACCCGCTGCTCCAGGCGCTCGACCGCGTTGTGCGCCTCCTCGAGCGAGAGCTCGCGCGGCAGCTTTACGTGCAGCGACAGCTCGTAGCCCCTGGGGAGCCGCATCACGCGCACGTTGTGCACCTCGCGCACCTCCGGAATCGCGCTCGCTGCCGCGGTCGCACGCTCGCGCACGCTGCCCTCCGCCTCGGCGGGCTCGACGTGCACCACCACGTCCGCGCCGCCGAGCGCTCGCTCGATCAGCTCCTCGATGCGGTCGGCCACCGCGTGGGCCTGGCTCACGCCCGTGTCGAGCGGCACGCCGACGACGATGTCCACGAAGTGCCGCCCGGCGGCGTGGCGGACGCGCACGCGGCGGACCTCCACCTGCTCGTCGAGCTGGGAGAGGGCGTCGCGGATGCGCTCGTCGGCGTCCGCGGCGGTGCGGTCCATCAACACGTCCACGGACTGCTTCGCCAGCCGGAGGGCGGCCAGCACAACGAGCACCGCAACGAATAGTGCGGCGACGGAGTCACCCCAGTGCTCGCCGGCCGACACGAGCACCAGGCCGACAACCACGGCGACCGAACCGACCAGGTCTGAGCCGAAATGCAGCGCGTTCGCCGCGAGGGCTGGGGAGTTGTAGCGCTTCGACCCGCGGTAGCTGATGGTGGCCCGTGAGGCGTCCACGGCGATCACAACGGCGAGGACCGTGAACGCCCACCAGGTCACGTCGATGTCGTGGCCGCCGCCGTCGATCAGCCGCCGCACGGACGCGTACGCGATCACGAGCGACACCAGCATCAGGAACGCGCTCTCCCCCAGTGCAGCGAGGTGCTCCGCCTTGCCGTGCCCGTACTGGTGGTCGCGGTCGGGCGGACGCACGGCCACCTGGACCGCGAACAGCGTGAGCAGCGCGGCGACCAGGTCGGTGCCCGAGTGGGCGGCCTCGGCAATGAACGCCAGCGAGCCGGTCGCGAGGCCCGTGACGAGCTTGACCGCAACCAGGAAGGCCGCCGCCGCGACGCTCAGCGTCGCCGTGCGGCGCCTGGCCTGCGCGTCCGCCAGCTCGCCCGCGGCGCGATCCGCCACAGCGTTCACCACGTGCCTCCGCGCCGGCGGCGCTCGCCGAGGCCGCCGAGCAGCGAGCGGAGCGGCCCGGCCGGTCGCGCGGCCTCCTCCTCCTGGAGCAGCCTCAGGACCAGTGCGCGCGCCGCGCGGCCGCGGTGGCTGATCGTGTCCTTCTCCTCCGCTGTCAGCTCCGCCATGGTGCGCTCGTCACCCGGGTAGTCGTTGGGCACGAAGGCCGGGTCGTAGCCGAAGCCGCCCTCGCCGCGTGGCTCGTGCGCAAGCCGGCCCTCGCAGCGGCCGTGCACGATCTCCTCGCGCCCGCCCGGCTCCACGTACGCAAGCGCGCACACGTACGCCACGCGGCGGTCGCCGTCGGCCGGCACCTCGTGGAGCAGCTTCGCCAGGTTCTCCTCATCGCTCGCGTTCTCCCCCGCGTAGCGGGCCGACCATACCCCCGGGGCGCCGCGGAGGGCCGCCGCCTCGATGCCCGAATCGTCCGCCACCGCGGCGCGGCCGGTCGCGGCGGCCGCGGCGCGCGCCTTGGCGAGCGCGTTGTCGGCGAACGTGGTGCCGGTCTCCGGGGGCAGCGTCAGATCGTCCGGCAGCGGGTCGAGCTCGTACGGCCGCATCAGCTCGGAGAGCTCGCGCAGCTTGTGGTCGTTGCGGGTGGCTAGAACGAGCCGCACGGCTCAGCCGGAGGCTGCCGCCGCCACGGCCTCCTCCTGGGCGACGCGCAGCTCCGCGATCCCGTCGGCCGCGAGCGCGAGCAGCTCGTCGAGCGACGCGCGCGAGAGCGGTGTGCGCTCCGCCGTGGCCTGCACCTCGACGAGGCCGCCGTCTCCGGTCATCACCACGTTGGCGTCCACCTCGGCGGTGGAGTCCTCCGAGTAGTCGAGGTCGAGCAGCGCGCGGCCGTCCACCATCCCAGCCGAGACCGCCGCGACCGACTGCGTGAGCGGCAGGTTCGCGAGCTTGCCCTCGGCCATCACGCGACGCAAGGCGAGCTCGAGCGCCACATAGCCGCCGGTGATCGACAGGCAGCGCGTGCCGCCGTCGGCCTCGAGCACGTCGCAGTCGACCCAGACGGTGCGCTCGCCGAGCGCTTCGAAGTCCACGATGCCGCGCAGCGAGCGACCGATCAGCCGCTGGATCTCGACCGTGCGGCCGTCCGGACGGCCCTTGGAGACGTCGCGCTTCTTGCGCTCGCCCGTGGAGGCGGGCAGCATCGAGTACTCGGCAGTGACCCAGCCGCGGCCCTTGCCGGCCATCCAGCGCGGCACCTCCTCGTCCACGCTGGCCGTGCAGATCACGCGCGTGCCGCCCGCCTCGATGAGGACGGAGCCGGTGGCGCTGCGCACGAAGCCGGGCGTGATCACCACGCCGCGGAGGTCGGCGGGCGCGCGACCGTCGTTGCGAGCTTCGGTCATGCGGCCCTCCGCGCTCGGTGCACTGCCACGTGCTCCACGTCGGCAATGGGCAGCTGAAGAAAGCGAGTGCCGAGACGCCGGAACTCCTCCGCGTCGCCGGTCGAAAGGAAGCGGTAATGGCCGCGCCGGTCTTCGTCCTGTCCGATACCGGCCTCCCGCAATCGCTCCTCCACCTGGGACGCGATCGCCTCGCCCGAGCTGACGATCGACACACCGCGGCCGAGCGCGCGCTGGAGTACGGGCCGCACCAGCGGATAGTGCGTGCATCCGAGAATCACGGTGTCGACGCCAGCCTGGCGCAGCGGGCGGCAGAGCCCGTCGACGCAGCTCACCACGCGCACATCCACCTCTCCGCCCTCTTGGATCAGGGGCGCCAGCTCGGCCGACGCGACCGCATGAAGCTCGGCCTCCGGCAAGGCCTCTGCGAGCGCACGGGCGTAGGCGCCGCTCGCGACCGTGGCCGGCGTCGCGATCAGGCCGACTCGTCCGTTCCTCGTGGCCGCTGCCGCGAGTCTCGACTCCGGCGTGACGACCCCGACCACCGGTACGCGCCCCTCCAGCTCCTCCCGCAGCGCCGGCAGCGCTGCCGCGGTGGCGGAGTTGCAGGCCACGACGAGCAGCTTCGCCCCGCGCTCGAGCAGGATCCCGGCGAGCTCGCGCGCGAAGCGGAGCAGCTCGTCGGCGCTGCGATCGCCGTAGGGGAAGCGAGCCGTGTCCCCGAGGTACAGGAAGTCCTCGTGGGGAAGCGACACGAGGCACTCGTGCAACACGGTGAGCCCGCCGACTCCGGAATCGAAGACGGCGACGGGAAGCGAACGGTCGGCCGCCATGGGCGCCTATGGTGGCACGCGAGGCGGGCAGCCCCGCCGGCGCGGGCCGTCCGGGGCCCGCGAGCACGAAGCTCAACACGAAAGCGACCACATACGTCGCCAACGTGTTGGAGCTAGCGCTGGCGCCTTGCGAGGTCCTCGAAGTTCTCGAACAGCTCCGGCTCGCCCGCCTGCTCGCGCGCTTTCAGCGCCGCGGGGCCGACTCGGTCCCACGACCCGGCAACCCACAGCCAGTCGTACACGAGGTCGCGGTCCAGGAGGTGGTTCTTGACGAGCGTCCCGATCGTCTCGTGCCAGACGAGCACCGTCTGGACCTCGGCGTCTAGCGGGTGAGCGGCGTCTGGGTCGAAGTCGTCGGCGTAGATCTTCCTGCTGGCGTCGTGAAGCCCGATCATGGCGCCCCACTTCGCCAACTCGAGGATCAGCGTCGCGTCCTCACGCGTGCCCGCCATGGGCTGACGATCTCAACGCTGAGCCGACGGGTCAACCCTCAGAACTGCACCTTTCGCACGGCCTCCTTGATCTTCGAGATGATCACGTCGCCGAGCTCCTTGCCCTCGTCCGTGCGGAAGCCCTTCATGGCCGCGACGACGCCGGCCATGACGAGCGCCACCAGCAGGATCAGCGCGACGTACTCGACCGTGCCCTGCCCGCGGTCGTTGCGGAGCCGGGCGCCGAGGAGCGCGGCGTGGATGCGTCCGAACAAGCGATGCATGTGAGTCCTCCCCTTGAGTGCTGCTGTCGGGGAGGCATGCTGCGCGGGGGCGGCGCACGGCTCCAGACGCGAGTGTGAAAAGAGGCTGACGGGCGGCCCTGACATCATCAGCGCCGCATGTGCGGGATCGGAGCAATCCTCGATCCGGCCGGCACGTCGGGCCAGGACGCGGCGGAGCGTATGGTCGAGGCGCTGCGCCATCGCGGTCCGGATGGCGAGGCGCTGAGGCGCATCGGGCCGCTCGCGCTGGCCCACACGCGGCTGGCCATCATCGACGTCGCGGGCGGCGACCAGCCGCTCGACTCCGAGGACGGCCGCGTGACCGTGGTCGTGAACGGCGAGATCTACAACCACCGCGAGCTGCGCGAGGGGCTCGAGGCGCGCGGCCATCGCTGGGCCACGAACTCGGACAGCGAGGTGATCCTGCACGCCTACGAGGAGCACGGCGTCGACTGCGTGCGCCACCTCAACGGGATCTTCGCCTTCGCGCTCTGGGACGACCGCGAGCGCCGCCTCGTCGCGGCCCGCGACGCGTTCGGCGTGAAGCCGCTCTACTGGTGGAGCGACGGGCGGCGCGTGGCGCTCGCCTCCGAGATCGGGGCGCTGCTCGCGGCCGGGCTCGCGCGGCCGGAGGTGGATCGCATCGCGCTCGACCACTACGTGGCCTGCCGCTTCGTGCCCTCCCCCCGCACGCTTTTCCAGGGCATCAACAAGCTGCCGCCGGCGTCCACGCTCGTCGTCGAGGAGGAGGGCAGCCCGCGGGTGACCAGCTGGCGCGGGGCGCCGGCCGCGCCGCTGAGCGCGCCGGGCGACGAGCTCGCCGACCAGCTCGCCGAGCGCTTCACCGACGCGGTCGAGCGCCAGATGATGTCGGACGTCCCCTACGGCGCCTTCCTGTCCGGCGGCGTGGACAGCGCGGGCGTGGTGGCCGCGATGAAGCTGCGCGCCCCCGCCCCACCCACCACGTTCACGATCGGCTTCCCGGGCCACGGCGACGTGCTCGACGAGCGTCGGCTCGCCGCGGAGACGGCCCAGGTGATCGGCACCGACCATCACGAGACCGTGATGCACGAGACCGACTTCCTCACCGAGCTCGCGCGCACGATGCCGCGGCTCGAGGAGCCCTGCGGCATCCCGAGCGCCCCGGCGCTGCTCCAGCTCTCGCGCTTCGCGGCGGAGCACGTGAAGGTGGTGCTCGCCGGGCAGGGAGCGGACGAGCCCCACGGCGGCTACGGCCGCCACCAGGCCGCCGCGCTGCTGCGGCCGCTGAGGCTGGTCCCGACCGCCGCCGCGGCCCCCGCGGCGCGGCTCGCACGAGCGCTACCGCGCGCCGCCAGCGCCAGGCGGCTCGCCCACCTGATCGGCGGCCGCGGCGACGAGCAGCGTCTCCTGCGCCTGGTGGAGATCACGGACGCCGAGGCGCGCACCGCGCTGGTGGGCCGGACGGCCGCGGGACTGGACGAGGCGGAGCAGGAGCGCCTCACGAGCGCTCGCGCAATCCTCGGCGACGTGAGCGACCGCAGCCTGCTCGAGCAGGCGCTCTACCTCGACACCCACATGTTCCTGCCGGACGGGATCCTGCTCTGCAACGACAAGATGTCGATGGCCGCCGGCCTCGAGCTGCGCGTGCCGTTCCTCGACCTCGAGCTGATGCGCTTCGTGGAGCGCATCCCGGCCACGCGGCGCGTGCGCCCCCGCCAGCCGAAGCGCCTGCACAAGCAGGCGATGTCGACGCTGCTCCCGCCGGAGATCGTGAACCGCAAAAAGCACGGCTTCGCCACGCCGTATGACGACTGGCTGCGCGCGTCGCTCGGCCGCGAGGTGGAGAGCCGCTACTCGCAGGGCTCGCCGCTCGCCGAGCTGATCGACCCGGCGGCCGCGTCGCGGCTCGTGGACGAGCACCGGCGCGGCCGGGCCGACCACAAGGCCATCCTCTACTGCCTGCTCGAGCTCTCCGAGTGGCACGCGGCGTTCGTCGAGGCGCGCGAGCCCGCGCCGGCCTGATGCAGCGACTCCTGTACGTGCACAGCCGCAAGGCGAGCTTCGTCGCGATCGACCGCGACATCCTCGCCGAGCGCTACGAGGTCGAGGACCTCTACCAGCCGGGCCGCCTGCCCAACCCGGCCAAGGTGCTGCGCGGCGTCCTGCGCGCCGACGTGGTCTTCGGCTGGTTCGCCTCCTGGCACACGTTCTTCCCGATCACGCTCGCCTGGCTGCTGCGCAAGCCCTCGGTTCTCGTCATCGGCGGCTTCGACACGGCGAACATGCCCGACATCGGCTACGGCTACCAGCAGGGCGGCCTGCGCCGGCTCGCGAGCCGCTGGATCATGCGCCGCGCCCGCCGGCTCGTGACCAACTCCGAGTACAGCCTCAGCGAGATCGAGCGCAACACGCCGATCTCGC
>Ga0114129_10006304_pt1 | contig 16821 bp, 15 predicted proteins | sample RhiMetdeltSRZDD1_FD_80071 | JGI IMG/M metagenome (GOLD analysis project Ga0114129, IMG submission 80071) | Populus rhizosphere microbial communities from Tennessee, USA - Rhizosphere MetaG P. deltoides SRZDD1 (version 2) (version 2) | ecosystem: Host-associated > Plants > Roots > Rhizosphere >... | reverse complement strand
GCCCGCAATAGGCCACGTAGTCGGCGCCGAATCGCCGTTTCAGATACGCCTCCTCGCGGGCGATGGCGCCGCGATCGATGACCAGGAGGACGAGCGGCAGGAAGGCGAGCGCCCACAGCACGTTGAGGAGCAGCGCGAAGCCCACGTAGGCGACGGCCAACCCCAGATACATCGGATTGCGCGTGAAGCGGTAGGGCCCCCACTCGACGAGCGTGGTCGCGGGCAGAAACGGCGGCACCTCGGTCCCGGCGCGGCGGAACGTGGCCGCTCCCGAGATTGTGATCGCGGCTCCAAGCGCCACCAGCGCCGCGCCCGCCACGATGCCGGTCGTTCGCCACGGCGCGGGCTCGGCATCTCCACCCACCCAGCCGTGCAGCAGCGATCCCCCGAGCAAGCCTAGGATGTAGATCAAGGGCGGCGGAAACGGAACCCCGGCGTTGTCCGGATCGCCTGCGGTCATCGCTCGGCGAGCGTCGCCGGAAACCCGGGCTTGCGCCGCGCCTTGGTCTCGCGCTCGAAGGCGTGGGCCAGGCGCAGGAGCTTGGCCTCGCTCCAGGCGCGGCCGAAGAACGTGATCCCCACCGGCAATCCGAACACGAATCCCGCCGGAACGGTGACGCTGGGATAGCCGGCCACGGCCGCCGGCGTCGAGCTGCCGCCGGTGTAGTGATCGCCGTTCACGAAGTCGGTCACCCACGCCGGCCCGTTGCTCGGGGCCACCAGCGCGTCGAGCTTGTGCTTGGTCATGTGGGCGTCGATGCCGAGCGCGCGCGCGTGACGCCGGCAGGTGGCGAGCGCCTTCTTGTAGGCCGGCGCGGTGAGCGGCCCCTTCTCCTGCGCCTGGTGGAAGAGCTCCTGGCCGAAGAACGGCTGCTCGCTGTCCTTGTGCTCGTCGTTCCAGCGGATGAGGTCGGCGAGCGTGCGCGAGCCCACCGCGCTCGGCGCTCCCGCGAGGTAGGTGTCGAGGTCGGCCTTGAACTCGTAGAGCAGCACTTCGAGCTCGCCCGGATCGTAGGCCGAGCTGGTGGGCAGGTCGACGGGGTCGACGATCACGGCCCCCGCCCCCTTCATGGCCTCGATCGCCTGCTTGAGCACGGCGTCGACGGCGCTCGAGAAGCCGAAGTACTTGCGCGCGATGCCGAGCCGCGCGCCGCGGAGCGAGCTCTCGTCGAGCCCCTTCGTGTAGTCGGCTTCGCGACGGGCGCCCGGCGCGCGCGTCGCCGCGTCGCGCGGATCGGCGCCGGCCAGGGCACCGAGCAGGAGGGCGGCGTCCCTCACCGTGCGCGCCATGGGTCCGGGCGTGTCCTGGGTGTGCGAGATGGGAACCACGCCGGTGCGGCTCACCAGGCCCACCGTGGGCTTGAGGCCCACGAGCCCGCAGGTCGACGACGGACACACGATCGAGCCGTCGGTCTCGGTGCCCACGGCCACGGCCGCGAGGTTGGCGGCGACGGCCGCCCCCGAGCCCGAGCTCGAGCCGCAGGGATTGCGGTCGAGCGCGTAGGGATTGCGCGTCTGCCCGCCGCGCCCGCTCCACCCGCTGGTCGAGTGCGTGGAGCGGAAGTTCGCCCACTCGCTCAGGTTGGTCTTGCCCAGGATCACCGCACCCGCGGCGCGCAGCCGCTGGACCAGGGGCGCGTCGAGCTTGGCGTGGTTCTCGGCCAGCGCCAGGGAGCCGGCGCTCGTCGCCATGCGGTCGCCGGTGTCGATGTTGTCCTTCACCAGCACCGGGATGCCGTGCAGCGGCCCGCGCGGTCCCTTCTCCTTGCGCTCGCGGTCGAGGTCGGCGGCGATGGCGAGCGCGTCGGGATTGAGCTCGATCACCGAGCGCAGCTCTGGGCCGCTGCGGTCGACGGCCTCGATGCGATCGAGATAGGCGCGGACGAGGTCGCGGGCCGAGCGCGATCCCGATGCCTGCATGCGCTGCAGGTCGTCGATCGTGGCTTCGTCGAGGTCGAAGGCGGGGGCAGAGCCGCCCGCGGCCTCGCCGGTACGCGCGGCGAGGGCGCCGCCCACCGCCAGGGCGGCGCCCGAGAGAGCGGTGAGCTTCAGGAACTCGCGCCGGCGCATGGCTTCCGAGGATGCCTTCATGGGTCCTCCCTGCGTGAGCGCCGGAGCTTCCCTCTCGCGCTCGCCGCCGTCAACCGTCGGCCGGGGCCCACGCGCGGGCTCGGGGGCGGGCGCGCCCGGGCTAGACGCCGGCCTTCTTGGCCATCGCCTCCATGCGCTTCTTCATCTCCTCGGGCGGGACGTCCTCCTTGTGCGTGGAGATCGTCCACAGGTGCCCGAAGGGATCGACGATGGTGCCGCTGCGGTCGCCGTAGAACTGATCCTCGATCGGCTTCTTCTGCCGGGCTCCGGCGGCGATCGCCTTGGCGAACGTGGCGTCGGAGTCGGGCACGTAGAGATGGATGCCGACGGGCGTGCCGCCGAGCGTCTCCGGTCCCGGGTAGATGGCCCCCGGCTGCTCGTCGGCGAGCATGACGATCGAGTCGCCGATCTTGATCTCGGCATGCGCCACGAGACCGCCGGGCATGTCCATGCGCACGACCACCGTGGCGTCGAATACGTTCTTGTAGAAGTCGAGGGCGCGGGCGCCGCCCTTCACCATCAGGTACGGGGTGACGGCGTGGTAGCCGTCGGGAATCGCTTGGACCGTCATGGCGGAATCCTCCGGAAGGGGTGGCGCGGCCGCGACAGTCTAGCGCCGACCCAGCCGTCTCGTCACCGCGGTCAGCGCCGATTCGAGCTCGGTCCGCTCCTCGACGCCGAAGAGCCGGTAAGCGCCGAGCGTGGCGGCGGCACCGAGCGCCACGCCCAGCCCGACGACCGCCGCCTCTCCGGGCAGGCCGCGGTGCATCCATCCGCGCGTCGCCCACACGAAGGCGTAGAGCACGCCCCCCATGGCCGCCGAGGCCAGAAGGATGCGCCCTCCCGAGCCGGCGAGCCGCCGGCCGCCGAGCCCGCCCACCTTGCGGCGCAGCCACCACCAGAGCTGGCAGAAGTTGAAGATGGCGGTGAGCCCGGTGGAGAGCGCCAGGCCGACGTGGCCGAAGCGGTGCATGAACAGGAGATTGAGCCCGAAGTTCACGCCCACGGCGATGAAGCTCGCGACCAGAGGCGTGCGCGTGTCGCCGAGCGCGTAGAACGCGGGCACCAGCACCTTGATGCCGCTGTAGCACACGAGGCCGACCGTGTAGGCGGCGAGCGCGTTTGCCGTCTGCTGCGAGTCGAAGGCGGAGAAGTGGCCGTGCTGGTAGAGCAGCGTGGTCAGCGGTCCGCCGAGGACCAGGAGCCCGAACGCCGCCGGCATGGTGAGCGCCACGGTGATGCGCACGGCGCGGTTCAGCGTGCGCTTGAGGCCCTCGAAGTCGCGCTCGGCGGCGTAGCGCGAGAGCGACGGCAGGGACACCGTGGCCAGCGCCACGCCGAACAGCCCGATGGGCACGAACAGGATGCGGAAGGCGTAGGCGAGCCACGACACGGCACCGGTGCCGAGCGTCGAGGCGAGCCAGGAGTTGATGACCACGTTGATCTGGGTGGCCGAGAGCCCGATGGCCGCGGGGGCCATGAGCAGCCCGATGCGCCGCACGCCCGGATGATCGAAGCGCGGCGGCCACACCGGGCGGAAGCCGAGCTTCCACAGGGGCGGCACCTGGAAGAAGAACTGCAGGAGCCCGCCGGCGAGCACGCCGACGGCGAGCGACACGACCGGCGGCCAGCCGAGCGCATGGCACGCGGGCAGCATGGCGAGCGTGACCACGATGGAGCCGACGTTGAACCACACCGGGGCCATGGCGGCATGGCCGAAGCGGCGCATCGAGTTCAGCATGCCCATCGCCCCCGCGGCCAGTGCCACGACGAGCAGGAAGGGCAGCATGATGCGGGCGAGCAGCGTCGTGAGCTCGAGCTTCCCGGGCACGGCCGTGAAGCCGGGCGCCATGAGACGCACCAGCGTCGGCGCCAGGAGCCAGCCCGCGACCACCACGACCAGGAGCAGCACGGCGAGCGCGTTCATCACCTGCCCGCCGAGGCGGAAGGCGGCGGGGCGGCCATCCTTGTGCATGGTCGAGGTGAACGTGGGCACGAAGGCGGCGGAGAGAGCGCCCTCGGCGAACAGGTCGCGCAGGAGATTGGGTACCCGGAAGGCGATGTTGAAGGCGTCGGCGTAGTCGCCGGCGCCGAACAGCGCCGCCACCACCTGCTCGCGCACGACGCCCAGCAAGCGGCTCGCCAGCGTCGCGGCACTGACCGGTCCGGCGGAAGCGCCGAGGCTGGGCTCGTCACCGCCGGGCGCGGCCGGCGGCGTCGAGGCCCCGGCGCCGACCGCCGCCGCCTCGCTCTCCGCCGCCTCGGCGCGCGTGGCGGCCGCCGCCTCGTCGTCGCCTTGCGTTGACCCTCCCGAAATCGGCGTGCTAGGTTGCCGCGCCATGACACTCGTGCAGGCGATCGTGCTGGGGCTCGTGCAAGGCGTGACCGAGTTCCTGCCCATCTCGAGCTCGGCTCACCTCGCGCTCTTTCCCTGGATCTTCGGCTGGCAGGATCCCGGTCTCGCCTTCGACGTGGCCCTGCACTGGGGCACGCTGGTCGCGCTCGCCGTCTACTTCTGGCGCGACTGGGCGAGGCTCGCGGCGGGCGTGTGGCGCGCCGTGCGCGAGGGGCGAGGGAACGAGGACGCGGTCCTCGCCGCCAAGCTCGCCGTGGGCACGGTGCCGGCGGGCGTGGCCGGCGTCCTGCTGGAGAGCGCGGCCGAGCGCTCGCTGCGCTCGCCGTGGGTGATCGCCGCCATGCTGGCGATCGTCGGGGCCATCCTGTGGATCGTGGATCGCCGCGCGCGACCCGGCGACGAGCCCCGGACGCCGGGCTGGGGAGGCACGGTGGCGATCGGCGCGGCTCAAGCGCTGGCGCTCGTCCCGGGGACGTCGCGCTCGGGCATCACCATGCTGGCCGGGCTCCTCCTGGGCCTGCCGCGCCCGGCGGCCGCCCGCTTCTCGTTCCTCTTGTCGGGACCGATCATCCTCGCCGCCGGCCTCAAGAAGCTGCCCGACATCCTGCACGGAGATCCGCTGCCCACCGCCGCCGGGCTCGTGGCGTCCGCCGTCTCCGGCGGCCTCGCCATCGCCTTCCTGCTGCGCTATCTGGGGCGCGGCTCGTTCGCTCCGTTCGCGATCTACCGCCTCGCGCTCGCGGCCTTCGTCGTCGTCCTCCTGGTCACGCGCGGCTAGCGGCTCGGGCAACGGCGGCGCTCAGGCCCCGGCGCCGGCACCGCGCGCCGCGTCGGGCCCCGGCCGGCCGCGTCCCGCCCGGTCGGCGAAGAATCGATTGAGGTAATCGCGGAGCGCGAGCCGCGCCCGGTGCAGGCGGGACTTCACCGCCGGCACGGTCAGCTCGAGGATGTCGGCGGCCTCGGCGTTCGACATGCCCTCCACCTCGCGCAGCAGGAACACCTGGGCCAGATCCTCGGGCAGCGAGTCGACAGCCGCCTGGAGGGCTTCGCGCAGCTCGTCGTTGAGCGTCTCCTCGATCGGTCCCCGCCCCCAATCGGCGAGCTGCAGCGTGACCTGGCTCTCCTCGCGGTCGCGCGGCTGCTCGATCGACACCATGCCCTCGCGCCGCTTGCGCAGGCGCATGAGCGCGGCGTTCATGGCCACGCGGTAGAGCCAGGTGGAGAACGTCGACTTGCCCTCGAAGCGGCCGAGGTTGCGGTAGGCGGAGAGGAACGCCTCCTGGAGCGCGTCCTCGGCGTCCTCCTCGTTGCGCAGCACGCGGTAGGTGAGCCGGTGAACCTTCTCGGCATAGCGGCCGGCGAGCACGTCGAAGGCCGCGGTCTCCCCGCCCTGCGCCCGCTCGACGAGCGTGGCGTCGGGCAGCCCGGACAGACCCTTCCCGTCGGTCTGCGCACCCGCGTCCGTGCTCCGCGTTTTCCGTTCCTCGGCCATGCTTCCCCGCTCCTTCGGGCCCACCATAGGGCGCGCGCCCCGGAGGGTCAAATCCGCGGGCTACGCCTCGGGCTCGGCACGCACCGGATTCTCGAGCGTGCCCACGCCCTCGAGCTCGAGCGACACGACGTCGCCGGGCTCGAGCGGGCCCACACCCTCGGGCGTTCCGGTCGAGATCACGTCGCCCGGCTCGAGCGTCATGACGCGCGACACGAAGGCCACGAGGGCGGCACTCTTCACCAGGAGATCGCGCGTGTGCCCGCGCTGCCGCTCGGCACCGTTCACGCTCGCGGCGAGCCCGAGATCGTCGGGGTCGAGCCCGCGCGCGATGCCGGGCCCCAGGGGACAGAACGTGTCGAAGCCCTTGGCCCGCGTCCACTGCCCATCCTTCTTCTGCAAGATGCGCGCGCTGACGTCGTTCACGCAGGTGACGCCGAAGATGCCCTGCCGCGCCTCGTCGAGCGACGCTCGATGCAAGCGGCGGCCGACGACGAGCGCCATCTCGACCTCGTGGTCGACGCGCCCGACACCCCGCGGGATCACGATCGGATCGCCGGGCGCGACCAGCGACGACGGTGGCTTGAGGAACAGGATCGGCTCCTCGGGCACCCCGGCCGCCATCTCGGCCGCGTGCGCGGCGTAGTTGCGCCCGACGCACACGATCTTCGACGGCCGTGCCGGCACCAGCAGCCGCGCCGCGCGCGCCTCGACGATGACGCCGGTCTCGCGCGCGCCGTCCCACGGCGCGCCGGAGAGGATGCGGAAGCCGTCGCCGTCGCGCCGCGCGAACACGGGACCGCTGTCGCCGGCCAGGCGCGCGTACCACTCGATCGAGGAGGAGGAAGAGGGCAAGGAGGAACATTCTCCGTGGAAAAGCGAAAGAGGTTCTCCATCGTTGACCGTGTTCGAACCTGTTCCCCGCACCCAGAGGCTACGGCACGTCCGCTTGGCTCACAGTTAGGCGTGGGTGGTTCGAGACACAGCGAAGACAGGGAACCTCACTTCGCTAGCAACATCAGCGTAGGATTCGTCCGGGAAACGTGTCAACGAAAACGGTCATGAAAATCGACCGCCGTGGCGAAAGCAAAGCCACGCTCCCGGGGACCGTGTTTGGCAGGGATTCACCTGGGGCCTTTCCCCCGACGGCTTGGCCGGTGTTTACCGGTTTTGCTATCCTGCGGCGGAATCGTCGTCTCCCTTCCCTCGGGAACATCGCGCACCCCTCTCCGGAGCCCGCATGACGCTGGAAGAGCGTTTCGCACGGCGAACCACGCCGGTCGCCGTGATCGGGCAGGGCTATGTCGGCCTGCCGCTCGCGGTGGAGTTCGCCCGCGCCGGATTTCCGGTCTACGGTATCGACGTCGACGCCAAGCGTATCGCCAAGCTGGCCAAGGGCATCTCGTACATCCAGGACGTGCCGACGTCGGATCTGGCGCCGCTCGTGCGCCAGGGCCGACTCAAGCCGACCACCGATTTCTCGGTACTCCGCCGCTGCGGCGCCGTGAGCATCTGCGTCCCCACGCCGCTCTCCAAGACGCGCGACCCGGACATGTCTTATGTGGTGTCCGCTTCCGAGCAGGTGGCGCGCTATCTGCACCGCGACGAGCTGGTCGTGCTCGAGAGCACGACCTATCCGGGCACGACCGACGAGCTCATCCTGCCGCTCCTGCACAAGACGGGGCTCAAGGTGGGCAAGGACTTCTTTCTCGCCTTCTCGCCCGAGCGCGTGGATCCGGGGAATCCGAACTACCAGACGCGGAACATCCCCAAGGTCGTGGGCGGCATGACCGCCCGCTGCACGCGCGTGGCCGCGGCCCTCTACAGCCAGGTCATGGACCGCGTCGTGCCCGTGTCCTCGACCCGGGTGGCGGAGATGGTGAAGCTGCTCGAGAACACGTTCCGCAGCGTCAACATCGGCCTGGCCAACGAGACCGCCCTGCTGTGCGAGCGCCTGGGCATCGACGTCTGGGAGGTGATCGAGGCCGCGGGCACCAAGCCCTTCGGCTTCATGCCGTTCTATCCCGGACCGGGACTGGGCGGGCACTGCATCCCGGTCGATCCCTTCTATCTATCGTGGAAGGCGCGGAGCGCGGGGTTCGAGGCGCGCTTCATCGAGCTCGCGGGCGAGGTCAACGGTAAGATGCCCGAGCACGTGGTGCGCCGCGTGGTGCAGGCCCTGAACCGCCGCAAGAAGGGGGTGAACGGGTCGCGCGTCCTGGTCCTGGGCGCGGCCTACAAGGCCGACGTCGACGACATCCGCGAAAGCCCGTCGCTCGACGTGATGGAGCTCCTGCGCGAGATGGGAGCCAAGGTCGAGTACGCCGACCCGCACGTGCCGTCGCTCGATCTCCAGGGACACCTGCTGAAGGGCGTGCGCCTCACCGCTGCGCGCCTCGCGCGCGCCGACTGCGTGGTGCTGGCCACCGCCCATCGCGCCTTCGACTACGGCCTCATCTACCGGAGCGCGCGGGCCATCGTCGACACGCGCAACGCGTTCCGCGGCAAGAAGTCGGCGAAGCTCGTCCGGCTCTAGAAAAAGAGAAGAGCCCGGAACCTGGGTTCCGGGCTCTTGACGATGAAAGTTCCCCATACGAGCCGTGTTTCCATCCGCCCCAAACCGTGAGTCCGGGAGATGTCCCCCTCGAGGGGGGCCACACGCGAACCACAGGGAACTTTCTAGCTCTCTGGACCTGAGGACTCGCGATCCACAGGTCCTCCGCATCCTCGTACGTCCTTGGATGAGGGGGGTTCCTGGGCGATCCCGAAACCCCGTCAAGGATTCGAAAACCCAGGCTGGCAAAGGGTTTAGCCAAGCGGGCGTTTCGCCGTTCTCCACCCGGCGCAGTCCGGATTTCACATGACCCGGGGCGCGGGAGCCGGCAAAAAGGCCGGGTCCCGAGGGACCCGGCCCGGTTCACCGGCCAAGTGCGGCCCTAGTTCACGACCTCGAAGTCCGCGTCGACCGCGCCGTCGCCACCCTTGCGGTCCTGCTTGGGGGCTTCGCCGCCTGCCGGCGGACCTTCGGGCCCCGGATTCGGCGTGCCCGCGGCCTGGTACATCTTCTCGCCGGCCTTGGCCAGGGCCCCGTCGAGGGCCGAGACGGCGGAGCGCAGCTCGCCGTCGTCCGACCCCTTGAGCGCTTCGCGCACGCGCCCGATCGCGGTCTCCACGGTGGCCTTGTCGGCGGCGTCGAGCTTTTCCCCGTGCTCGCGGATCGTGCTCTCGGCCTGGTAGATCTTCTGGTCGGCCTCGTTGCGCAGCTCGATCGACTCGCGGCGCTTGCGATCCTCGTCCGCGTGCGCCTTGGCCTCCTCGACCATGCGCTCGACATCGGCCTTGCCGAGCCCGCTCGACGCCTCGATGCGGATCGACTGCTCCTTGCCCGTCGCCTTGTCCTTGGCCGACACATGCAGGATGCCGTTGGCGTCGATGTCGAAGCTGACCTCGATCTGCGGCCGGCCGCGCGGCGCCGGCGCGATGCCGTCGAGGAAGAAGCGCCCCAGGCTCCGGTTGCCGCTCGCCATCTCGCGCTCGCCCTGGAGCACGTTGATCTCGACCTGCGGCTGGTTGTCCGAAGCCGTGGAGAAGGTCTGGCTCTTCTTCGTGGGGATCGTGGTGTTGCGCTCGATGAGCTTGGTCGAGACCCCGCCCAGCGTCTCGACGCCCAGGGACAGCGGCGTCACGTCGAGCAGCACCACGTCGCGCACGTCACCCGCCAGGACGCCGGCCTGGATCGCCGCCCCGATGGCCACCACCTCGTCCGGGTTCACGCCCTTGTGGGGCTCCTTGCCGAACAGCTGCTTGACCCGCTCCTGCACCTTGGGGATGCGCGTCGAGCCGCCGACCAGCACGACCTCGTCGATCTGGTCGGGCTTGAGGCCGGCGTCGGACAGCGCCTGCTGGCACGGACCCACGGTGCGCTCGATCAGGTCGTCGACCAGCTTCTCGAACGTGGCCCGCGTCAGCGTCACGTTCAGGTGCTTGGGCCCGTTGGCGTCGGCGGTGATGAACGGCAGGTTGATGTCGGTCGAGACCACGGTCGACAGCTCGCACTTGGCCTTCTCGCACGCCTCCTTGAGGCGCTGCAGCGCCATGGCGTCCTTGCGCAGGTCGATGCCCTCGTTCCTCTTGAACTCCTCGGCCACGTGGTCGATCAGACGCTGGTCGAAGTCGTCGCCGCCCAGGTGGGTGTCGCCGTTCGTCGAGCGCACCTCGAACACGCCCTCGCCGATCTCGAGGATCGAGATGTCGAACGTGCCGCCACCCAGGTCGTAGACCGCGATCTTCTCGTCCTTCTTCTTGTCGAGACCGTAGGCGAGCGCGGCCGCGGTGGGCTCGTTCAGGATGCGCTTCACGTCGAGGCCGGCGATGCGGCCCGCGTCCTTGGTGGCCTGGCGCTGGGCGTCGTTGAAGTAGGCCGGAACCGTGATCACGGCTTCCGTCACCTTCTCGCCGAGGTAGTCCTCGGCCGTCTGCCGCATCTTCTGCAGGATCATGGCCGAGATCTCGGGCGGCGTGTACGTCTTGTCGCCGATCTTGACCACGGCCAGATCATTGGCTCCGCTCACGACCTCGTAGGGAACCTTCTGGATCTCCTCGCGCACCTCGTCGAGGCGGCGGCCCATGAAGCGCTTGATGGAGAAGACGGTGTTCTTGGGATTGGTCACCGCCTGGCGCTTGGCCACGAGACCCACCAGCCGCTCCCCCGTCTTGCTGAAGGCGACCACCGACGGGGTCGTGCGGAAGCCCTCGGCATTGGGGATCACCTTCGCCTCCCCGCCTTCCATCACCGCCACGCACGAGTTCGTCGTTCCCAGATCGATGCCGATCACCTTGCCCATCGCGCTCACACTCCTTCAGGGGCCTTGACCCCGAATGGCACACCGCCCCGGGACACGGGGCGGCGTGCCCTACCTCGTTCCCGGAGACTAGCTCCCCGAGACCTGAACCGGAATCTCCCTCGGGCGCGCCTGCTCCGACTTGGGAATCCGGACCTCGAGCACACCGTCCTTGTACGTCGCCGAGACCTTGTCGGCCTGCATCGGCCCGGCCAGGCGGAAGCGGCGCTCGAAGGCACCGTGGAACCGCTCCACCCGGTGCCACTTCTCGTCCTTGCCCCGCGACTCCTCGCGGCGCTCACCCTTCACGGTCAGCGTGTCCTCGAACACGGACACCTTCACCGTCGGGGCATCCACGCCCGGCACGTCGAGGCGGATGAAGTACTCCTCGCCCGTCTCGCGGATGTCGGCCGCCGGCGCCCAGCCCTGCGCACCGCCGTTCTCGAGCAGCGAGTCGAAGAGGCGATTGACCTGCCCGTGGAACTCCATCCAATCCCCGCCCGGGGTCCAGCGCACCAGCTTGGTCATGGACACGTCCTCCTATGGCTACCTTCCCGCAAGATCGCGGGAGGAGGCGGGAGGCTTTTGTTTTCCCGCTCTGCCTGCTCCTTAGGCAATCGCCGTGCCATTGAGTCGCGTATGGATGAACCTCACTAACATAATGCTATATATGATGTTATAAAGTTAGATCCGCTTCTGTATCAGGGTCGAATCGAATCCATGTTCCACAATAGCACGTCGCTGACAGATCAGCGTTTCGCTCCTGCAACATCGATCATCGGCAAGGTGATGCCGACCTGAGCCTGGTACTTCCCCTTGCGATCGGCGTAGGACACCTGGCAGTCGCTGTCGGCGGTGAAGAACAGGAGCTGGGCGATGCCCTCGTTGGCGTAGATCTTCGCCGGCAAGGGCGTCGTGTTCGAGATCTCGAGCGTGGCGTAGCCCTCCCACTCGGGCTCGAAGGGAGTGACGTTGGTGATGATCCCGCAGCGGGCGTAGGACGACTTGCCGACGCAGGTGCACAGGATGTTGCGCGGGATGCGGAAGTACTCGACGGTGCGCCCGAGCGCGAACGAGTTGGGCGGAATGATGCAGACGTCGCCCTTGAAGTCGACGAGCGAGCGCGCGTCGAAGCGCTTGGGATCGACCACCGTGGTGTTCACGTTGGTGAAGATCTTGAACTCGTCGGCGATGCGGATGTCGTAGCCGTAGGACGAGACGCCGTACGAGATCACGCCGTCGCGCACGAGGCGCGGCTCGAAGGGCTCGATCATCCGGTGCTCGCGGCACATCCGCTCGATCCAGTGGTCCGGCTTGACTCCCATGCTTCCTCCCTAGGGGGATTGCTTGCGCGCCAGCGCCACCAGGTGCGGCAGCTCCGGCAAGATGAGCTTTTCGAGTCCCAGCCGGCAAGCGGCCGGGGATCCCGGCAAGGCGAACACGAGCCGCCCGCCCGCCTGCCCGGCACAGGCCCGGCTCGCCAGCGCGGCGGCTCCGATCTCCTCGTAGGACAGGGCGCGGAACAGCTCGCCGAAGCCGGGCAGCGCGCGGTCGCACACGCGCGCCACGACCTCGGGCACGAGATCGCGCGCGGCCACCCCGGTGCCGCCGGTGATGACCACGGCGTCCGGCCCCAGCGCCAGGAGCTCGCGCAGGCCGCGCTCCACGTCGGCCTCGCCGTCGGGCACGATGCGCGTGGCGATCACCTCATGGCCGCCGCCCGCCAGGCCCTGCGCCAGAAGGCGGCCGCTCGCGTCATCGGCCGCGGTGCGCGTGTCGCTCGCCGTCAGCACGGCGACGCGCACGGCGGCCGGCACGGCCCCGTGCGGCCCGCGCGCCTCCGGGCTCACGACGCGACCCGCGCCAGCACGTCCTCGACCCCGCCGAAGGCGAAGCCCAGCGCCCGCTCGGCCTCGGCCGGATCGCAGACGCTGCCGCGCCGGAGCATGACCAGCTCGTCGCGCGTCACCGGCGGATCGGGAAGGAAGAGCTCGGCCAGGGTCGCGCCCAGCATGACGAGCGCCCACGGCACCGAGACGAACAGGCGCGCGCGCGAGCCGGCGGCGGCGCGCAGCATCTCGCGCAGCGTGAAGCGGCGCGGGCCACAGACGCCGAGCACGCGGTTCCAGACGCTGTCCGACTCCACGGCGCGCGCCACGCCCTCGGCCACGTCCTCCAGGCGGATGGGCTGGATCGGAAAGCGCCCGTGCCCGGGCACGGGCACGAGGGGAAAGCGCGTCAGCCGGCGCAGGAGCTGGAAGAACTCCCCCGCCGGGCCGAGCACGATCGACGAGCGGAAGACGAGCGGCGCCAGCCCGCTCGTGCGCACCATCTCCTCGGCCCGCGCCTTGGTGGCGAAGTAGCGCGTCGGACCGTCGCGCTCCGCACCGATCGCGCTCATGTAGAGGAAGCGGCGGGCGCCGGCGCGCCGCGCTTCGGCGAGCACTGCGGCCGTGCCCTCGACCACGACCCCTTCGAACGTCGCCGCGCCGCGCTCGCGCAGGATGCCCACCAGGTGCACCACGGCGTTGACGCCGGTGGCCGCACCGCGCAGCGAGGCCGGCGCCAGGACGTCACCCGGGAACAGCCGGCAGCGCTCGAGCTCGGGCAGGCGGGCGGCGGCCTTCTCGTCGCGCACGAGGGCCACGACGTCGTGCCCGCGGCGCGTCAGCGCCCGGCACACGGCGCGGCCGATGTAGCCGGTGGCGCCCGTGACCCACACCGAGTGCTTGGGGCTCATCCGCTCCGCGGGAGCGCCAGGCCCCCGCCCGCCGGCAGCGCGCCCGCCAGGCCGCGCTCGCGATAGGTGCGCGCCAGGGCCACGTAGTGCTCCGCGCCGTGGGCGATGGCGAGCGTCATCTCCGGCGTCACCCGCCCGATCACCTTGCCGGGCACGCCGACCACGAGCGAGCCCGGCGGCACCACCTTGTCCTCGGAGACGAGCGCGCCGGCGGCCACCAGCGACCCGGCGCCGATGCGCGAGCGGTTGAGCAGGATGGCCCCCATGCCGATCAGGCAGTCGTCCTCGACCGTGGCGCCGTGGACCACGGCGCGGTGGCCGACCACCACGCGGCGGCCGATCGTCACCGGCACGCCGCTGTCGACGTGGACCACCGAGTTGTCCTGGATGTTCGACTCCTCGCCGAGCACGATGGCGTCCATGTCGCCGCGCAGCACGGCGCCGAACCACACGCTCGAGCGCGGACCCAGCGTCACCTCGCCGACCACCACCGCCCCGGGGGCCACGAACGCCGTGGCGTCGGCGCGCACCGCTTGCAGGAAGTCGCGCGAGCGGCGCATGGCGCGCTCGTGGCGATCGTCGGCTTCAGATGACATTGGCCTCGACGCGCAGCTCGTGACGCTGGAAGCGCTCGAGCGCGAGGTCGGAGACGTCGATGGGACTCCGCCCGTCGAGCACGAGCCCGGCGATCACCGAGCCCACGGCCGGCGAGTGCATGAAGCCGTGGCCGCTGAAGCCGTTGGCGCAGAAGAAGCCCTCGACACCGGGCGCCGGGCCGAGGATGGCGTTGTGGTCGGGCGTGGTCTCGTAGAGGCCGGCCCACCCGGCGCGGTACGCCGCCTCCTCGAGGCGCGGCACGCGCTCCATGGCGAGCGAGAACACGAGGTCGCGGAATTCGAAATCGATGTTGGTGTTGAACGACGAGGGCTCGCTCTTGTCGGCGAGCCCGACCAGCACGCCGCCCGACTCGCGGTGCATGTAGATGCCGCTCTTCATGTCGACGACCATGGGGAAGCCGGCGTCGATCCAGGGCAGGGGCTGCGTGGTGAACATCTGGCGGCGGTAGGGCGACACCGGCAGGTCGACGCCGGCCAGGCGCGCCACCTCGGCGGCGTAGGGACCGGCGGCGTTGACCACCACCGGCGTGGCGACCTCGCCCGCGGCCGTGGACACGCCGCGCACGCGCCCGCCCTCGACGCGGATCGCGATCACCGCCTGCTCGAAGCGGAACTCGGCGCCGTGGCGGCGCGCGGCGGCGACGAAGCCCTGGGTCACGAGGTGCGGGTCGGCGATGCCGTCGGTGGGGCAGAACGTGGCCCCCACGAGGTCGCCGATCTCGAGCTCGGGGACGAGCGCTTTGGCCTCGGCCGGGGTCAGGGCGCGCGCCGGCACGCCGAGCTCGCGCCACAGCGCGAGCTGCTTCTGGAACGAGCTCCAGCGCGCCTCGTCGGCCAGGCAGAAGAGATAGCCGCACTGATCGAAGCCGGGGTCGGCGCCCACCTCCTCGGAGAAGCGCTCGAGCACCGCCACCGAGGCCTTCGACAGGAGCACGTTGACGCGGGTGGAGAACTGCTGGCGGACGCCGCCGGCGCAGTGGCCGGTCGAGCCGATGCCCGCCATCTTCTCGCGCTCGAGCACGATCACGCGGGCCCCGCCCTGGGCCAGGCGGAAGGCGACGCTGGCGCCGATGCAGCCGGCTCCGACCACCACGGCGTCGGCGCGTCCGGGATCGCTCATGCCTCGTCCCACTGGCGCGCCAGCTCCTTGTACTTCTCGGGGAACTCGCCCGTGTAGCGGAGGAAGGACGGCACCGGGTAGCGCACGCCGCCCTGGTGCGTGCCCTCGAGCCCGGCCACGAGCTCCGCGGAGAAGGAGAACGGCCAGGCGAACGCCATCTCGTCGTCACCGGTCTGCGCGAAGACGCGGTCGCCGTAGCACGGCAGCACGACCTGCGGCTCGCCCGTCTGGCGCGTGCGGATCACGAGCTCTGCGCAGTCGATGCGCGCCGCGTGGTGCGAGGTGAGCTGGCCGCCGCGCGCGTAGAGCGCGGCCGCCACGAGCCGCATGACCTGGGCTCCGTTGCCGTAGAACACGATCACGTCGGGCTCGAACGGCGCACGGCCGAGCGGCGCCACCCACAGCGTGTCGAGCGTCCCCAGGGGCAGCTTGGGCACGGCGGCCTCGGAGCGCGCGCCGGCCGCCGCGTCCTTGGTGTACATCTCGACGCACAGGTTGCCCTGCTCGTAGAACGGGAGCGACGGCGAGTAGCCGAAGGCGACGTGGGCCAGGGGGCACGAGAGATCCTCGCGCCCCACGGCCAGGCCCCAGCCGTAGCGGCGCGCCAGCGCGATGGTCTGGCAGATCGCCACCTGGATGCCGAGATCGCGCTTGGGTCGCTTGAGCTTGGGCGGAACCGGATCGGAGGCGGCCGCCGGCCGCACGGCTACGGGGAAGCTCTGCGGGCGGACGTACTGTTGGAGGGCTCGATCGAGGGTCGCGGCGTCCACGTCGCCGCAGTCTATCAGACCTTCCGGGCGCGCAGGACGAGGAAGTAGGGCTGCTCGCGATAGGGCAGCCAGCGCGGCTCGGCGCGCGCTTGCGCCGCCGTCGGCCGCGGCTCCCACAGACGCTCGATCCACAGCCCGGCCGAGGCCAGCGCCTCGCTCCACACCGACAGCGGCTGGTGGAAATTGCGCGTCAGCGCCGGGAACGAGGGCTGGAAGCGGAAGCGCGTGTCGCCACCGTCGAAGTAGCGCCCGGCGGCGAGCCAGGCGAGGCGCGGGGCCCCGGCCTCGGGCACGGGCGGGGCTTCGAGCATCCAGCGCGTGCCCGGCGCCTGCGTGAACGGATGCGGGAGGGCGATGGCGACCGTGCCGCGTGGCACGAGCAGCCGCGCCCACTCGCGCGCCGGAGGCGCGGCGTCGGGGAAGTGCATCCAGCTCAGGTAGGAGACGACAACGTCGAAGCTCTGATCGGCCAGCCCGCCGAGGCGCGCGCCGTCGCCGGCGCGATAGGCGACGCGCTGGCGCTCCTGGCGCGGCAGCGCCCGGGCGCGGCGGCGCGCCGCGGCCACCAGCGCCGGCGCCAGGTCGACGCCCACGATCGACGCCGCGCCGCGCGCGGCGAGCAGGCGCGTGAAGCGCCCCTCCCCCGCGCCCACGTCGAGCACGCGGCGCGCCCGCACCCGCCCCCACGGCGGCGAGCATGGCGCGGTCGAGCAGACCCTCGCGATGGCGATCGCGATCGACGAAGCGGACCCAGGCGCGGGCGTTGGCGTGCCAGCCGCGCCGCGCCTCCCCGATGG
>Ga0114129_10006301_pt1 | contig 16822 bp, 20 predicted proteins | sample RhiMetdeltSRZDD1_FD_80071 | JGI IMG/M metagenome (GOLD analysis project Ga0114129, IMG submission 80071) | Populus rhizosphere microbial communities from Tennessee, USA - Rhizosphere MetaG P. deltoides SRZDD1 (version 2) (version 2) | ecosystem: Host-associated > Plants > Roots > Rhizosphere >... | reverse complement strand
GGGCCGGTGCGAAAGCCGGTGAACGGCTGCAATGTGTGATGCCGGCCGTACTCGTCGAGATCGATCTCGAGCGCACGAACGACGGCGGGCGTGATCCAGCCGGCGCAGACTTTGTCGCGGGGAAAGCGCGCCTTGTCGAGGACGACCACGTCGAGACCGGCGCGGACGAGCCGCCGCGCGCAACTCGAGCCTGCCGGTCCGCCGCCGACGACCAGGACGTCACAGCGATCCATCGGACTGATGCGCGTACAACGAGTCGCGGGTCCACGGACTCGTGTTGTCGGCGGCCCGCGCGAACGTCACCTGAAAGAGCTGCAAATCCCCGCTGAGAAACCCGGCCTGCGCGGACGCAAGGTACAGACGCCACATGCGGACGAACACCGGATCGAACATCCGCGCGATCGTCTCGGCCTGATCCTCGAACCGCTCGAGCCACAACGCCAGCGTTCGCGCATAGTGGAGTCGCAGGTTCTCCACGTCCAGGACGGAGAACGTGTGTGGCTGCAAGACATCCTCGAGCATTTCGCCCAGGGCCGGCGCATACGCTCCCGGAAAGATGTACTTGGTGACCCACGGATTGAAGGGCATCGGCACGTTCTTGCCGATGAAATGCAGCAGGCCGCGGCCATTCGTACGGTCGAGCACACGGTCGATGACCGAGCCAAGCGCGTCATACTGCGCCGGGCCCACGTGCTCGAGCATGCCGATCGACACGAACGCGTCGCAGCGTCCGTCGATCGATCGATAGTCCTGATCGAAAAACGTCACGCGATCGGCGAGCCCTTCACGCGCGGCACGTTCGCGCGCATACTGCAACTGCGCGGCCGAGACGTTGTAGGCCCGCACCGACACGCCGTACTCGCGCGCCATGTGCAGCGCCAGCGCGCCCCAGCCGCAGCCGGCCTCGATGACCCGCTCGCCAGGCCGAAGCCTCAGCTTCCGGCAGACGTACTCGAGCTTCGCGCGCTGCGCGTCCTCGAGCGACGCATCCGGCCGATCGAAGTACGCGCACGTGTACACCATGGCATCGTCGAGCCAGAGCCGGTAGAAATCGTTGCCGAGATCGTAGTGGACATGCGCGTTGCGCCGCGCAGTCGCCGGCGTTGCGGCGCGCCGGCGCGTCGCCGGATTCGGCGGCAGCGCGCGGTTGACCCCCTCGATCATCCGCACGAGATCGCCCTGCACCGTCAACCGACCGGACATGTACGCCTCGCCGAACGCCAGCGCCGTGTTCGTCAGCAGCCTGACGAGCGTCGTCCGATCGTGAACAATGACGGTGGCGACCGGCGGGCCTTCGCTCGTCGCGACGCTCGCGCCATTCCACAGCCGTATTCGAAGAGGTGCTCCCCGGAGCTTGCGCGCCAGGAGTGAGAGCCACCGGCGGTCCAGCAGGTCCAACGGCCGGACGGCCCATTGCGAGGTGAACGGGTGCGCTTTGACACGCATCGGCGTAGCGCGCGGCGGCTTGGCCACGCGACGAAGGACGACGCAGCAGTGTATGCCAGACAGGTGCCTAAACGGCCGAATCGGCCTTTGCTGGATTTTTCGCCTCTCTGGGCGATCCTCCGCCTGCTCCCGGGCGGGCTTTTGCGCCTCACTGTGGCGATTTCTTGCCGACGGGGTTGGCGGGAAAGTTGCTCAGAGTAGCGGGGAGGTGGCCTATGCCGCGTGCTCCTCTCGCGGTCCTGGTCAGCAGTCTGGTTCTGGTGTTGCCGCTTGCGGGTTGTGGCGGCGACGACCCGACTGAACCATCACCGATTCCTTGTTCGTACACCCTTTCCCCGGCCAACCGGACGGTTGGCAGTGAAGGCGGAACCGGCGTGGTGACGGTCACGACGCGAGCGGATTGTGGGTGGACCGCCGCGTCGAACGCACCGTGGGTCTCGATCACCGGCGGATCGACCGGCAAGGGGCCGGGCTCCGTGAGCTATGCGGTGACGCCCAACACGGATCAGTCCAGTCGCAGCGGTACCATCGCGATCGCGGGCCTGTCGTTCACCATCGTCGAAGACGGGCGCGCGCCGTGCACCTTCGACGTGACACCACAGCAACAAAACTTCGCCGCCGGCGGCGGCAATGGCACGGTCGCTGTCGCGACTGCGTCGTCCTGTTCGTGGACGGCGGCGACGACGACGGAGTGGCTGACGATCGTCTCGGGCTCGACGGGGCAGGGGAATGGAACCGTGTCGTACACCGTGGCGCCACACACAGCCACGATAGCGCGGAGCGGATCGCTCACCGTCGGCGGCGTGCAGGTGTCCTGGATCACGATTACGACGTCGATGCCGCATCAAGGTGACGATCGCGTGTTCTTCACGATCGCACCGAACATGACCGGAACTGCGCGCACTGGGACCATCACCGTCCGGGACAAAGTAATCCGCATCAACCAGGGCGCACTGGACAGCTGGGCCGGGCTCTATTCAGTCTCGACTTTCTTGAGCCCGAACTTCTCGATCCGGTACCGGATCTGGTCGCGATGAAGCCCGAGGAGCGCGGCCGCGCGCGTCTGGTTGCCGTGCACGCGCTCGAGCGCCTGAATGACGAGGTTCTTCTCGACGTCTTCGAGGTTGATCCCTTCGGCCGGGAGCGAGAAGCCGGATCCGTCGGCAGTACTCGCCGTGCGTGACGTGTGCAGGCTGTCGAAATCGTGCGGCTCCAGCATCTCGCCCTCGGCCAGCAGGACCGCGCGTTCGATCAGATTGCGTAATTCACGCACGTTGCCGGGCCAGCTGTAGGCCCGCAGCGCCTGCTCGGCCGCGTGACTCAATCCTTTCACGGGCCGCTTGAACTCCCGGCCGAATGTGTCGATGAAATGCTGCGCCAGTAACGGAAGGTCGTCGCCGCGGTCGCGCAGCGGCGGCACCTCGATGCGCAAGACGTTCAGCCGGTAGTAGAGATCCTCGCGAAATTTTCCGGCTTTGACCTGGGCTTCCAGATCGCGGTTGGTCGCGGCGATCACTCGGACGTCTACCTGGATGTCGACGGTTCCGCCGACGCGTCTGAACTGCTTTTCCTCCAGGAAGCGGAGCAGCTTCGACTGCAGCGCGGTCACCATCTCGCCAATCTCGTCGAGGAACACCGTCCCTTCGTCGGCTTGCTCGAGCAGTCCGCGTTTCTGCTGCCGCGCGTCGGTGAAGGCGCCGCGCTCGTGGCCGAACATCTCCGACTCGAGCAGATGCTCAGGCATCGCTGAAGAGGTGACGTTGATGAACGCCCCGCCGGCCCGGCTGCTCAGGTAGTGGATGACCTTGGCGATGAGATCCTTGCCTGTGCCGCTTTCGCCGGTGAGCAGCACGGTCGAGCTTGGACTGGTCGCGACGCGACGCACGAGCGCCTTGAGCCGCTGCATCACGTCCGACTCGCCGATGATGGAGCCGAGCCCGAATGGCCGGGCCATGCTGTCTTTCAGCATCCGGAGCTCGCGGCGCAGCCGAGTCGTTTCGAGGGCGTGCGACACGCGCACGGCGACGTCCTCGACGTCGAACGGCTTGGTCGCGTAATCGAACGCGCCGGCCTTCATGGCCACGACGACCGTTTCCACGCCCTTGTGCGCCGTCAGCATGATGACGAGCATCTCGGGATCGAGCTCGCGCAACTTGCGCAACACCGTGAGACCGTCTTCGTCGGGCAGCTTGTAATCGAGGAGTACGAGGTCGACGCCGGACTGGGCTTTTTCCAGCGCCTCGGCCGCGGTTCCCGCCTCGATGATCTGGTGCCCGTCCGACCGCAGCCGCTCGCCGAGCGACCAGCGAATCAGCGGTTCGTCGTCGACGATGAGTACGCTCCGGGTAGCCAACGGGCCGAGTATAACGCCCACGCCTCGCCGACGAGATCGACGAGTGCGCAAACGTCGAATGGTTTGGTCAGGAACTTGAACACGCCGAGACGCGTGGCTTGATGCGCGTCGTCTGATGTCCCGTGCGCCGTCATCATGAGCACGGGCACCTCGGGGCGCCGACTGCGAATGTCCCGGAGCAGTGACAGGTCCGAGACGTCGGGCAGACGCAGATCCAGCACGACGACGAGTGGATCGTCCTGGGTGGCGGCGATCGCCTGACGAGCCTCCGCCCCCGTGGCAGCCTGCTTCACGACGTAGCCCATATCGGTCAGCCCCTCGGAGAGCGACCACCTGATCAGCGGCTCGTCGTCGACGAGGAGCACGATCGGCGTGGGCAGTTTTCCCCCGGTCATCTCGGAGAATTCCCCTGCGTGATCGATCGCCATCGCCGTAACCTCATGTCCGGGCGGTTTCACCTCAGCCCCAACCAGATATATTCAAGGGTCGCGCCAGATCTCAAACATGTCAGGACCCAAGCCCGCGAAGCGCCCCAGATCAACCAGACGGCCGGCTGGGGACGAGTCCGCCAGGGAACTGCGGGAAATCAAATACGCACTCGACCAGTCCGCCATCGTGGCCACGACGAACGTCCACGGCGACATCACGTACGTGAACGACAAGTTCTGCGAGATCTCGCAGTATTCGGCGGACGAGCTGCTGGGGCAGAACCACCGCATCCTGAACTCCGGGCTTCACCCGGTCGAGTTCTTCAAGGAGATGTACCGCACGATTGCGCGCGGCAGCGTCTGGCGCGGCGAGATCCGGAACCGCGCGAAAGACGGGTCTCTGTACTGGGTGGACACGACGATCGTGCCATTCCTCCACGAGGACGGTCGTCCCCGTCAATACATTGCGATTCGCTACGACATTACAGAGCGAAAACGATCGGAAGCGGCGTTGCGCGAGCAGACCGCGCTCGCGCAGGTTGGAAAGATGGCCGCCGTCGTGGCGCACGAAGTGCGCAATCCGCTTGCGGGAATTCGCGGCGCGATGCAGGTGCTGGGACGCCGGCTGCCCGACGACAGTCCCGAACATGGCGTCATCGTCGAGGTCGTGAAACGGATCGACGCGCTGAACGACATCGTCCAGGATCTTCTGCAATTTGCCAGGCCGTATGAGCCCAGGCTGCGGCCGTTCTCGATCTCGACCCTCGTCGCCGGCACCATCTCGCTGTTGCGCGAGGATCCGAGGTTCGCGGAAGTCGACATCGAAGTCGCGGTCGGAGACGGCGAGGTTGCAGGCGACCTGGAACAGCTCAAGCTCGTGCTGCTCAATCTCCTGATCAACGGCGCGCAGGCCATGTCGGGGCGCGGGATTCTGCGGGTTTCCGCGGGGCCTGCGGGCGAATGGCTCGAAGCACGAATTGTCGATCAGGGATCCGGCATTTCTTCTGAGGCGCGAGCGCACCTCTTCGAACCGTTCTTCACGACGAAGCATCGAGGGACCGGGCTGGGACTCGCGACGGCGCGGCGGATTCTCGAGGCCCACCGGGGCACCATCGAACTGGAGAGCCCGGCGAGCGGCGGTACAGTCGCGATAGTCAGACTGCCATTCCGCCAATTCGCAGACGATCCGTTGTCGACAGATTCCTCCGTTCGAAGTTCGAAGTTCGAAGTTTGAAGTTCGGGCTGCGAAGCGGCCCGCTACGGCGTTGTCGTCAGCAGCTCGGCGACGCGCGCGGCCTCGAGGTCGGCCAGCTCGACGTGAATCGTGCACGTCGGTACGTTTGACGCCAGCCGGCGAACAGCGGCCAGCACTGCATAGCTCGTTGCGATTTCGCTGGGTGTCACGCAGAAATCGGCGATGGCCCGCCGGTCATCTTCGACGACGACTCGCGGCGCTCCTCACGGAGGGCACCATCGATGTCGAGCGATCGGAAGCAGCGCGGCCGGTACCCGTCGCGGCCGGGGACCAGGCCCCCGTCGACGATGAATGCTGACGAGTCAATCAATTCGCGCCCGGGTTGGAGCGGTTCGCGAGGGCGCGGTCTTCACTGAGCTCTATCACCTCACAGCTTCGCAAACGACGACGAGCTACCGCAGCTTGATCGCGGCCGCGTACTTCCTGGGTCTGGCGGGATCGTCGTTCGCGGTCGGTGCGGCGTTCGTCTCGCGATGGCTGTCCGGGCTCGCGCTGGCCGCGCTCGTGTAAGTCCGAGCGCGATTCATCTCTCAGCGCGGCGCCCGTCAGAAGATTGCATCGTCGTCGGACCGGGCAGGCTTTGCCGAATCCTCGAACAGCCGCACACGCGCGAGACCGCTGGCGGTCTGGTCCGTGTCGTACAAGACTTGCGCGATGGTATGTGGCGGCGCGCCGCGGAACACCACGAGCAGAACCACAACGGGGATAGAGCCCAGCGCGAGGATTGCGACGCTCCACGGCAGCGTACCCGGCATGCCCGGACCCAGGAAGACTCCGATGGTGACGAGGAGCGAGATGAGCCAGCCCGCAATAAGGATGATGTGAAGACGATTGAGAGACACGGTGACCTTTCGAATCAATCGGATCGCCGACGCGCCACCGGCATTGGTAGCACGAAGTAATCCGGGAAAGTTGGCCGGGCGGCGCGCGGACCCCAGGGAGGGTACTACTCGGACGCTGGCGGGCTCACTTCAGGACTGACCCAACCAGTATACATGCCCTGATCACGAGTCGTGTTCCACCGCAGCCTCGATCGCGCGCATCAGTGCGACGGCCCGTTGACGGAGATCGGCGGCCTCCTGCGCGATCCTGGCTTCGCTCGGCCGTTGCAGCTGTGGCACCCGGCGATCGATGGCTTCGATGAGGCGCTGAAGGTCGTCGAACATTTCCTTCGCCGCCGTGGCGGGAGCCAGCTTGCGTTCTTTCATGGTCATTCCCTGCTCACTCTGGTGGGCTGCGGCGCCGGCCACTGCCGCTTCCAATCAGCAGGAGCGCCGGGATCACGACCAGTCCGACGACACACATCGACAGGCTTGCCCACACACCCCCCGGCGGGTCGCTGAGGGAGACGAGCCCGAAGATCATGATCCAGCCAGGCACCAGAATGTTGCGAGTGATCGTCACGGAGGTTCCTACGCCAGTACCCACATGGATGCGCGGATGGCGAGAGTATTTCGCGCTACAAACGGGGTTGCCGCGCGTCTCCGTGCGCCTCGTGTCTCTCTTCACACCGCTGGCAACGTACTGCGAACGGCAGGGCCCGCAGTCGCCGTGCCGCAATCCCGCGTCCGCACTCGACGCACGCCCCGTAGCGCCCTGCATCGAGCCGGATGAGCGCTTCGTCAATCCGGCTCACGGTCTTCGCCCGCATCTGGAGTAGCGCGAAATCGATGTCCCCTTGGTTGTTGGCATCTGAATCGTCGAGCTGGTCACGCACTTCCTTCGCACGCGCGGCGCGCCCGTCGCGGAGGCGACTTTGAACGTCGCCGTCCATCTCGCGCCGGCGCTCGTGCAGCATCTGCCTGAGATCGGCGCTGCGCGTCGTCGCTTCGGTCATTGACAACTCCTCACTCAGCATGCTGCGGAACGACGATGTTGTCTGTGCTCTTGTGAACACTGGACGATTCCTCGGGCGGGCTGGTCGATGCGACGATCGATCGCGAATGAATCTCGTCGGTGAGGGCAGCTGTCGTCACACTTCCCACGGTCCCGTGGCGACTTGCTCCCAGTACGTCACGGCGTCGTGACACCACCGCACAAACCGCAAGCCTCCGTCCTGGGAAACGACGAGCGCGAGCACGTCGCGGGCCTCGTGGCACAGGCGATACACCGAGCGATGCCGGGTGCCGACGCGATCCGTCCTGACCCAGTCGCGACGGGTTCCCTCGACGTCGGATGCGCGTGCGACGCGCCCGATGTCGGGCAAGCGGCCGGTGATTTCAGCGCCGAATCCGAGGAGATCCAGATGACTCGTCATGACGACTGCGCCGTCGACCTGGCTCAAATCGGCGATCAAATGCGCCACCTCGAATAAGGCTTCGTCCAGCTCCACGATCGTCGCCGCGTCGCTGCTTTCGTATTCGTCCCAACCGACCGGCGACTTGTGCGCGCCATGGATCCTCGCCAGTTCCTGCATGATGCGGACCGTCAACGTCAGGAGGCGCCGACGCGGTTCCTCGTCGCTGAATCCATACTTCACCTGGACGGCGCGCTCACCGCTGACGAGTTCCGGCGCGCGGGGAGTGGGAAGGATGAGCAGCGTGCCGCCATGCTGTGCTCCACGAATCGTCGCGAGCACGCGCCGCAGTACGTGCCGTGCCAGACTGGGAGCGAACGTGGGATCCACCTCCGCCCAGGGGTCCGATACTTGATCGCGAGCCAGCAGGTGGGCGCGCTGCGCATCCTCGCCGAAGTTCCGAAACAGCTCGTGCATCCACGAGGACCCGAAGACATCGAGTCGGCCAGCCACGAGCGTCCCATGGCGCAGCTCGGCAATCGGCTCAGCGCCGGCGCTCACGAGCAGACGACCGGGACCCGTCACGGCGATCGTCAGCACCGACGGAATCGCCTGCTGCGTCTCACGGCCACCCCGGACGGACTGCAGCCACTGCGGACCCGAATGGATCAGCCCCCAGACGTGCGGCGCGCTCTCGTCGCCGAGCGAGGCCGCGATGAACGAACGGGAAAAGGCCGCGGCCGGTGAAAGCCGCCGCAGTTCATGCTGATCCAGGGGCCGGCGCGTCTGAAATGCGAGTCGGTGGAGACCTCTGGGAGGCCCCGCACTGGTGTCGAACGCGTGGAGATCGGCCAGCGCGACCCGAAACGTGACCGGGCGACCTTCCTCGCGCAACAGGCTCGCTTGATAGCAGCTAGAGAGCGCCGCTTCGAGCCGGTCGCGTCCGGGCCTGGGCCAATGGTTGCCCGTCGCGCGCTGGACGTCGGGCCAGCGATCCAGGATGAGATCGGTCAGCTGTGGCGGATAGGCGCACAGGGGATCGACGAGTGCAGGATCCTCAGCATCGCCCGTCATCGTCTGCGGGAGGCTCAGCGTCCCACACCCGTCGCCAATAGTTCGCCGAGCCGGTCGGCTCCGACCGGAGGACTGAACAAGTCGCCTTGTGCCTCCGGGCACTGGTGGGCTCGCAGGAACGCGAGCTGACAGTCAGTTTCGACGCCTGCCGCCATCACTCGATGGTTGAGGCTTTTCCCGAGGCCGATGATCGCCGTCAGGACCGGCGCACTCGCCACGCCGAAGGCAATCTCCCGGACGAACGATTGATCGATTTTCAGGATGTCGATCGGGAACTGCTGCAGGTCACTCAAGCTCGCGTGGCCGGTACCGAAGTGATCGACAGCCACGTGCGTCCCCAGGCTTTTCAACGCCTGGAGCGAGGACACGGCCGACGCCGTGTCCTGCATCAGAATGTCCTCGGTCAGTTCCAGCACGAGCTGGTGAGGATTCAGGCCGAAGTTCCGCAGAGTGGCCTGCACGTTCCCGACAAAGTCCTCGCGCCAGAATTCGACAGCGGAAATATTGACGGCGACCAGAATCGGCCGCACGCCCGCATCCTGCCACGCTCGCGCCTGCCGGCACGCTTCCCCAATCGCCCAGAGGCCGATCGGCACCATCAGGCCGCAGTGGTCGGCCATCGAGACGAACTGTGCCGCTGGCAGAAGGCCCCGTTGCGGATGCCGCCAGCGAACGAACGCCTCGACGCCGACTATCGCGCCGGAGGCCAGATCGATCTGCGGTTGGTAGCAGAGGTCGAACTCGGCTCGTTCCAGCGCGACACGCAGGTCGCGTACGAGCGATCGACGCTCGGACGCCCGCGCGTCCATGCCGATGTCGAAGATCCGGTACTGGCCGAGTCCCGCGCGTTTGGCGTCATACATCGCGGCGTCAGCGTTCGCGATCAGCGTGTCCGCGTCCCGGCCGTGGTCGGGGAACAGCGTCACTCCCAGGCTCGCGGTGATGTTGATCACCTGAGCGTTGATGCGATGCGGCTCGGAAACCGCCTGCAGGATTTTTTCGGCCACACTGCCCGCATCCTCGGCGTGCTCAATCTCCGACAGCACGATCACGAACTCGTCGCCGCCGTACCGGCTCACCGTGTCCGACTCGCGAAGCGCGCCGCTCACGCGTGCGGCAATCGACCGCAGGAGCCGGTCGCCGGCGGCGTGGCCGAGGACGTCGTTGATGTCCTTGAAGCCGTCAATGTCCAGAAACCCCACAGCGAGCGGTTTGCTTCGACGATGTCCCAAAGCGATCGCCTCCGCGAGCCGGTCGTGCAGCAGCAGGCGGTTGGGCAAGCCGGTCACCACGTCGTGCTGCGCCAGATGGGACATCTGTCGCGACGTCTCGAGCGCCGTGCCGACATCGCGAAACACAATCACGGCGCCGGTCACCCGTCCATGCCTATCGTGAATGGGCGCGGCCGAGTCCTCGATCTCCGTTTCGCGGCCGTCGCGGCGGACGAGGATACAGTTCGCGGTGAGGCCCACGGTCTTGTCGAGCTGCACGGCCAGACTCATCGGGTTCCGCGCGACTTCCCGCGTCTGGCGAGTGATGATGTGGAAAACTTCGTCGAGCGGGCGGCCGGCGGCCACCTCGCGCGACCAGCCGGTCATGGCTTCCGCAGCCAGATTGAGGTAGGTGACGTTGCCGTCGAGGTCCGTGCTGAGGACGGCGTCACCAATCGAGTCGAGCGTCACCTCGGCTCGCTCCCGGGCCGCGAACAGCGCTTCGGCGACGCGTCGCTGTTCGATCATCTAACGTACATCCTTGACAAGCCCCGGCTGCCGGACCGGACTGGAATCGGGCGCCAGCATGTAGAAGTACCACGGCGCGCGAGCCGGAACTGTTCACATTTGCACAGGTTTGGCGGCTCTAGTTGGGGTCGAGCTTGCTCACGCCCTGCAGATCTCGGAGCGTCCGCCGCAGCTCTTCGACGACCTCCATTTGGCCGAGGGTCGCTTGCAGCGTTTCGGCGGTGGCGCGCACGGCGTCCATTGCCGCAAGACGTGCTGCCTCGGCGGCGGCGCGTGCCTCCTCGCCCGCGATCCGCGCTGACTCTCCGGCGATTCGCGCCGACTCGCCGGCCTCCCGGAGGTGCTCCCGCTCCTGGCGGACGATCTCCAGTGCCTGACGATGGTGGTCACGCGCTTGACGCGTGTCCTCAGCCAGTTGCCGTGCTTGTTCCGCGTCGTTCCTGGCAGACTCCGCTGACAGACGGCCGTCCTCGGTGAGCCCGCCGTCCCGCTCCGCGTCCTGACGTTTTTCCTCCGACTTCACGCGCACCCCTTCTGCCTGCTTGCGGTTCTGCGGTGACACAGTGTGGTGATTGGTCCGCATTGAGGCTTCCTTATCTCAAGAGCACGGCGCGGCGGCAATCGAGGATCGAACCGCTTCTATTCTAGAGAGGACCAGCGGTGCTGTCTGTGCATTACCGCACAGCGGTCGGACGATGATTGCGGTATGTTTGGAGCGTCGCGGAGTACCGCGACTGTTCGGGTGGAGTGGGATGAATCACAACGTCGGTGTCTGGATCGACCACAAGAAGGCGGTCATTGTGTCCGCCTCAGCGGGTCGCGTCATCGCCACGACCCTGGAATCCGACGTGGGACCGCACGCCCGGTATTCAGGCCGAGCGGAGTACCCGACCTCGGACGGCCCGCAGGCTGGCCGAGGCGAGAAGAAATACGACCACCGCTACGACCAGCATCTTGACCGGTACTACGACGAGGTCATCGGTCAGCTGGGGCAGCCGGAAGCTCTGTTCATCTTCGGGCCGGGCGAGGCGAAACTGCAGCTCAGCGAACGCGTCACCCGTGTCAAGGCGCTATCGGACTGTGCGGTCAGCCTCGAGACCACGGACAGGCTGACCGATCCACAGATCGTCGCCAAAGTACGGAAGCATTACAGGATCCGCGTTATCCCCACGCGCCTGGCTGAGTAGGTCCGTCGTCCATCAGGTCCAATCCCGCTGTTCAATACAGCACAGACCTGGGCGCTGTGAGGACGCCAAGCTAATCTCTTGGACCCTCTAACGACCGAACGGTCATGACGGGCAATCTCGTGTCGGGCTCGGCCGCGCCGGGTGCAAAACGGCGGCAGCGCGTCGGGGTCATCGAGTTGCTGACGGACACGCGCACGTCCGGGTGGGTGGACTGGGCGTACGCGCATGTTCTGACCAAGCAGTTTGCGAGCATCACTCCGCAAGCCGTTGCGATCTGGTGCCGTCAACTTGGCCATCGCGTGCACTACACGACCTACTATGGGCAGGCCGATCCGCGCAGCCTCCTGCCCGGCGATCTCGACGTCTTGTTTGTCTCCGCATACACACGCTCGAGCGGCCTGGCGTACGCACTGGCCAAGCTCTTCAGCCGGAGCCAGACGCTCACGGTGATCGGCGGACCCCACGCGAAGGCCTATCCCGCCGACTGCGCGCGCTACTTCGATGTCGTGGTGAAGGAATGCGACAAGCCCCTGGTCGCTGACATCCTCAGCGGCCGGTTCGACCCTCCGTCGGTCGTCACCAGCGGCCGGCCGCTCGAAGAGATCCCGACCGTCGAGGAGCGCATGCCGGAGATTGCGGCGTCGGTCTTCTGGCGCGGCCGCCCAACACTCGCGACGATGGTGGGACTGCTGTCGAGCGTTGGGTGCCCTTACACTTGCGATTTCTGTACGGATTGGAACACGAACTACGTCACCCTCAGTGCGGAGCGGCTGGAAGCTGACTTGCGCTATCTATCCGATCGCTTTCCCAAGACGCTAGTCGCTTTCCACGACCCGAACTTCGGCGTGCGCTTCGACGAGACCATGGCCGTCATGGAGCGGATCCCTGCGGGGCGCCGCAGCCGATACATCATGGAAAGCGCGCTGGCCATCATCAAGCCATCGCGGTTACAGCGGCTCCGCGACACCAACTGCGTGTTCGTGGCGCCAGGCGTGGAGTCCTGGGCCGACTACTCGAACAAAGCCGGGGTCGGGGTCAAGCAGGGTCGAGACAAGCTTGAACAGGTGGTGACCCATTTCGACTTGCTGGGCAAGTACGTACCCGGGCTGCAAGCGAATTTCCTGTTCGGGCTGGACGGGGACTGCGGCCCCGAGCCTGTGGAGCTGACCAAGGAGTTCATCCGGCGCTCGGCGCGCGTCTGGCCGACGATCAACATCCCCACACCGCTTGGCGGAACGCCGCTGTTCGATCAGATGCGTCGGGACGGGCGCGTCCTGAAAGCGATGCCGCTCGCCCTGTATTTCACGATGCACTATCCGGTGACCACCCTCAAACACTACGACCCGGTCGCGTTCTACGACCATCTCATCGACATCTACGACACCATTGCGTCAACGCGCATGCTGGCCCGGCGCCTCAGGGCGCGCACGCACCCGTACATCCGGTTCCTCCAGATGGTGCGCACGTTGAGCGGCCGCACCGACGCCCGCGAGTATCGGGCGGTGCGCCATCGTCTGTCGACGGACCAGGAGTTGCTGTCCTTCCATGAAGGGCGCTCGGCGACACTGCCGGAGTTTCACCAACTGCGCTTCGAGGCGAGGATGGGAGCATACGCCCAGCTGATTCCGCGCGCCGAGCGTACTCCCGTCCTGGATCCCATTGTTCCCGCCCTGGTCGGACGGTCCAGCGTAACGCTGCGCCGAAAAGCCCACATGCTGGTGTAAGGCGCAGAACGCCTCTAGGCGATACGTCGGCCCTGAATGAATCGGAACAGGAACATCACGATGGCGACGACCAGGAGCACGTGGATGAAGCCGCCCATCGTGTACGAGCTGACGGTTCCGAGCAGCCAGAGAATGAGCAGAATCACTGCGAGTATTTGCAGCATGGTGACCTCTTCACCAGCGTAGCGATCCACCGCAGGCGCGTCTGTACCGTTCAGCACTGTGCCGGCAGTCGCGCTCACCGGTTGGTGAGGTGTGCTGTTTGGAACAGCCGGTGGCCAAGGGGGACCGTTACCATCGGACGCTTCCGAGCGAGGTGTGAGGTGCCCAATGGCTCGTCGGCTGATGTGACCGAGAAGGACCTGCGCACGTGGTTGTTCGAGGCCGTGGAGGTCGTTCCCAGGAGCCGCGCGGCCATTCGCAGGCGGTCCGTGACGGTCTCGCCTGGTCGGCCCGAGCAGCAGGCACTCGACCTCCATCCGCGGCGGCAGGAGGTATTCGTTTCGACGCTGGCGCACGAGCTCCGTCAACCGCTGACGGTCGTTTCGACCTTGATCGAGGTGGTACGTCTCGCCCCGGCTTCCGAAGCCGCGAACCGCGCCACGACGACGATCCAGCGGCAGATCAGTCAGATGAGCCGTGTGATCGAAGACCTGATGGATGAGATGCGATGGGCGTGCGGCAAGGTGACGCTCCGGAAGCAACGGATCGACGTGCGGCAGGTTGTCAGAGATGCCGCGCAGGACGTGGCGTCGGCGGTCGCCTCGCGCAGGCAGGAGCTCGTCGTCGCCACGGCTTCAGACGCACTGTGGGTCAACGCCGATCCTCAGCGCCTCCATCAAGTGCTCTCGAACCTGCTCGTCAACGCCATAAAGTGCACCGGGCCACGCGGCCGCATCTCTCTTGCCGCAGATATGCGGGACACGACGGTCACCGTGAGCGTCAGCGACACCGGACGCGGCATCGACCGCCAGGCGCTGGCGCACGTCTTTGATCTGTTCTCACAACTGAGGCCCGGCGAAGGCGCAGGCCTCGGTATCGGGTTGAGCGTCGTGCGCGAGATCGTGGCGCTCCACCGCGGACGGATCGAAGCCCGAAGCGGGGGCCCGGGGCACGGCAGTGAGTTCATCGTCAGCTTGCCGCTCGCGGCCGGTCCGGCGAGCCCTCAGAACTCGGCCTGATGCCTTCCTACCGTTCGTCGTCGGGCAGTCAGCGACGTGCCTTGCCAACCCGCAGCCGGAGTGAGACGATCTATTCACAGTCCAAAATGGATCGAAAGACACCGCGACCGTCGACGCGCCGCTTCGACGCGCAGAGATTCCTGGATTCTGCGGGCCTGAAGCGGAGGGTCGTCAAGTACGCGCCGGGCCGGCACATTTTTTCCCAGGGCGATCCTGCGGCTGACGTTCTCTACATTCAGTCCGGCGCCGTGAGGCTCTCGGTCATCTCCAAGACCGGCCGCGAGGCTGTCATTGCGATGCTGGGTCCCAGGGATTTCTTCGGCGAAGGCTGTCTCGCCGGACAGCCACTGCGTATGGGCAGTGCGACGGCGATCGTGCAGAGTACCATCCTCATCATCGAGAAGGCGGAAATGGTTCGACTCCTCCATGGCGAGCCCGAGCTTTCAGATCGCTTTCTTTCCCACGTTCTCAGCCGAAACATTCGGATCGAGGAGGACCTGGTCGACCAGCTCTTCAATTCCAGCGAGAAGCGTCTCGCCCGTGCGCTGCTGCTGCTGGCTCGGTACGGGAAAGATGACACGCCCGTCCGGGTGATCCCCAATCTGTCGCAGCAAATCCTCGCCGAGATGGTCGGCACGACGCGCTCGCGCGTCAACTTCTTCATGAACAAGTTCCGCAAGCTGGGGTTCATCGAATACAACGGCGGAATCACGATCAAGAAGTCGCTCCTGAGCGTGGTCTTGCACGAGTGACCGCCTCCTGCCCGCGGGCGACTGAGCTGCCTGTGCACTTACGAACAGCCGTGATCCGATGACCGCAGTATGGTTGTCGATGACGGCAGCAGGGGTGCGGGTGCGCGGCCGATGACACCGGCAGCTCTTACGAGGCGTTATGAGTTTACAGGTAGGTATTTGGATCGACCAGGCGAAGGCGGTCATTGTGTCCGCCTCACCGGAGCGCATCACCTCGATGATCGTGGAATCCGACGTCGGGCCGCGCGCTCGTCAGTCAGGACAAGCTGAACCCCCGAAGCCAAGCGGTCCCCGGGATGTCCCGGGCGAAAAGCGGTACGAGCGCCGTTTCAGCGAACGTTTAGATCGGTACTACGTGGAGGTCATCAACCAGCTGGGACAACCCCACGCGCTTTTGATCTTCGGGCCGGGCGAGGCCAAACTGGAGCTCCAGGAACGCCTGAGGCGCTACAAGATGTTGCCGGCGTGTGTTGTCGAAATCGAGACGACGGACAAGCTGACCGATCCGGAGATCGTTGCCAAGGTCAGGAAGCACTACAAGATCGCTCCCCCAGGCGGTTCCACAGTTCCCGCCAATGTCAGGAGAAGTGGCACGCAGTGAGTGGGGACGCGAGCTTTAGTTGAGCTTGCCCGCGTCGGGCAGGTCCTGAAGACTCCGTCGCAGCGTCTCGACGACCTCCATGCGGCTGAGTGTCGCCTGGAGCGTGTCGGCGGTGACGCGCACGGCCTCCATCGCCGCCTGACGTGCGGACTCGGCTGCGGCTCTCGCCTCTTCGGCGGCACTCCGCGCTGTTTCCGCCGCCTCGCGGAGGTGATCGCGTTCCTGGCGGAGCATCTCCAGCGCCTGGCGATGGTGGTCACGCGTCTGCCGCGCGTCCTCCGCCATTCGCCGCAATTGTTCCGCCTCGTTCCGGGCGGACTCTGCCGAAATGCGGCCTTCTTCCGCGACCCCCCGGTCCTGCTCGGCGCCTTGACGCTTTCCCTCGGCGTTCGCGCGCCCGCGCTCAGCGTTCCTGCGAGATAGTTCTGGCGGGATGCGATCGTTCGGCATGGGTGAGTCCCTTCTCTCGATCACGCGGCTCGGCGAGTCGACGCTCGGTCAACGTTCATTCTAGACATGGCGAACTGGGCTGTCTGTGCACTTACGCACAGCCGCGTGATCTCCCCAGCAACATGTTCAATACAGAACAGGTGGCAATGGTCGACGCGCCGTAAACTCGCCAGAGCATGGCCGCGCCCCCACACGTCATCCTCCGAGTTCGGTGCGCTTCCTGCCGCGGCGTCGTGGAGCTCGAATGTGAAGGGCTGCCAGGGTTCTGGGGCTACCGGACGTACAACGAGTACGCGTGTCCGCACTGCCGCAAACAGAATCACGCGCTGAGTACGGGTGCCGTGGTTGTCGCGCGCGCTGCGTGGAACGACGATCCAGACACCGTGGCGCGATCGG
>Ga0114129_10006300_pt1 | contig 16824 bp, 11 predicted proteins | sample RhiMetdeltSRZDD1_FD_80071 | JGI IMG/M metagenome (GOLD analysis project Ga0114129, IMG submission 80071) | Populus rhizosphere microbial communities from Tennessee, USA - Rhizosphere MetaG P. deltoides SRZDD1 (version 2) (version 2) | ecosystem: Host-associated > Plants > Roots > Rhizosphere >... | reverse complement strand
GCTGTTCCAGGCACGAATACCATTTTTGCACCCTCGCGCTGCAATTCGATGCCGACATTGGCCGCGCTCTCGGTATCGAGCTCCGGCGCTTCGCCTTCCAGGTACAGCGGAAGCTTGCCCGGCACCATGAACAGCTTCGCTTCGATCCCGCCCGCGAGCGTAAAGCGCTCGCCCGGATTGACCGCCTGGCGCGCCATCGAACTCATCGCCCCAAACATGGCATTGGCGGCTACCGCCGCGTGACTAGCCGGCGTCGCGTAGAGCGCAAATGGAGTGCCTTCGCGCAGGGACAAGAGCCCGGCGATCTGGTCGATCTCCGCCCCCGTCAGCACCACGGCTTGAATTGGACTACCACGCAAGCCGTCGCCGGGGTGCAGGGCGGATGTCGCGCGGATCTGTGCGGGTAAATCGGGCGAAGCGTTGATCAGCGTCCAGCGGACGTCGTCAGCCGAGACCGCCAGGCCCGTTTGCATCCGCGGCTTGACGCGTGAGTCACCAGCCCACGCGAGAGCGCAGACCGGACACCGGCAGTTCCATTGCGGAAATGCACCTCCCGCCGCCGAACCAAGTACGATGGCGGTGAAGCGCCCCATCTAACGGGGTCTTTGGGACAGGGTCAGAGAATCAGAGCTCGGCCGGCAGATAGCCGTTAATCTCAAGTCCAATGCAAATCTCGACAATAATCGGGGTGGTCCAAGCCATGGCGTTTCCTTTCAGCCGCATTCTGACCGGCGGTTCCCAGCCAGATTACCGCAGGGGGTAAACGCCGCAAGAGCCGGCCGTTCATACGAGCATTCACGTCTTTGTCATGGCCGGCCGCCATAACCGCGCCGCACGCAACTGATATCGGTATAACTGCTGAAAAGTGCCCACGAAGCGCCCGCCTGTCCATTTGTTCCCTTCGGCTCTGGCTACTTGTTTGCTAAAACCTGCGGTGAATCGCGCGAATCGCATAATCTTGCAAAATAGCCACAGTTGCCTCCTGTTCTGACGCAGCCATTGGGAAAAATGTAACTACGTGTGCAATATCAGTAGTATGGAATCATTCGGTGGCCTCCTGGCCCTCCATCATTGGGAGATAAAGCGGTGAAAAGTGCACGATATGATCGCCTGCTGGCCTCGACGGCGCTTGTTCTGGTGCTGGCTTTGTCCGGCCATGTGGCTACCGCGCAGCAGACCGAAAGCCTGTCTCGGGCGTCAGTGCCTGTGCCGGATACGTCGCTGCCTCCTCCCCTAACAGCCAAGGACGTCCAGGCTCCGGCGAAGCACGCTACGAAGGAAGAGCCCAAGCCGGACGCCGCAGCGCCCGCCAGTGAGCCGACCAAGTCCACGGCGGCCGCAGCGCCAACGCCGGACAGCCCGGTTGGCGAGAAGCTTCGTGACCTGATCACGGGGCGGCAGTTCGACCGTCTGGTCAGCCGAAAGGCCGATCGCGCCGGGATCGAAGCCTTTTACAGTGGCCACAACTATGCGCCGCTCTGGGTGAGCAACAATATCGCCAACGAACGGGCGAAGGCCGCTATCGCGTACCTAGGCCAGGCTGACGTCGTTGGCCTCGACCCGACCGACTATCCGACGCCTGACTTCAAGTCGGCGGCCAGCCCGGACGCGCTGGCCGAGGCCGAACTCAAGCTCACAGCTTCGGCGCTCACCTTCGCACGCCATGCGCAGATTGGACGCATCCATTTCACCCGCGTCGGTCCGGATATCCAATATGATCTCGCCGCGCCCGAACCGGCAGACGTTTTGGCCAAGCTCGCCGACGGCAATGACGCAGCCAAGATCCTCGACGGCTTCAATCCGCCGCAGGCGGGGTTCAAGGCCCTGAAGGCAAAGCTCGCCGAGCTGCGCAAGGCTCCGGTCGTTGCCGAGCCCAAGTTCGCGCCGAAGCCCGAGCGGCCAAGGGTCCATGTCCCGGATGGCAAGATTCTTCGCCCCGGCATGAAGGATGCGCGAGTGGTGGCGGTGCGCAAGCGCCTTGACATTCCGGGCGACAAAGAGAACCCGCTCTACGATGACGCGGTGCGTGACGCCGTAAAAACGTTCCAGACTGAAAGCGACATCGACGTCGACGGCGACCTCGGACCGAACACCGTCCGTGCGCTCAACAATGAGCCCAAAGAAGTTCGTCACACATCTGCCAATCCGACCGAAACGATCATCGTCAATATGGAGCGTTGGCGTTGGCTGCCGCGGGATCTCGGCAATTCGCACGTCATCGTCAACGTGCCGGACTACACGTTGACACTCTACAACAACGACAAAGTGTACTGGCACACGCGGATCGTGGTGGGTAAGCCGAATCTGGCTACACCGATGGTCAGCGCGGACATGAAATTCATCACGGTCAACCCGACCTGGAACGTGCCGCCGTCGATCATCGAGAAAGAATACCTGCCGGCCTTGGAGGCAGACCCCCAGGCGCTCGACCGCATTGGTCTCAAGCTCACGCAGGATCCGGATGGCACGATTCATATTTCGCAGCCGCCCGGAGCCGGAAACGCGCTCGGCCGCATCCGCTTCAACTTCCCGAACAAGTTCCTGGTGTATCAGCACGATACGCCGGACAAGCACCTCTTCGCGCGCGAGAAGCGGGCCTACAGCCACGGCTGCATGCGCGTGCAGAATCCGCTGACCTACGGCGAGAAACTGCTGTCTCTCGTGTTGCCGAAGGAGCGCTACACGGAAGCGCGGCTTGAATCGATGTTTGGAGGGAATGAGATCAATATCAACTTCCCGAAATTCATCCCGGTGCACCTCACCTATCAGACCGCCTTCGTGGATGAATCGGGCAAGCTGCAGCTGCGCGAGGATGTCTACGGGCGGGACGCCAAGATGTTCGCGATCCTCAAGAGCAACGAGCGCAAGGTCGCCGACATAGCGATCGAGCGGCCGCGGGATCCGTCGTCCAAGCCGGTCCGCATGCCCGTGGGGGTGTATGGTACTGGCGGCGGCTACAGCTATGGAGGCGGCAATAACTTCTTTAATTGGATTTTCGGCGGACCACAGGGCGGAGCCCGCCCCTATCCGCCGCGGAGCATCCCGCCCCAGCAGCGCTACAACGGGCGATTTAGCTGGCGCTGAACACGGACCGACGGCCAATACGAAATGCCGGCGGGAAACTCGCCGGCATTTTTCTTTTGAGCGATGTTTGAATGGTACAGGCGGGTGGACTTGAACCACCGACCTCTGGTTCCACAGACCAGCGCTCTAACCAACTGAGCTACGCCTGCACGATCGGCTTCATCCGGATGCTCGATCCAAGCGGCCGGAACCTAGGTGCCGGCCGCCGTTTTGGCAAGCGGCCCGGCGTTTTCCAGGTGCCAAACGAAAACCCGGGCATTTCTGCCCGGGCTTCGCACCCACTATCTCAAAGTGCCGACGCCCGGCTCAGGCCGCCTTGCTGAATGAGCTGATGCTGACCTTGATCGGTTCGGCAGTTTCCGTGGCCACCTTCTGCGCATGCTCGGACAGTTCCTTGGCCTGCGTGATGAAGGCATCGAATTGCTTGCGCAGGTAGGCGCTATAAAGTTCAACCACCTCGGCATAGGACTTCGCGGTCATCACCTCGGTGAGCAGGTCAAACGCAGCGTCGTTGTTTGCACGTGTGGTCTCGATCACTTTGAGGCCGTAGCTCGCACAGCCCTTGGACGCCGTCGAATATGTGTCTTCAAGGACATCCGTTGCCTTCTCGGCGGCACTCTTGACCTTTTCGTAGTTCTCCCTGGCCTGCGCAACGCCCTTCTCCGCAAACTCGCGGAAGGCCGTCGGAACTTCGAATTTCGGCATTTCAAACTTGGGCATCTCAAACTTCGGCATCTCGAAAGCTGGCGCGCTCACGGCGACCGGCTTTGGCTTGGACTTCGAAGCCGAGGAAGTAGTCGTTTCAGGCATAAGAAAGCATCCTTTGATAGTGAGGGCATTCGAGATCGGACCGTCCGCCCTCGGAAAATCGGCCCTATGAATTTGGGAATCGCCTCGCACCCCAATTCCCCCGCGCGCCGCGATCACTTAACCAACGCCTATACACCACATTTTGATGCATTGCAATAAAAATATTGCGATGCACAAAAAGACATTCCTGCCCCTGTGTTTTGCGGGTTCCGCACGCCGTGAGTCAGCACAATTCGAAGGTCAACGCTGGGAACTTGCCGGTCATCTTGGCCACCTGTTCGCCAGGTTCCTTGCCCTGTTCCGCAAGAGCCGCGATCTGGGAGTTTACGTAATCCGTATGCAGCGCCACCACGTCCCTGGGATCTTTTGCCTGCAAGAGTCTGCGCAAATTCGAACGACGACGGGATGTTTCGCTCCGCCAACCCCATCGCCAGTTCGCCAATTTCCTTGGCGCCGGATGGAGCGCTTGCGCGGCTTTGGCGCCCATACCGGGGCTGACACCAATGCGGCGATACTGGTCATCTCAACGGAGCGTGCTGGCCGTGACCTTGCCCGGCCGGGCACGCTGTTTGCTTCAGGATCTCGACGAACCGGCAGCGGTTTTTACTGCTGACGGCGAATTGAGCGAGGAGTAGCCCGCCGCAAAAACACTGCTCGGCAAGCGGCGCGACATTCTGGCGCTTGGTGCCGGAAAGCTCGCCCGCGAGGCAAGCCTCAATGGCAGCGCCGAAGGCAGGATTCTGGGGGCCGATCGAGATTCTAAAGCTCGGAGCGGGCCGGACTTTCGCGTTGCTAGTCGTCTTCACCAAATCTATCGTGTGTTCCTGCGCCAGTTCGCGCGAGCACACAACGGCGTCTTCACCGAAACCGAATTCTCCGGCATCGGCAGTGCACCCGCACCATTTTCCCTTCCGCTTTGTTTGGCAGACTGATGCCGATACGCACTTCAGCGTTGCCAATCAGGAATTCGCCGATCTGCTGGGGCCGAACACGGCGGGTGTTCTTGGCCGCAGCTGGCCTGACATTGCGCAAGCCCTGAATTTCGATCCACAGGGGCAAATCGCAAACGCGATCGCAGCACGCGAGACGTTCAGCGGCATCGTCCTCCTGTGGCCGGTAGATGATGTCGACGAGCGTCTGCCCGTTGAAATGTCCGGCTTGCCTGTGTTCAACAGGGACCGGCAATTCAAGGGTTTCCGCGGTTTTGGTATTTGCCGCGATCTGGACCGGTTGCAGGAGGTACGGCAGCGCCGCATGCCTGAGCCGTCTCCGCAGACGCCACCGCCAGCCGAAGCTACATCCAAAATACTTCCCTTCCATCCCACGCCCAAACCGAGTGTGGAGGAGCCAAAACTGAACCTGGGCGAGCGAAGCGCATTTCAGGAGCTCGCCCGCGAGCTCAGCGAGCGTTTGACGAGAACGTCAGCCGTGGCCCGCGCGCCGGTTCCGGACGATTTCGGCTTCGAACCAGTCATCCCGATTGCTCAACCTGCTCGCGAGCCGATGAAAGTAGCCGCCGACGCTCAGGACACGCGGCCAATTCTCGATCGTCTGCCAGTCGGCATCCTGATCTACCGGCTGAACACGTTGATGTATGCGAACCGCGCGTTCCTCGAGTGGACCGGCTATCACACCCTGGAAGCGCTCAATGAGGCCGGCGGCCTCGACAGTCTTTTCATCGAAAGCAAGCTCAGAACCTCCGACAAGAAAAACATCGGGAAGTCCCTCACAATTGCAACGGTCAGCGGCAAGCAAAAGCCGGTCGAAGGACGTTTGTTCAGCGCAACATGGAATAACGACAGCGCGCTTGTGCTGATGATCGACACGCGCGCGGGAGCGAGCGATGCGAACGAAAAATCGGAGAAGGTCTCGTCGCCACGGGCCGACGAAGAGAATCGCGAGCTCAGGGCAATCCTGGATACCGCCACGGATGGAGTGCTGGTGATTGACCGAGCCGGTCGCATACTTTCCGCCAATCGCAGCGCCGAGGCTTTATTCGGCTATGCCGATCTGACGGAGCGTTCGCTTGCTGATTTGTTGGCAGCGGAAAGCCGATGTTCCGCGGCAGAACATCTGGACCGGATCGCCCACAGCACAGGCGCCGATGTCCTCGATGCCGGTTACGAAGCGATCGGACGCGTCCGGCAGGGCGGGTTGGTCCCGCTATACATCACCATAGGTCGCATCGAAGGAGGCGAAAAGCTGTGCGCGGTGTTGCGTGATCTTACCGCGTGGAAGCTTACCGCGGAGGAGCTGACGAGCGCAAAGCAGGTCGCCGAAAAAGCTTCGATCGCCAAATCCGAATTTATCGCGAAGATCAGCCACGAAATTCGCACGCCGCTGAATGCCATTATCGGCTTTTCCGAGGTGATGATGAGCGAGCGCTTCGGCCCCATCGGCAACGAGCGATATCGCCAGTACCTGAAAGATATTCATGCATCCGGAGGCCACCTCATCTCGCTCCTCAACGACCTTGTGGATTTGTCGAAAATTGAAGCCGGCAAACTTGAGCTCACCTTCACAAGAGTCAATTTGAACGATCTGATCCAGCAATGCGTCGCGATCATGCAGCACCAGGCAAATCGCCAACGCGTCATCATTCGTACGGCGCTCTCCGCCAGCCTCCCGCAAGTTATCGCTGATGCGCGCTCCATGCGTCAGATCGCGCTAAATCTCTTGTCCAATTCCATCACGTTCACGGGCGCCGGAGGACAGGTCATCGTCTCAACGGCGTTGACCGACGAGAAGGAGGTCGTGCTCCGCGTACGCGATACCGGTTCCGGCATAAGCGAGAAGGACTTGCAGACCGCGCTTAAGCCTTTCGGCCAGACCGCTTCACCGGTGTGGGCGCCTGGTGGAACCGGTCTTGGCCTCCCGATTACCAAAGCACTGGTCGAGGCAAATCACGCCTGCTTGCGCATTGCGAGCGAGGTAGGCGATGGAACGCTGGTCGAGATCGCATTCCCAAGCACGCGGATGCTGGCGCAGTGATTCGGAAATCGGCTAGGCTCCTTGTCATGGGCCGACTGTTCCGCCGCACATCGATCATGGTCGCGCTTGCACTTGCAGCGTTCGGCGCTTCGCCGACGCGCGCAGCGCAGCCCGTCGATCTTCTTCTGGTGCTGGCGGCCGACGTCTCGCGCAGCATCGACAGCCAGAAGTTCCAGCTGCAGCGCGAAGGTTACGCCGCGGCGCTCGCTAATCCTCGCGTGCTCGAGGCCATACGGTCGGGACGGCAAGGCCGTATCGGTGTGTTGTTTCTGGAGTGGTCGGGTTTTGGAAACCAGAAGATTGTAATCGACTGGACGATGATCGACGGCCAGGCAGCTGCCCAGGCGTTCGGCGACCGGCTGCTTGAATCGCCACGCTCTTACGCCGATCGCACGTCGATCAGCGGGGGCATCGACGCAGCTGTGGCGCAGCTTGCTCGTGCTCCCTTTGAAGCTGGACGCCGCGCCATCGACGTATCGGGTGACGGTACAAACAACTCCGGGCGCGACGTCGGGAATGCGCGCGATGAGGCCGTGGCATTAGGCATCAGCATCAACGGGCTGGTGATCCTCAGCGAGACGCCGCTGCCTTGGAACCCCGAACACACAAACCCGCCAGGCGGGCTGCCGAAATACTATCGTGACAATGTAATCGGCGGGCCCGGCAGCTTTGTCCTTGAAGCCAAGGACTTCAATTCGTTCGGCGAGGCGATCGTCAAGAAAATGATCGCGGAAATCGCGGGTGTTCGCCCGTCTGACCGCCATATGCACAGCAATCTTAACCCACTGAACTTCCAGCCTTGAAAGGGTCACAGAGCCCGGCCAAGCTTGGCCCAAGCGGGACGATGCTATAGTCGGTCGACATCGACGCCGAACACAACCGGAACCTCCTTTGACAACAGCCAACGGCTTGAAGCGCCTGGGATTTATCCTGCTCGCGGTGATTGCGGGCGGCTTGGCCGTGCTTACAACCGCTGGCTACCTGGTATCGGCCGATGCGGTGCGGCAACAGGTCCTGGGAGAGATCCGCGAAGTCACCGGCCTTGAGCCGGTTTTTCGCGGCAAGGCCAGCGTTTCCTTGTTTCCCACGGGCAGTGTCAACTTTGCCGACGTTGTGCTTGGCGATGCCAAAGAACCTGCTCTGAGCGCGGAGCGTCTGACCGCGCGCCTGCGCTTTTTCCCGTTGCTGATCGGGCGCGTCGAGATCGCGGATGTCGCTCTGGAAAATCCCAGAATTGCGATCGATTTCCAGCCCAATGGTCAGTCCAATTGGTCGGCTCTGATCGACGCACTCACGCGTAGCCAGACGACCGCGCATCGGCTTACTGCGTTTTCCGAAATGCGGATCAACGGCGGCACGGTCGTAATCCGGGACCAGGCTCGGCAACTCAACGAAACCTTGTACGGGGTGGAATTCTCGCTGGCCTGGCCGTCAATCTCAAAGAGTTTCGGCGCCACCGGCCGCTTCGTCTGGCACGACGCGCCAATGGATGCGAGCTTGACGCTTGCGGATTTCGCCGCCGCGCTCGCCGGCAGCCGCAGCGGCTTGAAACTCCGCGTCTCAGGCGAGCCGATGAAGGCCGCGTTCGAAGGGGCGATAAGCCTGAAGCCGACCCTGAAAATCGAAGGTACGCTTGCGGCAGATTCCCCTTCACTGCGCAGCGCATTGGTGTGGACGGGACAAAAGCCTTTGCCGGGCGGCGGCTTCGGCCGGTTCGCCATCAAGGCGCGAACCAATGTGGTTGGCGGCAGCATCAGTCTGTCCAGCGTCAACGTGGAGCTCGACGGCAATGCCGCCGAAGGCGTGCTTACATTCGCGGGCGATGGACGAAAGATCCTGCAGGGTACGCTTGCCGCCGACGCGCTCGACCTGACGCCCTATGTTTCGACTATCCGCCTTCTCACCACGAATGAGCGCGCATGGAACAATGGCCGCATCACGCTTGATGGGCTTGCTGGACTCGATATCGACTTGCGCCTGTCGGCTGCGAACGTCACCGTCTCCACCGCCAAGCTTGGACGCACCGCCGTTGCGGCAAACCTGCGTGGAGGACAACTGGTGATCACGATCGGAGAGGCACAGGCTTATGGCGGAGTCATCAAAGGCTCCCTCACGCTCGCCAATTCCGAACAGAACGTTGACCTCAAATCGCAGTTGCAGTTTACCGAGGTCGACCTTGAAGGCTGTCTCGGCCAATTGTTCGGACTGCGTCGGCTCGAAGGAAAAGGGAATATCCAGCTCGCCGTTGAAGGCACGGGCGACAGCATACTGGCAGTGACGCAGACGTTGAACGGCACCGCCACATTGACCGGAACGAACGGGGCGCTCGCGGGGCTCAATGTCGAACAGTTGCTCCGCAGGCTCGAACGGCGGCCACTTTCAGGTGGTGGCGAATTCCGCAGCGGACGCACGCCCTACGACAAGATCACCGTCGCTTTGAAGATCAACCAGGGCACGGTCACGGCCGAGGACGTGAAGGTCGAGGGCGCCACAGTGGTGCTGGGGCTCGTGGGCTCGGCCTCGATTCCAGCACGCGAGCTTGATTTAAAGGGCACCGCCGCACTTGTGTCGCCTCCAAAGCCGGGCGCGGCACCCTTCGAGCTGCCATTCATCGTGCAAGGCTCGTGGGACGACCCGATCATGCTGCCCGACCCGGAATCTCTGATCCGGCGCTCGGGCGCGGCCGCTCCGCTCCTCAACGCGGTGCGCGACCGCAGCACGCGGGATTCCGTGCGATCGGCTATTGAACGGCTGACGGGCGGTGCCGCAACCTCCGACACCGTTCCGGCTGCCGGCCAGTCATCCCCGCAACCGGCGGCGGGAAAGCCGGAATAACAGCGACCACGCGGTCGGCTCTTTCGACTATCATTCTACCAGGACGAATCATCCCCCGAGGGCGCTTTCGCGGAGGGGCAGCAGCGACTGACCCGCCACGCCACGCTTTCAGACCTGCGCGCCCAGTGCCGCGCGCTGATACCGCGCGGCACCCCTTTTGGCTATCAGTGACGAAGCTATGGTGCTGACCGCGACGACTGCGATCATGATCGTGCACACGGCATTGACTTCCGGCTTCACCCCGAGCCTGACTTCCGAATAAATGCGGATCGGCAGCGTCGTTGCGCCCGGCCCGGTAGTGAAGCTCGCGATCACCAGATCGTCAAGCGACAACGAGAATGCCAGCATCCAGCCGGCGGCAATCGCCGGCGCAATCAGCGGCAGCGTAACGGTCAGGAACGTCCTGAATGGAGGACATCCGAGATCCATCGCCGCTTCCTCGAGGCTGCGATCAAAATCGACCAGCCGTGACTGCACGATCACGGTCACGAAGCACACCGTTAGCGTCGTGTGAGCAATGACAACGGTCCAAAATCCGCGGTCAATGCTGATCGCCACGAAAAGCAGCAGCAGCGAAAGGCCGGTGATCACTTCCGGCATCACCAGCGGGGCGTAAACCATGCCGGAAAACAGCATGCGGCCACGAAACGAGCCCAGACGAGTCAGCGCGATGGCAGCCAGCGTTCCGAGCACGGTTGCGACGGTGGCCGATAGGGCAGCGACTCGCACACTGATCCAGGCGGCTTGCTGTAGGGCCGTGTTATGCAGCAATTCGCGGTACCAGGCGAGCGACCAGCCGCCCCAGACGGTGACCAGCCGCGAGGCATTAAACGAATAAATGACAAGAATGGCGATCGGCAAGTAAAGGAATGCGAGACCGAACGCGACCGCAACGACGTTGAAGAGCGAGGCACCGCGCTTCATCAGCGGCCTCCTTCCAGCGAGCTCTGCTGAAGACGCTCGTAAAAAAGGATCGGCACGAGCAACAGCACCAGCAGCGTCACGGCGATGGCAGAAGCAACCGGCCAGTCGCGATTGGAGAAGAATTCGGTCCACAAGGTTTGCCCGATCATCAGCGTCTCCGACCCGCCAAGCAGATCAGGAATGACGAATTCGCCGATAATGGGAATGAAGCAAAGCAGCGCACCGGCAGCCGCTCCCCGCATCGACAACGGCACGGTGACCAGCCAAAACGACTTCCATCGGGGACAGCCGAGGTCCGCAGCTGCCTCCAGCAGGCTCTCGTCCATCTTCTGGAGCGTGGCGTAGAGCGGCAGCACCATGAACGGCAAATAAGAATAGACCATGCCGATATAGATCGCGCTGTCGGATGACAGCCAGGTTATCGGCGCGTCGATGATGTGCAGTCTCATCAACACGTCGTTCAGCAACCCATCCCTTTGCAGAATATTGATCCAGGCATAGACGCGTATCAGAAACGACGTCCAGAACGGAAGCACAACGGCCATCACCAGAAGCGGCTGAACGCCTCGGGGCGAACGCGCGATGCCATATGCGAAGGGATAGCCGATCGCCAGCAGGATAATGGTCGAGATGCAGGCAACCTGCAGGCTCTTGAGATACGACAGCAGATAGATCGTGTCGGAAAACAGCAGAAGAAATGAATCAATCGAGAGGCCGGCGACAAATTCGATCAGACCCGCCCAACCGCCGGAAATATCGAAAACGGGCACATAAGGAGGCTGCGCAAGCGCGGTTTGCGAAAGGCTGATCTTGAGCACTATAAGAAACGGCACGAGAAAAAACGCGACGAGCCACAAATAGGGCAGCAGTACGATCGCCCGTGCATTCCCGCGTTGCGTAGGCTCCATGGCTGTCGCTACTCCACCAAAACCACGCCGGCTTCAGGCAGCCACGACAACCAGACTAGGTCATTGACCGCAAACGCGGTCATGCCGGGCGCGCCTGTGTTGGCGAGCGCGACTTTCATGACGGATCGGTCGGCAAGCCGCAGCTTGTAGATAGACATCTCGCCGCGATACCCGACTTCGAACACAGTACCGCGCAGCGCATTAAACTTTTCGTTCGGGCGATCGCCGATCAAGCTGATTTTTTCGGGCCGCAATGCCAGCGAGACCGGATCGCCGGCCCTTGGCTTGTCCGCTGCCGCGACCTTTAGCTGGCCCAATGCGCTGTCGATGCTTCCGCCAGCGTTCATCTTGCCCTCGATCAGGTTCACCTCGCCGATGAATCCGGCGACCCAACGCGAGCGTGGCTGTTCATAAATCTCGGCCGGCGGCGCGACCTGTATCAGCCGGCCATGATTCATGACGGCGATCCGGTCGCCTACAATCATTGCCTCTTCCTGGTCGTGGGTGACGATAACGAACGTTGTGCCAAGCTTGCGTTGCAATTCCATGAGCTCGAACTGCGTCTCGGCGCGCAGCTTTTTGTCGAGCGCGGCCAGTGGCTCGTCGAGCAGAAGAACGCGCGGATGCTTGATCAGCGAGCGCGCAAGCGCGACACGCTGACGCTGACCTCCCGAAAGCTGGTCGATGCGCCGGCCGCCAAAACCTTCTAGGCGCACGAGCGCCAGCATTTCCGCGACGCGCTGCGCGATTTCGGCACGGCTTGCTTTCTCCTGGCGCAGGCCGAAGCCTATGTTGCCTTCCACCGTGAGGTGCGGAAACAACGCATAGTTCTGGAACATCATGTTCACCGGACGACGATGCGGCGGCACAGCGACGATATCTTCACCGTCCAGCAATATGCGGCCTTCGGTCGGCGTCTCGAAGCCGGCAAGCATGCGCAACAGCGTGGTCTTGCCGCAGCCGGACGGACCGAGCAGCGCGAAAAATTCGCCTTGCGCTATGTCGAGCGTAAGGCCCTCAACGGCGCTAACCGTACCAAAGCGTTTGCCGACCGCATCAAAGCGCACCAGTGGCTGTGTTTCAGCCCTTGCCTGTGCAGCTTCGCCATCCGCCATCGATTCCTCGTTTCGCGCCCGCACGCTAGCGGGGCGCGCCGACACGTCAACCCGGCGTCTTCGAATATTGGACCTACTTTGCAGGCGTCGTCAGCGTGCGCTGCACCGCCTTTTTCCATCCGGAGTATTTATGCTCCCTGACACTTGCTCCCATGCGTGGCTCAAAACGCCGATCGAGTTGCCATTGCGCGGCGAAACCTTCGAGATCCGGAGCAACACCGGCAGCCCGCGCTGCGAGGTACGCTACGCCCAATGCCGTGGTTTCCATCACAATCGGCCGATCGACGGGACTTGCGAGAATATCTGCGAGGAATTGCATGGTGAAATCGCTTGCGGTCATGCCGCCATCGACGCGCAACACGGTGGCAGACATTTTCGATGCCGGCCAATCTGCATGCATGGCTTCGAGCAGGTCGCGCGTCTGGTACGCCACCGCCTCAAGCGCTGCCCGGGCAAGTTCGGCTGGACCGGAATTCCGCGTCAGGCCGAAGATCGCGGCCCGCGCCTGGGCGTCCCAATAGGGAGCACCGAGTCCGACAAATGCCGGCACCAGATAGACCTGCTCCGCAGGATTGGCGCGCTGCGCCAGGGGCCCAACCTCCGGCGCGGCAGCAATAAACTTCAATTCATCGCGCAGCCATTGCACGGCGGCGCCTGCAACAAAAATCGCTCCTTCCAACGCATAAGTGCGCTTTCCCTCAAGCTGGTAGGCGATCGTCGTGAGCAACCGGCTGCGTGAGCGAATCCGCTCGTCGCCGGTGTTGAGCAGCGCGAAACAACCGGTGCCATAGGTCGACTTCAGCATGCCAGGCCGGAAGCAGCCCTGCCCGATCGTCGCCGCCTGCTGATCGCCTGCGATGCCCAGAATGGGAATTGAAGAGCCGAACAGGTCGGGGATCGTCTCTCCGAATGCGGCGGCACAATCCCGCACCTGCGGAAGCAACGCCTGCGGAACGTTGAACAGGCGGCAAAGGTCGCCGTCCCACTCGGCCCTGCCAATGTCGAACAACAATGTACGTGCAGCGTTGGTGGCGTCTGTGAGATGCACCTTCCCGCCGGTGAGTCGCCAAAGGATGAAAGAATCGACCGTGCCGAAGGCGAGCTTGCCGTGTTCGGCGCGCGTGCGCGCGCCGTCGACATGGTCCAGCAGCCAGGCGATCTTGGTCGCGGAAAAATACGGATCGAGCAGCAGTCCGGTTTTCCTCGAAATCTCGTCCTCATGGCCGGTGCGCCGCATTGACTCGCAGTAATCGGCCGTGCGCCGGTCCTGCCAGACGATCGCATTGTGAACGGGCTTGCCGCTTTCGCGGTTCCAGACGACTGCTGTTTCGCGCTGATTGGTAATGCCCAGCCCGGCGACGTCGCCGGCGCTCACGCGCGCCTGCGCCATGACCGCTCGCACCGTCTCAACGACCGCGGTCCAGACTTCTTCCGGATCGTGCTCAACATGACCTGGGGCGGGATAGATCTGCGGCAATTCCCTTTGTGATGTGGCAAGCGGTCTTAACGCCGCGTCGAAAGCGATTGACCGCGTAGAGGTGGTTCCCTGGTCAATGGCAATGACGACGGTTGGCAACGGTTTTCCCCAAGGTTACCGGCTGGGCGAAAGCAATGACGAGATGAACTGGTCGAGCGCCTTCCGGTCCTCAGCCGTGGTCTTTAATCCGATCTTGCTCCGGCGCCAGAGCACATCGTCGGCGTTCTGCGCCCATTCGTTTTCCACGAGGTAGCGGACCTCAGCCGCGGTAAGATCGTCGACAAAACGCGGTCCTAATTCGTCGACGCTTTTTGCGTCATTGAGAAATCGCTCAACACAACGGCCATAGGCCCGCACGAGTCGCTGCGCGTGCGACAGAGGTAAAAATGGCCATCGCGCCATGGTCTTCGTTACCTCGGCACCGAATTCTTCCGGATCGAATTCACCCCCGGGCAGTTTGGACCCTGCTGTCCAGGGCGGTCGCGCTCCAAAGAAATGGCCGATGCGGGCCAGCACCGCCTCCGCCAGCTTGCGGTGGGTGGTAATCTTGCCTCCGTAGATGGTGAGCAAAGGCGCACCGTTGCGCTGATCGAGAACGAGCTCGTAGTCGCGCGTAACGTCCTCCGGCCTGTCGGCATGATCGTCATAGAGCGCGCGCACGCCGGAAAACGACCATACCAGCTCGTCCGGCGTAACCTTGTCGCGGAAATATTGATTCACCACGTTGCAAAGATAGGCAATTTCGGATGGCTCGGGCGCGACCGAATTCAGATCCCCGACAAAGTTTTCATCAGTTGTCCCGATCAGGGCGAACTCGCGCGCAAAAGGCAGGACGAAAACAATGCGTCTGTCTTGCGCCTGCAGCAGGTAGCCATACTCGTGTTCAAAGTGCCGGCGGACCACGATGTGACTGCCCTTGATCAGCCGCACTGCTTTCGGCAACGGCTCGCGGATCACGGTATCGGCCACGGCGCCGATCCATGGCCCTGCCGCATTGACGAGGACGCGAGCGGTTTTCACCTCGCGCCGTCCCCGGACATTCAACACCAATTCCCACTCGTCTCCCCGCTGGGCCCTCGCGCAGCGGGTGCGGGTACGAATCACGGCACCGCGCTTGGCGGCATCGAGCGCTGTGAGTACAACAAGGCGGGAATCATCGACCCAACAGTCCGAGTACTCGAAGCCATAGCGAAACGTGCGTTTCAGCGGCTGACCGACTGCGTGGTGGGTGAGATCGACCGTGCGCGAAGCCGGCAACAGCTTCCGAGCGCCGAGCAGGTCGTACAGGATGAGACCGAAGCGCAGCAAAAGCGCCGAACGCAAGCCTGTCGTCGGCGGCAACATGAAGCGCATCGGCCGCACCAGATGCGGCGCCATGCGCAAGAGCACTTCGCGTTCGTTCAGCGCTTCGCGAACCAGGCGGAACGCCCCGTGTTCGAGGTAGCGCAACCCACCATGGATCAACTTGCTTGATGCCGAGGAAGTGCCCGAGCCAAGATCGTTCATCTCGACGAGCAGCACGCTTATGCCCCGACCAGCTGCGTCGCGGGCGAGCGCCGTTCCGTTGATGCCGCCGCCGATAATGGCGAGGTCGAATTCAGCCATGCCTGATGATTCGCTTTATGCCGCAGAATGATAGGCTCGGCCGGCACACTCAAGGACAGGGCACATTAAGTTCTAATTTGAGCCACAAAATTCAGGGACGTTGCAAAATAACCGCGAGACAGCCATATCGAATGCATTGACGCCCGTATATTGTGCCTGCGAAGGAACCTGAACGAGAGCCTATGCCCTCGCCCCGCCTGCTCGTCATCGAAGGCAATTCACCCCAGACAACAGCTGAGCACGTCGCGGCAGGCGGCACCCCAGCCAGCAAAGGTTATTCGGACCTGCTGCGCGAGCTTCTTCCGGGAGTGGCAGTTGACGTCTGTTATCCAGGCGAGCCCTCCGCATTACTGCCTGAGGGGTCGTCTCTGGAAGGCTACGACGGCATCGCGATAACGGGCTCGAGCCTCCATATCTACAATGACGGTCCCGAGGTGACGCGCCAGATTGAGCTGGTGCGCGCGGCGCTCAAAACCGGTACGCCGTTATTCGGATCATGTTGGGGCTTGCAGGTGATCACCGCGGCAGCCGGCGGCAGCGTCCGCAAAAATCCGAAAGGCCGCGAGCTCGGTTTCGGGCGCAGGATACGTCTGACGGAAGCTGGCCGTAAACATGCCATGTATGCTGGCAAGCTCGACGTGTTCAATGCACCAACCGTGCATCTCGACGAGGTCGAGACCCTCGCCCCGGGCACGATCGTGCTCGCCACAAATGAAGTGTCGGACGTGCAAAGCGCGGAAATCCGCACCCACGGTTCGACCGCCTGGGCCGTGCAATATCATCCGGAATATCCATTGCGCGAGATCGCAGCCATCGTGCGGCGCATTGGCCCGCGTCTGATTGACGAAGGCTTTTTCGCCGATAAGGCCGACATCAAGACCTTTGCGCAGGATCTCGACGCGCTTGACCGCGACCCGGGCTGCAAGCGGCTGGCGTGGCGGCACGGCATCAGCAAGAACGTATTGGACAAGAAGCTGCGAGTCGGCGAAATCGCCAACTGGATCGAATTTCAGGTGCTGCCGACACGCGTAAAGCGCGGACGCGGGTGATCGTGGATCTCTCGGGACGACATGTG
>Ga0114129_10006299_pt1 | contig 16824 bp, 9 predicted proteins | sample RhiMetdeltSRZDD1_FD_80071 | JGI IMG/M metagenome (GOLD analysis project Ga0114129, IMG submission 80071) | Populus rhizosphere microbial communities from Tennessee, USA - Rhizosphere MetaG P. deltoides SRZDD1 (version 2) (version 2) | ecosystem: Host-associated > Plants > Roots > Rhizosphere >... | reverse complement strand
GCAGTCGGAGTACGACCAGGCCGCGGCCGAGGAGAAGCAGGCGACTGCGAGGACCGGAGAGACGCAGGCCACGATCGGGCGCAAGACGATCCGGGCGCCGTTCTCCGGCGTTCTCGGGCTGCGCCAGGTGAACCTGGGCCAGTACCTGAAAGCCGGCGATCCGATCGTGTCGCTTCAGTCGCTCGACCCAATCTATGTGAACTTCTCGGTGCCGGAGCTGCAGCTCGGAGACCAACGAGAAGACGGCGAAGTCCACGTGAACGCTCAAGGGATCGAGAGCTCCGACCCGACCGGCACGATCACGGCAGTCAACTCGATCGTCGACGAGGCCACGCGCAACATCCAGGTCCAGGCCACGCTGGCCAACCCTGAGGGCAAGCTGCGGCCCGGTATGTTCGTCGAAGCGCAGGTCGTGCTGGGAGCCAGCACTCCAGTCGTCGCGCTGCCGACATCCGCGATCAGCTATGCGCCGTACGGCAACTCGGTCTTCATCGTCGGCGACATGAAGGATCCGAAAGGACAGACGTACCGCGGCGTGCGCCAGCAGTTCGTGAAGCTGGGAAGCTCGCGCGGGGATCAGGTCGCGGTCGTCTCCGGCGTCAAGCCGGGCGAAGAAGTCGTGACCTCCGGAGTCTTCAAGCTCCGCAACGGCGCGGCCGTCGTCGTGAACAACAAGGTTCAACCTTCCAACAACCCGGCCCCGAAGCCGGAGGACAGCTGAGGCGCATCGCGCGAACGAGGGAGAGATCCCTCGCTTCGGGATGACAGTGGAAAGGGATTCCTGCTCGGGATGACAGTGGAAAAGGACTCCAAATGAAATTCACCGACCTTTTCGTCAAGCGGCCCGTCCTCGCGATCGTCGTCAACCTCGTCATCCTGATCGCCGGACTGCAGGCCATCCGGTCGCTCTCCGTGCGGCAGTTCCCGCGCAGCGACATCGCGGTCGTCCAGGTGTCGACCGTCTACGTGGGCGCGAACGCCGACCTCGTGCGCGGCTTCATCACGACGCCTCTGGAGCGGGTCATCGCCAGCTCCGACGGCATCGACTACATCGAGTCGTCCAGCGCGCAGGGCGTCTCGACGATCACCGTCCACCTGAAGCTGAACTACGACACCAATGCCGCGCTCACCCAGATCCAGGCGAAGGTCGCGCAGGTGCGCAACGACCTGCCGCCCGAGGCGCAGGCACCAGTCATCGACCTTCAGACCGCGGACACCCAGTTCGCGGCGATGTATCTCGGCTTCTCTTCCAGCGAGCTCGATCAGAACCAGATCACCGATTACCTGACCCGCGTGGTGCAGCCGAAGCTCTCCGCGGTCTCCGGCGTGCAGCGCGCCGACATCCTGGGCGGCCGCACGTTCGCGATGCGCGTATGGCTGAAGCCCGACAGGATGGCCTCGCTCGGCATCTCGCCGTCGGACGTCCAGGAGGCGCTGTCGAAGAACAACTACCTCTCGGCGCTCGGCGCGACGAAAGGGTCCATGGTGTCGGTGAACCTCGTCGCCAACACGGATCTCAAGACGCCGGAGGAATTCCGCCAGCTCGTCGTGAAACAAAAGCAGGGCACGGTCGTGCGGCTCGGCGAGATCGCCGACGTCGTTCTCGGCGCCGAGAACTACGAGGAGGACGTCAAGTTCAACGGGCAGACCGCCACGTTCATGGGCATCTGGGTTCTCCCCAACGCCAACACGCTCGACGTCATCAGCCGCCTTCGGAAAGCGCTGCCCGAAATTGAGAAGCAGCTGCCGGTCGGCATGAAGCTCGGCATCCCCTACGACTCGACGGAGTACATCCGCGAGGCGATCCGGGAGGTGGTGACGACCCTCGGCGAGACGCTGCTCATCGTCATCCTGGTGATCTTCCTCTTCCTGGGCTCGTACCGCTCGGTGCTCATCCCCGTTGTCGCGATCCCGCTCTCGCTCGTCGGGGCGGTCTTCCTGATGATGCTCGTGGGCTTCACGATCAACCTGCTGACGCTGCTCGCGATCGTGCTCTCGGTCGGTCTCGTGGTCGACGACGCGATCGTCATGGTCGAGAACGTCGAGAGGCACATCCAGCTCGGCGAGCGTCCGTTCCCGGCGGCGATCAAAGCGGCGCGCGAGCTCGTCGGTCCGATCATCGCCATGACGATCACGCTCGCGGCCGTGTACCTGCCGATCGGCATCCAGGGCGGGCTGACCGGCGCTCTTTTCCGGGAATTCGCGTTCACTCTCGCCGGCGCCGTGATCATCTCCGGCGTGGTCGCGCTCACGCTCTCGCCGATGATGTCCTCGAAGCTCCTGCGCTCCGGCGACCCGGAGCGCGGCTTCGCGGGCTGGATCAACCGGAGGTTCGACTCCGTTCGCTCGACCTACACGCGGTTGCTCACGAGAACTCTCAACTACCGCCCGGTCGTCTTCGCCGTCTGGGTCATCGTGGCGCTCTTGATCGTCCCGTTCTACATGTTCTCGCAACGGGAGCTCGCTCCGAAGGAGGACCAGAGCGTCGTCTTCGGAATCATTCAGGCTGCCCCGAACTCCACGCTCGACCAGACGAAGCTCTTCTCGGCGCAGGTCGCCGACGTGTACCGCTCGTTCCCCGAGAACGGAAGCGTCTTCCAGCTCACGAACCCGACGGGAGGGTTTGGAGGCATGGTCACGAAGCCCTGGAGCGAAAGGAAAAAGAACACGTCGCAGCTCCAGGTCGAGGCGGCGATGAAGCTCGGGCAGATCCCGGGCATTCGCGTCATCTCGCTCGTGCCGCCGCCGCTTCCCGGCGGCGGAAGCTTCCCGGTCGACTTCGTCATCGCCTCGACCGCGGAGCCGCGCGAGCTCGCCGGTTTCGCCAATGAGCTCGTCGGGAAAGCGTTCGCGAGCGGCCTCTTCATGTACGCCGACTCGGATCTGAAGTTCGACCAGCCGCAGGCCGAGGTCGTGTTCGACCGCGACAAGCTCCGGTCGCAGGGGGTCGACCTCTCCAAGGCCGGCCAGGACCTCTCGACGCTTCTCGGCGGGAACTACGTCAACCGGTTCTCGATCCAGGGACGGAGTTACAAGGTCATCCCGCAGATCAAGCGCGCCGAGCGCCTCACGCCGGAGCAGCTCGAGGGCATCTATGTCACCGGGAGAGACGACAAGCTGGTGCCGCTCTCGACCTTCGCGACACTCAAGACGTCGACCGAACCGCGCGACCTGAAGAAATTCCAGCAGCTGAACGCCGTGCGCATCCAGGGCGTGATCCCGCCCGGCGTTTCACTGAACACCGCGCTGACGATGCTCGAGAACGAGGCGAAGAAGGTCCTCCCGAAGGGCTTCACGGTCGATTACGCGGGCGAGTCCCGGCAGCTGCGCACCGAAGGGAAGAAGTTCCTCGGAACGTTCCTCCTCTCCGGGATCCTGATCTACCTGGTTCTCGCCGCGCAGTTCGAGAGCTTCCGCGATCCATTCATCATCCTCGCGGGGTCGGTGCCGCTCGCGCTCTCCGGCGCGTTGCTCTTCCCGTTCCTCGGCGCGACCACGCTGAACATCTACAGCCAGATCGGGTTGATCACCCTGGTGGGCCTCGTGGCGAAGAACGGCATCCTGATCGTCGAGTTCGCGAACAACCTGCAGGAGCAGGGACGCGAAAAACTCCGCGCCGTGATCGAGGCGGCCTCGACGCGGCTGCGCCCGATCCTGATGACGACCGCGGCGACCGTGATGGGCCACCTCCCGCTGGTTTTCGCGAGAGGGCCGGGAGCCGGCGCCCGAAACTCGATCGGTATCACGCTCGTCTCGGGCATGATCATCGGCTCGGTCTTCACCCTCTTCTTCGTGCCCGCGATCTACGTGCTCGTCGCGCGGACGCACAAGAAGGTGGAATCCGCCGAGGAGAATCCGGCGGAATCCGCTCCGGAGCTCGTGGAGGTGGCGGTGTGAACAGGGGTTTTTGTCATTCCGAGGAGCGGAGCGACGAGGAATCTCTCCGTCGCAGTCCACTCAAGAGATCCCTCGCTTCGCTCGGGATGACAGGCTGGGAGCTCGGGATGCCAGGCTGGGCGCACCTGGGCAGGATGGCCTGAGGCCCATGGCTCCTCAAAACCGAATGCAGCGGACCCGGAGGGCCGGTGTTTTGCCTAGAATGAGGCTCGTGGAATCTCTCGAGACGGCTCCGCGCCCGACACGCCCTTCGCGCGGGGAGGGGCTCGCGCCGGCTCTCTCCGCCATCGCGCGCGCGGTCGCCGAGAGCATGAGCCTCAAGGACGTCTTCTCGCGGATCGCGGAGGCGGCGCGGCTGGCGCTGCCCTTCGACAACATGGGCGTCAATGTGACGGAAAACCCGGATCTCCCGCTGGACGCGATGCCCGAGGACGAATCGTTCTCGGTCTACTCGGCAGTGGGAAAGGAAGGGGTCGAGGAAATCGGCTTGCGCTACAGCCGGTCCGACGTCTCGCCGCAGCTTCGACTCCCCGCGATGGGCCACGTCGTCCGGCACTCCGACATCGCGACGCAGCTCGACCCGTCCTTTGCGCTCGATCGCCGGGTGATCGAGCTCGGCTGCCGTTCTCTGATCGCCACGTTCCTGCCCGGCCCCCGGCCGGTCGGGAGCATCTGGTTCTCTTCGAGAGAGACCGACGTCTACGTTGCCGAGGACGAGGAAACGATTCTCGCGATCGCCGACCTCGTGTCGCTGGCGCTCCAGCACGAGCAGCTCTTCCGCAAGGAGAAGGAGCGGCGTCAGCGGAGCGAGGCGCTCGAGTCTCTCGTGCCGATGCTGTCGAAGGCGCTCGACATCCGCGAGGTCTTCGATCAGCTGTCGGCGGCGGTCACCGGGATCCTCCCGCACGACCGGATGGCGCTCGGCTTGATCTCGAAGGACCGGCAAACCGTGCGCATCCACGCCTACACCGGCGAGCGCATGCCGGGCATGCCCAAGACGATTCCCCTCGATGACGATGCGCGCGAGAGCGCCGACTGGAGCTTCTTCCTGGTGCCCGACATCCGCCGGGAACCGGGTTGCTGCACGGAGAAGTTCGAGCTCATGAAGCGCGACGGGATCCGCTCGATGCTCCGCGTGCCGATCCGCCTGGAAGGGGAGACGGTCGGCGGCCTGAACTTCCTCTCGCGCAACGTGGGGCAGTATCGCGAAGAGGACGCCGACATCGCGCGGCGCATCGCGGACCAGGTCGCTCTGGTTCTCTCGCACGAGAAGATCGCGGAGGAGGCGCGGATCGCGGCGGAGGCGCGCGAGGAAGCGCTCCGGCTCGAGGGCCGCGTCGCCTCGCTCACCGAGCAGCTCGCATCGATGGGCGGCGCGCGGCAGATCATCGGAAAGTCGAAGAGCTGGCGAGAGGTCCTCGATCACGTCTCGAAAGTCGCGAAGACGGAGACGACTGTCCTCCTGACGGGGGAGTCCGGCACCGGCAAGGAAGTCGTGGCGCGCGCGATTCACGCTGCGTCACCGCGCTCGAGCAAGCCGTTCCTCGCGATCAACTGCGCGGCGCTTCCCGAGCAGCTCCTCGAATCCGAGCTCTTCGGGTACGAGCGGGGCGCCTTCACGGGAGCGCTGCAGTCGCGCGCCGGGAAGATCGAGCAGGCCGCCGGCGGGGTGCTCTTCCTGGACGAAGTGGCCGAGATGTCACCCTCTGTCCAGGCGAAGTTCCTGCGAGTGCTGCAGGAGCGCGAGTTTCAGCGCCTCGGCGGCTCGCGCGTCCAGAAGGCTGACGTGCGCGTCATCGCCGCGACCAACCGTGACATCACGGCCGCGCTCGCCTCCGGCCAGTTCCGGGAGGACCTTTATTACCGACTGAAAGTCTTCGAGATCGCGCTGCCTCCGCTGCGGGAGAGAAAAGACGACATTCTCCTGCTCGCGGAATCCTTCATTCAGGAGATCGGACCGAAGGCGGGCCCGTGCGCCGGTATCTCCAAGGAGGCGCGCGATGCGCTGCTCTCCTATTCGTGGCCAGGCAACGTGCGCGAGCTGCGCAACGCGATCGAACGAGCGATCATCCTGTGCGGCGGTGGTCTGATCACGGCGGCGCACTTGCCGCTCACTCAGAACGGCGGCAACGGCCGCGGGACCGCATCGGTCGCGACGGCGGGGAAGAGCCTGGAAGACGTCGAGCGCGAGCTGGTGGAGAACGCGCTGAAGGACGCGCGCAACAACAAGGCGCAGGCGGCGCGGCTGCTCGGGATCACGCGCGCGCAGCTTTATTCGCGGCTCCAGAAATACGGCGTGGCCTAGAGCGCCGCTCTAGGCTGGACCAGGCTCGAGAATCGCTTCCACGTCGATCGTGATGTAGACGTCGTCCCCGGCGACGATACCCCCCCGATCGAGCGTGCCGTTCCAGTTCACCCCGAAGTCCTTCCGGTTGATGCGCGTCGTGGCCACGAAGCCGGCGCGAATCCTGGGGCCTTTGTCCACGCCGTCCTCCCACCAGGGGGTCTTCCACTGGCCCAGGTATCGCACGTCGAGCGAGACCTGCCGCGTGACCCCGCGGATCGTCAGCTCGCCTTTGAATTTTGCCTCGTCCGCCCCGAGGAGCTGGACCTCGTTTCCCCGGAAGGTGATGGTCGGATGGCTCTCGGCGTCCAGAAAATCGGCGCTCCGCAAGTGCGCGTCGCGATCGGGGTCTCCCGTCCAGAGATTCGCGACATCGATCGTCACGTCGGCAGAGGTCGCGCGGGGGTTTTCCGAGTCGAAAACGAGGTTTCCCCGGACGTTCTTGAAGTGCCCGCGCACCCAGGAGACCATCATGTGTCGGGCGCGAAACTCCGCCGCCGTGTGTCCCGGCTCGAAGAACCACTTCGCCATGGCGTAACGCTATCGCGGGGGACCCGGGCTGTTCGACGAACCAGGGTCCGCGAGCTCGGCACGCCGAACGTCTTCTTCAGGCATTGGAGGGCGGTGCGGCTCTGTCCGCAACCTGTCGATTTCCGCGCAGGTTCGCGCCCGACGCAACGCAGCTCCGGTCAACACCCTGGCAGGTAACTCATTGACACCCTGAGAGTTCCGAGCTTCCTTCCGATGCCCCCGCCACGGCACGGCTCCTGTAATACAGCTCTCCGGAGAGATCGAAATGTCACAGAGAAACGTCGAGCTCCTGCTCGGAAAGATCCTGACTGACGACGGATTCCGAGAGTCTTTTCTACCCGTCGGCCCTGCGAGCTTCGAGCTCGCTTCTTCGCTCGGCCTGGAATTCACTCCAGTGGAGCGGAGCGCGCTCTCGACGTTGCGCCGGCGGGCGTTCGAGTGCCTCGCGCGGACGCTCGATGCGCGGATCTCGCGATCGTCCGTGTCCGCGGAGCGCCTCGCCGTCGGGGACGAAGGGGGATTCTGAATGTCTCATGTACGTCTGACCGTTGTGTTCCTCGCCGCGGTGGCGGCCGCCGCTTCCGCGCAAACGCCCACGCTTCCGCTGACTCTCGAGGAGGCCACGCGCCGCACGCTCGAGCGCAACACGACTCTGGCGGTCGAGCGCGAGAACGTCCAGCAGGCCGGCTTCGCGGTTCTCGGCGCCCGGGGCGCCTACGACGTCGTCTGGAACGCCGACCTCGGATGGCATCGGCACACCGATCCGGTCAACTCGGCCTTCTCCGGCGCGCCGGCAGGGGAGCTCGCGCCGGAGATCGAGAGCGTGGACGCCTCGACTTCGTTTTCGCGGCTTCTTCCAACGGGCGGGACCGTCTCGCTCTTCGGCGGCGCGGACCGCTCGACGACCGACGGCGCCTTCACGATTCTCTCGCCTGCCTACTCGACCGACGTCGGGGTCGCGGTCCGACAGCCGTTGCTGCGCAATCTCGCGATCGATCCGGCCCGCGAGGCGATCCGCGTGGCCGCGGCCGATCGGAGCGCCTCGGAGGCGCGCCTGACTCGGGTCGTCTCGGACACGATCCGCCAGGTGGACTCGGCGTACTGGAGCCTCGTCGCCGCGCGACGCGACGTCGCCTCGATCGAGAGCGCGGTCGCGCTGGCGGAGAAGCAACTCTCCGAAACGAAGAGCCGTGTGGAGGCGGGGACGCTCGGCGAAACCGAGGTCGCGCAGCCGACTGCCGAGCGTGAGCGCCGCAAAGGCGATCTCGCTCTCGCGCGCCAGCGCGTCGCCGAGTCGGAGAACACGCTGAAGCTGCTCGTGCTGGGCGATCCGAGAGATCCTTCCTGGTCGGCCGAGATCGTTCCCGCCGACGACCCCGAAACGACGACCTCTCGTCCCGACGTCGAGAAGGCGCTCCAAACCGCTTTCGCGCGGCGGCCCGAGATCGCCGAGGCGAAGGCCCGATCGGCGCGCTTCGAAGTGCAGGTCGAAGGGCGCCGGAGCGACTTGAAGCCGCGGCTCGACCTCGTTGGCGCCTATGAGCGAAGAGGGCTGGCGGGAAGAACGAATCCGGTTACGACGGGGTTCGCCGGGCAACCCGTCGTCGTCCCTCGCGCCCTCGAAGGCATGTGGGGACGGTCGTATGGGACGATCGCCGACAACGAGTTTCCGGATGCATCGGTCGGGGTGTCCTTCTCTTTCCCCATCGGCAACCGAACCGCGCGCGCGAACCTTGCGGTCGCGAAGTCGGCGCTCTCGCAGGCGACGCTCGCCGTTTCCGGCGAGGAGCAGCAGGTGCAGGCCGAGGTCCGCAACGCGGCGTTCGCGCTCGACTCCGCGCGGCAGCGGATCGACGCGGCGCGCGCCTCCCGGGTCGCGGCCGAGACTCAGCTCTATGCCGAGCAGGAGCGCTTCGCAGTGGGGATCTCCACGAACTTCCTCGTCCTGACGCGGCAGAACGATCTGACCAACGCACGCGTCACCGAGACCTCCGCGCTCACTGACTACCGCAAGGCTGCCACCGAGTTCGCGCGGGCGACGGGCGTGCTGCTGGAACAGCGCCGGATCGAGGTCGGTGACTCGGTCAAACCCGCTCCCGCCGGTTCGCGATAACAAGAGAACTGTGCGGGCGCGGCCGCCGCGGCCCTTGAGTCCTCGGATGTCGACCGCCGGACGATAAACGTCACGGGCCGTGCCGCCGTGGCGCAACCCGGCCGCGAAGGGCGCGTATAAACGGGACGCAGCCCGCTGATTTGTATCCCCGGGCCGCCGGATAGTATTTTCGGCATGGAGCGCGCGAAGGGCAGCGGTCGACGAAGCACCACGGAATTCCTCCCCGAGCACGGAGACGCCCGGACCGTGGCCGCGAGCCGCCTCGGGCGCTCGCTTCCGACCGGAGCAGACGAATGAAAAGAATCTCACCGCTGATCGTCGTGAGTGTTTCGCTCGTCATCGCCGCGGGCTGCAAGAAACAGGCGCCCCAGTCCTTCGAGAGGCCGCCGGCGCCGGTGTCGGTCGCCGAGGCGGTGGCGCGCGACGTGCCGCTCTATCTCGACCAGGTCGGCAAGGTCGTCGCGCGCGAGCTGGTCGACGTCAAGCCGCAGCTGTCCGGCAGGATCCTGCAGATCCACTTCACCGACGGAGGCGACGTCCGAAAAGGACAGCTTCTCTTCACGATCGATCCGCGGCCGTTCCAGGCGCAGCTCGCCGCCGCGCAGGGCACGGTCGCGCAGTCCAAGGCCATGCTCGACTTCGCGCGGATCCAGGTGGACCGGGCCGCGGGGCTCATCCAGACGAAGGCCATCTCGCAGCTGGAGTACGACCAGAGGAAGAACGCCCTCGCCGTCGCGCGGGCTCAGATCCAGCAGGGCGAGGCCGCGGTCGAGACCGCGCGCCTGAACCTCCAGTACTGCCAGATCCAGTCTCCAATCGACGGACGGGCGGGCCGCCGGCTCGTCGATCCCGGCAACGTCGTCAAGGAGAACGAAACCACGCTGCTGACGATTCAGAGGCTCGACCCGATCTACGCCGACTTCACCGTCACGGAGAACGACCTGACCGCCGTGCAGCGCAACATGCGGTCGGGAGCGCTCCAGGCCGAGGTCCGGCTGCCCGACGAGCCCGACAAGCCGATCGCCGGTGCACTCACGTTTCTGGACAACTCCGTGCAGCGCGAGACCGGGACCGTCGGCCTCCGCGCGACGGTCGCGAACCCCGAGCACCGGCTCTGGCCGGGCCGTTTCGTCAACGTCCGGCTCGTGCTCTCGACCTTGCCCAACGCGGTGCTCGTCCCGGCGGTCGCGCCGCAGATGTCGGCGAAGGGCTCGTTCGTCTACGTCGTCAAGGCGGATTCGACCGCCGAGCTCCGTCCGGTCGTGACGGGACAGCGGCAGGGGGACCTCGTCGTGATCTCGCAGGGCGTGAAACCGGGTGAGAAAGTCGTGGTGAGCGGCCAGCTCGGCGTGACGCCGGGCGGCAAGGTGCGCGAGCTGGCGCAGCCGGCGGCGAACCCGGAAGCTCCTCGCCCGCCGCAACCCACTGCCCGGCCTCGCGAGGCAGCCGGAGGTCAGAAGTCATGAACCTCTCCGAGCCTTTCATCCGACGTCCCGTCATGACCGCGGTCCTGACCGCCGCGGTGATCGTCTTCGGGGTCATCGCGTATCGGCGCCTGCCGGTCAACGACCTGCCGACCGTCGACTATCCGGTGATCAACGTCTTTGCGGGTTACCCGGGGGCCTCGCCCGAGACGGTCGCCAACAACATCGCGACCCCGCTCGAACGGCAGTTCATGCAGATCAACGGGCTGGAGCTCATCACGTCGCAGAGCAGCCAGGGTGTCACGAGCATGACGCTCCAGTTCGCCCTCGGCAAGTCGATCGACGCGGCCGCGACCGACGTGCAGACGGCGATCTCGCAGGCGACGGGCGCGCTCCCGGTGGACCTGCCGTCGCCCCCGTCGTTCTCGAAGACCAACCCGAACGACGCGCCGATCATGTACATCGCGCTGACGAGCGAGTCGGTCACGCAGGGCCAGCTCTACGACTACGGAAGCACCCAGGTCGGCCAGCGGATCTCGATCCTGCCGGGCGTCTCGCGCGTGAACGTCTACGGGACGAAGTCGGCGATTCGCATCAAAGCGGATCCCTCCGCGATGTGGGCCCGCGGCATCTCGGTCGACGACGTCGTAACGGCCGTCCGCAACGGCACGAGCTCGACCGGCGCGGGACAGCTCGACAGCTCCGCCGGAACGGCCGTGCTCCAGCCGCAGGGACAGCTCCTGACCGCCGCGGATTACGCGAACCTGATCGTCGGCGGCAAAGAGGGCACTCCGGTCTACCTGCGCGACGTGGCGAAAGTGAAGGACTCGGTCCAGGACGAGCGGATCAACATGCGTTTCTGGGTCCGCGGCTACAACGTGCCGTCGGCCACGGTCATCATTGCGGTCAACCGGCAGGCGGGCGCGAACGCGGTCGAAGTGTCGAAGTCCATCCGAGCCGTCCTGCCGGTCATCAGCGCGGAGCTTCCGGGCTCCGTACGAGTGACCCCGATCTACGACCGTTCCCAGTCGATCGTGCACTCGGTCAACGACGTCCAGACGACGCTCCTGATCGCGTTCGTGCTCGTCGTCGCGGTGATCTTCCTCTTCCTGGGGCGCGCCCGCGACACGCTCATCCCGGCGGTCGCGCTCCCGCTTTCTCTCCTGATCACGTTCGTCGTGATGAACCTGCTGGGCTACAGCCTCGACAACCTTTCGCTGATGGCCTTAACGCTTGCGATCGGTTTCCTCGTGGACGACGCCATCGTCTTCCTCGAGAACACGGTTCGCCGCATGGAGCGGGGCGAGAAGGCGTTCGAGGCCGCGATCAACAGCGCCAAGGAGATCAGCTTCACGATCCTCTCGATGACGATCTCGCTCGCGGCCGTCTTCATCCCGCTCGTTTTCATGTCGGGACTGGTCGGGCGGATCTTCCGCGAGTTCGCGATCACGATCGTCGTCGCTGTCCTGGCGTCGGGCGTCGTGTCGCTGACCCTGACGCCCCTCATGTCCGCGCGCCTGCTGCAGGACCGCGGCCCCGGCTCGAAGAAGACCTGGATGGAGCGTGTTATCGGAGGGGTGGAGAAGCGGGTCCTCGGATCGTACGGCCGGGGGCTCTGGTGGTTCCTCGAGCGGCGATGGATCTCGACCGCGATCTGGGTCGTGTGCCTCGCCGGGACCATCTTCCTCTTCTTCAAGATCCCGAAGACTTTTCTGCCGACCGGGGACTCGAGCGTCGTGAGCGGCGTGTTCCTCGGAAAGGAGGGCTCCTCTCCCCAGCAGATGCACGCGCTCCAGGACAAGGTGGACGCGGCCCTGCACGAGGACCCGAGCGTCCTCATGGACTTCACGATGAGCGGGGCCACCGGCTTCCTGCCGGGCAACATGGGGCTGACTTTCACCTTTCTCAAACCGCCGAAGGAGCGCGCTCCGATCCCACAGGTCGCGGCGCAGCTGATGGGGAAAATCAGCTCGGTGCCGGGCGTCATGGCGTTTCTCCGTCCGTATCCCGTCCTTCAGATCGCGACGGGAGCCACGAACCAGAGCCAGGGGCAGTACGCCTTCTCCGTGTCGGGCGTCAATCCCGCCCAGGTGTACGAGACGGCCGGGAAGCTCATGGGCAAGTTCTTCGAGTACCCGGGATTCCTGTCCGTCTCCTCCGACTACTTTGCGAACACGCCGAACCTGGACATCGAGATCCGGCGCGACCAGGCGAAGACGTACGGAGTGTCGGAGGCGCGGATCCTGACCCTGCTCCGCAACTCCTATTCGCAGAACTACCTGTATCTGATCAAGAGACCGCAGGACCAGTACCAGGTCATCCTCGAGGCCCAGGACTCGGCGCGAGCGGAGCCCGAGGACCTCTCGCTCCTCTACATCAAGTCGGATGACGGGAAGAACCTCGTGCCGCTGCGCGAGCTCGTCACGTGGAAGCAGTCGCTCGGGCTCCAGAGCGTCAACCACCTGAACCAGTTCACGAGCGTCACGTTCTTCTTCAACTTGAAGCCGGGTGTGCCGATCGGCGACGCGACCAACTTCATCAACAAGACCGCGGCATCGGTGGTCCCGCCGACGCTGCGCGCGAGCCTCCAGGGCGAGGCGCTCACGTTCCGCGACACCGTCCGGAACCTGACCATCCTGATGCTCCTCGCGGTCTTCGTGATGTACGTGATTCTCGCGATCCTCTACGAGAGCTACGTTCATCCCGTAACGGTTCTCTCGACGCTGCCGACCGCGCTCGTGGGAGGTCTCCTGACGCTCTTCCTCTTCCGGCAGACGGCCTCGCTGTACGCCTACGTCGGCATGTTCATGCTGATGGGCATCGTCAAGAAGAACGCGATCATGATCGTGGACTTCGCGCGAGCGCGGGTCGACGCCGGCGAACAGGCGGAGAAGGCGATCCACGACGCGAGCATGGACCGCTTCCGCCCGATCCTGATGACGACGCTCGCCGCGGTCTTCGGCGCGCTCCCGATCGCCCTCGGTTTCGGAGCCGACGGCGCTTCCCGGCGGCCGCTCGGCCTCGTCATCGTGGGAGGGCTCGTGCTCTCTCAGTTCATCACGCTCTTCATCACGCCGGTCATCTATCTCTTCCTCGAGACGTTCCAGGAGAAGGTCCTGGACAAGACCTCGTTCTTCCGCGCGGGGCATCACCGCCCTGTTTCGGTCGAAGCCCCGGCGGCCGCGTCGACGGCGGGAGCCGCTCGATGAGTCGCCTCGCGCTCCTCCTGCCGGCCGTCCTCGCGACGGCGTGCGCGGTCGGGCCGAATTACAAGCGTCCCGCGTTGAACGTCCCCGAAAAGACCCGGGGAGAGTCCGGTCCCGCGCAGGCGGCCTCGCTCGCGGATCAGCCGTGGTGGCAGCTCTTCAACGACGACACGCTTCGCGCCCTGATCGACGAGGCGCTCAAGAACGGCTACGACGTCCGGCTCGCCGCGGCCCGTGTCGAGGAGGCGCGTGCCAACGCCGGGATCGCGCGCTCGGAGTTCTTCCCGCAGATCCAGTACAGCGGACAGTGGTCGCGATCCCGCCAGACGCAGGAGCTGGCGCCGGGGGTCGGGACGATCAGCCTCTACGAGGTCAACCTCGGCCTCTCCTGGGAGCTCGACCTGTGGGGCCGCATCCGGCGGCTGAACGAGGCGGCGCGGGCTCAGTATCTCGGGACGGAGGAGGCGCGCCGCGGCGTGCTGCTCTCCCTCGTGTCGGAAGTCGCGACGCGGTACTTCCAGCTGCGCGAGCTCGACACCGAGCTCGGCGTCGCGAAGCGGACGACGACGACCTTCCAGGAGACCTATGACCTCTTCCGCCGCCGCTTCGAGGCGGGCGAGGCGTCCGGCCTCGAGACCGCGAGCGCCGAGGCGTCGCTCGCGAACGTCTCGGCCCGGGTCCCGCAGCTCGAGAGCCAGATCGTGGCGCTCGAGAACGAGATCAACCTGCTCCTGGGGCGAAATCCCGCCGACGTCCCGCGCGGCGCGGTTCTGACCGACCAGTTCCTTCCTCCGGACGTTCCCGCGGGCCTTCCTTCGGAGCTGCTGCGCCGCCGGCCCGACCTCCGCCAGGCCGAGCAGCAGCTCGTCGCCGCGAACGCGAACGTCGGCGCCGCGGTCGCCGACTTCTTCCCGCGGATCAGCCTGACCGGGGCGTTCGGCGGCGTGAGCACGGACGTCTCGAAACTCTTCGGCGTCGGAAAGACCTGGTCGATCGCCGCCGGGCTCGCGGGTCCGCTCTTTACCGGCGGCCGCCTGAAGAACCAGTACGACGCGCGCGTCGCACAGTGGGAGCAGGCGAAGGTGCTGTACGAGCGCGCGGTCACGAGCGCGTTCGGCGAAGCGTCGTCGGCGCTCGTCGCGCACGAGAGGCTCGCGCGCGCCGAAGAGCAGCAGGCGCGCACGGTCGCGGCGTACGTGGAGGCCGTGAAGCTCTCGAACCAGCGCTACGTCGCGGGGCTTGCGAGCTATCTCGAGGTGCTCCAGGTGGAGCAGCAGCTCTTTCCGGCGGAGAACACGCTCGCACAGATCCGGTTGAACCGGTTGGCGAACTTTGTCCAGCTCTACAAGGCCCTGGGCGGCGGTTGGAACATTCAGGATCCCGCGTGGGTTCGCACGGCGTCCACGTCGCCGTGAGCCGCCGCCCCTCCGCAACTCAGCCCCGAGAGCGGATCCCGACGCTCCCGATCAACGTCAGCGCGCATGCGGAAGAGAGAAGAGCGAGCGCGGCGGAGATCTTCATCGACACCCGAAACGAGTCGACGAGGGCGGCGGCGATCGCTTTCTGAACTCTTCGCGTTTCCGACTCGCTCGAGTCTGCCGGCGCCTGCGCGGCGCCGAGCTTGCGGCGCTCGGCGGCGGGAATCTTCGGAGAGACCGCGGCGAGCCCCGCCTCCGAAAGGCGGCGGTCCAGCGCCCGATCGAACACGCCGGACGCGACGACTCCGAAAGCGGCGATCGCGATGAGGCCGGCGACCCGCGCGACGGCGTTGTTGATTCCCGAAGCCGTTCCGGTGTCCCGCTCGCCGACGGCGTTCAACACTGCCGCAGTCAGGGGAGCCACCGTGATCGCCATTCCGAGCCCGAGGACGGAGAGCGCAGGCAGGAGAGTGGTGACGAATCGCGCGTCGTCGTGCGGCACGGCCAGGAGAAAGAAACCGACCGCCGCGATCGCGGGGCCGACCGTCAACGGGATGCGGGGACCGAAGCGGTCCGCGATCGCTCCCGCCGGCCGCGACAGCGCGAAGATGAGAGCGATCAGCGGAAGAAGCGCCGCGCCGGCTTTGGACGGCGAGTAGCCCTTCGCCTGTATGAGCTCGAACGGCAGGAGGAAAAAAGTCGCGGAGAGCGCTGCGTAGAGGAACAGTGTGAGCAGGTTCGCTCCCGCGAAGGCGCGAATCCGAAAGAGGTCGAGGGGAACCATGGGATGGGCGCTCCGCGCTTCGACGACGACGAAGAGGGCGAGCGAGACCCCGCCGGCAACCAGGGAAGCCCAGACCCGGGGATCGCTCCAGCCGGCCGCGGGCACCTCGATGAGCCCGAAGACCACCGCGGCGAGACCGATCGTCGCGGCGATCGCACCCGCCAGATCGAGACGCCCGGCCGAAGGATTCCGGGTTTCCGGAACCTTCCGCAGGGCGATGACGAGGACCGCTGCCGCGATCGGCAGATTCAGGAAGAACACCGCTCGCCAGGACGCGACCTGCACCAGCCACCCGCCGGCGACCGGGCCGACCACCCCGGCGATGGCCGTCAGCGAAGACCACGTCCCGACGGCCCGGCCACGCTCTCGAGGCGAGAAGGCCGCGCCCAGGATCGCGAGACTGGACGGGACGAGCAGCGCGGCGCCCACCCCTTGCACGGCGCGCGCGGCAATGAGCCAGCGGACGCCGGGGGCGAGCGCGCAGGCCGCCGAGGACGCCGCGAAGACGGCGACGCCGATCGCGAAGATCCGGCGCCGGCCGAACCGATCCGCGAGCGATCCCCCGACGAGAACGAGCGCGGAGAGGAAGAGCGAGTAGGCTTCGATTACCCACTGCACGATCGAAACGGAAGCTTTCAGGTCCTTCTGGAGAACAGGCAGCGCGACGTTGACCACGGTCCCGTCGATGAACGCCATGCTCGAGCCGAGAATCGTCGCCGCGAGGACCCATCGCGCCGTCGCCCTGCTGCAGGGGGACGGCTCGGTCGCGTGGAGGATGGCCTCATCGCAGGGACCTCTTGCGAGAACGCTCATCGCGGATTCCCGATCACTCGACTCTTCTCCACTCGCGCCTTGAAGCCGGGCGGTCCGGCGCAGAAAGCGCGGAACGCGTGAACGCTACGTGAACCACGCGAAATCCGTGTCATAGATGTCATCGCCCGTTCACACAAACTTGCTGAAGATCGAATTGACATCGTACACATGCGAGGCCTCCATTGGAATCCTCTCCTGTCTCCTCATGTTGAGAGGATCTGAGTCGACAACTCGAAATATGGAGATGTTATGAAGACAACGAGAATCGCGACGTTACTGATGGCTGGCGCTCTG